>JAESFI010000144.1_pt1 | contig 49103 bp, 37 predicted proteins | sample 9269361 | NCBI WGS metagenome assembly JAESFI01 (sample SAMN14504119, study PRJNA617095) | algae metagenome | isolation source: Brasilonema angustatum HA4187-MV1 and co-occurring heterotrophs from moss... | place: USA: Manoa Valley, Honolulu, Hawaii | collected 2009-07-20
AGCCGCACCAACAACAACCAGCGCCAAAAGGCTAACTAGTCATTGATTTGCTGCTTTGGCGTTGCCAAATATTTGCTCAAACTGCAACGCCATGCTTTCACCACAACAAATAAGTTTTCAGTTTCACAACACACACACAACTAACAAGGTCAAAAAATTATGTTGAACAAATCTATTGCTTTCGGTTTACTGGCTGCAGGTTTGATGATTGCTCCAACCGCCGCATTCGCAGGTCAATCACAAAACGTTGACCAGTATACAGAGCAAAACGGTGCTGCTGTCAACGGTAGTAGCGTGACTCAAACCTCCATCACCAACAGCCATCAAGGGCAAAGTGCAAGAAGCCCTCGCACTGGCTATCGCTCTGACTATGGCTATCGCAACTACGGTCGTTCCGGCAGAACTCCTCAAGACCAAGGTGCTCGTCAAACCACCATTCAAAATGGTTCGGCTGTCGATGGTTCTAGCACTGACCAATACAGCGAAACCAACAACAACCAGCGTCAAAATGTTCGTGGTCGCAGTGGCGTCTACCGTGGCTACTAATATACTGATGACATCAAAAAGCGTTGCAAACTCTTTAGTATCAGTTAATTCTTTAACTACTTAAGCAACGCCACTGTTTCACAATCAATTCATAATTTAGGACGTAGTTAAAAATGGTGAAAAAAACCTTGACCCTGGGTCTTTTGGTCGCTGCTGTGATGGTAATACCAACTGTAGCTTTCGCTGGCGAAGCTGTGACCAAGCAGGAGATTAATCAAAATTCTACAGTTGGTGGTGAAAATAGCCGAGTGAATCAGGCAGCAGACCAATACAGCATTCAGCAAAAAACTGGTCACCCCCGTTCTGGAAGACAAAATGCTAAGCAGCGCATCGACCAAAATGGTGCTGCGATCGATAACAGTAGTGTTGACCAGTATGCTTCTCAAAAAAGCGAGCAACTGCAACGAAATAGACAAAACAGAGGATCTTATATTCCTTACCGTCGTTAAGCCTCAAGTACCAGTCTGTATTTAGTTTGCCGTCTCAAGCTGCTGTTGGTGTTGGGTCATGCATCTGCCAAACTCCTGATGAGTTCAACTCCGGAAATATATAGCAGTTCCTGCTAATTAGCCATTGGGTGTTGCTGGATCTATGTGACAAAGCAACCCCAAATAACTCACCAGTTTACAGAAAATTGCGAGTGTCTGTTGACAGTGCAGCGGTGTGTTATAGGTGAGGAGTTGATACATATTTTACCGATTTCCTAGTTTTACTATATGAAAGTCGGTTGTATTTTAGGAACAGAGGAATTAAGTCATGCCTGCCAGACAAACTATTTCATTACTAGTGGTACTCTCCGCGCTGATTGCACTACCTGCGAAAATTGCGATCGCAGATGACATTGATGTCGAAGGTAGTACTAGTAGGGTAACAATCGATGAAGAAGGTGGTATCACAATTAGAGACAGAAGACCTACTTACAGAACCACCTATCCTTCTCGTCGGGTACCCAATTCTAGAAGAAACATTCGACAATACAGTCTTGATCAGCGTCTGCGGAGTTTGAGATATCCTCGCACAACACAAAGCTACTGTAACGGCAGACGAGTAGTCCGAACAAACACTGTACGCAGTGGCTCTAACAGCGCAAATAGTACTTACAGTTCAACAACCACAACAACTTGTCAATAATACCAAGGGTACATACATGAAATCCAAACTACTTTCTCTGGGCTTGTTCTCTCTAACAGCTGTTTCCCCCTTCTTTATTCCTTCCTTAACCCCTTCTGCGTCAGCAGGATGTATTGGTGTCACTGCTGGAACACAAATAGCGATTTCCAGAGAAGCAAGCCAATCTACAAGAGTTAATCGTCAAAGTTCTCCAGGTTGTAGCGGTAGCACTGCTGTCAGCACAGGAAAGCAAGTTTGTATCAATGATGGTCGTTGCGAACAACGTCGCACTGTGAATCAAAATTTTGAAGGTGGTAACCGCAGGGGTTATGACCCTGTAAAAGACATTAATGTTGATGTCAACGTTCCTGTGCACGTAAAATCACCAAGAGCACCTTTTTCCAATAGGTAAGATAGTCCTAACGACTGATTTCAAAACTCTCTATTTTCCGAAGTCCCTAGCAGGCGGGAACTTCGGTTTCATTGCTAGGGATCACTTTTGTGAACGCAGAAATTTCTGTTAAGTTTACACTACCGAGTGAAATTTTTCTTCCCGCCTAACATATTCTCCAGCTATCAGCAGGTGACGCAATTATTTAAACAATTGAATGGGCTAATTGTGTACCTGCTGTTACTTCAATCTGGTTATGTCATCATGAGTAAATTAGTGATTCTTGCAAGCTGTCTAGTGCTTCTAAGTGTAAGTACAGCTTTTGCACAAAATTTCGTCCGTAGTAGCCAGAAAACTTCCTCTGTTGTAGTTCAGACAGACAGCAATAGCGGACATACCAGCCAGAGGACTTCTTCTGTTATTGTTCAGACAGACAACAGTGACGAAAATGGTCATGATTCTTCCGTTGTTGTTCCAACAGACAGTTATGACGATGACGATTACGACGAAAGCAGCGAAGATTTTTCCGTTGTTGTTCCAACACACAGGAGTAGGGATATGAACAGATCCACGACATTCACTAGCCAACACTCTAGCTTTGGTGATTCCTTTGGATATCAAAAAAGCTCACTTCAGCTAAGTGCAGCGAATTTAAGTCAACCGCATATCTTGAGCATCAATACATCAAATGCTCAAATGACGGGTGAAGTTACTGTAAATGGTAAAGTTGTCAAGCAAATTAACAACGATAAAAACGTTAAGGTTAATTTGTCACCTTATTTATCAGTTGGTGAACACAAGGTGGAAGTATCAGCACGATACAATCCCCCATCATCTTCTGTGAGTGTAGAACTGAGCGGTCCTGGTACTAACGTAGCCCAACAAAATAGTGGTAATGGTGCCTTAAACTACACTATGGATGTTAACGTACGCTAAGATCATACGATACGGACATGCTATCAGCCTCCGGCTTATCGTCAATTGTGTAGCTAACCTTGAATTCATTCACTGAATCTATAAACAAGCACACGAACTCGTAATCACTTATTCGCCCCAATAGCTTAATGGCTGCCTTGTAAAGGTTCTGCTATTTATAACTATCGCTCTTTGGCTTGCGGACTAGTAGCGAGTTTTTTCGTATTTTTTGGATCTGTTGCTGGTGTACCATAGGATAGACATACCCGTATCTCCTCCCTTCACACGAGTCCGACAAGCGCGTCAAGGGAGTCTACTATAGGCATAAGACTTCCCGTAGACTCCGTAGTGGGCTTTTTGTAGGTAGGGTATTTTAAATTACTATAAAATAGATCTAGTTGTACCTATTTGGCTTTCCAGATTTGCACGCATCCACAATTCTGCAACAGACCAAATCCAAAATTTATTTCGTACTTGGGCAAAATCATCATAGTTATGGGTAACAATCGCATCCAGTTTTTCATCAGTGGCACAAACGAGTTCTACAGCAGACTCAAAATCTTGAAGAGGTGAAAAACGTGCTTGTTGGAGAATAGTTTGATCGATAGTACAGACTTGGATTTTGTCTTGCAGCCAATTAATCACTAGTTCAGCGATATTTGTATTTTGCAAACGACTTGCATATGTGTGAATTTTTTGCCAACCAATATCTGTTATGTACATTTGAACCCACGGATGTACTCTATCTAATAACTCACTGACATCTCCTACAGAGTTATTACGATTCATCAAAGCCTCTAATATTAAATCAGCATCAACTAATATCCTGAACACTTTCAAACCCCATTATTAACCTATCAATATATTGCGGAGAAATAAGATATTAGACTCACTGAGTCATGAATATACTTATATACAAACTGAAAAGATAGTATTTCGGATTTACGCACAATCAATGAGAAATATAAACTCGCTTTCGCACCACTCTACTGTCTGGCTAAGATGAGCAACTTTTGGTAGAGTGGCTAACACTCTACCTACGTAAGACGCCAGATAAATTTTTGTAGTTCCAAACAAGAGTAAAAGTTATTTCTACCCAAAATTTCAGTCAATATAACATCATATGTTGAATTTTTACAAAGTTAATAAATACTTCTCACCTATAAGTTATAAAAATAACAAGGTGAGAAGCGTGATATCACTAATATCTCATAAAAGAATTCAATCAACTAATAAAAATTTATGAAGTGTTTTGATTTTTATAAATGAAATGTATAAACTCTTCTTTAAAAATAAAAATAAAAATTTATATCTAAAGAAGGATTGATATTAAAGCAACACTTAGTAATATCAAAAAACCATGATTAAAGTCACAGCTAAATAAATAAAGTCCGTCTTATATCTCAAACTCTTGCTGGACAAAAAATACAGTAGTTTATAACAAGTGTCAGGTACAAGACCTAGGTCTAAAAGCTAGATATAAAGCCTGTTTTACTTCTGATTTTTGACGATTGACGCTTTTATTAAGCTGTATATTGATATGGAAAAAAGGCCTCAAATCGAATTATGTTGAGGATAGATATCTAATCGATCTACAGCAGATTCGATGTTTATGAGGTACAGCAACCGATTCAAATTCAAAGTTTAAAAACCATCCCTGAAATTGGTGTACCTCACGTACCTCAAAAGCGCTGTAAAAACTTTGTCAGATCTAAGTTTGAGGTAATTTTAGATCTAGTTTTTTATAAAGTCTGACTAATAATTACTATTATTGATGAGATTTAAGCAACAAATAATATAACTGCCCATGACTAACAGTCACACCAGCGCGATCGCCTGCTATCTTACCTGAACCTAAAAAATAATCTACTCGCCCCGCACCTTTAATTGCACCTCCCGTATCTTGATCAAGAACATACCGACTGACAATTCGATGCTCCATTTGTTTAGTAACAGAATTAACAAAAGGGAAGGGGGCGCGAATCAACGCCAAAGCACCAGGAGGCATAAGCGATTTATCTGTTGCAATTGAGCGTTCAGCGGTTAGTGGTTCTTTGATAGAACCTTGTGCGGGTGCACCGTGGTTTTCTTGAAAAAACACAAAGCTGGGATCGCGAGGGATATAAACATTTAACTCTTGTGGATACTTCTGAAAATAGTTGAGGATCTTCGGCATCGTCAAACCCTCAAGCGGTAACTTACCATCGTTCGCCAGTTCTCGCCCGATACTCTTGTAGTTGTAAGCGGTGTTACCAGCATAACCTATTGTTGTTTGAGTGCCATCAGGAAGTCGAAGTTTGGCTGAACCTTGAATCTGCACTAAATACGGTTCTAGGCGATCGCGAAACCAAAACAACTCTAACCCCCGCAATCTACCAATTGAAGCTTGCAACCCATCGGCACCTTCTAGTTCCAAGCGTGTGGGATGAGGTTTTTGCCATGAGCTAATATCAGGTGGTATGCGATAAACAGGATAGCGAAACTCTGGAGTAGGAACACGACTAGCAGCATAAACTGGTTCATAGTATGCTGTAAACAGCACCGAGCCTTTTTTGTCTCCCCCCACTGACTGGTAAAAAACAAATTCCTTTGCTATTGCTGCATTAAGTTCTACAGCAGATTTAGATTTTAATACCAGTTCTCGGAATCTTTGCAAACTTTTGATAACGCGATCGCGTGTCATTCCCACCACCGGATACTGTTGATACACCCCCGCCGCATCGCTAGAAGAAAGGTACTGCAAACTGCGATCTACAGCTGTCAACAAAGCTTTTTTATCTGGTGATTGACTGTTTTCGCCCCATAACTGACTATCCAAACAAGAAGTATCGCCCTCGCAACAAGGAAACGGTGACTTCGCAATGGGTACTAATGGAGGTGGGGCTGTTTGCTGTTGAACAATTTTGTCCTGTAATGGAGCTTGAGAGGATACTGGTAGTTGCCATTTTGTCACCCGACACTGTGGTGGACTCAATGCTAAATGCCCCAAAGGTTGCATAAATAATAACAGAATTATAGGGGCTATAGGGAGACTGATGGCGATACGCGTTCGCGCAGGGTGTCCGAAGGACTTAGAGTCAAGCCTGCGGCTTATCGCTCGTAAAGATACGGCACTTTGCCCCATTGCGACAAATGTCTTTTTGATCATTTTTTCTAAACTGCGTGACATAGGGCATATGTTTAAGCAACGATTGGCAAGCCTGGGCTGTGATGAAAATTGCTTACATCTTACCCCTCACCACTGATGATCATTCAATTATCAGTTATCAACTGTCAATTGTCAGGCATCCAGCACCATGATTTTCTTTTTAGAGAATTGAGATTCAGATGCCCGACAATTCTTACAAAGTTGGACATCTTGTTTTTTCACAAATCCTTTAGGACTGCTATCTCACTCGTTCATATTATGATATGTAGCAACAGCAGAGGGCGATACACGATTCAAATAACGGAATATCCAGTATTTGAATATCGTATCTAAAATCACTGGAAATGTAGCAATAAATAGGAATATAAAACCGTGATTTGCTGGTAATCCCCAATGGCGCGAAACACCTTCTAAAATAACTTCCCAACCATGAGGAGAGTGGAAACCCACAAAAATATCAGTAAACAAAATTATAATAAATGCCTTGGCACTGTCACTAAGACCGTAGACAATATGGTCAAAGAAATCTTTGAGTTCCGCTATTTCTTTTTTACTAACAAGCAACAAGCAGGAAAACGCAATAACAGACAATATATCAGCAAAAACATTTTTCAGGGCATTAGAACTAGTCTCACTAAATTCCTCAGAAATTTCATGAGCCTTTGTTTTTATCTGATTTTCCATCTGCTCAAGAGATAATGGTTCGGCATTGAGCAGCAAGTTATCAAATTTTATTCTCTCTTCAAATTTTTCTAGCTTTTCGAGAGCTTCTTCTTCCATTTCAAAATTCAGGAACAGACCAGCTTCATTCGCAGAGTTTTTTTGAAAAGTACGGTCCACAATCGGCCCAACAATCAGAGATTTTGACAATTGATGAGTCAAAATAGGAACTATAATAAGGAGAAGCAGGAATTTGACAGATATTATTGTTCTTCTTTGTGTATTACGGAAGTTTTTAACGACATCTTGTTCTGCTTGGGGGTCTAACTCAACTTGCAAACGAGTAAAAGTACTAAGAATCGAACGCGGTAGAACCCCTGTCGCATTTGCCTTATTTTGAGATATATTATTATCTAATCTCTGAGTTGATAAGTTCTGTTGTTTTAATTGATTACTTGAGGGTTGTATTTTTATTAAACTATTATCTTTATTAATTTGAACTTGGGAATGTAATTCGTCCAAATTGGTGTATTTTGCTGTGATTTCATCAATGAATGTGAGTTTTTGTAAAATCACAGAAGGCTGTGGAAACTGTATACCGAATTCATTTGCAGCTTTTTGATTAGATTCGCTCAGAAAAAAACGGCTTGCCTTAAATTCTGTTAGCCGCATTCGGACAATTTTTAATTGTTTTTTTAGGTATGACTCAAAATAGTCCATGACATTACGGCTGTACTTAGTTGATGTAATGTCTATTTTACTACTATTAAAATCTTTATCTTCTATTGCCTTAATCTGCAATGCCGCTTTGTAAGCCTCGTCTAGAGAACGCTCTGAGGTGCGTAAGTACCATCTGTAAGAGGCTACTAGAAAAGGGTATATTTTTTGGCGAAAAATAGAAATAATCATTGTTGGTAATCATCCAGCATAGTTTTATGACTCTTAAACTTAAGTTAACGTACGAAATGTCTGAAAAAATCTCCAAGGAGATGATTTATGATTTGGGATTCCCTTTGGGTAACAGGACCTAGCCGCAGTGGTAAGACTGCTCGCTTGGTAAAGCAGTTTTGTAATTGGGTGTTGAGTGAAACTAGCTTCAAAGAGTCATATTATACGAAAAACCAAGGGCAAAAAAATAGCGAGAATATACCAAGACCCTTGTATCTTCATCAAATAGAACCAGGAGTCTTAGTTTTGGCAGCCAATGATGAAAATCGTCGGGAGTTAGCGGATAAAATTGTTACAGCCACTTCCGGAAAATATCCAGTTCGTTGCAAGACACCCTTGGGCTTTATTCAGGATGAAGTGAGTTTGTTTTGGCCTTTGCTTATTCAGTTATTGGAATTAAATGGGCAATTTCCAGTACGGCTGCGTCCAGAAACTGAACAGGAACTAGCAACCAAACTTTGGCGTTCCCAATTGGACGAGGGAATTTTGCGTCGCGCGGGAGATCAAGAGTATCGATCAGTACGTCGTATCTTGGATTTATTGCAACTAGGGGCTTATAGTGGCATAGCGTGTGAGAAAATTAATGACGTTTTGCTCAACGCCATCGCTCAGCAAGAGAATAGTACAAACCTAGAACCTGAACTCATAACATCTTTGCTACTCAATTGGCGTAACTGGTGTCTAGAAAGAGGATTTCTCACCTATGGAATCATGACCGAAGTTTACGGCCAATACCTCTTAAGCGATCCAATTTATCAGCAACAGCTTAGCAAACGCTATCAAGCAGTGCTGGCTGATGATGTCCAAGATTATCCTGCCTTATCGCGCCACCTGTTTGAGTTGCTTCTAAATAACGATGCAGTGGGGGCATTTAGCTACAATCCCGATAGTGTGGTGCGTTTGGGACTAGGATCTGACCCCAATTATTTAGAAGGATTATCAGCACGTTGTCGGCAAGAAGTTTTGACTCAGCGTCCCTTTTCATGCCTTGGAGAAGCTAGCACCATACCGATGCTTTCGCTGATAACAGAACAGGTCATGCCTTTAAGCTTACCAGCAGCAGTGCAATCCATTCAAACCACCTCCCGCGCCCAATTATTGCGGCAAACAGCAGAGGTGATTGTTAAAGCTGTTAAGGAGAAGCAAGTACAGCCAAACGAAGTGGCGATCATTGCACCAGGTTTAGATGCGATCGCCCGTTATACCCTCACAGAAATCCTTACCAAGCAAAACATCCAAATACAGCCTCTCAACGACCAACGCCCCTTGATAAGTTCGCCGATCATCAGAGGATTGCTGACCGTCCTTGCCTTAGTTTATCCCGGCTTAGGACGTTTAGTGGATCGAGATGCTGTTGCAGAGATGTTAGTTGTGTTAAGCAAGGAAGTTTCTGGAATCGGACGAGAAAAGGAAGAAAAAATACAACAAAACCCTCCCTCCCTCCCTCCCTCATTTCCCCACATTGATCCCGTCCGCGCTGGCTTGATAGCAGACTACTGCTTTGTACCCCATCCAGACCAACCCAAGTTGCTACCTGTCACGGCGTTTGACCGCTGGGATAGACTGGGTTACGCAGCAACCACGGCTTATGGTAATATATTGCAGTGGTTAGAAACCCAAAAAACACAACAAGAACTGCGCTTGATTCCCAGTCCCATTTCTCTTTTAGATAGGGCAATTCAGCGTTTCTTGTGGAATGGCAACAATCTCCCCTACGACCAATTGGCAGCACTGCGGGAACTATTGGAAACCGCACAGCACTACTGGGAAATTGATACGAGATTGCGGCAAACCTCCTCTGTTTCTCCTTCATTGAAAGAAGAAACCCAAGGTTCGGGCACTTCACCTCACTCAAGAATTGCCGAATTTATCCAACTACTACGGCGTGCTACCATTACCGCTAATCCCTACCCCGTTTATCCCATAGGACCGAAGTCAAACGCTGTCACATTGGCTACCATCTTCCAATACCGCTCTTCTAGACGATCTCACCGTTGGCAGTTCTGGCTGGATACAGGTTCGCCTTTGTGGGCAAAAGGCGGTGCGGCAACTTTATTCGGTGCACCATTCTTCCTCCAAGAAAGGCTGGGCGAACCTTGGACAGTAGAAGATGAAAAATTAGCAGAAGAACAAAGACTGCGAATAATTCTGGCAGATTTGCTTGCTCGCGTGTCCGAGAGAGTCTATTTATGTCATAGCGATTTAGCGGTTAATGGGCAAGAACAACTTGGTCCTTTGCTACCTTTGGTACATGCTTGCGTTTCAGTTGTTTGTGATCCTGCTGTTGTTTAACGCATTTCGGCGGAATTCAAGAGTCCGCCATACGATGACCGAGTCTAATATCATGTCCGGTGAAAGACTTATCATTAAGACGGCAGGGAGCAGGGGGCACCCGAGCAGGGAAAAAGAGGATTTTCCGGTTGTTGCACATATTTGGTAATCACAACTAATTAGCCGGACATGATATAACACGAAAAAATCTAGCAGCACGCCAGGTGCTACAAGTCGGGAAACCCGCCCACCACACCGGCTGCTTACTACAACGACTATTTGTACAATATTAAGTAAGGTAAAGAATACTCTCATAAAAACCCAGAGTAAAAATCAATGGTGTTATTTGGATTTGGTAAAAAGTTAAGCCTGCCCACTCCTGAAGAAGCTTTGCCAGGACGAGCAGAAAAAATGCCAGTACCGGATCGTCACTATGTTAACGGTCATCCCCTCAAGCCGCTATTTCCAGAAGGAATGGAAATTGCAACGTTTGGCATGGGGTGCTTTTGGGGTGCAGAACGCAAATTCTGGCAGCTAGAAGGAGTTTACAGTACAGCAGTTGGTTATGCTGCTGGTGTCACTCCTAACCCGACTTATAAAGAAGTGTGTTCTGGACGCACAGGTCACAATGAAGTGGTACAAGTCGTCTTTGATCCAAAAGTCATTAGTTATTCCGAGTTACTAAAAGTCTTCTGGGAAAACCACAACCCCACTCAAGGAATGCGTCAGGGTAACGACGTAGGTACTCAATACCGTTCAGGAATTTACGTGTATTCTGAAAATCAAAGAAAGCTAGCAGAAGCATCGCAACAAGCTTATCAGAAAGCTCTGAGTGCTTCAGATTATGGAAAAATAACCACTGAAATTCTCGATGCTCCTGAATTTTACTATGCCGAGGAATACCATCAGCAGTACCTAGCGAAAAACCCTAATGGCTATTGTGGGTTAGGCGGGACAAATGTTGCTTGTCCTGTGGGAATTGCTCAATTCAACACGTAATATCCTTTCACTGTTCTATAGCAATCCTAAATATTCGTGAGAAACAAGATCCCCGACTTCTTGAAGAAGTCGGGGATCTGTACTTTATCTATACACTTGTCTGTTGCAACGCTTCAAACCCCTAATTGCCGTAACGTTACGCTAATTGTCCGTCGCCCAAGCAATACTCATCGTGAATTCTCTGAACCGCGATCGCCTGCTCAGTATTGTTAGCATTGCCAATAACCTTAACAAAATGACAAACAGTGTCACCATATCGCCAAGGTTTAATCTCTAGTCGCGCCCTGTAGCAGTCCTGAGCAATGCAGAGCTTTTGGTACAAGCGATCACATCCCATTTTTTCTAGCACAGTGGATGATTCTACGTTAGTAGCATCCCACAACCGCGACATTTCCAAAAGTCTTAATCCTTTCGCAGTGCGATAAACTCGAAAAGTGAGAGCAAGGTTGTTAGCTACTGAGGTGATCGCTCTCTTAATCTCTTTTTCTTGTACCGCTTTCCTTCTCCCCCAAGGAGTAGCCTCAGTAGAAACTTCATCATCCTCATAATTAAGGTCAATGTCAACAAACATTACTTGGGGTGAGTTGAGGCAAAGCACACCGTAACTATTCCTTGTGATATGTGCTAGTGGTTCTCCATTCAGGAGAAACGATGTTAATGTTGGCTCTGTTAACGCTTCATAACCGTGATCCAGATATCCCCATTCTTCAGGTGTCTTTCCCACTCTAAGTTGCGCTAGATGCCACCGTTCCCGATTTGACAAGTACTTGGGTTTTTTATCAGATTTAAGGTATCGCAGCACTTGGCGCTTTGCTTTAATATAATGTTCCTCAGAAGGAAGGATAGGAGGCGATCGCTTAAGAGCTTGCAACTGGATTTGACACTCTCTAATTCTCAATTGAGAGTCAATATATCGGGGGTCTTTAATCGCATCTTTAATTACCTTTTCCATTGACGCTTCGTATCCTCCAAGTTCCTGCACTCGCTGCATTGTTGGCGTTTCCATTAGTAGCTGATTGGTTAGCCAGTTTTCGTAGGTAATTTCCCCTCTGATTTGAGATTCCCTGTGTTCTGCTGAATTGGCGAGGCGGTGAGCCGCGAATGAGATCAGACGTTTGACAAGAAGTGGATATTTTTCCAGTTGCACAGTATTGTTTCTTGTGCAATCGGGAATCTCAACCGTTTTTAAGCAGGTACCATTTTCTAAGTCTTCGGTAAAATATTGGGCTTTATTGCTGTCTGGTTTTACCTCTTGACGACTTCCATTGAGCTTTACCACATCAAACTGAGAAACCTGTAGTTCAGCTTGCTGTGCTGTAGGTGCTGACTCGACAACTACTGACCTCCCTACCGTTGGTAAAATAGTAGGTTCAGAACTTTTTGGGGGTGCAGAAGACTGTCCGAGTTCCTGGGCAATTCTGGAAAATGCCTCGATTGCTTGCATATCGGAACCCCTAGCAGCCACATTCACGCGAATCCATAACTGTTTGGCTAAATCCCAATCTCGTTTAACTTCGGCATGATAAGCCTCAAGTTTTATCGTGATAATATCAGTCAGCGTGGCATAATCTGGCAACAAAATTAGGTGAAACTTGGTGGCTGGTTCTGCGATCGCATAAGGATTTTGTAGAGTTTTCCGGTGCGTTTGATTGATTATGGGTACTCTCGATTGTAAATATCTGTCCAATCTTTCTACTGTGGCACAGTTCCCTTCACCTGCTATCCTCAAACCCTCTAATAACGCCTGAGTAAATGAACCGTGTTGCAACTGCTCAATTTCATAAGACTTTTGACTGGGACTGCAAGAGTAAAAGGTGACTACCCCTTGATGTTTTTCGCCAATACCTTCTCCTCGTCTGCTCCCTTCATCGCGACAAGCATCCAAAAACAACACGATATTATCAGCACCACTGCGGCGCAATCTTTGGGTAACAAAATCAACAGCGATTGCCGTATGTTCTACATCGCCTGGGTCACTATCCACCAGCATGAGATAGTCACGGTCAACTGACCGACAACCGTGACCTGCAAAGAAAAACCAGAGATTATCCCCTGATGCCAATAGTGGCTTTTCAAATTGTGCCCGTAAAAACCGCCGCAAGTTACCGTAAGTAGGCTGAGTGAAAATGGGTGTAGGAGAAGCGGGAATTGCAATTGAATCCTCTGTAAACAGAAACACTCTGTCAAACTGCACATCCTTTTCAAACCAGTCGCGCATGGCAAGAGCATCTAGTTTGGCGTAGTTTAGGTGCTGAAGATTGTTGTACTGGTTAATGCCGATCACGATCGCCCAATTTTTAGCCATTTCTAGGTTGGTGTTAACTGATTTGTTCTTCTCTATTGAAGGTTTACGTGTTACTACTGAACAATAGTTATCCTTTATTATTGATGATAAAGCGCAAATTGTCTTTGGAATTTCTTTAGACCTTCTTGAAAAACTTAACAACTACACTGAGCGAGCTGCTGCATTTAGGAAAACTGGTTAAATCGAAAGCTATTGAATAATTTATTCAGCCTGTTTGGCATTGGAGGTAAAGCAGGGGGTAAAGGCGCTTTGACCTTTAAGTTCAAGCGGAAATCGGCACATTAAATTAAGATGGGGCAAGAATTGGGCAATTGTTGTCGGGATAAACAATTACGATAACCTCCAGTCACTCAAGTATGCCAAGCGAGATGCTGAAGTGATGGCTACAAAGAACCATCTGTTGCCGTCTAATATCAAAGATTGTTCATGCTTCCAGCAGGTTTTTTCTTAACTCAGCAGTGCTGGGTCGTTTTACATTGCCTAGTCTAGTTCCCAGACTCATCTTGGGAACTAGAAAAAATCTTCGGCTGATCCAAAACTTTCCCTAGTTCTTCCCGATTCATTTCTAATCTTAAAACTATCGAACCAAGTGAAGCCAGTAAACGGTTCGTTTATGTATTAACCTTGTTCATCTATATGATAAGCCTCTCCATGCACCTGTTCATCTACGTATTGATTATGTCGAACAGAGAACCGTGAGGATGGTGTCACCCGCCCGGAGGGGTGTCTGTTCGCAGTCGCGTTCGCTTACACCTGTCGCCTTTAACCTGAATCCTTACCCTTTTCTCGCCGTTGGTGATCAAAACTAATCTCAATTTCCAGAAAGGGATGCATAAACCTTCAACCCTCATCCCTATCAAAATGCAGAAGCAAAAAACGAGTCCAAGACGCCAAACAAACTTACGGCGGACAAAGACACAAACCAAAACCAAAACTATTTCATGAGGTAAAGAAAATGATTGTCGTCATCAAATCCCAAACTCCCGCATCTGAAATCGAAAGAATCATTCAAGAACTGAGCCATTATCCCGTAACAACCGAAAAAGTTGTCGGTAAAGACAAAGTTGTTATCGGCTTGGTAGGTGATACAAGTGTTCTTTCTCCTGAACACGTCCAACAAATCAGTCCATTTATCGAACAGGTGATTCGCGTGAAACAGCCTTTCAAACGGGTTTCGTTAGAATATCGCTATGGTGAACCAAGCGAAGTCGTTGTTCCAACTCCCAATGGTCCAGTCACTTTTGGTCAAAATCATCCTTTAATTGTAGTCGCTGGACCTTGTTCAGTTGAAAACGAAGAAATGATTGTGGAAACAGCACAAGTCGTAAAAGCCACTGGTGCACAGTTTCTTCGGGGAGGTGCGTACAAACCTCGTAGCTCACCTTATGCTTTCCAAGGACATGGCGAAAGCGCTTTATCTCTGTTAGCAACAGCCCGCGAAGTCACTGGACTAGGAATTATCACAGAAGTGATGGATACAGCCGACTTAGACAAAGTTGCAGAAGTTGCAGATGTGGTGCAAATTGGTGCTCGCAATATGCAGAACTTCTCCTTACTGAAGAAAGCAGGTGCTACTGGTAAACCAATTCTGCTTAAGCGGGGGCTGTCTGCGACAATTGAAGAATGGTTGATGGCTGCTGAATACATTCTGGCTGCTGGTAATCCAAATGTGATTTTGTGTGAACGCGGAATTCGCAGCTTTGACAAGCAATATACAAGAAATGTTCTAGATCTATCTGTAGTACCTGTATTGCGTGGACTGACCCATTTGCCAATTATGATTGACCCTAGTCATGCCACTGGCTACTCTAAGTTTGTACCAACAATGGCAAAGGCAGCTATAGCAGCTGGTACAGATTCCTTGATGATTGAAGTTCACCCCAATCCCTCCAAAGCATTATCAGATGGTCCTCAATCTCTGACACCACCGGATTTTGTGGAACTCATGCAGGAACTTGCTCCGCTTGCCCAATTCTTCGGACGTGGAACAAAGTCTGGTTTCACAACTACACCATTTGCTACCAAAACTCTTTCGACTGTAGGTGCCTAAGTTGAGCAATCATCAGTGGTTTCTCTAGGGTAGGTAATATCATGTTTACACCAATGACTCATCGATTTGCCTACCTCAGATTCTTTAATCATTCTGAAATTATTTCGTTAAGGCAATCATGTGTGCGTATTATTCTTTCAGTTTGACTAGAAATACAGTAGAAAAATACGCACAAACTAATTTGCTCGCATTTTCTGATTCTAAAACTATAATTGACACTGCTGTTAAATCTTAAGAAATTTAATACCGACAACAACTTGACAAAACTCCTGAATTTCTGACCAAATCTTTTGTAGATACCAAAATGACTACAGGCACAATAGATATTTTGATACTGAACGCTCCAGAAGCATTTACTTCTCAAAACTGCATAAGTGAAATTGAACTACACCTATTTAATATCGGGTAGTTGCTGTCAATCAACAATCACTCAGAAAAACCGTGTCCTGCACTCAACTTTGTCAGCAAGTCGTCAAATTATTCGGGTGATGATTTTTAAGTTAACTTTAAGAGGGTCATATCTATGTATTCTGACACACAATCCTACACAACTCAAGGTGGAATATTTGTATCACGCTCCGTAACCAATACTTCTATAGAGTCGGCAATTGATGAGGTTTTGATACGTCTGGATTCCCAACGCGGAGGGTTGTTGGCAAGTAGCTATGAATATCCAGGACGCTACAAACGATGGGCGATCGGTTTTGTTAATCCGCCTTTAGAACTTGTTACCTGCGATAACACTTTTACAATTACGGCTCATAATGAGCGAGGCAAGATACTGCTAGATTATCTAGCAGAGAACCTATTGGATCAACCATATCTTCAAGCTGTTAATAAAGAAAACAAGCGTATTATCGGCTCTGTCAAACCAACTGAACGTCTCTTCTCAGAAGAAGAACGCAGTAGACAACCTTCTGTTTTCAGTGTTGTTCGCGAGATATTATCTATCTTCCACAGTCCAGTAGATGAAAACTTGGGACTTTATGGTGCATTTGGCTATGACTTAGTTTTCCAATTTGAGCAAATGCCAAAGCATCTGGAACGTTCAGCAGACCAAAGAGACTTGGTACTATATCTACCTGATGAGTTGTTAGTTGTTGACTACCACCTGCAACAGGCATTCAGAGTGCAATATGATTTTGTCACCAACAATGGTAGCACTCGGGATTTACCTCGCACGGGTGAAGTGATCGATTACCGAGGTAAGCGTTTAAGTGCGACTCAAACCTCTGATCATGCGCCAGGAGAATATGAACAACAAGTCACCAAAGCACTCGATTATTTCCGTCGTGGTGATTTATTTGAAGTTGTTCCCAGTCAAAGCTTCTTTCAAACCTGTGAAAAATCCCCAACCCAACTTTTCCGCACACTCAGGGAAATTAATCCCAGTCCCTATGGATTCATCTTTAATTTAGGTGGAGAATATCTGATTGGTGCATCTCCAGAAATGTTTGTGCGTGTTGAGGGCAGACGTGTTGAAACTTGCCCAATCAGTGGTACAATCCGTCGAGGAGAAACCGCGATTGATGATGCAGCGCAAATCCAAAAGCTGTTGAACTCGCGTAAAGATGAATCTGAACTCACGATGTGTACCGACGTAGACCGCAACGACAAATCGCGGATTTGTGAGCCAGGGACTGTGCGAGTCATAGGTCGTCGCCAAATTGAATTGTATAGCCATCTGATCCATACAGTAGACCATGTAGAAGGCGTGCTGCAACCAGAAGCTGATGCTTTGGATGCATTCCTCACGCATTTGTGGGCAGTCACAGTCACAGGAGCACCAAAACGCTCAGCCATGCAGTTTCTCGAACAAAATGAGCGCAGTCCCAGACGTTGGTATGGTGGAGCAGTTGGAGGTTTAAATTTTAAAGGCAACTTGAATACTGGTCTGATTTTGAGAACTATCCGACTAAAAGACTCAATTGCACAGGTACGAGTTGGTGCAACAGTTCTTTATGACTCAGAGCCAGAAGCAGAGGCACAAGAAACTATTACTAAAGCTAGTGCCTTATTCCAAACCCTTCAAGAAGCGACACATAAAAATGTCCAATTGTCAAAAATGTCAACCCTTGACATTCAAGAAGCCAATCCAGGGGCGGGCAAACGTGTCTTGCTAGTTGACTATGAAGACTCATTTCTTCATACCCTAGCAAATTACATCCGTCAAACTGGTGCCACAGTCACAACACTACGGCATGGTTTTGCAGAATCAGTTTTTGATACAGAAAAACCTGACTTGGTTGTATTATCTCCTGGTCCTGGAAAACCAAGTGACTTTCGTGTTGCAGAGACAATCGCAGCCTGCAAAAAACGGCAAATTCCCATATTTGGTGTGTGCTTGGGCTTACAAGGAATAGTCGAGGCACACGGTGGAAAACTGGGAGTTCTGGATTATCCCCAGCATGGTAAGGTATCTATGGTATCTGTGGTTGATCCAGATTCTGTGACCTTCAAAGGTTTACCACAATCGTTTGAAGTTGGTAGATACCACTCATTGTATGCACTCCCCGAAAGCCTACCTGCAGAACTCAAAGTAACCGCCATGTCTGCAGATGGTGTGATTATGGGCATTGAGCATCGCACATTACCAATTGCTGCCGTTCAGTTCCATCCAGAATCTATCATGACTTTAGCAGGAGGAATAGGCTTAACAATTGTTAAAAATGTAGTCCATGAATTTATGGCTACAATTCCCTCCTCAGCCCTTGCATAATCACCTCTGTTATAACCCTCTCTAGTTGTAGGAGAGGGTTGACTCTCCCTTTGTTGAACTAATAACCACTATAAACAAATGCTAAATATTCACCAGCAATCAACTCAAGCAACTACGTCTACCAAATCGCGCCATATTCTCGAAGAAATTGTTGAGCATAAACAACAAGAAGTTGCGCTCATGAAACAGCAACTACCAATAGCCGACTTAAAACTTCAGGTCAATATTGCTCCTCCTGTGCGAAATTTCTTGAATGCCATACGGCAAAATTATACTCCTCCTAGCGTTATTGCAGAGGTCAAGAAAGCCTCACCAAGTAAAGGAGTTATTCGTGCTGATTTTGAACCAGTAAAAATTGCCCAAGCATATGAGCGAGGCGGCGCGACTTGTATTTCTGTGCTAACTGACGAGAAATTTTTTCAGGGCGGTTTTAAGAATTTGCGACTGATTAGAAATAATGTAGAGTTGCCGCTACTTTGCAAAGAGTTTGTTATAGATCCTTACCAAATTTATCTAGCGCGAGTCAATGGTGCAGATGCAGTGCTACTCATTGCTGCTATTTTAAACGACGAAACACTGCAACATTTTCTAAACATTATTCAGCATTTGGGCATGACTCCATTGGTGGAAGTCCATACTTTGACTGAACTTGACCGAGTACTGGCATTATCCAATGTGCAACTTGTCGGAATTAACAACCGCAATTTGGAAGACTTTACCCTTGACATAGAAATCACGAAACACCTGTTGAGAGAACGTCAACAAAAGTTAAGTGATTTAGATATTACAATCGTGAGTGAGTCTGGTTTGTACACATCTTCTGATTTAGCTTTTGTATCTCAGGCGGGAGCTAAAGCTGTGTTGGTAGGAGAATCTTTAGTCAAGCAAGCTGATTTAGAGCAAGCTGTCAAGGAGTTAAGAATGTAAAAAAAATCTTGACTTCATCCTGAATTTTGCATTTTTCATTCTGCTTTTCCTCTATTTGTTCGCTTTTAGGATTTAATTAAGATGACTTCTATCTCAGAACAGTTTGAATATTTACGCACAAAAAACCAATGTGCTTTAATGCCCTTCATCACAGCAGGCGATCCAGATTTGGAAACAACAGCCGAAGCCCTAAAAATATTAGACGCCAATGGTGCAGATTTCATAGAACTAGGAGTACCCTACTCAGATCCGTTGGCGGATGGACCAGTGATTCAAGCGGCTGCTACTCGTGCGCTTAAGGGGGGAACTCGACTAGCTCATGTTTTAGAAATGGCGCAAACAGCCACTAAGAGTGTGCGATCGCCCATCATCCTCTTCGCCTATTACAACCCAATTTTAAATCTCGGCATCCAACAATTCCTCAAGCGAGTTGCTGATTCTGGAATCAAGGGGTTAATCGTACCGGATTTACCCTTAGAAGAAGCAGACAATTTATTGAAATCTGCTGACAGTGTAGGAATTGAAGTCACACTATTAATCACTCCCAACACTCCCAAACAGCGAATTGAGGCGATCGCTCGTCAATCTCGTGGGTTTATTTACTTAGTTAGTGTCACAGGTGTCACAGGCATACGTTCACAAATCCAGACACGCGTAAAAGATGTGCTCAAAGAAATCCGCAGCGTCACAAACAAGCCAATAGCCGTTGGTTTTGGTATATCTACCCCAGAACAAGCTCATCAAGTTCAAGACTGGGGCGCAGATGGAGTGGTTGTGGGAAGCGCCTTTGTGAAACGCTTGGGAGAAAACACACCGAACCAAGGACTGCGAGTTATTAAAGATTTCTGTACCGATTTGAAAGCAGCAATTACCCCCACTGCGGGAATTAGAAAGTAACATTTTCGGAGTTACGCATTTTCATCTTTTTCTCTCTACCTGCTGCAGTGAAATTAATTGAACTTTTTGATAGTTTTAGCATAAGTCCTGAAAATTCAGTTCCAAATTTCACGCATCAAAAGCCGACTCCTTTGGTGAAGCAGGAAATTAATGAGAAAGTGATCAATTTTAAATAAGTTTTACGGAGCAGATTCCATGTTAGCAGATACACCTAGAACAACTCAACAACCCGATGCATTAGGCAGATTTGGTCAATTTGGGGGCAAGTATGTACCCGAAACATTAATGCCTGCACTTTCGGAATTAGAAGCAGCGTATCAAAAATACCGCAATGATCCAGATTTTCAGAATGAACTACAGGGACTACTACGCGACTACGTAGGACGTGCTACTCCCCTATACTTTGCCGAACGCCTGACAGCACACTACGCCAAACCAGATGGAACTGGACCGCAAATTTACTTAAAAAGAGAAGACTTAAACCATACAGGCGCACACAAAATTAATAACGCCCTAGCTCAAGTATTACTCGCCAAACGGATGGGCAAACAGCGGATCATAGCTGAAACCGGAGCCGGTCAGCATGGTGTTGCAACCGCCACAGTCTGCGCCCGTTTTGGTCTGGAGTGTATGATTTACATGGGCGTCCATGACATGGAACGGCAAGCCTTGAATGTATTTCGGATGCGCTTGATGGGAGCAGAAGTTCGTCCAGTGGAAGCAGGAACTGGAACCCTCAAGGATGCAACATCAGAAGCGATTCGGGATTGGGTAACGAATGTGGAAACCACCCATTACATTTTAGGTTCCGTTGCAGGTCCCCATCCCTACCCGATGATCGTCCGAGACTTTCAAGCAATCATTGGTAAAGAAACTCGCAGCCAGTCTCAAGAAAAATGGGGTGGACTACCAGATATTCTGCTTGCTTGTGTTGGCGGAGGTTCCAATGCAATGGGGCTTTTCCATGAATTTGTCAATGAACCATCTGTACGCCTGATTGGAGTTGAGGCGGCGGGTGAAGGAATTAATACTGAAAAACACGCAGCAACTTTGACACTAGGAAAAGTCGGTGTTTTGCACGGTGCAATGAGTTATGTTTTGCAAGATGAGGATGGTCAGATCACAGAAGCACACTCTATCAGTGCAGGGTTAGATTATCCTGGTGTTGGTCCAGAACATAGTTATTTGAAAGAGATAGAACGTGCTGAATACTACAGTGTGACTGACCAGCAGGCGTTGGAAGCGTTTAAACGTGTGTCGCTACTGGAGGGGATTATTCCAGCACTAGAGACTTCTCATGCGATCGCTTTGTTGGAAACTCTTTGTCCACAACTGACTGGTTCTCCTAAAATTGTCATCAATTTTTCTGGACGTGGTGACAAGGATGTGCATACTGTTGCAAAATTCTTGGATACTTTTTAAATGTCTTGAAGGGTTTGAAACAGGTTTTTTGTAAACATTGCTATTAAAAAACAACTGACGGGGGCGATCTCCGTCAGTTTCATAGTAACCGTTTACAGGAGGCTAGATTGAATTAATCTCTTCAAGAGTTTGTTTTGCCGATTTCCAGAGATACACTGCGTCAACACCTGCTCCGATCAAGCTATATCCTGCTTCTTTTGCTGATATTGCTCCCTTAGAATCAGTAGTAAAAATACCGACAGGTATATTTTTATTCAAACATGCCTCTTTAACCGAATTAATTGCTTTCTGTACATCAGGATGATTAATCTGACCAGGCAGTCCCATGCTGCCGGAAAGATCAAATGGGCCAATCAGTATAGCATCGAAACCAGGAACATCAATTATGGATTCAATGTTTTTCACTGCATCAATGTGTTCAATTTGTAGAATAATGACTATGTTTTCGTTTGCCGTCTTCAAGTACTCTTGAACATTCATTCCATAGTTTTGTGCTCTTCCACTTCCAATACTCCGACTTCCTTGTGGAGGGTATAAGCAAGCTTCAAGGGCATATTTAACCTCTTGAGGTGTTTTGACTTGAGGCAGAATTATCCCATCACATCCGGTATCTAGTACCCTCTTTATCCAAATGGCGTCATTCCAAGGTACTCTGACTAAATTTGCACAGCGCCCGCCACTTGCTTGCATAATTAACTGGACTTTTTCTAAACTGAGAGCCCCATGTTCCATATCTATCCAAAACCAGTCAAACCCAATGTGTGACAACACTTCAGCAGTTTCTGAGCTAGGGAGTTTGATTACAATACCGATCAGAGTTTCTTTTTGTTTCAGTCTTTGCTTAAAGTTATTTGCCATTAAAATACCTACATTGCTTTGATCCTTAAGAAAAACCATTATCTACTAGAGACTTTCAAGAAACACAGGGGTGTAGGGGTGTAAGGGTGTAGGGGTGTAAGGGAAGAAGGTGTTTCTTTCATATTTTGCTGGTCTCGTTGCCGCTAGTCAGAGACTCAGATCATTCGTGACAAGTTGAGATAATGAGCACTTTGTCAAGAGGGTTGTAGTCGCAAATAAAAAGATTCACCAAATATATCAGTGTCTGCTGTTGCTGATTCTATAAACACAACTTCTTTCGTGAGTGCGATCGCGCCTTGCGCGGCTCCCCGAGTGAGCATCGCCATCGCTTAAAAGTTATGAATTTCCATCTCTAGGCGATCGCCGTTAATAAAAAAGAACTGACGGAGATTGCCTCCGTCAGTTTCATAGTAACCGTTTACAGGAGTTTAAACACTACTGTGAACGCCTACGGAGTTTTTTAAGCGCAAAGCGCAGGCTGCGCCAACAAAAATCAAATAGGAGTCCTATAGTTGGGTACGTTGATAAAAGCGCCCTGCTTCTGATACGCGCTTTGCGATGCACGCCCCTTGCGTCTGCCCTCTGGGCGATCGCTTGCAACAATGACTGCTATAGCAGTCCTATTTCATTTGTGAAAAAACAAAGTAAATTTGTACATTCTTCTTCCCTGTTAAGCGTTCCCTGTTGCCTGTTCCCTACCTCAACGAGTAATTTCACAACTCCTGCACGGATTGCTATAGATTACAACGATCAATCAACAATATAACCTCATGACAAATGTAATGGTTTGGAGATGACATTTATTAGATGTAGAGCAAGGGTGTTTGGAAATAAATTGAGAGACAAGAACATAAATAAACCTGAGTTCGACATCAGAAAATTGCTTCAAACTCTTACCTAACAAAAGCCTGAGAAATACTGCACTCTGTAGAAGTCAAGAGTTTAATACCAATTTTAAAAAATAATAACAACCAAATTTTGAACGGTGATAAATCCCATGAGCAACATTAAAACAGATGTACTAATAGTCGGTGGCGGACCTGTTGGTCTAGCAATGGCGGTGGAACTACGCTACCAAGGTATCGATTGCATTCTTATAGACCAGACTGATGGGGTGGTGAGTGATCCCAAAGTCAGTACAGTTGGACCCCGCTCAATGGAGTTTTGCCGCCGTTGGGGCATTGCTCAACAAATACGCAATGCTGGTTGGCCTAGTGAGCATACCCTAGATGTTGCCTGGGTTACATCCGTTGGTGGACACGAAATATACCGAGCTAAGTTTCCCTCCTATGCCGAGCGATCGCTACCTGACTACACACCAGAGCCAGAGCAAGTCTGTCCGCAAAACTGGTTTGCTCCAGTATTCCTAAATTTCTTGGGAGTATATCCAGATGGAGTGATTCGGCTTCTCTCTCGCTTGGATAGTTTTGAGCAGAAAGATTTGGGTGTCGTTGCCCATGTAACAAACCTGGAAACACAAAGCACAGAAGTCATTCACGCCCAATACATGGTAGCTTGCGATGGTGCTCGCAGTACAGTACGTAAGGCTTGTGGTGTTGATACTCCTAGCTTTCACCCCACCCAGGCGTATCAGAGTGTTGTGTTTAAAGCACCTGAACTGGCGACTGTGATGGGAAAAAACCATGCAATGGTATATTTTTTGGTCAACCCAATTATTCAAGAACCACTCCGCGCAGTAGATGGAGACTCACTGTATCGCCTGATTTTAAAGCCAAATGAAGACGGAAGTGTGCGTGACGCTGAAGAGGCCATCCGTGCCGCCATATCAATTGATACCCCTTTTGAGATTGTTTCCAACGTTCCATGGCGTCTCACCCACCGAGTGGCACAGAAGTACCGAGTGGGAAATATCTTCTTCGTCGGTGACAGCGCTCATACACTTTCCCCCTCTGGCGGTTTTGGAATGAATACTGGCATGGGTGATGTTGCTGATTTGGGCTGGAAACTAGCCGCCACTCTTAAGGGCTGGGCTGGTTCCAACTTACTGGACACTTATGAAATGGAACGACGTCCGATCGCAGTGCGAAACCTTGAAGCAGCAAACGCCAATTTGCAACGCACTCAAAAACGCACCGTCCCTCCAGTTATTATGAGTGATTCAAAAGAAGGTGAACAAATCCGCAAAGAAATGGCTGTTGGTATGGAACGTGGTAACGTGAAACGCGAGTTTGATGCCCCTGGGGTTCACTTCGGGTTCCGTTATGAGTCCCCTGCCATCATTGCTGACGGTACACCTCCGAGCGATGACCCCTTCGAGTGGCAACAAAGTAGTTACCCTGGCAATCGGGCACCACATGCCTGGTTGGAACCTGGAAAATCTACTCTGGATTTGTTCGGTCATTCTTTTGTGCTGATGTGCTTCGACTCCACACACAGAGTTGAAACATTAACAAAGATTTGTCAGGAAAAAGGAGTGCCAATGATTATCCAGCACATCGATAAGCTTGAAATTGCCAAGCTTTATGAGCGTGCCTATGTTTTGGTACGACCTGATGGACACGTAGCTTGGAGAGGTGACACTCTGCCTGTGGACTTAGAGGCACTAATTGACCGAGTTAGAGGGGCTTTTGATCAGAATTCGTCCCAGTTATATTCCAAATCGCTCACACTCAGCTCGATAAAGTCCAGAACAGTAGAGAGTTGTGTTTCATAAACTCAAACACCCTTAAATGGCTTAAAAACAAGGGTGTCACCTTCGTTACTGTATAGATTTGTACAGAGCGCCCCAGGGTTTGTAATAAGCGTAGTGCTTATATAAGCGCTACGCTTACTACGAACTTATTTTCATAGGTTTGAATTATCAAAGCTGATAGATAATTGGTACTGATATTTAAAGCCTCATGCAAGATATTCTAATTTGTAATCTAAACACTTTATCTGCTTTTTTTTCAGTTACTTTTATTGGATAATAAGCTTGTTGTTGAACAACTTTTTTCAACTTACAGTGGTTTGCAATCGGATGGAATATAGCAATCCTAGATAATTTCTGAGAAGATACTGTACTTCTTTCTAGAAAACTAAGTTAAATATTTGACGCTTAATTTTTACGAGAAATTAAGCATTGTAGCCATACAAGCAAGATATACTTAGCAAAAAGAGTACTACATTTGGGTTTAGTATTTTTTCAGGTATGATTCAGGATTGCTATATAAAAATACAGGTGCAATACACCCTCAAAATGAATAGGGTGAGGATTGCAATATCGGCAGCACTGGCTCCCCTACACAATATGTGTATTTGAGTGAGTTGAAAAGGGCTAGAAGAAACTTTGACCCGCGTTTGTCACAAGTTATGCGATCGCCCAAGGGGCGATCGCAATTTTCACAAGCTTGAGACAGATAAAATTTCGAGCACCCTTGACGATGCACCAAATTTTGACAAAGTGTTGAATGGCTTATTTTGCCGTTCATCCAGGTCAGATAAGTCTTTGTGAAATCGTGGTGACAAATCCAGACTTGAAACCAAAGTGTCTTATCTTGTGATTTTTTGTTCAAGTAAAAGTTGAATTTTTGCTCTCAAAAATAAATAACGAAATGCAGAAGAAAAAAGTGTCTGAGAATACGACTGTAAAAACTCAAGTTTACGAAAAATTTTTGACTCATACAATTGCTTCTGGAGTCAGCCTGCTCAGTTTATTACTTTTAGGAACATGTTCAACAAAGGCTCAAATGCCTCCCACTTCAGGTGGTACAGCAGATTTTGTCAGTCAAAACCAAGAAAAAAAAAGTACACCTGAAATGAATCAGGTGACAAATGTTAATCAACTGAGTGATGTTCAACCCACTGATTGGGCATTTCAGGCGTTGCAGTCTCTGGTTGAACGCTATGGTTGTATTGCTGGGTATCCGAATGGAACCTTTCGCGGGAATCGGGCGATGACGCGTTATGAGTTTGCGGCTGGATTGAATGCGTGCTTAAACCGCGTTAATGAACTCGTAGCTACCGCAACAACAGATTTGGTGAGAAAAGAAGACTTAGCAACTTTGCAAAAGCTACAGCAGGAGTTTACTGCTGAGTTGGCAACTTTACGAGGTAGAGTAGATGTGCTTGAAGCACGTACAGCCGAACTGGAAGCTAATCAATTTTCCACAACGACCAAGCTGCAAGGTCAGGTTATTGTTTCTGTGAATTCTGGTGGGTTTAATGGCGATCGCATAATTAACCCTAATCGCACCCCTGATAACCCCACAGGCAGAATTACCAACCAACCCAATTCCACAGTGTTGTATAGAGCAGGTGTAGATTTAGACACTAGCTTCCGTGGAACTGACTTACTAAAAATTCGCCTTGATACTGGAAGTGGTATTGATGATCAGGTAGCTAATGGTGGGAAAGACAATGCTGCAGGTTTGCTGGAGCCAAATTTTGGTAGTGTTATAGACTACTCAGTCAAGCCACCCACAAATGGTAAGCTAGGTGTGAGCAGACTGTATTACAGCTTTCAACTCGCTAATGACTTTAAAGTCACTGTTGGTCCAAGTATTTTCCCAACCGATTTTGTTGACTTCAACAGTTACGCTTACCTCAGCTTCCGGGACTTTAGCACTCTAGCTTTTGTAAATAACTTTATTCTCTTCCCAGTTAACGGTCAGAATGCAGGTGCAGCAATTGACTGGAAACCACGCAATGGAGCATTTTCCTTGCGGGCTGTATATGCTGCATCAGATCCAGCAAATCCTATCCAACAGGGAGGAGTCATTCAGGGTCTTTCACCATTCACAAGCCTACTATATCCCAGGCAATTTGCTCCTCCTGGTACTCCCAATATTGATCCTAATATTACAGGCGATCGCGGCTTATTTGGAGATACCTATCAAGGTACGGTAGAACTAGAATATGCACCCTCCAAGGCTTTTGCTTTGCGTCTGCAATATAGTGGTGGCGAACTATTCAAAAACCGTTTTGATAGCTATGGCGTAAATGTTGAACTGACCCTTGCACAAAAGTTTGGTATTTTTGGTCGCTACGGTTACGGTAACTTTGATAACACTGCCTTTGGCGACATTAAACCCAATTACTGGATGGCGGGAGTTGGGGTGCGAGACTTGTTTACACGCGGTGCTTTAGCTGGGGTTGCTGTCGGTCAGCCATTTATTGTCAATCAAATCGGGAATTCAACTCAGACTAATTTTGAGGCGTTTTATAACTTCCCGTTTAGTCGAGAGATTCAAATAACACCATCAATTCAAGTGATTAACCATGCTGCAAATGAAGAAAGCAACGGCACAATTGTAACAGGCACACTTCGTACGGTATTTTCATTTTAGCTTAAAGCGCCATTTATCCCAGTGCCAACTTTGCAGGCTAGCACTGGGATAAATAGCGGGACTTATATATAGTTTTTTCCGATGCAAAGGGTCGAGTAGTTATATTTCTCTCGACCCTAACATTATAAAAACGCTTCATGTTGAAAATTAGTTTTACAGCTTTAGCCATTCACAACTCTCAATTTTTTAGAAGTATGCAGCAAACCAAACACAACAACTGTGATGATAATAAGAACAGCACTTGCATAAAAGACTCCTTGTATTCCCCAAGCACTGTAAGCAAGACCTGCGAATAACGGACCTAATGCTCTTCCTAGTGATTGAACTGTAACATTGAGTGCCATAAATCCAGCGCGGTAACCTTCTGGGGCAATTCCTGCTAACGTTGCTTGCAGAGGTGGAAAAATCAAGGCTACAGAAACACCAAATATAACAGAGGGAATGATCAGCAACCAAGTGTTATTCATTGCAGGCATAATCAGTAGTGACAAACCACACAGAAGAAAACCTAACATGATTAACTTCTTTTCTGAAAGCCGATTTGCCAAAAATCCCACCTGGGAAGCAGCAAAGGAAAAAACGAGTGACTGACAGCAAATGATAATACCAATTTCTACTCCAGAAGCGCCTAATTGAGTTGCTGCAAAGATGGGGACATAGGTATAGAAAGTTCCTAACTCAATGACAAAGAGGGAAAACACCGCAAACAGTAGCCCAAATACTTGAGGATTCTTGACATTGTTAAAAGTATTTTTGAGATAATTGCTGAGATTCAAATTGCCAGTGCTTTTTTGCTTGCTTGGTACTTTCAGATTCTTAGAAATCAACAGTGCAACAGGGAAGGCTAAAATTGATAGTAAAAACGGATATCGCCAACTCAACTCTCCTAAAAACCCACCAATGAGAGGATAGATTGTTGCTGCAATGCCAATCATTGCGGAGTTAAAACCCATTGCAGTGGTGAGCATTTTACCACTATATAAATCGCTGATGAGAGTGAGTTCTAGAGATTCTAAACTAGCAGCACCAACACCTGTTAAAAAGCGCCACTCTAGTAAGCTATGAAAATTATTGGCGATCGCACACAATATTCCACCAACTCCAAACAGTAAAAGAGAAGGAATCAGGATTTTCTTTCTGCCGATACGGTCTGCTAATGCTCCAAAAATCAAAGTTCCAACTGTAGTCGGCATCAAAAAAGTTGTCATTATTAGTCCAACTTCTTGTGCTGGAATGTTGAGAGCTTTTGCAATATTTGGCATTATAGGATTAATACCAACCACTCCACTAATTGCTACTAACGATATAGAAACAATCAGTAAAAGATTACCATCAATCTGTATGTTCTTTGCATTTTTATTGTTAAATTTACTGAGTAATGAAGTCATATTTTTATCTCCTTTTTTCTTTTTGCTTACCTTTGATTGATTAACTATGAGTTCATTACCAGCAGAAAATGATGATTATGCAGCCCTAACTCACAACAAACACATTTTTTTTTCTAGAGTGGTGGGCGCGTTGCGGTTCAATGACCTCACCTGGTGCTGTTTCGCTGAATTTGATCGTTTCAAATGAAGAATAAAAATCTTTTTCTTTTTTTTAATCAGCGAATTTGAGCGTAAGCGCAAAGCGCACTAGCGAGTGGAGAGGTGTCCCCGAGGGCGGAGTGAGGTGAGATCAGCGCTCTTGGTAGGAGAGCCAGTGCGTTGCGGTGAATCCAGCGCTGCAGGCGGGTTTCCCGCCGTAGGCGACTGGTGTTAGCGTTAGCTCCGGCCCCCTTAGGGGCTAGCGGAACCGTTCGGCACGGGGCCGTGCCCGTTAGGCGCAGCCGTGGCGTTAGCCATAGGGCTCAGGTTCTCCCCGGAGGGAGCCAGAACAAGCGTGAGGGTTTCCCTCACGCTTGTTCTGGCGTTGGGGTTCCCGTTAGCGGAGCGGAACGAAGTTCGCCAGTGGGTTGGGGAAGCAGTGCGTTGGACGGGTTTCCCGGCTTGAAGCATCTGCCGTCGGCTCTGCCGACTTGTAGCAACTGGCGTCCCGTTGTAGCACAAGCACGTTTTCCCGACAGCCAGGCGACTGGCGTATGCGCTTTGCGCACGCCCAGAGGTCTAAAGCGCAGCGAGACCGGAGGGTGATGTATAGTATCAAGTTCGCTTAATCGCTTATAAATTATGCATTAACCCTGCTCCCCTTGCTCCCTGCTCCCTGTTCCCCAAGTGAAGATACTTCCTGATAAGTTCACAAATTAAATGCATAAAAAAAGTTCCTCTCCCGGTATAAAATTTTGAATCAATTTATTGATTGGAGGAACCAGAATATGGATACCACAACAATGCTCGATATGTGCAAATTGGTAAACTTCCAAAAAGGTAAGCATATCACGATCCTAGGCGCGGGAATTGCTGGCTTAGTTGCAGCCTACGAATTGGAACGTCTAGGTCATCAAGTAGATATTATGGAAGCTAGCCCACGTATCGGTGGTCGAGTTTGGACTCATCGTTTTAGTAACGAACCTGACGCACCCTACGCTGAACTGGGAGCAATGCGTATCCCCAGTGAACATCAGTATACACTGCACTACGTCTCGCAAATGGGATTAGATGATAAACTTTGCAAATTTGTCACAGTATTTGAAGAACAAAACGCTTTGATGAACATCCAAGGAAAAATTTTCCGGATCAAAGACGCGCCCCGCCTGTTTCAAGAACGTTATCAAGGAATTTTTACAGACAATCGTTACAGCGAGAAAACCCAACTATTTGCTGGATGGTTGAAAACCATCGTCGATACTATTTCCCCTGGTAACTTGCGTGCAAGTTTGGAACAAGATCTCAAATCACACTTAATGGATGAATTGGAAAGACTGGATTTAGAACCTTACTTTAGCGAAGACGGCGAAACTATCGACTTACAGGCATTCATTAAAGATAACCCAAGTTTTCGCGCTGGTTGCAGCAAAGCTTTGGATATGTTCCTGGGCGACATCTTAGTTGAAACCAGTCACGATTTATTACAACTCAAAGGCGGAATGGATCAACTTATCCAGCGTCTGGTATCTTCAATTAAAGCTCCGATTATGTGCAACCAACAAGTTGTGGCACTGCGTGTACGTCAAGACCACGTGGAAGTCGATTACTTGGAAAATGGGCAGTTGCACGCCTGTTGTTGCGACTATGTGTTGTGCACTATCCCCTTCTCAGTCTTGCGGAAAATGGACTTGAGCGGATTTGACGACAGAAAACTGGAATCAATCCACAATACTATATATTGTCCAGCAACCAAGGTTGCATTTCACACAGAACAAGCTTTTTGGGAAAAACAAGGTATCAAGGGTGGTGCATCCTTCAGCGGTGATGGCGTTCGCCAAACATACTATCCTTCTGTGAAATTCAACTCCGAACGTGGTAGTACGATGCTTGCGAGTTATACTATCGGTGACGATGCACAACGCTTGGGAATGATGTCTGAGCAACAGCGTCACGCTTACGTCAAGAACGTCGTCAGCAAACTTCATCCAGAACTCCAAACTCCTGGTATGGTTTTAGATGTGGCTTCAATTGCCTGGGGTAACTACCAGTGGAGTGCGGGTGGATGCACTGTTCATTGGAGCGATGATATGTCTGATGAGTCTAACTATACTATCAGTTACTTAGAAGCTGCCAGACCCCAAAACACTCTCTTCTTCGCTGGCGAACATTGTTCTAAATATCCTGCTTGGCTTCAAGGTTCTATTGAGTCTGCACTCTTAGCTGTGTATGATATTGTTTCTCACCAACAGCCAAAGAAAGCGACAAGAAAATACGCCGTTACCAACAACGTAAATGTCAAGACTCTACAAAACAATCAACATCTGGAATATCCTGCAGCTTAATCATCTCGACTCGCCCCCTCAACAGGTTTGGATAGGGGGGGCACATTAACTTTCTTTTCAAAAATAAACAATTGTGGATTTTGAAAAAATTTTAAGAAATGTCACAAATTCTATAGAGTTTACAGCTTTTGTTGTTCTACACGAGTTGACTTCATAACTTTATCACACAACCAAGCGCTCTCAAATCCTGCTTTTTTCTCTTCTTGGCTCTCTGCTTCGTCCAGGTGCTTCACGCACACACTCTTCAAATCTGTGACTGCATAAGTTCAATTCACTCAACTCTATATACTTATGGTGACTTTCTGGCTATCAACCCTGACTCATTCAAGGAGCGCTATTTATGAAGAAAAACAAAAGAAAACACGATAGTAGTATTTCAAACAAACAGAATATATTTGGGAGCACAATGAAAACGTATCTACAATCATACATAAAACGAAATATGACAGTCAGTTAATTAATGTATGAAAATTAACAGAGCCAAATGCTTATAAATAAAACTAATACTTCACAAGGTTGCTGTCAATGATGTGTTTTTTAACAGAAAAATGGGCTAAAAGCTTTGTAGATACGCTTGAATTTTACGACCATTTCACATTTTGTTACATTTACAAGATAAATCAGCATTTATCGGGAAAACGAAATCTTTCTTTCTTTCAATTCCAGTAACTGACCCACTTTCCCGACTTACCAGATATACACAATGATTTAGTAAAGTCTTTTTTTGTTTCCTAATTTTCTCTTTTTTATCCAAAGTCATAAAAGTGGTTTTTTAAAATGAGCATCTTAGATTTTCCTCGCCTACACTTACTCGGTTTTGCCCGCATCCACGCCCCCACAGGACATAAAAATGGTCTAGTAGATGTCAGTAGCAACACAGTGTACATGAATGGTAAGCCCTTCGACCAGCACCGTGGAGCATCTGAGTATCATGAATACCTTTATAAATTGGGACCTCGGTTTAACGCCCAAGGAGAATTGGATGAAAATGGTCGGTTCAGTATGGCGATGGGATCGGACTTTGGCGGTAACGGTCACTTCAGTATCGAAGCACAAATTGTCAGCACACAACGCGAGTTTGGACAAATCGACCAACGTGATCCAGTGGTAGGACGCAGTGTTGATTTGTGGGGTCATTACAACGAATACGTCAAAACAAGTTTCAATCGCGCCCGTTTCTTTGAATCCGACCCAGCTTCCAACTGGACTAACACAATTATGTTAGGACAGCTAGCCTTCGGACGCCAAGGTGTTTCCCACGAAGTTCCATATATGCTTTCTGCGCCAATTTCTGGAATGCAGTTAGCCCGTTGGCAAAATTTCGACCATATCCGTGAATTACCTCAACACTGCCTCAACAGTGAATTTAAACGAGCATCAGTTTATCAGTTTACTATCCCCAAAGATGCCAAAGATTTCCTTTGGGATGAAGAAGCGGCGAAATCACCAACTGTATCTTTGTTACGAGAAGCAATGAATCGTGACGATGTGTTGGGACTGGTGGTGCAATTGGGCATTAGTAATATGTCTGCACCAGTGCAACCCGACTTACCAACATTCTGGGAACTGCACGGAACCATCGGTCTGTGGTGCAAAGACGAACTCAGCACTTATCCTCACGGACGGTTACTCACTCCTCGACGCGCTGCTGAGTCGGAAACAAAACCAGCACAAATGTCTAATCTCACGCTGCAAGTGACTCCCCAAGGTGTAAGTTTAAATATGGTCACAGCAGTACCTTGTGTCGGACGTGCCCCCAAACCGGGACCAGGACCAACTCATGCGATCGCTTCCAAACTCGACCTTGGTGATTTGGAAGTGCGTACTGTTCATAGCAAACGGCTGATAGCACGGATACCCAAAGAAGAATACCAACACCAGGCGCATCAACGCACGAGTGGAATTGTAGATGTTCCTTTAGCAGAACAGTTTGAGAACCTGTACGACGAAATAGAACAGCAAGGTCTGTGTATCATCCAGACAGCACCCAACGGACAACAGCAAATTCTCGTTCAAGAAGAAAAAATCAATCTTCAGGTAGATGACGCTTGTTTATTTATCGAACATCCCAATTGGAAGCAGAACCAAGACCATGCAGTTGAGTTGGAAGTGCGGTCTTTTGTCCGAGGACGTCCTGCACCTGTTGAGTCTGTATACCTGCGTCAGTTCTACAACCCAAGAGCATTCCCCCAACTACGCTACGAGTTTGAAAGCAACCCTACCAACGTGGATAAGACTTTCCACTTTCCCCGTAACTCTGAAATGGAAATTGTCCACTTCAAGTCAGGGTTGCGGGATTCTGAGGGCGAATTTACCCCCACATGTGCATTTTCCACTGATCATGAGGGGCGTGCTTGGGTAACTGTGCGCGGTGCTAGACCAGGAACGACACGGGTACTGCTATCTGCTCACTATGATGAGTTACTTTGTGACCCTCATAACTTGGATGAAGCGGAAATTGCTTACGACAATGATGATAAACTTGGCTTCTGGTCAGGTGCTGGTTTCTTTGCCGTGCGAGTGATGAGTGATGACTGGCACTTGGATGAAATTCCGAATGAAGCTGTAGATTTTAACTTAATCTACGAACATGTTCTAGCTTTCTACGAGTTAAGTTTCTCGTTCATGAAAGTGGATGTCTTCAGTCTCGCCGACCAATGCAAGGTAGAAACCTATGCGCGTTTGATGTGGCAGATGTCTGACCCGCGCAACAAATATAAAACTTACTATATGCCCCCAACGCGTGACATGTCCCAAGCCAAGTCGATGCTTTTACTGAAGTTTCTACAAAATCAGCAGCGAGTCGGCTATGTCCCAAGTCCGGCTCCAGAACCAAAGCGTAGCCAACGCACACTCCAAACACGAGAGGAGTTGGTGAGCGCCTTGAAACAGGCGGCGGAGTTGGAAGTTGCTGTGATGTTGCAATATGTCTATGCAGGATACTCTGTTCCCAACTACGTCACGGGTGAGGAATACGTGCGTCGGGGTTTGTGGACTCCCGAACAGTTACATTTAGCTTGTGGCGACGGGAAAGAAGTCCGAAGTTACGGAATGCGGGGTGTACTGCTGGAAATCTCCCGCGAGGAAATGATTCACTTTTTGATGGTTAATAATATATTGATGGCGATCGGGGAACCATTTTATCCAGCAGTCCCCAACTTCAAAGAACTCAACGGACGTTTTCCCATTGATGTAGATTTTGCCCTAGAGCCATTGAATGCTACCTCCCTACAGCGTTTTCTGCGCTTGGAGATGCCCGACTTTTTGGAAGAAAACTTGAGCGACGAACCTGTAGGAGGCGATCCGACAGTTCACCGCCTACACGGTTATGGTTCTTTAAGCGAACTGTACCATCAGATTCGCGATGGGCTGAAGAATATTCCAGATTTATTCATGGTCAAGAAGGGTCAAGTCGGTGGCGAGCATCGTTTATTTTTACGCGATGACTTTAACAAAGTTCACCCAGATTACCAGTTTCAGGTAGATGACCTCAACAGCGCACTTTTCGCCATCGACCTGATTGTTGAGCAAGGAGAGGGATGTCATGCTCAATCACCGAAATTTGACCGTTCTCACTATCAGCAATTTCGTCGTTTAGCAGAAGCACTTTCCCATGAGCAGGTGAGTAATGGCGAGACGAGACACAAAGCCCCGTGGAACCCTTCTTACCCTGCTTTGCGTAATCCTTCCTTAGATTACCGAGATTACAACACCAACGTTGTTACAGTCCCCCAAACCAGAGCAGTCATGGAGATATTTAACGAAACTTATTTCCTAATGACGCAACTTATGGTACAACACTTTGGGTTAATGCCCACTGGTAGTCTGCGGCGCTCAAAGCTGATGAATGCTGCCATTGACGTGATGACAGGTATGATGCGTCCTTTAGGAGAGTTGCTCATGAGTATGCCTTCAGGCAAAAGCGGTAAAACAGCCGGACCATCCTTTGAGATAGAATCCCCCAGTTATATCCCGACACCAGAAATCGCAATGAATGCGATCGCCCGTCGATTTGAGCGACTAGGACAGCGATCGCGTGAGTGCGGAGTCATCCCCAACAGTGTCTGCGAAATCTTTGATTTCTACGCCAGATTCTTTGATGATTTGGCTCGTCATCCCCAGTCGTTGGCTCATTGAGTCAGTGAACAGTGAGTCCAGCGCTGCAGGCGGGTTTCCCGCCGTAGGCGACTGGCGAACCCGAAGGGTGAACAGTTATCAGTTATCGGTTATCAAAATTTCTTGTCCACGAGTACAAAAAAAATGCATAAACTCATTTTTCCGACCGTATGGATAACTATCAACCGATAACTGAGAACTGGAGAACTGAGTGATGAAATTATATTACGCTCCTGCATCATCTTATTCCCAACGAGTCCTAATCGCCCTGTACGAGAAGGGAGTTGATTTTACAGCGATTCCGGTAAATCTTTTTGACCCCGAAAGCCGTGAAGAGTATATGCAAATTAACCTTTTTGCCAAGATACCCACCTTAGTAACTGACAAAGGAAATGTCATATTTGAGGCTAATATAATCATTGAATACCTTGACCAACGTTTTCCAAATACATCCCGCCTCATTCCTGGCGATTCAGAACAAGCCCTAGAGGTGCGGATGGTGGAACGGATGATTGATGTGTACATCAACAGTGGACGGGAGGCGCTATTTGCTGATACCCAACGTCCAGTTGAGGAACGAGGCAAAAAAGAAGTTATCAAAGCAAAGCGATTATTGGAAACAGCGATCGCCATGCTTGATGAAAAACTGGCGACTCGTACCTGGCTGGGAGGAGAAGAGTTTACTTTAGCTGACTGTGCTGCTGCTCCCACCCTCGCTTACCTGCGTATGGTTTACAACTACAATCACTTTTCCAACTTGACAAATTACGTCAAACGTTTGGAGTCCAGACCATCTGTAGCACAAGTTTTCAACTCCGGACGCAACCAGATGACACAGATGCTGTCTGAACTGCGCAATCCGCTGCAACTAGTACCGTTAGAAAGTTAAGAGTCTCTTACACTTCGTGAGAAAACTGCTAGCAACATATGAAAGAAACACTATTCACCTTGTTCCCTGTTGCCTGTTAAGCGTTCCCTATTCCCTACTTCTAACCCCTGATTCAAAACTTTTTATTGGAGATAAAAAATGTCTAGTTCAACAATTGAAAGATTAAACCCGTTTATAAAAGAAGTTATCCAAGACCCCTATACTGTTTATCGTCGTTACAGAGAGGAAGACCCCGTTCATTGGGGAGTCTCAGCGAATCCCAAGTTGCCTGGTGCTTGGTACATTTTCCGTCATGAAGACGTGATGAAAGTTCTCGAAGACCGGAGATTTGGTCGCGAGACTTTGAACGAACGAGAAGATGTTGAAACCACCCCAGTGCCAACAGCATATAATGCGTTCTTGGCTCTCGTCAGTAATTGGATAGTCTTCCGGGAACCACCCAATCACACACGGCTAAAATCGTTGGCTAGCAAAGCATTTACCCCAAGAATTGTTGAAAACATCCGTCCAGCGATCTACGAAATTGCAGACAATCTGTTGGATAAAATCCAGAACCGTGGAGAGATGGATTTGGTTGAGGAGTTCGCTTTCCCTCTGCCAACAAAAGTTGTCGCCACCATGCTAGGTGCTGATCCAGAAGATTTGCCATTGTTCCGTGAATGGGCACTAGCGATGCAACAAGCCAGCGCCTCTCGTTTGCAACCACCACCAGAAGTCTACCAACGTGCAAACGAGGCTGCTCAAGCATTCGTCGATTATTTCACTCCTTTAATCACAGAACGACGTGCCAATCCGCGCGAGGATCTGATTTCGGCACTCGTCAAAGCTGCTGATGAGGGCGACAAACTGAGCGACTTTGAGATCGTCGCCACTTGTACCCACCTGTTGACTGCAGGACACGAAACCACAATTAACCTGATTGCCAAGGGGACACTGGCATTACTTCAGCATCCAGAAGCACTCCAAAAATTACGCTCCCACCCCGAACTCATCCCTGCTGCAATAGAGGAGTTCGTCCGCTACGACACCCCAATCCAGATGGTTACACGCTGGGCTTATGCAGACGTTGAAGTTGGCGGTAAGTTGATTAAGCGCGGGGATAGCGTGGGAGTGATGCTTGGCTCAGCCAACCGAGATCCTTCTCAATTCAAAAACCCCGATGTTCTGGATATACAGCGCGTAGAAAACAAACACAGTGCCTATGGCGGCGGTATCCATTACTGTCTTGGTTCATCGCTAGCTCGTGCTGAAGGTCAAATTGCTATGAATGTCTTGCTCAATCGTTTGCCTGAGCTTCGTTTGGCAGATGAAAAAATTGAGTGGGCAAACAACATTGTGTTTCATGGTCCTAATCATTTGCAGGTTAGTTTTAAAAAACCTGCGATCGCTTAATTCACAAATTTTAGATTTTAGATCGGATCTAAAATTTAGGCGTTGCTTCCGAGTGAGTATGACATAAAAAAATCAAATGTCTCAAACACCAATTCATTGTGCCTTCACGCCTTACCGTTAATCAGCAACGCCTAAATCAAAAATCTAAAATCTAAAATCTAAAATCATACAAACTCTGCGCATAAAAAATTGCAAATAAGGTACAATCATCATGAACGTTATACAAGGTTTGACAAAAGCTCTCGTCTACGTCACAGACATAGACAAACAAATCGACTTTTATCAAAATAAATTGGGTTTAACAATCAAATGTCGGCAAAGTATAGAAGGACGCATTGATAAACAATGGGTGGAGTTTATCACAGGCGAATGCACTTTGGTTTTGCACGGCAATATGCACAAACAAATCGGTACAGATAAACCCACACTCTTAGCATTTCACGTAGATGATATTGATGTGGCTTATAAAGAATTGACAGAACGCGGCGTTAAACTTAGCGCAATTCGTTCTCCCTCGCCTGGGTTAAAAATTGCCGAAGGTGTTGATCCAGAAGGTAACCCGTTCAGTATTGATTGTCAGAAATGAATGATTGTCAGAAATATAAATAAAACCAAAATAGAGAAACATAGAAACTATGATGGGACAACATTCAACACAACCTGAAAAGAAAACTTGCCCTCATCTTGGGGAAAAATACCAACCATTTGTCAACCCACAACTTGACGATCCATATTCGTTTTATAAAGTTGCAAGACAAGAAGAGCCGCTATTTCATAGCTTATTATTAAACGGCTATGTTCTGACTAGCTATGATGAAATCTTAAAGGTACTTAAAGACCCAGCAAGATTTTCTTCAATGGATACTCTTGCTCCGGTGATCAAATTCACGCCTCAAACAGTTGAAGCCCTCAAGCAAGGTGTCCCCAAAGTTCGTGATTTAGTTAATAGCGACGGTGAAGAACACAAACGCTTGCGTGCTCCTTTCATGAGAGTATTTGCACCAGAGCGGATTGAGGCAATGGAAGGACCAATTCACACTATTGCTAACAGATTGGTAGACAATTTCGTTAATGATGGTCACGCCGACATCATACGGCAATTTTCCTATCCACTACCGCTTGAAGCCATCCTCACCATGTATGGTATTCCTTCAGACAGGATGAAAGATCTCAAGAAGTGGTGCTATGACATGGATGAATTGCTGTCAACGCCAATGACGCCGGAACGTCAATTAGAATGTGCTCAAAGTTTTGTGTCAATGCAGCACTATGTTGTTAGTCTCATTGAGGAGCGACAGAAATCACCTCAAGATGATCTGATTAGCAATGTACTGTCCTCTGACCTAAACATGGTAGAGTTAGTCAGTATTTTATGTGGATTAGTACAAGCTGGTCATAAGACAAGTTCCCATCTGATTGGGAATGCTTTAAAACACTTGCTAGAGCAGCCTCAGTTATGGCAAACTATTTGTGACAATCCTTCACTCATTCCTGTTGCTCTTGAAGAAATACTAAGGTATGATGCTCCTGTCACATCAATGACTCGCACAACTACCCAAGAAGTTGAGCTAGCAGGAGTCACCTTACCCAAGGGTACTCGAATCTATTTGATATATGGCTCTGCCAATCGGGATGAAACTAAATACAGCAATGCCGATAGTCTTGATTTAGAACGCTTCCAAGAGGTTACCCCTAACCATCTAGCGTTTGGTCATGGAACCCATCGTTGCATTGGTTCCCACTTTGCCCGTCGGGAAGCAAGGATTGCCCTGGAGATCTTATCTAAGAGATTGCCAAATCTGCGACTGCGCCCCAACCAAGAACTAACCCACTCTCCAAATATGATATTCCGTGGTTACTCACACCTAGAGGTGGAGTGGGATGTCGTGTGACAGGTTGAGTCAACCTGTCTATAAAAAGCTTTGGTAACGTAGCCTGCTTACAGTACCTATGTGCCACTGAATTGAAGCCATTCAGTAAAGACTGAGCTTCAAAATGTTCATCCATATGTAGTTTCAAGGAGAAACACAACAATGAGTCTGCCTCCAATTTTAAAGCTTGGTTCCGTAGATGCATCTGTATCACAACTACAACGTGATTTGTCTGCAAAGGGATATCTTGACGCGACTGCAGTTAACGGCATATTTGATGAAGCAACCGAAGAAGCAGTCAAAAAATTTCAACAGGACAACGACCTAACAGTAGATGGAGTTGTCGGACCTCAAACTGGTCAAAAATTAGGTGGTGGTCCTCCTGCATAAAACTTAGAGTCAGTCCCTATAGAAAAGTAAGAAGGATGAAGGTTGAAGAATCACGCTCTTTTTGTTTCTTTTCCGACTTCATACTTCTTACTTGTTTTTAAAATCTCAATTTCAAACAGCAGTTGATTTTGTCATTCATTCAGGAGAAACACAAAAATGAGCGCACCTCCAAATTTAAGTCGTGGTTCCACAGATCCAATTGTACAAGGACTGCAACGCGACCTTTCTGCAAAGGGATATCTCGACGCCAGTGCAGTTAGCGGCACATTTGATGAAGCAACCGAAGAAGCAGTCAAAAAATTTCAACAGGATAATGGTTTAACAGTGGATGGTGTCGTCGGATCTCAAACTGGTCAAAAATTAGGTGGTCCTCCTGCATAAAACTTAGAGTCAGTCCCTATAGAAAAGTAAGAAGGATGAAAGTTGAAGAATCACAAATCTATATTTATTTTCTGATTTCATAGTTCTTACTTGTTTTTAAAATCTCAATTTCAGACAGCAGTTGATTTTGTCATTCATTCAGGAGAAACACAAAAATGAGCGCACCTCCAAATTTAAGTCGTGGTTCCACAGATCCAATTGTACAAGGACTGCAACGCGACCTTTCTGCAAAGGGATATCTTGACACCAGTGCAGTTAGTGGCACATTTGATGAAGCCACTGAAGAAGCAGTTAAAGCATTTCAAAAGGACAATGGCTTAACACCAGATGGAGTTGTTGGACCGCAAACCGGTCAAAAATTAGGTGGTCCTCCTGTCTAACCTAAACTCGTATAACTTAAATTATGACAACAACGCGGGTTGACTACTCAACCCGTGTTCTATAGTGTTTTACTTTAAAGAGATGGAGAGTTAAAAATGAGTACCCTTGAGAAAACTTCCGAATCTAATTTGTTAAAACCACCATCTTCTGGAATGAATAGTATTCAAAGTGAGGTTTTTAAACGCAGTCTTCTGTGGCATGGTATTTTGTTCTGTACCATAGGATTTATCCTTGGCTTGTTGATCCCTTTGTATGCCAATCCACGTGCGGGGCTAGCAGCCCACGCACTTTCAATCACACAGGGAATGTTCTTAGCAATCATCGGTTTATCTTATCCATACCTCAAGTTACCATTGTGGATTGCTAGAGCAAGTTTTTGGTCGTTTCTCATCAGTGCTTATGTTGGTGTGATTGGTCAGATTCTGGCAGCAGCATTTGCTTTAGTGAGGATTTTTCCGATGACAGGACAGGGACTTCCCGAAGGTCCTGCTTGGTTGGAGACGGCTGTCGAAATACCTACCAAACTCATGACCACTTTTCTCCTTTTAGCCTGTTTTGTTATTCTCTATGGCTTAAGGCAAACTAAAAGTGGTTCTGCTTCACCAGAAGAATCTATTTAGTCATTGCGATCTCATAACACAATAATAGACTTCTGCGAAAATTAGATTTGAACTCAAGCAAAATAAGGAGTAACGTCTTATTTTCAAAGATATCTATTATTTTTAGACACTGGTTTAGGGAGAATTCAATGAAGTTTTTATCTTCGTTAATTACTATAATCTGATTGGGTACTGCTTTAACTTATAGTATTGAAGCGAGACAATCAAAACTTAGCCAAAATCTACATAATGTCATATTCCCCAGATTCTATAGAATATCTAACCTCTTCTGAGACCACATCTATGAATCTTCCCTTTTCGGAAGCAGTACGTGTTGGTAACATACTTTACCTCTCAGGAGTTATCGGAAACATTCCTGGAAAAAAACAGCTTGTAACTGGTGGAATAAAAGCTGAGACAAAGCAAACTATGGAGAATATTAAACGTATTATTGAGAGACATGGTTCATCAATTGACCGAATTATTCAATCTAAAGTGATGCTTGCGGATATAAAAGAGTGGGGCGCTATGAACGAGGTTTATCTTACTTATTTTTCACCGTCACAATTACCTGCAAGAAGTGCACTAGCAGCAAGCGGTTTAGCTTTAAATGCACGAGTGGAAATAGAATGTATAGCCATAGTCAACTCTCGTTAGATAGTTAAATTACCAGAATTTTCAAGCAAAGTTTAGTCACAAAAGAATAAAGACCATGAATCAGTCAACTACAAGAAGCCAACCAAAAAGTTCAACAAATATCTTCCGAGATAAGAATTTTTACATTATAAATTTTGTGACCGTGGTGGGAATTTTAGGGGGAACCCTCTATAACCCCGCACTACCAACCATACAAAAGTTTTTTAAAGTTACAGAACAGGATGCTTCATGGATATCGACACTTTTCCAGTTGCCCGGAGCTGTTATTACTCCAATATTTGGGATTTTAGCTGACGTTTTAGGCAGAAAGCAAGTCCTGATTCCTTCGCTGCTGGTGTTTGCCCTTGGTGCTGGGTTAAGCGGCTGGACATCTAATTTCAGAACCCATTTAGGAGGGCGATTTGTACAGGGTGTTGGTGCTGCTAGCTTAGAACCGCTACAACTTACTATTCTTAGCGATCTTTACCAAGGCAGAAAACTAGGGACTGCAATGGCATTTAATGCCGGTTTGATTGGTATGAGTGGGGCACTTTTTCCCCTTATTGGTGGGATCTTAGGCGAGATTAACTGGCAATATACGTTTTTACCAGGGTTGGTTGCCATTCCAATAGCATTTTTGGTTCTCGTGACACTGAAATTACCAAGACAACCACAGAACACAGAGAAATTTCAACTCAAATCCTATCTACAAAGTACCTGGAACAGCATAAACAATCGTCACGTACTAGGGCTGTTGTTCGCAGTCATGTCTCTGTTTTTGCTGCAAACTTTATGTTTAACTTATATCCCATTCTTGGCGACAGAGAAGTTCAAAACATCAGATTGGCAAAATGGGATTGTCCTGACGAGTATGTCAATTGCGCTGGCGTTATTCGCTGCTCAATTGGGACGCTTGACTCAAAGTCTCTCGGAAATTAAACTTATCAAACTCTCTTTTATTCTCTTTGCAGTCGCGCTGTTGATTCTTCCTATTATTCCTAACTTTTGGTTGATATTCATCCCAATGTTTTTATTGGGTGCTGCTCAAGGTATCGCTCTTCCATCCTCCCAAGCACTGTTAGGAGGACTTTCTGCACAAGATTCTCGGGCAGGATTTATGGCGGTAAATACCTCAATTATGTCATGGGGACAGACACTTGGTCCGTTTCTGGGAAGTTTAGCCATCAGATTTTCGGGACTACCAGCAGTCTTTTATTCCAGCGCCGTCTTTGCCGTTGTTTCATTTGCAATTTTCAATTATTTCCTAACAACTAAAATATTTAATTTCACTGCCAAAACCGTACAGCTAGAACTTCCTGTGAACACCGATGAAACAACTTTAATTCCACCACAAACTGCATCTCCGACAATTCTCCAACCATCTATTGCACAGCTATTGCATGTCCAAACTAACAGAGTCTTTGAATTGCCGGATCATTTTCAGGTGATTAATATCGGCAAGTCCAGCAATCGCATTATTCCCGAAGTGGACCTTTCAGATTTACCTAATTCTGAACTTGTCTCACGTGTTCACGCTCAGATTCGTTTCGACGGAAAGGAATACTATATCCAAGATCTGAACAGTTCAAACGGCACTTACATTAACAATTACCCAGTCATACCAGGTGTTTGGTACAAGTTAAAACCAGGTATTCGCATTGGTATTGGGCGGCGAGACACGATAACATTCATGTTTGCGCTTGATGAGTAGCTGTTATCGGTGCTCACAAGACTTTGATTTGTATTTATCAAATAGTATTCATGTTTGCCGATGGAAATCAGGCATTCGCTTTAGTTTGGGTTAGTTCATTAAAATAGACGAACAGGTTTTGAATTAAGACGGTCAGCAATAGGTTTTAGCTGCTTAATTAAAAAAATGATATTTTTATAATCAGGTGGTTCTGCATTTGGTACATATCCAACGTCTTGAACTATATTAGGAGGAGCATCTTTCATATAATTACGAATCAACTGTTGACGATTTATTTCGACATTCGGTCCAATCAAAACAGATCCTGATGGAACATTTTGAGAATCAGTAAATAATATGTGGAATTTTGCTGCACCTAATTTGGTTTTATAAAAATTATATTCTTCCGACGAAACCGCACCAGCAGCAGCCTTTCCTTGTGCCACCAATTCAAGCACTTCTTTGGGTGTAGGAGCAGATAAAATTTCTGCCAATGTCAAACCAGAAAGATTGCGCAGTGGAATATAATATCCAGTGGCGGAACCTGGTTGACCTAAGGCAACTGTTTTACCCTGTAAATCTTTCAATTGTCGTAAAGGACTGTCTTCGCGTACAACAAATATCGCTCGTGGATAGTCCTGGATCTCAAGAGGGAAAATTGGTGAATATTGATAGTTAGCACTTGCAATTGCTGCTAAACCGGGAGGAGCAAAAACTAATGACCAAGTTCCACGCTGAATGCGCTCAATCGCTATATTTTCATTCAAAGTTGGTTCTAATTGAATAATTGCCCTTAACTTTTTACCCATATATTCACGAAAGTGAACAAATCGTTCTAGCGCTTGTTCTTCTTCTCCATAGCTAATCACGCCAATTACTAACTCAAGTTCTTGATTTGATGTTTCCTCTGCAGCACAAGCGGTAAACAGAAGCAGTGTCTGTAAAAGAAATAAACGTCGGGAAAGTTGAGATGACATCAGAAGTTTTTAGCAAATATTTTTTCGGGATACTTTGTTATTATCTAATAAGATAAAGCATTATTTGACCCTAAGATAAGCAGATGGGCATCAAGAAATCACTCTTGATTTATAGTAGCGCCTAAGCGCTTAAGCCCTACTATAAGCAGAATTAATACGTGTTCAATTTATTAAAATTTTTTAATATATTATCGTCTTTTTACTTCTGTCTTTAGGTATATCTTTAATATTTCAAGATTTTCTTGACACCGACTCTCATGTTATCAGGTAAATTTTTATGAAATAGTTGAAATATTTACAGACTTACAATTATAAGTAGATGGCAACATTTTTTATGACCGCATTAATGCTAGTTGTCTTTGATACAAAAAAAACTGTATTCAGCAAGAAAAACCATGAAAATACAAAGTAAAGTTAATCTCATCTTAATAATAGTTTTTATTATCGGTATTTTTTGTAGTGGAATAGTTTTATCAAATGTACTTGAAAAAAAAGCAGAAAATGAGGTTACTTCTCAAGCTGAGATTCTCATGCAAATTGCCAACTCGGTTAGGAAGTATACCAATGATCGTGTACAACCTTTACTATTACCGCAGTTAGACACTAAACAACAGTTCATCCCAGAATCCATACCATCTTTTTCCGTTAGAGAGGTATTTGAACTTTTCCGTAAAAACAAAGAATTTGAAAAATTTATCTACAAAGACGCTACACTAAATCCAACAAATTTGCGAGATAAAGCTGACGATTTTGAAACTAAAATCGTTGAACAATTTATTCAAAAGCCAAATTCAGAACCTAAACATGATTACCGAACGATATCTGGAGAAAAACAATTTTATATTGCCCGATCTTTTAAAATAGAACAACAGACTTGTTTGCACTGTCATAACACTCCCGAAGAAGCTCCAAAAAGTCAAATAGCAACTTACGGAAAAGAGCATGGTTTTGGATGGCAGCTCAATAAAATTATGGGAGCGCAAATAATTTATGTTCCAGCTTCAAGTATTTTGAGCAATGCTCAGAGATCATGGGTTCTGATGATGGGAGTTGTAGGGATTATTTTTACAGTCATCCTTATTGTCGTAAATCAGTTGTTGAAAAAGACCGTGCTACTGCGTATTAAAAAAATTGCTAACGTGGCAGAACAAGTTAGCGTCGGTGATATGAATGCCAATTTTGATAAACAATCTAAAGATGAAGTCGGAGATTTAGCAGAAGCTTTCAATCGAATGAAGTACAGTTTAGAAATGGCTATCAATATGTTAAATAAAAATCGTGAATAGCCCTGAAAAACTGTGTTCATTAGTACACAAAAAAATCTTCTTTACCTGATTTGCTTCTGCTATTTTTTACTGAAGTCTATTGACTTAGCATGCGTCGCTCAAACTCTAGAGCTTGTTTGCTTTCAGGAATGTTCTTCGCTAATTTACTAATAAATTCAGCTAAGGAAATCTGCGGCTGAGATTGTAGAATATCTTTAACGACAAATTTCGCAATCGGACCAATTGAATAAGCCAACTCACGCTCGCATTTAGTAATAAAATTGGCATCAATACCGGGGAGTACATTTAACTGGGATTGTTTGGTTGCGGAAACACGGACATCAGGACTAGAACGAGAAAAAGACTCCTGCTTTTGTGAATGCTGTGGTGAAGAAAACGGAGGAATTCGAGAAGGTGGATTGGAGAATATATTTTCGTTGTGTTGCCATTTGAAGTCAGGCTTGTTCAGCAACACGCAAGCATCGTCTTCCTGTTTGTTTCTCTCATCTGCAGTTACTTTTGACTTTTGGATATCTTGAAAAACCGTGACAATATTACCAGGTAAAATATCAATAACTGCTTGTGTACCTGATAGCCAGACATGCAGGTTAATACCTTTAGCTTGGAAAAAGCTTTGTAATTGAGTAATCCATTTAGCAATTGATAACCCAGCTTGTGAATTTGCAGCAACAAGGGTTTCTAGAAGCGTTTGAGAAAATAATTCTGGTTCTTCTGCTGGTGTTGCAGCAGCTATTAAACATTGTCCATACTCTGTGTCACATTGCAAATCTTCTATCCAATTCTCCAGCGAAATAGCCTCAGAAGAATCTGAGAAAATGACATCTAAGATAATTATTTGTTGAGTTTTTTGAGCACGGCGTAACTCTTGTCGTAAGGAAGAACGACTCAAGCGCGTTCCATCACCCAAAACTAACCAGGCTTCTTCGTGTTCGATTTCTTCGATGCGCCCGCGCAAATATAATAAGCATGTTGGTATATTTCTGACGATTCTGGATGGTGATAAAGATTTGATTTCTGAATGATTCTGCCAACGAGTCAATTCTTGAATTGTTGCCCGTATCTCTGACAAACTTTTGCCTTGTCCCGAAAGATACTCCACCTCAAAACCGCCAGCACCAGCGAATAATCGACTCAATTCAATAGTCGTTTTGCTATTTGAAAGTCCATCAATGACAACTGCACGTCGCTGCTTGTGAGATTCAACTTTTGTCGGCTTGAATCCAACAATTAATTCTCCTACTCCTTCTACAATTCGTTTAGGTGTTTGCTGGGGATATTCTGAATATAATTGACGATCTCCACGGTTGACCTTTTGTTGATTAATCAGACGGAGTTGCTGATTTAATTTATCTATATATTGGCGCGTCTGGCGGTAAACATATTTATAAAGTCCATCTGCTTCAATCAGTCCATATGAATCAGCTGCTTCACCCAAAATTCCCTGCATTAAATAGTAAGTGAAAACTCCATGTCCTAATTCTGGAAACTCCCAAGACTTTTGTCCTTGATCACAAGATAGTAAAGCACAAAACCCCTTACTTTGAGCAGCACGTTGTCTCAAGGCATCCATCATTACTTGTGTTGTAGGAGTGAATGAAGTATCAGGGACATCTCCATCTCTGGCGCTACCACCACGGTTTCCCCCCAACAACCTCAAGTCACCACTATGACAGGTATCTAAACAAAGTAACTGTTGATTGGCGGAACTAGCCCCTAACATGTGCAACAGATTCTGCATACCTAAACCTGTACCCAGCAAGTTATCTTTGTGGGTATCTGCCAAGCATAAGACAGACTGCTGAGTATTCGGCTCTAACATTCCATGCCCTGAGAAATATAACAGGATGGTGTCCTGGGATTTCGATTGTGAAACAATTTTTTGCAGGCTCCCACGAATCATTTGCAAGGTAGGAGATTGTGCTGCAAAATCGTGATGAACAATCACTTCTTTATTAGGAAATCCCTGGGTGGCTTTACTGAGCGCTTCTCCTAACCCTTGGCAATCTAACGCTGGGTAGCGCAAAGAAGGCAAGTTTTGATCTTGGTATTCGTTAACGCCTACCAAAAGAATCCAAAGCTTGGCTTCTCCTGTTTTCAATATAGTAGTTGAGTCACTAGAACCAATACCGAGGGGGCACATAATTACTACTTAATCCTAAAAATAACTACGATGATTTCCTATAAGTCTATTTAGCTAAATCCTTATGAACTTGAATTTTTAGCTTGAGGAAATTGTTTTCCCTTTCGTCTAATCTAGCAAATTGATTGCGTTAAAGCACTGAAAGGAAAGTTTATTTTGCACTCCTTTGCTAATTAGGGCACTTGAGCGTCATAACATTCACAAGCTTTGTACAGATTCAGATAGCTGAGATCAGCACTTATAATATTTTATACAGTAACTAATAAATAATCTTAAAAAAATTTACTTTTTGGATCGCCTTTAATATTCAATACGCTTTTCCTCTGAAAATCAAATAGTTCTACTTATATATTTAGTCACTTTTATTTTGATAAATTACGCCAATGTTTACAAAAGTTAATAACGAGAATAACGAAAACAGAAAAGTTATTATTAACTGTTATAACAAAAGGAAAAAACGGACTGTTATAGCAATCCGGTTTGATTTGTAAAAATCTATTTGTTCAGATTCTTGACTTGTTGGAGAAGTCGGGAGTCTTGTTCTTCACCTTAGCGTAGCGTGCCGTAGGCATACGGGAGTGCGTGCCCGTAAAGCTTATGATTTAGGATTGCTATAGCACGATGACTCATACCGTTTCACTTTGAGGTTGATACAAATGGGGAGCACCGGAGCACCGGAGCACCGGAGCAGGGGGAAAGAATTAGAAACCAATCGATTTGTATCAGGAATTTCCTGAAATGGTATCAGGCTTGAAAAACTCACAGAATTCCACACCAATGCTTTTAGCCTTTTCAAATGCAAAAATTATTTAAGTATGATACCTTAAGGGCAAAACACAGGCTCTAAGTGTTGTCGCACCCCCAGAAACTGCATAAGCGTATTTGTCGCACCACTATATATTTATGTCGTGCGATTCGTTGTTAGCTGAATAACGGTAACCAGTCCGTACATAAGCTAACCAGTCACAACTGACTGAACTTTGGATGAAATGAAGGTGAAAGCCCTTTCCCTCAAACTCAGAGGTGACTCCTT
>JAESFI010000145.1_pt1 | contig 46618 bp, 34 predicted proteins | sample 9269361 | NCBI WGS metagenome assembly JAESFI01 (sample SAMN14504119, study PRJNA617095) | algae metagenome | isolation source: Brasilonema angustatum HA4187-MV1 and co-occurring heterotrophs from moss... | place: USA: Manoa Valley, Honolulu, Hawaii | collected 2009-07-20
TTTTACTTGCTCGTATTTCATAAGCAATACTTATTTTTTAGAGAGATTGCTCACCTGCACCTGGTTGGCGATCGCCTTTTACAAGTCCCCATTTTACTCTAACAAGGACTTTTGCAAGAGGTCTACTGTTCACTGTTCACTGTTAAGTGTTCACTGGTTTCATAAAAATTGGTTTCTTGCAAAAAATGAAGAATCGCTGCATTCACCGCTTGTGAAGCACCAGTAGACGCATCATGACAGCAGTTGGGTAAAATTTGTAATTTTGCATCCAGAAGGCGCTGACGCAATTTTTCTCCATCGCTAGCAGGAAACCAACTATCTAGTTCACCCCATAAAATCAGGGTAGGACATCTAATTGCACCGAGATTCTCCTGAACTTTACTGATGAGATTGGGTTTATTGGTTTGTAAGTGTTCGATTTCTCGGGCTGCAATTTGTAATTCTTCAGCCACCTTCGTAAGAGTTCCTGGAATTTCAGTGTAAGGATAAGTTATCCAGTGAACATCTTCCTGTGTCAATATTGATGGATCGTATAAAACTCCACGCCTTTCTATTGCCATAATTTCTCTGACGAGTGGTGCAAATAAATGCGCTAGACGAAAAGAGTCGATCGCTTGCACCATTTCTAAAGGTATTTGAGAAAGTAACGACATTCCCCAATGAGGTAAACGTTGGGGAAAAATAGGTACATTCAGGACTACAAGCCGTGCAATTAACTGGGGATTTGTTTGAGCAAGCCCAAGAGCAATTAATGCACCTAAAGATTCTGCCACAAGAACAACGGGTTCATCGCATAAGGAAAGAATTATTCTTTCAAACTCAATAATTTGATGACCACTTTGTTCCCGACGAGACACAGGTTTTTCGGAAAACCCGTAACCTTTAGCATCAAAACAAATGACTCGAAAATGCTCAGAGAGTGGCTGAACACTATGACGCCAATTGTAGCTCCAACTGCCAACACCATGTAACAGGAATAAAGGTTTACCTGTTCCTTTTTCACCGTAAGCTATTTTGACAGGATACCCATTCGCATCGGTAATTATAAGATTTTGCCGACCTTTCGGGAAAGTCTCTTGCCACCAGTCTTTCATTTTTTTTGTCGTAACTTATCTAACCAGTTATCAGTTATCTGTTCACTGTTCACTGTTCACTGTTTTAACCGCCACTTAACAATCCCTGTAGCATTACAAGCAGTGATCCAAGCAGTCTAATGAACATTACGGTAAATGCGACTAATACAATAGCAACTATGAATAATACAATAAAAACCCCAAATACAAACCACTTGTCTGCACTCTTCCTGTGGCTAGGAGACCTCAGATGATCTTCCAGTAGCTTAACATTACGCTCGTTCGCTTTCCAGGCGAAATCAAACAAGTCTCCTGCTATGGGTATTGCACCTACTAAGCCATCAAGAATGATATTGATCATCATTCTACTTAAAGTAGCGGCAGGTGCTCCTAGTCGTGCAGCTTCAAGGACAATGTACGCTGAAAGCATGACTCCTAAAAAATCACCACCAACAGGTATTAATCCTATGATTGGATCTAGACCAACACTAACTTGCGTTCCTGGAAGAGTAATAGCTCTATCGAGTAAGCGACTTAACTGACGCAACCTTCTTAAAGTCGGTACACTGACATCCGGTTCAATTATGGGGTAGGAAGGGGGAATTTCAGACATTGGGGCGTTTACATTTGAGTTTTCAAACCGTTAAATATTTTAACTCTCTAACTGGGAATGGTAATACTTGATCCTTAGTTTTGTAAAACTTCGTTAAAGTAGTACAGTACTTGTGTAAAAAAAAATACTATCTCAAACAGTAAAAAACAAAAGCATTTATGACAGAAGAATTAACTTCACAGTGGTTGGCAGAAATTAAAGCCCTCAAACAGCAGATTGCGGAACTTCAAGCCGAACAGGACGCGGGGTGGCAAAGTGGCGAAAAATGGCGCAAACTTTACAACATCGAAGCAGAACAACGCCGTACAGATGCTCAAATGGGGCAGCAGACGATTGCGTCTTTAAAAGCAGAAATACAGCAAATTAAAGGTATTGAGGACGCACGACTTGATGATCCCACTGCTGCAACAGTCATTGAACAACAAGTCGAACAACTAAAATCTGTGGAGGAATTGCAAGCAAAATTGATTTTGGTTACCAAAGAACGCGATCGCCTGCTACAAGCTTTGAAAACAGAACAAGACAACCACACCCAAACGCGCAAAAGTTTAACCACAGCTCTTGCTGATGCTATAAATGGTTTGACAAAAAAGAGGGAATTAACGGAGTGAGGGAGTGTGGGAATGTAGGAGTGAGAAAGTATGGGAGTGAGCTAAAAGAGTTATTGAGCATTAACTTTCTTTCCCTCCTTCCCTTCTTCCCTCTTTCTCGTTGTCTTCTAAAATCCCATTGCGTCTGCGACTGCCAACAGTTCTGGCTCAATGCCTTGTTTAAATTGGCTCTGGCTGTGTTTGATTGCTGTATCTGGATCTTTAAGACCATTTCCGGTGAGGACGCAAACGACTGTCGCACCTGTGGGAACTTGGTCTTTCACCTGTAACAAACCGGCGACGGAAGCGGCGCTAGCAGGTTCGCAGAAAATCCCTTCTTCGCATGCCAAAAGGCGATAAGCTTCAATAATTTCCGCATCGGTGACGGCATGGAATTTGCCCGTGCTTGCTTGTTGGGCTGCAACTGCTTTTTCCCAGCTAGCGGGGTTGCCAATACGAATTGCTGTGGCTATGGTTTCTGGATGTGCGACTGGCTGTCCTGTTACAAGGGGAGCGGCACCTGCTGCTTGGAATCCCATCATCTTAGGTAGGCGATCGCACTTTTGGATTTGATGATATTGACAAAAACCCATCCAATATGCTGTGATATTTCCTGCATTTCCCACTGGGATGCACAGCCAGTCTGGAGCATTACCCAAAACATCAACAACTTCAAACGCCCCTGTTTTTTGACCTTCTAAACGGTAAGGATTGACAGAGTTTACCAAAGTGACTGGATAAGTTTCGGCCATTTCGCGCACAATTTCTAGCGCTTGGTCAAAATTACCTTTGATTGCCAGGACTTCTGCCCCATACAGCAACGCCTGTGCCAACTTGCCCAGCGCCACATAGCCATCAGGAATTAAGACAAAGGCACGCATACCTCCACGGCGAGCGTAAGCTGCTGCGGCTGCTGAGGTGTTGCCCGTGCTAGCACAGATAACCGCTTTTGCTCCAGCTTCCTTTGCCTTAGAAATTGCCAATGTCATCCCTCGGTCTTTAAAGCTACCAGTGGGGTTAAGACCATCGTATTTGACGAAGACACGCACTTGTCTACCAACAAGTTGTGCTATAGAGGGAACAGGTATTAAGGGTGTATTGCCCTCCTGTAGAGTGATAACTGGTGTTTTTTCGTTGACAGGCAAGTACTCGCGATATTGTTCTATAAGTCCAAGCCAGGGTTGGCGATGAGATTTAGCAGCAGACAGGCTCAAAGTCACGGTATTTAAAAGCTCTTAGCTCCAATTGAGAACACTATGTAGTATTTATTTTGCACCCCAGATGCTATGCAAGCGCAAGGGGTATCTAGCATCTATGATTGGTGAAATTGTTTTTTGGAACAAAACTGTCCCATGTGCAGTCTCCTAAAATACAATTCTAAAGGATGTTTGTGAAAGTCAAAATTGTCATATTGAAGTGCGGCGCAGTGCGAAGATAACTCCTAAAAAAGGAATTGCTGATTTTGCGTAACATGCTTCTACACGTTGCCGCTACGGAAACAGCACGATAAATGAACACTTTTCAAACATCCTGTCAGAGGTGTTAAATTTGTGCGAGAAAAATATACAATTATTTAATAATTATTAAAACTCGCCTATTATAATATCTCTAATGGTGTGAGTTGATTTATGGATAGATACGTCAATGTCTACATCTAGTGTGTCAGAAAAAGAAACCCAAAGTATCTTGGCAAGCAAACTAAACAAGTGTTACTACCAAGCTGAGCAGTTAACAAAATTTATGCATTTGCAGGCAGAAGTCGATTGCTTGCTAGAACAGTTGCAAAGTATGAAGACAGAAAAATCAATAACAAATAAGGAGGAATAGGTTAGTCTCACAGTAACGGTTGCTAGCCGCATATAGTCACAATATCATGACGAGCACGCAATTGAAAGCGGTGTTTGTTCTGCGATCAGATTTTTAGATCACAACTGTGGGCAGTCTCTACAGACGAAGTTAGGGAATGTCCTAGTGCGGCTCTAGCCAGATGCATGATTGCGTTTGTGCTACCGGGGCGATCGCCCAAAGGCCAGACGCCAAAGGCGTATCGCAGCTAATAGTTACTCTAAATCACTTTTAAAACCAGTATAAATCAGTTGACATTATTACACAACAAAAGCGTCCGAAGACTGATCAGCATAACATAGTGCTTCTGGTTTGAAGCAAATATACCAATCCGATTTGATTTGTGTAGGTGTAGCCTGCGCAAAGCGCATAAATCACGCATACTCAGATTCCCGACTTCTTTAAAAGAAGTCGGGAATTTTGTTGTTAGGGTAAGTCCAAAGTGCATGAATGGGGCGTTGCAAGAGGGTTATATAGCGGTTCCATTTGAATCACATACACTACCAGGACTAAGTGAAAATATGCAAATTCAGTATATTCACGTATTGCGTATAGCAAAAACATCGAATATAAATGTTGTTAGAGGAGTTGCATTTTATACTAATTAATTTTACAGCCATTTTTAGGTAAATAGACCACAGTCGTAGGGGCACAAGACATTGCACCCTTACAAAAGGTGCGGTTCATTTAGGTGAAAACTGCTGTAAAAAACAGCATTTAGAAATAGGGGGAGATGAAGCGCCCACCTACTCTCTTTGAATGCAACGCGGGTATCAGTATTACTTGTCCAATTGAAAACAAGGCATTTGGGGATCAAGAGCGATCACCCAGTTTTTTTGAGCTTTTCCACTACGGGAAAAGTACATATGTTTGTTTTCTTTGTGAGTGATATTTGACCAAATGAATAATCATCTGGTCAACCGCTTCATTTTTCGTAAACAAAACGGAATAACCTTTCCAGTTTTGCGGATTTTTATACCAATTAATTTTACAGCCATTTTTAGGTAAATAGACCACAGTCGTAGGGGCACAAGACATTGCGCCCTTACAAAAGGTGCGGTTCATTTAGGTGAAAACTGCTGTAAAAAACAGCATTTAGAAATAGGGGGAGATGAAGCGCCCACCTACTATCTTTGAATGCAACGCGGGTATCAGTATTACTTGTCCAATTGAAAACAAGGCATTTGGGGATCAAGAGCGATCGCCCAGCTTTTTTGAGCTTTTCCACTACGGGAAAAGTACATATGTTTGTTTTCTCTGTGAGTGATATTTTACCAAATGAATAATCATTTGGTCAACCGCTTCATTTTTCGTAAACAAAACGGAATAACCTTTCCAGTTTTGCGGATTTTTATACTAATTAATTTTACAGCCATTTTTAGGTAAATAGACCACAGTCGTAGGGGTACAAGACATTGCGCCCTTACAAAAGGTGCGGTTCATTTAGGTGAAAACTGCTGTAAAAAACAGCATTTAGAAATAGGGGGAGATGAAGCGCCCACCTACTATCTTTGAATGCAACGCGGGTATCAGTATTACTTGTCCAATTGAAAACAAGGCATTTGGGGATCAAGAGCGATCGCCCAGTTTTTTTGAGCTTTTCCACTACGGGAAAAGTACATATGTTTCTTTTCTCTGCGAGTCATATTTTACTACATGAATAATCATCTGGTCAACCGTTTCATTTTTCGTAAACAAAACGGAATAACCTTTCCAGTTTTGCGGATTTTTGGATCTTGTTTGTTGATATTCTTCTCAATAAGCAGCCAAACAAAGCCAGGATTGGCTAGTCCTACGGGTAAGTTATTTAGAAAGTTGTCGGATTCTGCGATCATTTCCCTCAACCCAAACGAGAACAACGTTGCAACACAGGTAAAAACGCTATATGTCAGTCCTGACGGCAACGGGAATGCCTGTACAAGCAAAGCACCCTGCTCCCTGACAAGCGTGCAGCAGTATCTGCGTTCCGTCAATACCTCGATGAAAAACGATATAACCGTTATTCTGAAAAATGGCACCTATTACCTGCCGGATACTTTTACCCTTAATGCACAAGACAGTGGTTTCAACGGGCATTCGATCATTTTTCAAGCTCAAACGTCTGGAAAAGTTCAACTTTCAGGCGGTAAGGTGATTACGGGATGGCAAACTCAGGACGGAAAGATTTTTCAGGCTGCGGTGGAGAACCAAGATTTTCGTCGGCTGTTCGTCAATGGCGTTCCAGCTATCCGCGCCCGACAACCAAATGCTGGCACTTATTTTCGTGTTGTTAATTGGGATATACCCAATAAAAGGGTGGAAATAAAGCCAAACGAGATCAATCGATGGAACAAACTCAGCGAAGCAGAAATGATAGTTTTCAGACACTGGACTATCAACAGATTTAAAATTGAAGATTTTTTTATAAACGGCAACATTGCTTCTGTCACGCTGCAGAATCCAGGCAGAGATCTGGCTTTTATGGTGAATACCCAATTCTTAGAGCCACAACTCTCGTATTATTTTGAGAATGCTTATGAATTTCTTGACAACAAGGGAGAATTTTATCTCGATAAGCAAGCACACATTTTATTTTACATACCCCGCCCAGGCGAAAACATGTCCCGAGCCACTGTTATTGCCCCACGTCTTGATCAGATTGTAAAAATTGCCGGAACTGCTGAAAAACCAGTACAGAATATTGTTTTTCAGGGTATCGTTTTTCAGGATGCGAACTGGACAGGACCTTCGCAAAAAGGATTTATCGGCGGGCAGGCTGGCACGGAAATTAGCACAACCAATGTATGGGGTGATACGACGATGATCGCAGGGGTAGAACTGTCTTACGCGGGAAACGTCAGCTTTCAAAAATGTAGCTTCCTTAATATGAGCGCTTCAGGCATCAATGCTTCTAGCAATGTTGAAAATCTCTCCATTACGGACAGCCATTTCGAGAACCTGGGGGGACAAGGCATCGTCATGGATACCCTCTTAAAGGCGGAACCTGCAACAGCGACGATCCGTAATGTTAGCATCAATAACAATACCCTTACCGCCCTTGGTCAAGACTATCAAAGTTCGGTAGGAATTTTCGCTGGTTTTGTGGAAAACATGACCGTTGAAAACAACAAACTGTGGAATCTTCCTTACACGGGCATCAGCATCGGCTGGGGATGGACGAAGGATATCTACAAGCTAAAAAGCAATACTATCAGGAACAACGAAATTTACAACGTCATGAACACCCTTGATGACGGTGCGGGTATTTATACTTTGTCTAATCAAGATAATACCTCGATTTCAGATAATAATATTCACGATCTTGTTCGTTCTCCCTGGGCTGCAGGCTATCCGATCACCGGTATTTATCTGGATCAGGCAAGTGGAGGGATTACAGTCATAAGAAACAAAATCGATAATGTTGTTATGCCAATCTACACACACAGCACTCAAAATAATAACGTTATCGAGGGTAATTCGCCTAACACCGTGACTGATAACCAGTCGTCATAAACCGTGTGATATCAACACCCAGTACTTGTTAGGACTTCTTCATAGCGTTTACCTGCGCTTTCCCAAGTAAATTCCGTTTCTACTAATTGTCTGGCGTTACGAGATAATTCTGTTCGCAATTGCGAATTTTCAAATAATTGACTGATAACAGTAACGTATTCTGTAGGCTGATTTGCTCGTAATGCTCTGGGTGGTATATTTGAACCATCTACACTTAGTCCTTCTAAACCACGCTCACTAGCTACGACTGGCACACCTGCAGCCATCGCCTCTAAAGTTTTATTTTTAATACCAAATCCCGTTCGCATTGGCACAACACAGACTGTTGCTTTGTGCAAATATTCTACCATTGAAGGAACACGCCCGGTAACAGTAATTCCGGGTTTTTCTTTGAGTGCTAAAACTTCTGGTGCAGGACGAGAACCAACAATATCAAAAGTGGTATCAGGGTAAAGCTTTTGAATTTCGCTTAAGACTTCGTTGCTAAAAAAGCAAACAGCATCAATGTTTGCTAAATTATCCATTGCACCAATGAAAATGATGCGATGTCCGTTTGGATCATGAGTGCGGTAGGGAAAAGAAACTAAATCTACGCCATTGGGAATAACTTGAATTTCGCTGTTCGGGTTAAATTCTTGCATCTGAATTCTATCTTCTTCTGTTGTCACCACAATTGCTGAGAATTTAGAGCAGTAGCGTTGTTCATAGCGACGCAAAAGTGGTAGATAAAGTTTGTCTCGAAATCTATTTTCTGAAATACCCGTTTTTAGCTGGTTGCGACAAGTACCATAGATTGAACTATGAACATTAACTATAGTTCTAAGATTTTTTTGAAAGTGGGGTTGCACATAAATTTCATTGACGCTATGTTCACAGGTAATAACATCACATTTTCCCGCCTCCACGAAGTTATCAATCCAAGTCTGCATCTCGCTTGAGTAACGGTTTAACACACTTGGCGGTGTTCCTTGTTGTATAAAAGAATAAAAGCGCTGGATTTTTTTTAGTAATCTTCCTGATTCACTCGTATCTTGAGGGCGATTAAAAACAATTAAGTTATCAACATAGTTCCGTAATTCTAGTACTTCTGTATCTGTGACATCAGGCTCTCGTTGAGTCACCAGGGTAATAGCATGATGTTGAGCGAGATACTTGAGTAAATGAAATGTCCTTACCTGGGTTCCGCCTCGTGTAGGAGGATAGGGAAACGTGGAAGATAGCATTAAGATGTTCATAAACCTAATTATAGGAAACAGGGAACAGGGAACAGGGAACAGGGGAAAAACAAAAAAAGTGATCTAGCTTTGTAAAAATCAAATAGGAGTTCTATAAAAGTCCTATACTAACAAAAGCGGTGATATAGCAGTCCTAAATCATTTATGAGAAACATTTGTGAAAAACAAGATACCCGACTTCTGGTGATAAGTCGGGTATCTTAGTTTAGGAATTTTCACAACTCATTTGGGATTACTATACATATAGGATGACTTGTCCTCACCATTTATATCATCATTTTCCGAGTTATAAATTTAATTTTTTGATAAACCACTTGAAGAAACAAAGGATATTTTCGGATGGAAAACTTTGGTATTTACACACTAGCCAATGATATTGTTTATAATCAATTAGTGGCATTACTAAACAGCATTGAAGTGAATGTTAGCCCAAATCTTCCGATTTGTATTATTCCCTATGATCACAGACTAGACCGAGTGAAGCTAGAGGTCAGTTCTCGACCTAATGTCACCTTGTTTGAGAACAAAAGCTCAATGCAGCGCTGGGAAGATTTTTATAATCAAGCTTGGAATGCCCATGCCCAAGCTAGCCACCTAAAGCAAGGTCACTCTAGAAAATGGTACAAACAAAGTAATTTATTCAGGAAAATGTGTGCATTTGATGGCAAGTTTAAACAATTTGTGTTTTATGATGCCGATAGTTTGGCAATGAGTTCTCTGGATAGGGTTTTAGAAAAATTAGACCACTACGACTTTGTGTTTGATGATTGGGAACATGGCAAGTCAACTCCTGTTGCAGCACTCAACTTTGCTCGGATTGAAAAGGCAATAAGCTTGCCAGAATCTCAGGTAAGACCACTATTACATTGCTCTAGTTTCTTCGGTTCAAAACAGGGAATTTTTGGCAAGGATGAGCTAGAGATGCTAAGAGAGCGTTTGGTGAAAAACCAGGAGTTTACCTGGATTAATGAGCAGTCTTGGTGGTGTGATGCAGACTTATTTAGTTATATGACATTACGATGCAAGCGCCCACTCTTTAACTTTACCCTCAGCCCCAATGGTCAAGACATAACTGGCAATTGTGCCGACGCCGACCCTTTTATCAATATTAATAATGTTCTCTACAATCAAGATGGATTAAAACCAATTCATCGCCTGCATTACATGAATTATTCTGCCATTGATTTTACTCGGTTGTGTCAAGGCGAAGACGTTGATATTCGTTACAAAAATGAATTTTTATACTATCGATTTCTGAAGGAACCAGAAAAAAGATCTAAGCAACTCAAGCCGCCTAGCATAGGAGTTAAAACCAAGCGATTCGTACAAAAGGTTAAGAGCAGAATTGAAAGAACAATTTCTTAAGTTTAACTTTTGTCAACCCTACTATAGGATTCCTATTTGATTTTTGCTCAGCAAGGAACAGTGTATGTTCCCTGTTCCCTATTAAGCGTTCCCTGTTCTCTACCTCAATTAGTAAGTTCATAAACAAAACCGGATTCCTATATTAAAAAAATGCCTAAAGTCAGTGTTTGTATTCCTACTTTTAATCGTGTTAATCTGCTACCTTTCGCAATTGAAAGTGTACTTCAGCAGACTTATCAAGACTTTGAATTAATTGTTTGCGATGACGGTTCTGCGGATAGTACTCCTAAACTTATGTCGCAGTACACAGATAGCCGCATCAAATATATGCGTCATCAGCAAAATATTGGTAAAAGCAATAATATGCGCTCTGGCTTTGATGCTGCAACGGGTGAATATTTTATCAAATTTGATGATGATGACAGGTTAACTTCAGATTTTATATCACGTACCACAGCAATTCTGGATCAAAACCCTACTATTGATTTTGTTGGAACTGACCACTGGGTGATTGATATTAACAATATCCGAGATCAGACGAAAACACAAGAAAATTCTCGGCGTTGGGGTAGAGCGAATTTATCAGAAGGTGTTGTTGATAATTTACAGGAAGTTGTCTTTGTTAATCAAAGCTTTCAAATTGGCGCAACCTTATTTCGTCGTTCAGCCTTGCAAGAATTAGGATTTATGCAGCCTAATTGGCAAAACTGTGAGGATAATGATTTATTTGTACGGCTGGCTTTGGCAGGAAAGAAAGGTTATTATCTCCCAGAACTTTTGATGGAATATCGCTTCCACGCACAACAGCAAGGTATTGATAGAGCAATTCCTTATCTCACAGATAAGTTACGGTATTTGGAAAGTTATCAATTTGAATCGGAAAAGCTAGAGAAAATTAGGCAACAGCGTCTTGCAGAGACACAGTTATTGTTAGGTTTACGGTTGATTTCAAAAGGTGAAACGCAAAAAGGAAGAAAGTTGGTTTTAGCTGGGAAGTCTTTTTCTCCAGCTAAGGCGTGGACTGGTTTGGGGTTGTTGGTGTTACCTGTGGGGTTGCGTTCTTTGGTGTTTGATTTGGTGAGAAGGGTGAAGGGGTAGGGGAGATGCAATTATTACATTTACTGACTTTGTGGAAGTGTTGGAACAGTTTGGTTAGTTAATTTTGGTAGAAATTGACTGATAAGAAAAAGTGTAGCTAGAGTTAATGCAATTGACAAAGCTGCAATCACAATAGGATTATTTTTTCGCGTGCTTAGTTTACCTTGTGTATATGCTGTATTAGCTATATCTATTTCACGCCTAGATTGTTCCAAAATTGATTGGAGAGCATTAATCTCCTCATCTTCTAGTTCTCTGAATTGCTCTTGCCTAAAAACGTTCTCTAAAATTTTTACTTTCTCTTCTGGAGATGCTTGAGCAAGTTCTTTCTTGATAAATTCAGAAGGATTAGTTTTCCTTACTGGCTCTGATGATGGACTTTGAGGCGTTGAAGATTGTTGAAGTTTACTATTTTGTTTAAAATATTTTTCATGAAATTTCTGTAGGTTCTCGTGCTTGATAGGTTGTGATGATGAAGTTTTAGAAGTTGGTGGTTGAATTGGACTATCTTGTTTAATCTCTTGTTTAGTAAAGCTATACAAGTTATTTTGCCTTGCAGGTTGTGATGACTTGGTATGAGAAGTTGACGCTTGAGTTGGCGGACGTTGAGTATTGCTTATTTGATTTGTCTTCAATAACCATCTATAGTCACTGTCTTGAACCACCAAATGCTTTAATGAAGAGTATAGGTAGTGGTTTATCTCTCTTCTTTCAACTCCAAGCTTATTAGCAATTTGTATTGCTCTTAGAGGAGTACCATGCTTTAAAACATCAATAATTTTTGATTCTAAATTATCCATATTAGCCCCCGATTTGCATCTTTTATCATGATGCTGAGATAGATCTTCAGTTGCAGAAATTTGATTTCCGGATATTTTTAACAGGTATGGAGTAATACCTCACGCAAAAACAAGCCAGTACTACAGGAGGGTTTCCCAGCCTATATATCTGACTTCACAAAGGCATGAACAGAGTTTATTATTACGTTGTAGTATACTGTATTATAAACTCTCGCTTTAAATGTGCCCAGCATAGTAGCGTGTTCGCAGGACATAACTTAACACATCTGTATTGATGTTTTAATAACACTCATCCTGCCTAAATACCCCAAATAGGATAAAAAAGGGTGTCAATTATTGCCACTTGAGCTAGAGTGGTGCTGAATTAAATACAGGCAAGAATCCGCATGGATACAAATGAATTAAAGTTCCTACTCAAGTTATTAGGATGCGCTAATTATAAATCAAGCTTTAGTGCTAGTATTTTCGATAGTTTTAAAGGTAAAGACAAAATTTGCCAAAATTTAGGCGATCGCGAGCTACTAGACTATTCCCGCGAGATTGCCACAGTCAAGATTTTACCACCTGGTAACGCTCTACTGAAACTTGAACCAGCTCAGTTGCCCATCACAGACAAAGAACTCAAGGTACTGGAAAAGATAAGTAAAGCTGCGGCTAAAGTCTCCCCAAGTCAAATCAAAATTTCGTCGTTGAAAGCGCCTGAGAAAGAAGAGATATTGAAAACCCTGAGTGAACGGGGATTGATTGACGCTGAAATCAAACGCCAAAGAGTTAAAGCTGAGGTTTGGCTGACTGAACGAGGACTGGAGTATTTACGCGAAGATTACACTCCAAAGGGTGCTGCAACCATTAACTTGGATTTGCTGAATAACTACGTGCGGTTTCTGCGAAAATCTTTGCACGATAAGCCTGAACAGGTATCTACTTCAGCACATCAGAGTGAAGAATCTTCTCCAGAAACGATTGTCAATATTAGTGACGAAGATATTTTACAAACCATCCGGAGATTGGATCGGGAACTGGGAACTGACAATTATTTGCCAATCTTTCATGTGCGAGAAAAGTTACAACCTCCAATGTCAAGGGAAGAATTAGATAAGGCACTTTATCGTCTGCAAGCGAGTGACAAAATTGAGTTAAGTACCTTGCAAGAAGCTAGTGCCTATACTCCAGAACAAATTGATGCAGGAATTATTCAAAATATTGGTGGGCCACTGTTCTTTATCAGCGTCAACTAGCAATAGATCAGTCTTTTTCACACTAAAACTCAGTTCGCTATTCTCACCTCAATACAACTATGCCATCCATAAACGACATCATTAAACGCGAGGTAAATCCTTTTGATCTGACAAATTTGAAACCCGGTAACTTTTGGGGAGAACAACAAGACTCAATGTTAATGGTTGAGTCAATTCATCAAGAAACAATAGCTGAACTTGAAGAGCTATTAAACTTAGTTTGCACAGACAATCGTAGTCGTAGTGTCTTACTTTTAGGTGACTCCGGTTCTGGCAAAAGTTATTTATTAAGTCGGCTCAAACGCACCTTTAACCCTAAAGCTTTTTTTGCCTACATCGATTCTTGGGCTGATAGCGACTATATTTGGCGTCATGTCCTGCGCAATACAGTTGATAGTTTAATCCAAGTGCCAGAAGGCGAGCAAGAATCTCAGTTGATGTTATGGCTAAAAAGCTTATCTGCCTTTACCAAACGCAATCTTCAGCAGAGATTTTTTAATGATAGTATCTGGCTATTATTACAAAGCGATCGCCAAAAATTCATCAAGCATCTTAAGCAAACCTATAAACAAGCTGGTATTTATAATCCTGACATCTTTTTTGGTGTGCTGCATGACCTGACAAATCCAGAACTATATCCCTTAGCCTGTGAGTGGTTAAAAGGAGATGACTTAAGTGAAGAGTCTATGCAAGAGTTAAAAGTCAAACACTGTATTGATTCAGAAGATGCAGCGAAAAATATTTTAGCAAACTTTGGCAGGATTGCTACTGACACTCAGCCTATTGTTCTATGTTTTGATAATTTAGACAACATTCCTCGCTTACCAGACGGCTCTCAGGATTTTCAGGTTTTATTTAATGTTAATACAACTATTCATAATAGCTATCTCAAAAATTTCCTTGTCATTATAAGTGTCATTACTGATACCTGGAAAAGAAATAATGCTCGTATTCAGCGTGCTGACAGAGCTAGGATTGAACGATTAGTTCAGTTAAAACTTATTACACTAGATCAAGCAGAAGCTCTCTGGGCTTATAGGTTGAAGGTATTACACCACGAAGCAAACCCTCAGCCCACTTCTCCTATTTTCCCTTTGAAGAAGCAATTTTTAGAAGAGAGTTTTCCTGGTGGTAAGACTCGGCCTAGAAATGCACTCAATTTAGGTAAACAGGAGTATATAAAGTATAAAATGTCAATATTAAGTACTCAAGCTACTGATACTACTAAACCTTTGGTAATTCTTACATCACAACAGACAGGCAATAATAAAAAAGTTATTGCCCGTGTCACTCAAAAACCTAATACTCCTGAAACCCCGATAATTATAGATCAGCCGAACGAGAGTGATAAAAGTGAAGCGGAATTAAAGTTGCTGTGGCAAAAGGAATATAAAAAAGTTCAGGAAAAAATTACCAAAATTACTTTGTTAGCTGCTCCCGAACTTATTGGGATGTTGCAAGAAGCCCTAGCTGTCTTAGAAGTACAGGGAATTAAGACCAAACTCATAAGTGGAAAGTACGCCAGTTATTCCCTAAGTTATCAACAACCTGGTAAGCGTGAACGAGTAGGAATAGTCTGGACAGAAGATTCACACATGACAAGTTTTTTCAATGTGATAAGTGCTTGTCAGAAAGCGATTCAGCAAAATCTCTGCCAAACTATGTACTTAATTCGGGCTGGAGGATTAGGGAAACCAAACCTTGCTGGAAATCAGATCTACCAACAGATTTTCACCTATACTAATCATCGTCATATCAAGCCAAATTTAACTTCTGTTCACTATTTAGCGACGTATCACAGCTTAGTGAATTCTGCACTTGCTCAGGAATTAGTGATTGCAGGTAAAACCATTACTTTACAGGAACTAAAAACCTTAATCCGTGAGTCTCAACTTTTAGAAAAATGTACTTTGTTACAGGATTTAGAAATCGTTTCTAAACAAGAGTCTGATGAAGACGATAGAAATGGGAAAAAAGATTTCAGATCTGTCAAAGATTTCTTGTTGAGTCTAATTAAAACTCAAGGTTATATGGGAGTTTTAACTTTAATTACACAGTGTGTTAATCAGTTTCCTTTTGTTAAAGAAACTGATGTTCAACTTTTGATTGAACTCTTGTGTCAAGAACAAAAGGTGAAAATTATTAATCCAAAAGCTAAGCTACAAGACCAATTAATTTGTTTCATAGCTAAAATATGATTTTTTTTAATTTTAGCCAATGCAATATCTCACACAACCAACTGAAATCCGAACGCAAATAGCCAAATTTGCCTCAGCTAAAACACTATGGCTAGATACAGAAATCGCTGACTGGGATACTTACTATCCCAAACTGTCGCTCATTCAGGTACTTGCTGAACCTACAAACTTAACAAGTGATTCTGCTTTTATCCTGGATGTATTGAACAAACCTGATTTAGCAGCATATTTCATTAATCAAATTATAGCTAATCCTCAAATAGAAAAGGTCTTTCATAACGCCACCTTTGATTTAAAATATCTCGGAGGTAAGCAAGCACCAAATGTTACCTGTACGCTGAAGTTAGCCCGAAAAATTACCCGCGAAGTTTTGCAAGTCTCTAATCTACAACTGAAAACCTTAGCAACAGAACTTTGTCAATTCTCTGATGTAGATAAAGAAGAACAGGGAAGCGACTGGGGAAAAAGACCTCTGAGACAAAAACAACTACACTATGCTGCGATGGATACAGTCTATCTGGCTGCTGTCCATCGTCGTTTATTGGAAATTTCTAACCCCAGTCTTGTCAATGATATTTTTAACATGGCAGCTAAGAGTTCAAAACAAACAACCAAATCGGAAAAATTATCTTTAAGCGCTACCAAAGTACGAGTAGCTTTTGAATGTCCACGCTTATTTTATCTCAATCAGCGCTTTGGAGGCAATACATTATTTTTACCACCAGAAAATCCTGTTGGGATTGGTAATACTTTTCATCAATTAGCTAATGATTTCGTGCAGTTGCTTGCTGAAGAGCCTACATTTGTAGACTTTTTTAAGTCAACAACACCACAATCACATATAGAGGAAATAGCCTCTCGTCTACAAGAAAAATTTTATGAAATAAAGTTTTATTCTTACCTACAAGAAACTATAAAAAAAGACCCGAGCCAAGCACAAGCATTATTCAAAGTTTGGCAGGGATTACAAGGACTTATCAAACGCTTTGCCGAATTACTAATACTCAATCGCCGCTATTGCAGTGCAGAAACAGTTGTTCGTAACACTTTTATTTCGGAAGAACGCAAGCTTGAGTACCACTTTAATTTACCCGATAACACGCAGCAACGGGTTGCAGGGGAATTTGATTGCTTAGTCTACAACTTTGAAAAAAAGCGCCTTTGTATGGTGGAATTTAAAACCTATCAACCAGCCGATCCATCAGCACAATTAGCTCAAGTTGCGCTTTATAGTTACATGTTGTGGCAAAAGAAAAAAGTAGCTGTTGACTCAGCAGTTTACTGTGTTTTGCCAGAATTTAAAGAGTATCAGTATTCCTGGGAACAACTGGAAAATACAGTACATCAGTTGATTCCTTATAAATTACAGCAAATGCGTCAATGGTTGACTTGGGAACCACCATTACCTAATCCTCCACCCTTAACAACCCAACCTCACCTGTGCAAAATTTGTCCACAGCAGCAAAAGTGTCAAAGTTACTTTGTGGAGCAATCTCAAGGTGAGGAATCATCCAATGAAGAGAATCAACAAGAAAATGTTGAACAAAATGGGCAGACAGGAAACAATCATAAGCAACCATTTAATCCTGATGAGATGGGAGAAAATTTGGTTAAAACTCTGCAATCTTTTGGTATTAATGTAGATTACCACGGGGCGGCTGTTGGTCCAGCTTTTGTTCGGGTGAAACTTAAACCTCAACTTGGTGTTAAGGTGAGCTCCTTGCTGAGATTGTCAGCTGATTTGCAAGTTCAATTGGGGTTAGAAAATCCGCCTCTGATTTCCCCTCAAGCTGGATATGTCAGTATTGATTTACCTCGTCCCGACAGACAAGTTGCGAAGTTTGAGAGTTATATAAAATCCCAAGTTTTGCCAGCAACAGCACCTGTGAAAATTGCTATTGGAGTAAATTTAGAGGGACAACTCATAGAAGCTGATTTGTCTGATCCAAATACGTGTCACTTTTTGGTAGGGGGGACAACTGGAAGTGGGAAGAGTGAGTATTTGCGATCGCTCCTCCTCAGTCTCATCTTGCGTCATTCCCCTGCACATTTACAAATTGCTCTGGTTGATCCTAAACGAGTGACATTTCCTGAGTTTGAGCGGATGCAGTGGTTGTATTCACCTGTTGTGAAAGAGAGCGATCGCGCTATCGAACTCATGCAAGAACTAGTCACAGAAATGGAATCGCGCTATCAACGGTTTGAAAAAGCGAAATGTGCTGATTTAAGTACTTATAATCAACGTTCTTCTCAGCCTTTGCCTAGAATTGTCTGCATCTTTGATGAATACGCTGACTTCATGGCAGAAAAAGAATCCCGCACAGCACTAGAACAAAGTATAAAACGACTTGGTGCAATGGCAAGAGCCGCTGGAATTCATCTGATTATCGCCACTCAACGCCCAGAAGCCGGTATTGTCACCCCAATTATCCGCTCAAATTTACCAGGAAGGGTTGCGCTGAGAACTGCTAGTGAAGCTGATTCAGCTATTATCTTGGGAGGTAAACAAACAACCGCTGCTCGGTTATTAGGAAAAGGCGATTTGCTTTATCAAATGGGCGCTCAACTGTACCGCTTACAAAGTTTATTAGCAGTTGATATTCAGCTACCGTAAATTTACTTCAACTGCTTTTGTCGAGATAGAAAAAGTCAGAGTATATGTTTCATGAGAGTTTGAGCGTATGTTAGCGTGTTGCTGAAAAATGGATAAAGTCGAGCTTATAAAAATATTTAGCAATCTTTCTGGAATAGTTACCCTTTTTACTATAAGTTATGAACAGAGACCAATAAAAATTAACTATAATTAAAGATGTCGTAGCTGATAGTAATTTCATATTGAATTTGACAATGTGGCTTGATTAAAAAAGTCTTCTCCAGCATCTAAAACGCAACCATAACAGTGAACAAAATCAGAAAATTTTGGAGAAATATAGATCCATCTTCGTTACAGTTACGCCTAACAATTGGTATTGCTGCATTTTCCGCTTTGGTATTAGGTAGCCTCGCTACATGGACTAGTTGGAAAATGCAGCAAATTTTAATTGATAGTCATAAGCATAACATACAACAAATCGCCGAGCGCTTACCGCGAGATGTGCAACTTTATAGTCAAATGATGCAACCGGAAACAGGGTTGGAAAAGGCTGTTAATAACTTGGCGAATACCAACACATTATTATGGCTAAAAAACCCTAATAATCAAATATTAGTCAAATCAGCAACCTTGGATTTGTTATCTAACTCTACGGTAGCTGAGTTAATGTCTCTGACTAAAATGCAGATTAAACCACAAGTTTACAAAGTCAACCAAAGCTACTTTGTTTTGAGTGGTAGTTCTGTACAAGTGCAGGGTAAGTTGCTGGGTGAGGTATTTGTAGTGCAGGATATTACCCGCGAACAAACAATGTTTGTGGTAATGGTGCAGAGTTTAGCGATTACTAGTATTTTGGCAATTATTGTTTTAACAGTTGCGATCGCATTTTATATCAAGCGTTCTTTGCAACCTCTACGCCAGCTAAGTCAGATGACTTCTGTCATTTCCACTGAAGATTTAGGACAAGCACAACTGTATCTGGATAATGCACCCAGCGAAGTCAAAGAATTAGCTCAAACCTTAGCCATGTTGTTATCACGCCTCTCCCAATCTTGGCAGCAAGAACGAGAATTTGTGAGTAACGTTTCTCACGAGCTACGTACACCTTTGACAATTGTACATGGTTACTTGCAAAGCGTTTTGCGACGGCAAAATAACTTAACCCCAACCCAACAGGAAGCTTTAGAAACCGCAGCATCGGAAGCTGAACGCACCATCCATCTGCTACAAGATTTACTTGATTTAGCACGGGCAGATAGCGGTCATTTATACTTGAAAATCCAACCTTACGTGCTGAATGACTTGGTTGAAGAAGTTGTGGTCATGGCAAAGAAATACAGCGATCGCGTAATTACAATCGAGTCAACAATTTACCCAATACAGGTGAAAGCAGACTACAGTCGCCTCAAACAAGTATTACTGAATTTGATTGATAATGCTGTTAAGTATTCTGAAGTTGGTACACCGATAATTTTCAAGTTAAATCAACTTCAGGACAAGGCAATTATTCAAGTGTGTGATCAGGGTTATGGCATTCCTTTGCAACACCAAGCACGTATTTTTGAGCGATTTTACCGCGTAGACGAATCCCGCAGTCATGCGAGTGGGGGTTGTGGTTTAGGTTTATCGATTGTTAAGACACTTATAGAGAGTATGGGTGGTAGTGTAAATGTGCAATCGAAGTTAGGGGAAGGGAGTACGTTTACAATCAGTTTACCGGTTACGATTTCATAGGTGATTCCAATATTATCGAAGTTTAGATCCGCAAAAATAAACTACAACCCTGCAAACCACTCATAACCCTGATCCTCCCAGTAGCCTTTAGTAGGCAACAAATTGCTGACTAGCATAATTTGGGTCACCCACTTGCTTTGTTTATAGCCCAGTTTGATTGGAGAAGCTAAGCGTATGGGCGCACCATTCTCAGGTAACAATGGTTGTCCATTCTTTTGATAAGCCATAAGAGTTTGGGGATGCATAGCAGAAGCAATGTCCCAGCTTTCGTAGTACCCATCAGCAGATTTGAAGTAAACAAATCGAACATTTGCTTTCGGTTGAACCAAAAATAATAAGTCTCGTAGTCGCAAGCCCCCCCATTGCACGATCGCTGACCAACCCTCAACACAAATGTGGCGAATTGTCATTGAAGTTAGCGGCAGTTTTTGAATATCCTTCATGCTTAACTGCATCGGATTATTAACCTCACCATTAATGGTTAGACTAAATTTTTCTGGGTCAATCTGGGGAGTAAAATCAAACGTATTGACCAGCAGGGCATTAGGCTCAATTGCACTGGCAGGAAATTCAGGAACAGGTTTTTGCGGATTCAGTATTAAGGTTTCTAGACTCTGGTTGAGAGGCTCAAAGGTTTTATCCACAATGTTGTCAAAAAAACTGGATGCACAACCGGACAGAAGTAAACCAGCACCAGAAAGTCCAGATAATTGAAGTAGTTGACGGCGGTTGAAAAGTCTATTTTGACGTTGAATTGGACTCATAAAAAACCTCTACAAAAATATGGAGTTGATTAAGCGAAAACCTCCTACTTTTAGTCCTAAGAAGGAGTGTAAAATCACAAATATAGCTACCAGCGGAATGGTGGCAAAATGAACCACTCGCAAAACTTGCCAGCTACCAAATAGGTCAACTATCCAGTGGAACTGAGCAGGTTTATACATCCCGATACCGCTGAATATAGCAAACAAAAGAATCGGAATGATCACAGTGTAGATTAATCGATGCCAGACATAAATTTTGCGTTTTGGATTTTGACTGACTTGCAGTGCTTTGAGCTCATTAGCACCAAAAAACCGACGCTTCCAACGTTGAGTAATAAAAATATATAGCCCATACCAAAGTAAATTCAGTGCAAACAGCCACATAGCAGCAAAATGCCAGTGTCTACCGCCTCCTAGCCACCCTCCCAGCAAAAACAGCGACGGAAAGTGCCAACCGTCACGCCCACCAAAAACTGGATTAGCATTGTATATTTGTAGCCCACTGGTAATCATTAACAGTAAGCTAATGATGTTGAGCCAGTGAAATATCTTGGCTAACAGAGCTTGATTTGGTTGCTTTCGACTTTGTGACTTTTTAGTAGGAGTAGACCTGTTCATAACAATTCCATTTCTATAATTTGAGGTTGGTGACGAAAAATGTATTGTGAGTTCATAATGGCAAACTGGGAAAAAATGGAGCTAGCCAAAGTTGCACTTGGACATCCCAACCGAAGAGAATTGCAATCGCACCAACCGCTACCATCACACCCCCCACTCTTTGCAAAACCATGCTGTGCGATCGCAATCTCAGTAGCTGTTGACCCAAGCGGCGACCTCCGTACGCAAGTGCTATCAAAGGTAATGCTGCCCCAATACCATAGATAACAAGCAAAGCAAAGGCATCTGCAATCTGATGTTTAACTGCTGCCAAAACTAAAATGCTACCTAAAACTGGTCCTGCGCAAGGTGTCCAGAGCAACCCAAGCTGAGTTCCTAGCCAAAACTCTCCCCTCAATCCCATACCCACAGGCTTTCTGGTTCCTTTGCCTACTCTGAAGTAACTGAATAAACGGTAACTCCACTTAGGAAAAACTGCCAGAATCCCCATGACTAAAAGCAAGAAAATCGCTACAGTTCGTAGCCCACTGGCTAATTCTGTAAACCAGCTCGCCGTCACTCCCAAAAAACTACCTGCGACAGCAAAGCCTCCAACCAACCCTGCTACTAAAGCAATCGGACCATAATGATGAGACTGAAGCGATCGACCGACTAGCACTGGGAGTATAGGTAAAACACAGGGCGACAGCACAGTTAAAAATCCTCCCAGCAGTGCAAGACCAGCCGATAGAATAGAAACAGCCATTGGCTTACCCTAGTAACTGACGGATTGTTTGCTCAGTTTTCTCATACGCTCCTTCCCCTATATGGTCATAGCGCACCAACCCCTGACGGTCTGCTAAAAATAAATGAGGCCAATACTCGTTGTTAAAGGCGTTCCAGGTTTTATAATCGTTGTCTAAGGGAACCGGATAGGTAATTTGGTGTTGGCTCAACGCTCTTTTAACATTGTTTACATTCCGCTCGAATGCAAACTCAGGAGTGTGAACCCCAATCACCTTAAGTCCTTGCGCTACAAATTGTCGATGCCAACGAACAACATAGGGGAGAGTCCGCTGACAATTGATGCACCCAAAAGTCCAGAAATGAACCAATACAACCTGACCCTTGAGATTTTGAGTTGTTAAGGGTGCAGAATTTAGCCACTGATTTATGCCCTGAAACTCGGGTAAAGCTTTAGTTTCAGGCCCAGCAGCAACAGCAGTTGAGTTAATACTTGAGGAAGTAGAGCCATGAGTTCTTCTCAAGGCTATGTCAAGGATTGGTTCTGCACTTGCTAGCATAGTTCCAATCCCAAAATAAGATAGCAACTGGCGTCGCCGTAACAAATTCTTATTCATTGAAAATTCCATACAAAGGTGAGGTACTAGTATGAATAAGAGACTAGTACCGTGTAAAATTTTGCCAGTAGAATCCCACTTTATGCCTGATGCAAAAAATTATTTTCAAATCAGAATTTGGCAAATTCTATTTATCAATAACTAAATGAAAGTGGCTATTATAAAGTTTTATTTACCTGGCGACATAGAATCACCAGGCTTCATCATAGAATCACCAGGCTTCATCATAGAATCACCAGGTTTCATCATAGAATCACCAGGCTTCATCATAGAGCCATGATTTTGAATCTGAGAGGTTTGTAACTTCTTGGTATAGCAATAGTAATTTGCGTGGTCATCACCGTGGAAATAGCAATGCTTCCCTTTAACTGGAGTTTTGCTAAGAGTATAGCCTGGTGGCACAATTGATTCTGCCTTTAATGCCAGTGGTGCGGCTATAATTCCAAGTCCTAAAACTGAAAGGCTAACCAATACTTGACTCAGGGCGATTTTGGTAACTTTCATAGATTGTTTTATGGTGTTGTACTGATCACTATAAAAGTAATTTCTTAGACCAACATTAAAAACACATGAGAAGTTGCCTGAGAAGATGCTGAGAATTCTACAAGGAACTTCCAAATCAAAAATTATTCCAGCGTTTAAGTAGCCGTCATGAACTAGGTACACCAGAACGGATGAAAATTTTCTCATCTTCTCCTGCTCGGGTGCTATTTTCAAGTCAGGTACATAAAAAATACCCAAAAACCACCTACCAAGATTTGGTAAGTCATCTTTATGTAAAAATTCAGGTCTGAGGATATTGACAAGTGTGACATCAGAGGCGGACTATCACAATTATGGAAAAAGACCTGTCTGTATCCCCCACCAAAGTGCCGCTCACTGCTATAATCTTGACTGCTTCAATTTGAGAAGTGTGACTGAGATCATACTCTTGACTATTTAAAAATATTAAACTTCGCAAAAATTTTCTCTCTATAATAAAACATTTACGTTAAGTAGATGAGAAAGCTTTATCAGAGGAATTAACCGATGGGATATGTCATTGCGACTGCAAATATGAAGGGCGGAGTTGGTAAAACCACCCTCACCGTCAATCTGGCGACTTGTTTAGTCAAAAATCATAACAAACGGGTACTTGTCCTTGACTTAGATAGCCAAATTAGTGCCACACTTAGTCTGATGTCCCCTGTGGATTTTGCCAAGCTTCGCAAAAACAAACGGACATTGAGATATCTGATAGATGACATTATCAACCCCTCATCAAGAGCAAAATTGACGATTCGAGATATCATTCAGTCTCAGGTTTGTAATCTCCCCGGACTAGATTTATTACCAGGAGATATCGACTTGTACGACGAATTTGTCGTCTCAGAAATGCTGCATCAACAAGCAGTCAGTTTGGGTGAAAATGAATTTGAAACGATTTGGAATCGTTTTGAAAGAGTTTTGCTCGCAAAAATCTTAGAACCCATTCTGCAAGAATACGATTTTATAATCTTAGACTGCGCTCCTGGATATAATCTTTTGACTCGTAGTGCTTTAGCAACTAGTAATTACTATATACTTCCTGCTAAACCAGAACCATTATCTGTGGTGGGTATTCAATTGCTGGAAAGACGCATCGCCCAGTTAAAAGAAAGTCACGAACATGAAGCACATATAGATATACAAATGCTGGGAATCATCTTCACAATGTCTAACGCTAACTTCCTCAGCGGCAGATATTACAAACAAGTGATGCAACGGGTTCATCAAGATTTTGGCGATGCAAAAATTTGTCAAACACAAATACCAGTGGATGTAAATGTTGCTAAGGCTGTTGATAGTTTTATGCCTGTTGTTTTAAACAATTCCGGCACCGCTGGATCAAAAGCATTCTATCAATTAACTCAAGAATTGTTGCAAAAGCTAGAGTATGCTGAACGTGAAAAGCAGCAAAGAACAAATTTAGAAGTCGCTACACCGTAGAAAAGAGGAGGGAGTGAGGGAAACTTCTTCATCCCTCCTCTTTTCCCCTTGTGATCTTAAACCCAGTGAACAGTGAACAGTGAACAGTTATCAAGGTTATGAGTAACAAGTACTGATAACTGATAACTGATAACTGATAACTGTTAAAACTCTCCTGCTAAAGCAGAAACACAACGTTCGCAAATCAGGGGATGTTGCGTTGACTCTCCGACATGAGTTGAGTAATTCCAGCAGCGATCGCACTTCTGCCCCTCTGCGTTCACAATTCCAATTTCCCACGCATCGGACTGCAATTTGTACTCCAATCCTTGCACCGCTTCCGGAGAATCCAACAACTCTACTTGTGAGGTGATGAACAAGTAACGCAGTTCGTCAATTCCATTCTGACTTGCATTCAGTGATTTTACTGTGGAGCGTAACTGCTCATTTGCTACATATAGCAATACCTTAGCTTCCAGAGAAGAACCAATCATTTTCTTGACTCTGGCTTCTTCCAGCACTTTATTCACCTCATTACGGAGTTGTCGCAATTGCTGCCATACGACTGCTAATTCGGGATTTCGCCACTTCTGGTCCAACTGCACCCAACCAGCTTCAAACACTGATTTGTAAGGTGTTTTATACGGGAGAAATTGCCAGATGTCTTCTGCCATATGGCATAACACAGGGGCGATCGCCCGTGCTAAATTTTCCAAAGCAATCTTCAGCACCGTTTGACAGCTACGACGGCGGAAACCATTTGGCGCACTGATATACAGCCGATCCTTAGCAGCATCCAGATAAAAGTTGGATAAATCCACCACGCAGAAATTCTGAATTGTTTGGAAAAAGCGGAAGAATTGGAAACTCTCAAACGCTTCTGTCACTTCCTTAAAGACTTCCGTCATCCGGTGCAGCATATAGCGATCAAGCTGCGGTAATTCCTCAAAGGGTACGGCGTCTTTTTCTGGATCAAAATCGTGCAAGTTACCCAACAAGAACCGCGCCGTATTGCGAATCTTGTTTCTGATATCCGTCTGTTGCTTGAGGATATTTTTACCCAGAGGAACATCTGAGGTGTAATCTACCGATGACACCCATAAACGCAACACGTCTACACCATAACCAGGTTCTTCTTTTTGATTTTTTCCACCCTCAATAACGACTCTGGGATCAATCACATTTCCCAGCGACTTACTTTGCTTGCGCCCTTGCTCATCTAAAATAAAGCCGTGAGTCAACACCGTCTTATACGGTGCACAATCGTTAACCGCTACGCTGGTGAGCAAACTCGACTGGAACCAACCGCGATGCTGGTCTGAACCTTCCAGATACAGATCAACAGGATACCGCAATTCTGGTCGTTGTTCTGCCACAGCTGCCCAAGATGAACCAGAATCAAACCACACATCCATCGTATCAGTCCCCTTACGGTAAGACCGACCGTTGTTCCGGTATTTTTCTGGTAATAACTCCTCAACTGAAAGTTCCCACCAAGTATCAGAACCCTTTTCGGCAAATATTCCTTGCACATGGGAGATAGTTTCCTCATTCAGCAGCGGTTCGCCGGTTTCCTCATCATAGAAAACAGGAATTGGCACACCCCAACTGCGCTGACGGGAGATACACCAGTCAGAACGTTCTGCAACCATTGGCGTGATGCGGTTTTCACCTTGGGCGGGAATCCATTTCACAGTGGCGATCGCCTTGAGTGCCTCATCCCGAAATCCTTCGACTGAAGCAAACCACTGTTCTGTCGCCCGGAAAATCGTCGGTTTCTTCGTCCGCCAGTCATAAGGATACTTGTGAACGTAAGCTTGCTCTTTCAACAGAGAACCTGCCGCCGTTAGTGCATCAATCACCGCCTGGTTTCCATCACCCAGAACATTCAACCCTACAAACGATCCCGCCTCTTCGGTAAAATTGCCATTGTCATCCACTGGCGCAAGGATGGGCAAACCGTACCGCTGACCTACTATGTAGTCTTCTTGACCATGCCCAGGAGCAGTGTGTACCAAACCAGTTCCCGACTCAGTTGTCACATAATCGCCGCCGATGACGATTGGACTTTCACGCTCAAACAAAGGATGACGGTAAGTCGAATGTTCTAAATCTTTCCCTTTTACTGTGGTTTTTACTGTTAGTTTCCTTCCCAGAACCTCAGATAAACGTTCCACCAAATCCGCAGCAACGATAAGATATTTAAAACTCACCCCTTCAACTGGGGAACTCACCTCTACAACTGCGTAATTTAGAGATGGATTAAGAGCAACAGCCAAGTTAGCTGGAATTGTCCAAGGCGTTGTTGTCCAGATAGCCACACCCAACTCTGGCAAAAATTCCCCAAGTGCAGGTTTCACCGCCTCAGATAAACTCGTCATTGGGAAAGCCACATAGATACTACGCGAAGTGTGACCTTCCGGATACTCCAATTCAGCTTCTGCTAGTGCTGTTTTAGAGCTGGGACTCCAGTGTACTGGTTTTAGACCACGATAGATGTAGCCTTTTAACACCATCTGTCCAAAAACACCAACTTGAGCTGCTTCATATTTCGGCTTGAGAGTAAGATACGGATGTTCCCAATCACCCCAAATACCGTAGCGTTTGAAACTTTCACGCTGTTCATTTATCGTCGAAAGGGCAAATTCTTTTGCTTTGTGACGCAGTTGCAAAGCTGTCAAGTCTTGCCGTTCTGCCGACTTCATATTCTGCAACACTTTTAGTTCAATCGGCAAACCGTGACAGTCCCAACCAGGTACATAACGAACTTTACGCCCGCGCAGCAGTTGATAGCGGTTAATAATGTCTTTAAGAATTTTATTTAAAGCATGACCAAGATGCAGAGAACCATTTGCGTAGGGTGGTCCATCGTGCAATATAAATAAGTCGCCTGGATTATTTTGAGACAGGCGTTCATAAATTTTATTTTCTTCCCAAAACTTTTGGATTTCTGGCTCCCGCTTGACAGCGTTCGCTCGCATATCAAATTTAGTTTTGGGTAAATTTACTGTATCTTTGTATTTTCCAGTTTCTGTCACGATTTCATGCCAAGGAATAGTAATGTCTTTTTCTCACAGATAACGGTGAGAAGGTTTTTGACTTGGGTGCAATACATTTAAGCAGACGACGCGAGGTATGCCTGCTGAAATGGTCGAATATTAAACCTATGGTACTCTATCTTGGTTGTCGGGGGTCTTCTTCAGGGGGATGCCAACCACCCCGCACCCACAAACGGCGTGCTTTAACGATAGAACCTTCATTGTGACGTTCATCATTTAGGTCTAGACGATCACAAGTAGCGCGTCCAGTCGAGGTGATGCCGATAATTTTTAAACCGTCAGTTGACCAAATAAAGTGCTCTAAGCACTTTTGTGTACGTGGATGAAATAAGGGGATAACCTCTTGTGTTTGCGGATCAATTCCAGTGGTGAAGTTGTAGCGGTATCCATTGCAACGCTGGCAAGCCAATGCTAAGTTATCAAGGTTATCAGAACCACCAAGAGACTGAGGAAAAAGATGGTCAATAGCAAACTGAGCTGTACTTGCTTATTCTGAAGAATGACAGTATTCGCAAAGAAATTTAGCTCTTTCTCGTACTAACTTTCTTGTTGCATTATTAACTGTCATGATTCAGCTATGATTCTGGCATTAAGGAAAGTAAAAATCCTGTCGAGTTCCAATATTCCTGTCAGTTCAGCTTCTTCTTCTGAAGTCAATAAACCAGTTTTTTTCTTGTCTGAAAGTTTTTCAAGCCGAGACTGGAGTTCATCGGTAAATTTGAACAAAAATAGGTTTTTTACTTTGCTGATTTTGATTCCAGATTCTACCCAGAATGAGGGTTGAACCATCATTTGAGTAATCATGTTTGTGCGTTGGTAAATTGGGGAACTTGTCCTATTGTAACAAGGTGGCAAAATTACGGAATCTGGTAATTGGCAAAACGAATTTGGATAAAGTCGAGTTAACGTGTCATTTAAAAAATCAGCGCATCTGCCTGCTGAAAACCTTATACTTGCCCTCTATAAATAGAGGGGGTTCCCTACACCCCAAATTATTTTGCTAAACAAAAAGAAAATTGGTATCACTTTCTCAACTAAGATTTTTGTAAGATTTTAAGAAAATTTTTACCTACATTCTGTTGTAAAGTCATAGCATCTTAATTTATGAGTTATCAGGAGCTTTATTTATGAGAAGGCGTTCTGCATTACGCGCCTTGCTGTTTTCTGCTGGGTTTCTAATCCCTGCTTGCACTCAAACGCGCAATATCAATCAAAACCAGGCATTAACAACCAATCAAATCCAAAAAATTGCTACCAAAAGTTCGGAACCAGTTGAGCTAACTTTGGTTGGCTATGGAGTGGCTAAAGCGTTTTACGCAAAAGCCATTCCAGCATTTCAGCAGGAGTGGAAATCAAAAACCGGTCAAGATGTCAAGTTCAAAGAATCCTATGGTCCCTCTGGAGCGCAAACCAGAGCTATTTTGGGTGGTTTGCAAGCTGACATATTGGCTCAAAATCTCCAAAGCAATTTAGATCCTTTGGTCGAAAAAGGCTTTGTCAGCAAAGATTGGAGTAAAAGATTACCCAATCAAGCTTCCCCCGCAAGCACAGTTATGGTTATAGTCACAAGACCTGGAAACCCCAAAAAAATTCAGGACTGGAAAGACCTTGCTCGTGATGGTATATCTATCGTAGCAATTAACCCTCAAACTGGTGGCAATGCTCGATGGGGTGTCGTAGCAGGCTACGGCTCAATTCTCAAGTCTCAAGGAGAACAGGCGGCACAAAATTATCTCAAAGGTTTCGTCAAAAACATTAAGACGATGGTGAGTAGTGGGCGAGAGGCGACAGATGCGTTTGTGAAAAACAAAATTGGTGATGTACTCGTCACGTTTGAGAACGAGATTATCTTTGCCAACAAGGTGATTCCTGAAGATTATCCTTACATTGTGCCAGCAAGTAATATCCAGGTCGATTTTCCCGTTACTGTTGTTGACAAGGTTGTGGATCAACGAGGTACTCGCGAAGTTGCAGAAGCATTTACGAAGTTTTTGTTCTCACCCAAAGGTCAACAAATCTATGCTCAAGCAGGCTATCGTCCAAATGAGCAACAAGCATATCAACAAAATGCCAGCCAGTACAAGTCTGTAAAAACCCTCTATAAAATTGCTGATTTTGGCGGTTGGAAGCTTGTGAATCAGAAACTTTTTGCAGATGGCGCGTTGTTTGACTCTGCTCAAGTAGAAGCTCGAAAGCGGTAGTTTTAATGTCAGCTATCTCTTCGACTCTATCGACTCAGCGCTTTAATCGATCACTTTTGCAGGGTTTAGCCCTGACGTACATTAGCTTTATTATTCTTCTGCCCTTAAGCGTCATCTTCTTAGAAGCTTCCAAACGCTCTTGGCAAGAATTGTGGCAGGTGATCACAGCTCCTGTTGCTGTGGAAGCGTATAAACTTTCCTTTGGTGCTGCTATACTGGCTGCCCTAATTAATAGCGTCTTCGGGGTTATTCTTGCCTGGATACTCGTACGCTATGAATTTCCTGGCAGACGCTTAGCAGACGGTTTGGTGGATCTACCTTTTGCCATGCCTGCTGTAGTTGCTGGAATTGCTTTAGTCTCTCTTTATGGTTCTGGTGGTGTTCTCGGACATTACCTTGATCCTGGAACATTCTTAGGGAATAGTTTACAACAGCTTGGTATCAAGCAGGTGAACTTGACTTCATCTGTGCTGGGAGTTGTTTTTGCTAAAGTTTTCGTAACGCTTCCTTTTGTCGTCAGAACCGTGCAACCCGTTCTCATGGAGATTGAACCAGAAGTCGAGGAAGCAGCACATACCTTGGGAGCAAATGCTTGGCAAACGTTTTGGCGAATTATTTTTCCGCAATTATTACCTGCAATTTTGACAGGGTTTACGCTGGCTTTTGCGCGTGCTGTTGGGGAGTACGGTGTCGTTTTGATAATTTCAGGTAATATTCCTTATGAAACAATGATTAGCTCTGTCTACATCTATCGTCGATTGGAGGAATATGACTATAGCGGTGCAACGGCGGTGGCGATCGTGCTTTTGCTGTTTTCTCTAGTCATTTTGATTTGTACCAATCTCTTGCAATGGTGGAGTCGGCGGTATGAGAGGTAGCTTACAAGCAAAGCAACGATCATTTCCTTGGGGACGCTATTTGTTGATTGCTATTGGTTTATCTTTCTTAGCGATCGCCGTTGTTTTTCCTTTATTGAATATCTTTTATCAAGCGTTTGCTCAAGGTATTTCAGCTTATTTGACAGGAATTAGAACACCAGAAGCTCGTCATGCCATCTTTTTAACTATGGCGATCGCCTTAATTGCGGTTCCCATGAATACTGGTTTTGGGATTTTAATTGCTTGGATTCTAGCGCGGTACTCCTTTCCCGGAAAATTTCTGTTACTCTTAATTATCGATTTGCCATTAGCCATTTCACCTACTGTTGTCGGTTTAATGTTCATCCTTCTTTACAGCCAAACCGTAGGTATCTTTGGTTCTTGGTTAGAAGCTGCAAATATAAAAGTTATCTTTGCTCTGCCTGGGATGATTTTGACAACTATGTTTGTCACCTTTCCGTTTGTGATACGAGAAGTACTACCCACGTTGCAAAGCATGGAACTTGCACAGGAGGAAGCAGCGCAAACACTCGGAGCAAATTCCTGGCAGATTTTCTGGCGCGTGATTTTTCCTTCTATTCGCTGGGCGTTACTTTACGGAGTGATACTTTGTACCTCTAGGGCAATTGGAGAATTTGGAGCCGTCTCGGTTGTCTCAGGTAAATTGATTGGAGAAACGAACACGCTAACATTACATATAGAACGAGTTTATAGCGAATACGATACAATTGCCGCCTTCGCCTGTGCGTCGCTTCTAGCTTTCTTAGCATTATTGACCTTAATTGGACAAGAGTTGCTGCGAACAGTAGAAAGACCAAGAGATTTTATCCCTTCACAAATCTTAAATCACAGGAATTAGACAATCGCTCACTTGTCAACAGCCTATATAGCAGTCCTAAATCCTTTGTGAAAAACAAGATCCCCGACTTGTTAAAGAAGTAGGGGATCTATGTCTCTCAATTTTCATAAATCAAATAGGATTTTATAGTGAAAAATTGGGTGGGTGAGGTTCTTCGTTTTTTATAAGTGTTCATTTCAACATGATATCAGGCGTACTGTAGGCAGAGAAAATTAGTGCTCATTTCAACATGATATCAGCCTTACCGTAGGCAGAGAAAATTTAAGATTGTGTTAATATTCCTTGAATTTCTTACCAACGGATATCAAATATTGCCATTATTTTATAACCTAAGGAATAGACAAATAATTATGGAAGAATGTGAAAAACACAACTTTCGCAGATAAAATGACCCTAGTAGAAGAAAGTAGGGAAGCAATACAGCACATTGCAAGTAAATGAAGTACAACGCGCTTTGTTTAAAAGCCAGAATCTAAGTCTTTTGGGAGCATCTCAATTTTGCAAAAAAACAGTAGTGGGAGCATCTTGCTCCCTAGTTTGTGACCGAAGCGGGCTAGAAGCCCCGAAGTCGCTACAATGGGGCGGCAGCTTTTCGGGGTAAGCTTCCCCCGAAAACGTGCCTTGGGAACCTCAACGCCCTATGGCTAACGCCACGCCTTAGGGCTATCGGGTAGAACCTATGCCCTGCGGGCACGCTGCGAAGAGCGGTTCCGCTAGCCCCTAAGGGGGCCGGAGCTAACGCGCTCCGCCAGTCGCCTACGGAGGGAAACCTTAGTCGAGCAGTCGCTCCCCTCCCGCAGCCGGTTGTCGTCACCTCCTGCATGGCTAGCGCTCATCCTGACTCCTGACTTGTGAGTTCTGAATTCTGCTATATATTTCCTCATTGCCCAAGCTGATTCCCATAATTTGGTGAATGTTGTGCTTACGGCATCAGTCTGACAAATCTTGGGGCGTCTACCACAAAAGCCCATTGCCAATAACTGGCAAACAAAGAATTTGTTTTTGCTATTCCGTAATTCACAAAATACATCTTCAAGGAATTAGATGAATACGAACGGATCAAATGCCAAGGGAAACATTATCTGTGGCTCGTGTACCTATGATGAAAATCCTAAAACAGCTAAATACTGTCAAAGGTGCGGTAAGCCCCTTGTTATTGCTTCAGTACCTAGCACACAGAGAATGACTAGCTCTATACTGTTCAAGAGTGAGGTTACTTTATCAGTCATAATCTTGCTGCTTTTTAGTCTAGGAGGCTACTTTCTTTGGCAGCAAGTTCAATCGTCAGCAACTCTCAGCAATGAGAAAGTTTCTGCCAACACCTCTTCTGACATCCAATATTACACTTCCATGAAGGAAGTTCCGAAGGTGCCAAACGGTACATTCAACTTTGGTGGTTCCCTGATTTTTGCATCTTTAGTTGCTCAAGGTACACACAAGGCTGTTAACCAGGCTTACCCGAATTTTGTCCTACGCTACACTGACCCAATTGACAACCAACCTGGTACTGGTAAAGGAATTGAGATGCTGCTCAAAGGTCAACTGAGCTTTGCTCTGTCCGGTCGTCCCCTTGAGAATGCTGAGTACAAACAAGCAATTGAGCAGAGTTTTAAATTGGATCAGGTAGCAGTTGCCATTGATGGGCTTGGCTGTTATACCCATCCAGATATTTCCATTCCTGGACTGTCGGTGACTCAACTCCAAGCAATTTACACGGGCAAAATCACTAACTGGAAAGAAGTCGGGGGACCAGACTTGCCGATTGTCCCTTTTAGTATCAACGTTAAAACCACCGCTTTACTCAAAACACTTCTTGGTTCAAATGTTGGCAATCTTAGCCCTAAAGTACGCTCCAGCCGGGACTACACTGTACTTGTTCGTGATGTTGCCTCTACTCCAGGAGCAATTGGTATCGGCGCAGCAATGCTAGTTGCCACTCAGCAGACGGTTCGTCCTGTAGCCTTGGCTGCTGGTAACAGCAACAAGTATGTATCAGTCACAACTGATAATCATAAACTCAACATGGCAGCGTTCCGGGATGGCTCGTACCCGATAACCAGGTACTTGTATATCATCATTCGCCGGGACGGTAGAGGTGATGAACAAGCCGGAGTTGCCTATGCTAATCTGTTGCTGTCTAAAGAAGGTCAACAATTTGTTGAAAAAGCAGGCTTAGTACCAATACGGTGAAAATAATGACTCAGGAAGACTACATATCAAACCAAAACCTTGATTCATTGCTCGGAGAGTATACTCATCCCCAGGGATATCTGGAGTATGTCAGCAGCTTACCGTTTCTGGGTCGTTTGCACTGTTCAACTCGACAAATTGAGGCTGGAAGTTGGCAGGAAATTCTACTTGATTACGAAGTCGGTGCTTCTGGTATTGCAGACGGTGCTTGGATAAAAGTAACGTTCAAATTTTACTCAGACTGGGGACTGTTTCAGACGGAAGATCCCAAGGGGGCTAACTATCTTTCAGCAGAATATCAAGCCCGCCCTTGTCTTCCTGGTGAAAGTCCCGCAACGGTTCAGTCACTTAAAGTTCGGTTTGACCAGAAGGGACATGAACGTCCTTATCAGAAGGCGATTATTGTAGATATTGTCGATGGTTACATCAAACCAGGGGATCATATTTTGATTCGGTTGGGCGATCGCCGCGCTGGTGGATCAGGAACAAGAGTACAAACTTTTGTTGAGCAAGGTTTCCGCTTCCGTGCTTACATTGACCCGGTTGGCACCTCTCGCTTTGCCGAAATTCCTGGTGATGTCGTGATTGATATTGTGCCAGGACTACCAGCCAAACTGGCAATTGTGACTCCACGTCTGGTTAAGACGGGGGTACCATTCCCTGCACGAATACGTATAGAAGATGTTTGGGGCAATACTTGTTGGGTTTTAGGAGGACAACTGCAGTTAACAGATTGTAAAACACAACGTGAGCAAATATTTAACATACCAGAGCAAGGTTGGGCGGTGGTAAAAACCAACTTGACTCTGGATGCTGATGAAGAAACAATACTACAAGCTACTTTAGTAGGAACTGAGTTACAAAGCGCTCTCACTCCGATCACAGCAGAGAGTAACCAGGCTTATCCTCGTGCGTTTTTTGCCGACCTTCATGTCCACTCCAACAACACAATAGGAACGAATAGTACGGAGTATAATTTTGCCTACGGTAGAGATGTGGCAGGATTGGATGTTTTGGGTTATACGGCGAATGATTTTAATATTACTGAGGAGCGGTGGAAGGAAGATGTAAAGCTATGCCGGGAGGTGACGCAAGAAGGCGAGTTTCTTTGCTATCCCGGTACAGAATGGTGTGGAAATTCAGCAGCGGGGGGCGATCGCAATATTGTTTTCTTAGGCGACGAAGTGCTCTTTCCCTATGATCGCCAAGGAAAGCTGCTTCGCTCTTTTGAGTGGAATGAAGACATGAAAGCAAAGCAACTGCTTCCTGGGGCTTGGCCCGTAGATAAGCTTTACGCTGGATACATTCATAATCCAGAACAGCACCTGCTTATCCCCCACATAGGCGGACGACGTGCCATTTTAGACTGGCATCACCCCAAACTCGAACGTCTGATAGAAATTGGTTCCGCTTGGGGACACTTCCCTTGGTTTTACCAAGATGCTATCAGTCGAGGATATAAGGTTGGGGTGTCAGCGAATGGCGATGAACATCGCGGACGTTGTGGCGGTGGTGTTCCTGGGACAGCGGTTTTTGGAGTCAATGGTGGACTAACGGGGGTGATTTCTCCTTCGCTGACAAAGTTGGATATTAATCATGCGCTGCGTTCTCGTCATACCTGGGCGACAACGGGCGATCGCTTAGTTGCTTTGCTTTGGTCGGGATCACACATTCAAGGAGATGAATTTACTGCATCCGATTCAGTGACGATTCACTATCGATTGCTAGGTACTACTGGTTGGGACGAAATTGCAGCACATACCCATAATGGTTTAGTGTGGCATCGTAACCTCCAACTTGAAGCAGGTTACGCTGCAAATAAAATTCGCCTGCGCTGGGGTGGTTCACGAATTAAAGACCGCTATCGTTGGGCTGCATGGCATGGAACCTTAAAATTTTCTCATACATTAGTTCACAACTATCGAGCTCATGGTCTAGAACATCCAGAGGAATATGTTAGACGAGATGGTGAACTGAAACTAGAGTTTTGCTCTGATACCTACGGAGATTCTGACTCTATTGAAATGGAACTATCTGATTTACTCCATGCTCACTTCCAACTGTATGTTGAAATCGATAGTTACATTAAGGTGGGAAGTCCACTACGGCGCAATCCTTATATCCATTGCCCAGAATTTAAGTGGGAATTCTCTGGCAAAGACCTTTTCAACAAAGGAATTCTGCGGCAAGAATTGGGAGGAGCAGAACTTTTCATTGCAGTAGAACGCTTGAGTGCAACTCCTATGCCAACAGATGTTAGTGGCAGTTTTACTGTAGAACCTCAGTCGAGTCCTCACGGTTTTGTGCCAATCTATATTTCAGGTCGTCAGGTTGATGATTCCAAAGTTTGGACTAGCCCTCTGTTTATCATGTTTGAGAATTGAACTACCGACACTTTTACAAGGCGTGAGTGACGGTAGTTTTTTGGTAACATTTGCTAATTAATTTTTTGGACTTGGAGGATTTGGTGGTACTTGCTCAGGAAGTCCTTCTGCTGGAGGAGCAAGTTCAGCGTCGGGTGCTACTTCCTCAAGAGGCGGTGTTTTTTCCTCAGTTTCCGTGTGTGCTTGAGCCGCTTCCACCAATTCTGGCGATGGGGGATTTGGTGGGACTGCTTGCGGGATCACCTCTACCGTCACTGGAGGTGTTGTTGCTTCTGCTGTTGGGGTTTTTGCTTCGGTATCAGTGGTAGCAGGCGGGGTAACTGCTGGTTGCTCTGTTATGGGAGTGCGTTCATCAACAACCTCAACCTTTGATTTGCCTGTGGATGCAGGAGTTTGTGCCGTTTTAGACTTTTGAGGTGTCTTTTTATCTACAGTTTGGACTCGGTTTTTCAGCCCGGAAAAACTACCAACAATACTTTTTGGCAATTGAACAAGTTTTTGTGGAAGCGACAACCCAGAGACTTGCTGTTGAATGTTTGTTTTTACTGTTTCAGTGCTGGGTATCTGAGTTTGTTGTATCTTTGGTGTGAGTTGACGACGTAACGACAGTGTTTGCCAGCCAAACCAACCCAAAAGAGCCACACTAGCCACATGACCCAGCAAAAGACCCCCAGTAATGCCTCGGGCAAATATCCATAAGACTAAGGCGTAGAACAGTCCTACACCACTCAAAATAAAATCATTCTTACGGTGGATTTCGGGAAAAAAGAAAGCTGCTATGTAAAGCGCTACACTTCCAAGACCGACAGTCAACGCTAGGATATATGCCAGCATTTTGTGGTTACTCCTTACTGTGTCATTTCACTAGAGATTTGGGATTGAGGATGAGGAATTGCGAGTAGAAGTACTCACTCAAAAGTATCTAGTTCCCCATCGTTTAACTAGATATCTCAATTTTGCAAATTTTGCCAGAAAGTTGTTGAATCAGATACAAATTAAAATTTTTTATCTGTGTTGGTTCAATATTTTGGGTATGTTTAAGAAGTCTTAATGTCTTCTTTAGGAGAGAAGCAGAAATCTCGGATTACCCTTGAAGATAAAGAGAATCTGCAAGAGTTAGCCAGAATTTTATGACACAGCAAAGCTTTGGTGTGATTGGTTTAGCTGTTATGGGTGAAAACATCGCTCTAAACGTTGAGCGTAACGGCTTTCCAATCGCAGTTTACAACCGCTCGCGAGACAAAACTGATAAATTCATGGCTGAGCGTGCCCAAGGAAGAAACGTTAAAGCTGCTTTTACTTTAGAAGAGTTTGTGGCTTCCTTGGAACGTCCCAGAAGAATTTTAATCATGGTGCAAGCAGGTAAGCCTGTAGATGCAGTGATTGGTCAGCTCAAACCCTTGCTGGACGAAGGTGACATTATTATCGATGGTGGCAACTCTTGGTTTGAAGATACGGATCGACGCACCCAAGAACTAGAACCCGCTGGGTTTCGGTTCATTGGTATGGGCGTCAGCGGTGGTGAAGAAGGAGCACTCAATGGTCCTTCACTGATGCCAGGAGGTACGCAAAGCTCTTACCAGTATCTGGAGCCAATTTTTAACAAAATTGCTGCCCAAGTCGATGATGGTCCTTGCGTGACGTATATTGGTCCTGGTGGTGCAGGTCACTACGTCAAAATGGTACACAACGGCATTGAGTACGGCGATATGCAGCTGATTGCAGAAGCCTACGATTTACTGAAAAATGCTGCTGGACTTGACCATAATCAACTCCATGAAGTTTTTGCCGAATGGAACACTACGGACGAACTCAATTCGTTTTTGATTGAAATTACGGCAAATATTTTCCCCTACATTGACCCAGAAACAAATTTACCTCTGGTAGATTTGATTGTTGACGCCGCAGGTCAAAAAGGGACTGGACGTTGGACGGTACAGACTGCGTTGGAACTAGGAGTTTCTATTCCGACAATCATAGCAGCGGTGAATGCCCGCATTATCTCTTCTTTTAAAGAAGAGCGCGTAGCAGCATCCAAGATCCTGACAGGTCCAACTGGCAAGTATGAGGGAAATACCCAAGAGTTTATCAACAAAGTGCGGGATGCCCTCTATTGCTCGAAAATCTGTTCTTACGCTCAAGGAATGGCTTTGTTAGCTACCGCGTCGCATACGTATAATTTTGGATTGGATCTGGGTGAAATGGCGCGGATTTGGAAGGGTGGCTGTATTATTCGTGCTGGATTTTTGAACAAGATTAAGAAGGCTTTTAGTGAAAATCCAGCGCTGCCTAACCTCCTATTAGCTCCTGAATTCAAGCAGACGATTCTCGATAGACAAGATGCTTGGCGTGACGTGTTGGTAACAGCAGCAAAACTGGGAATTCCAGTGCCAGCATTTAGTGCATCTTTGGATTACTTCGATAGCTATCGTCGCGATCGCTTGCCTCAAAACCTCACACAAGCTCAACGCGACTACTTCGGGGCGCATACCTACCTGCGTCTGGATAAGCCTGGTGCCTTCCACACAGAATGGACGCCAATTTCTGAGCAGTCCGCGTCAACTTCAACACCAAGACAATTGGAAGCTAAACTACCAACTACACCTCCAACCTCTTCAAATGGCTAGAGATTTTTAGTTGAAAATTTTGCGGGTGACTCTGAAAAACTCAGAGTCATTTTTTTCAATTGCATAAGGCGCAGATCATTTTTGTAGGGGCGGGGTTTTCCTGCCCTTTAGAACCCCAAAGCCCCTGCTGCCGCAAATGGCGTCCAACAAAGCTATAAAATAATCTGTTTAATTTCATCAGTTCTGACAACTGAGTTGCTGAAAGTGACAAAGGAGGATTAAAAAGTCTGTACTACATTGTTCTAACTGAGGGTTTCAGCTTCATCAACGACAAATAGTCTACCTGCCCGACGAATAGCTTCAGGTTTGTGAATTTGCAGGAACCTTAACACTCCAATGCCCAGCAATAGCCAAATTAAGACGACAACTGGTGCGAAGTGAAGTGGTGCTGGTGGAGGGGGATAAAGCGTGCCAACTAGAACACCACTAATCGTGATCATCGAAAGCCAAGGTAGCAGAGTATGACGCAACCAACCAAAGCGTGTAGAGTTTTGCTTTAACTGAGTGCGGCGTGTTGTCGATAAATATCGAAAACACGCCAAACTAGTCAATCCATAGATCGCTAGAGCCGCCAGTGTTAAGACTGTTCCCAGAAAACCAAACGCCTGAATCGGTGTCCACAGCATTCCCAACCCCAGCCCCACAAAAGCAGAACTGCCACTCAACACGAAAATGGCATTTGTCGGTGTACGATAGGTGGGATGAATGTGCGCTAACCAACGGGGAAATAGTTCTTCTCGACTGACGGCATAGACAATTCGAGCAGCAGCGTTGAGAAAAGCAACGGCACTGGCATATCCTGCCATAATTCCAGCAAAATCAATCAATAAGGCGAACCCATTGCCCCAAACGTGACGTGCGATCGTATCGAAGGGGGCAGCATCTTGGGTAAAGGCTGCCATGTTATGAATGCCATATCCCAGCGTTGCCACATATGACATTAGTACATAGAACACGCCCACTAACACTAGGGTGATCACCGTCGCTTTCGGAATTGACTGTCGGGGATTTTGAATTTCTTCACCCAAGGTGGTTGCCGATTCAAACCCGACGAAACTGAGGATGGACAAAATGACGCCAGCAACCAGGTTACTGTGCTGTGGTAGTCCCGTCAGCGTGAAGGGTACGAGTGTCAGTTGTCTGGTTTTGCCAGCTTGCATGAGTACGATGAGCGCGAGCAACAGACAAACGCCGAGTTCAAACATCAATAGCGTCAGATCCAATTGCAGCGAGAAGCGAATGCCGCGATAACACACTGCCCCCACGATCAAAGCGAACAAGCAATACCATAATGTCCAGTTTAGGTGTACGTCAAACCAGTGCAGCAAGAGTTCTTGAAAATTCGCACTCATTACTAGAAAGACAAAGGCAATAGTTACGCCAAAGGAAATTAAACTCAACCAGCCAGCGAGAAAGCCCCAGCTTACTCCTAATCCCTGAGTCACAAAGGTATACAACGATCCGCTCGTGGGGAACTCGGCTGCCATCATGCTGATTTGATCAGCAACTAGCAAAGCCACCCCAAAACCAATGATGTAGCACAACGGCATTGCTGCACCGACGAGTCCTGCTTGGGGAATGGAATTAAAAAAGATGGCACCCACCGGAGACATTGCAGCGACAGCCATGACGATCGCATGGCGCAATTGCAGCGTATTGCGTTGCAGCTTTGGGGGTTCGTTTGAAGAATTTGTAGCAGGTGTCATATCCAAGGGTGGTTTTTTTGCTGATATCTACAATAGTGCTTATAATCCGTTAATGGAAAAATCAGCACAATTTATTGCCCAATCCCTGGAGTAGACGACACCAATCTCAAAGAATCATTGTATTACCACTTTATTAATACGTAAGTCCTAAATACTATAGGAATCCGATTTGATTTGGTGAATCACAAAGTAGAGACGCTTAACAGGCAACAGGGAACAGGGAACGCTTAAGAAGCAATAAAAGTGTACCTAGCTTCGTCAAAAATCAAAAACGAGTCCTATATATAAAATTCCATAATTGACAATATATCAATCATTCACCTTTTTTATACTTAGCCTTTAATTCTTCCAATTCTTCATCTATTTTGCTTTTACTAACATTCGTTTGGGGTGTTTGTGGTTGAGGCTGAACATTATGAACCTTATTGCTTTTGGATTTTCCACCTTGAAGAAATAGAGTTTTCATTTCGTCTAATTCTGTGTCTATTTGACTCCTCGCTTGATGAGTAGAAACAGGTGTGGAAACAGGTGTTGATGGAGTAACAGGTTTTACTGAAACGACGGGTGTTGGAGGTAATTGCGATTTTTGATTTAAATCTTTGAGAACTTGATCTACAGTTTGGTAACGCCGAACGGGAATGCTTTCTAGCATTTTGTCTAAAATACGGCTCAACTCATTGCTAACTGGCGTCGTGAGATATTGTCGCCAAATCCAAGCGTCGTTGTTAATGTCGTACAAGTCAAAAGGAGAGCGTTGAGTTAACAGATGAACACAGGTGACACCTAAGCTGTATATATCACTGGCAAAAATGGCCTTTCCTCTGATTTGTTCAGGAGCAACATATTCTGGACTCCCAATACTGGTTCCTGTTCGGTTTAAAGCTGTGTAAGTAGCAACTTTCGCAGCACCAAAATCTACCAGAACCAGATTTCCGTTGCTTGATTTGGTGGCTGTACGACGAATAATATTTTCTGGCTTGATATCTCGGTGAATGACTTGTCTGGTATGGCAAAATTGCAGCACTGGTAATAAATCATTCAGCAGTTGCCGAATTTGAGTTTCATTAAAAGCACCTTTTTGTTGCAATTCCTCGGCTAGGTTCAGTCCGTCGATAAATTCTTGTACAAGATACTGCCTATCATCTTGAGTAAAATAAGCCAAGAGTTCTGGAATTTGGGGATGCTTGCCCAACTCATCTAAGCGCGTTGCCTCTTGGGTAAATAACTCTACTGCTTTCTGGACTGTGCTGGTACCTTGAGCTTGGGGGTAGAATTGCTTAATGACGCAGCGTGGTTTGGATGGCTTATCCTCATCTAAAGCCAAGAAGGTTTTGCCAAAACCACCCTGTCCTATTGGTTTGATCGCAGTGTAGCGCTCTTTGAGCAGTAACTTGGAACCACACGTGTGGCAGAATTTTTCATTATTGATGTTAACAGGGTTGGGGCAATTGGGATTTAAGCAATAGCTCATGTGACAAATATGGCTCTCGCGTAGCCTTGATACGTTGGTCTACGCTTTCATATGTTTTTATTTTGCCACGTTCAAAGATGATGGAGAATATTAGTCAAAAATATCTTAAGAAGAACACATAGGTCAAAACCTAGAACGGGCGCAACCCGTTCTGAATTCTTTCTTGGTCAATTTTGAAGTATGGAACGCTGGCTTTTTAATTGGAGGAGTGTTTTCCAATCTTGTAAAGTATTCTCGGTCCAAAGCCAATTTTTCGTCAATTCTTTGACCTCAAAATTCACTGGATCATCTCTAACAATCATTTGACGCAGCTTAATGGCTTCATTCAGATATTGCTCGCGTTTTCCATTTGGTTGGTTGTTTGCAGTTTTATACAAACCAATAGCTAACCCAGCATAAGCTGTTAAAGCATCCCGAGGGACTGGCTTTGAAGGTAAAAATGTTGTCGCAGAAGCAGCAGATTTACTCTGCTGCTCTCTGACTGCAAAACTCAACGCCTTAAACCAAGAGTCATTTGCTCGGTTAAGATTACCTTGTGCGTAGTAAGCAAAGCCTAAAGCATTATTATACAAAATTGAATCTGGTTCAGCCTTGAGCGCACTTTCCCAATAACGACGGGCATCATCGACGCTATATCTATTGTTTCCTGTCTGGATAAATTGCCATGCTAATCGCCCCTTAAAGAAATAGACTGATGGATTGTCTGCAAACTGTTCAGGAATGGCGTTAAGGGCGGCTTGAGCGTTAGGAAGTACATTACGATTAAGCAGTTCTTCCACAGCATCGAGTCCTGTTTGCAAGTCCCCCTGACTCAATTTGTCGGTGGCAATTTCAGTGACAACTTTAGTTTCAGTCGTTTTAAAATTGGCTTGTGGGCTGTTAGAGCTTTGTTGTTGAGACTCAGGACGAATGAGCGGTATTGGTTGATTGTGCGACCACCAGTTGAAACCGACAACGGCTGCTATAGCACAAAGTGCCGTTCCTGCAAGGGCGATCGCACTAACTCCTATACTACCCCGCGAGACTTTACGTTTGCCTTGTTTTGGTTTTGCTGTTTGTGTCCGCCGAATGGTGGTTGTTTGAGCTAATGGCAGGACATTCGAGTTTTCCCAGTCTTCTTCCAAGTCCAGATCTTCTTGGCGACTCAGTTCACTATTGAAGGCAACTTCGCGAGGATCTGCGCCCTGCTGTCTACCATTGGATGCGGCTTCACGGACTTCTTCCCACATCCCGGTATCATTTTCTAGCGAAGCTATTTCACCTGAAACTTCTTTGTCATCAAGGCTATCTTCCCCAAATTGCACAAGTTCCGCTTTCATGGAAGATTGCTCAGATGTCTTTTGTTTATCTAGCTGGCGGAACAAATCTGAAACAATCGCTGAATCCTCTTCATAAGTTGGGTCATCGTACTCAATTTCATCAATCAGGTCGCCCCAGGTCTGTTCCCCTAGCAAGTCTAGATCATCGAATGAGTCTCTTGCCAAAGATGAGGGTAACATATCCTCAAGGGGTAAAGGCATACTGGCGTCGTTTGCCTGATCTGAGTAAATTATTGCTGACGTCTTTAAAGAGGGATTGTACTCGTTAAATAACTCCTCACCTTGAGGTAAGGATATCTCTGGGCTAAGATAGCCGTCAAATCCTGGCTGGATATAAAGAGTTGGTAGTGCCCAGTATAGTTGGTGCGAACCATAGGCAGCAATCAATCCTTGGCGCATCCGACTCACGCACAAATCCACAGGATACCCGTGAGAAAGGTTGCGATAAAACAATTGTGTTAACAGTAGTGCCACTTCATCAGGAATACGTTCTGACATCGCCAAAACACTCCTGATGCCCCGCCTGACCAAGCTTTCTGTCAAATTACGTTCCCCTGTGTCTCTTACTGCACCAGAGGAGGTCGCTGCATATGTTCCCAGGCAGGAGTTAAACACTGCCATTTGGATGTTATTGTTGACCAACAAGCCCGCCAAGTCGTCACCACTGAGGGTTTCTCTTAAACCTGTTCTGCTACTGACAAGATAAATTTCTCCACCGTTAAGACCTATGTTACTGTGACCAGAGTAGTGCAGAACGTGGTATCGTCCTTGTTCTAGGGCTTGTGTTAATTCTTCTCGCCCTGGTTGTTCTAACAGGGTCAGCTCTATGTGCGGCAGATAATTGCCACTTTCGCCAGGTTGAAGTTCCGCTTGGAGTTTGATAGCTTCTTGTTTGAGCAAATCTAGACGCACGAGATCTGTGGGAGAAGCAATTGCCATCAATACCTTTAGCCCGCCTTCCTCTGCTGGTGCTGGCATACCTGTTGACGGCAAACGAGACGTTCTACCAATTCCATTTTGGTAGCGAGAAAAAGCGATATAGGGTCCAGTCGCAATCGGGCGATCGCCTGCATGCATGACTTCCCAAGGTAGACGTGCTAATTTAGTATCTTTGAGCCCTAATCGCAAACGCAACACCTGTTGGTGGTTTTGGGCTATTCCTTGTGCCGTAATCCAACTATCTCTGAGAGTGCCTTGAAACAGTGCATTATAAAGTTGCTGACCCAACGCTACCAAGTTGACGGAGTTTCGTGCTAGAGCATCTCCCTGCAGCACCGACTTCAACGGGTCATTCATCAAATGTCCCGCCGCTGTCAACCAATCAGCCACAGGCCAAGTCACCAGTTCTTCTGCTAATGGCACCCCAGGCGCGACTTGTTCCGTGCGCACCAAGTAGTCATTTTGCCCTACTGGGGTTACGGAAATGTGAAATTCCTGGGTCACAACTGCTCCTGTTTGCCTCCTAAATCTGGTTTGAAACCTGAAAGTTTCAAGTCGATGTTTTGCTTTTTCTTATACCTTAGATGCATCCTGGCACTGATTGTTTCTGGTTCGTGTTGTTTTGCTCATCAGCTTTAAGCTGTAAGGATTCACCGGTCCACGAGTCATAATTCATGCTGTCTTCTCTAGGACTAGCTTAAAAGTCTCGCTCTGATTGCTTCAACCTCTGGAGTATCCCAGAGAAAAAATTCTTTGTTCATAAAACTACATCCCATAGATTGAGTTCTTGTACTACAATTTTAAATTCTGAACCAATCTTCTTTCATAACTTTATCCGGATCTAGTCAGTTTAGCCCAGAACTTTCTTACTGGTAGATGCACCTTGATCTTTACTCCCATGTAGGCTAACACCTTTTGGGAGTTTTTCTGTCTTTACTGATTTTATTCTCATGCTAGAAGTCGAGGGGTTTCGGATCTTTTGGGGAAAATCATTTACCGACACCTCTACATCCAAATTAATTTTCTCCTGAACATTTACTAATGTGTTCACACCCTATGAGTTTTTTTGATAACTTATAAAAAATCTCAATTATTTTTTCTAGACCAAATCATCCGGAGAAAGTCGTTATCTATAGAACATAGTATTGGTAGATGCACCCTGATAACTGACACCCCTAGTGGACTTTCGGCTACTTGGGGTTTTTTTTATTTTTAGTGAAAGTTCAAATTTCACTACAGAACCACTGATAAAAATTTTTATTTCTTTTCTCTTCTGCCTTCTTTTCATTGTAGATAAAAGCAAAATCTTTTTTCCCCTATTTTGCTGAATTTATCCGGAGAAAGTCGTTATCTCTAGAACATAAGATTGGTAGATACACCCTGATAACTGACCCCTAGTAGATTTTCGGTCACTAGGGGATTTTTCTGACTCACACAACTATAGCTTTAATTTTCGCGCATTTTTTCCAAAATATATAGTTATTTATCAAACACACAAATGATCAATGCATCTTGATAACTCACTTTTTTCGTCAGCTACCAGAAACTGGGATTACATTTATTTTTTACAAAAAATATATTTATTTACTTAGTTATTCATAGAACATAGAATTGGTAGATGCACCCTGATAACTCACTTCCCTAGTTGGCTACTCGCTACTGGGGATTTATTTTTTGATACGAAACAAGTGAGAATTTGGCGGTTTTTGTCCGGAACACCCTAGTTATTCATAGAACATAGAATTGGTAGATGCACCCTGATAACTCACTTCCCCTGTTAGCTACTTGCTGCTGGGGATTTATTTTTTGATACGAAACAAGTGAGAATTTGGCGGTTTTTGTCCGGAACACCTTAGTTATTCATAGAACATAGAATTGGTAGATGCACCCTGATAACTCACTTCCCTAGTTGGCTACTTGCTGCTGGGGATTTATTTTTTGATACGAAACAAGTGAGAATTTGGCGGTTTTTGTCCGGAACACCCTAGTTATTCATAGAACATAGAATTGGTAGATGCACCCTGATAACTCACTTCCCTAGTTGGCTACTCGCTGCTGGGGATTTATTTTTTGATACGAAACAAGTGAGAATTTGGCGGTTTTTGTCCGGAACACCCTAGTTATTCATAGAACATAGAATTGGTAGATGCACCCTGATAACTCACTTCCCTAGTTGGCTACTCGCTGCTGGGGATTTATTTTTTGATACGAAACAAGTGAGAATTTGGCGGTTTTTGTCCGGAACACCCTAGTTATTCATAGAACATAGAATTGGTAGATGCACCCTGATAACTCACTTCCCTAGTTGGCTACTTGCTGCTGGGGATTTATTTTTTGATACGAAACAAGTGAGAATTTGGCGGTTTTTGTCCGGAACACCCTAGTTATTCATAGAACATAGAATTGGTAGATGCACCCTGATAACTCACTTCCCTAGTTGGC
>JAESFI010000072.1_pt1 | contig 46403 bp, 44 predicted proteins | sample 9269361 | NCBI WGS metagenome assembly JAESFI01 (sample SAMN14504119, study PRJNA617095) | algae metagenome | isolation source: Brasilonema angustatum HA4187-MV1 and co-occurring heterotrophs from moss... | place: USA: Manoa Valley, Honolulu, Hawaii | collected 2009-07-20
CCAGTTAATTTCCGATCTTAAAAATTCCAACCGGGAAGCGCGTATTAGCGTTAAGCTGGTGTCGGAAGCGGGTGTTGGTACCATTGCAGCCGGGGTAGCTAAAGCCCACGCCGACCACATCCTGATTTCAGGTCACGATGGCGGAACGGGCGCGTCTCCCCTATCGTCGATTCGTCACGCGGGTCTGCCCTGGGAACTAGGACTTGCCGAAGCGCACCAAACGCTGGTTAAGAACAAACTGCGGGGCCGTGTAACGGTACAGACTGACGGTCAGATTCGGACAGGTCGCGACTTGGCAGTGGCAGCTTTATTAGGTGCTGAGGAATTTGGTGTGGCCACGGCTGCACTGGTTGCTACGGGCTGTATTATGATGCGTAAATGTCATCTGAATACCTGTCCGGTGGGCGTTGCTACCCAGAATAAGGAATTGCGGGCGCTATTCACCGGGAAGCCAGAGTATGTGGTTAATATGTTTACGTTCCTGGCGATGGAACTACGCGAAATCATGGCAGAGTTAGGCTTCCGGACTATCAACGAAATGGTTGGACAAGCACAAATGCTTGAACTGCGCGAGAACTTACCGCACTGGAAATACCGGAATATTAACCTTAACGCCCTGATTTATAAGGAGCCGACCAGCCTTGATGTGGCATTATATAAGCAGGAAGAGCAGAATCATTACCTGGACGATGTACTCGACCGCAAGCTGATTGAACTGGCGCAACCTGCGCTGAACTCGGCGGAGTCAGTATATGGCGAGTTTACGGTTCAGAACATTGATCGCAGCATTGGTACGATGCTGTCCAACGAAATATCCAAAGTATACGGCGGACCAGGACTTCCCGAAAGTACGATCCATATCAAACTTCGGGGCACGGCAGGCCAAAGCTTCGGTGCGTTTAGCACAAGCGGTATCAAACTCGAACTCGAAGGTGACGCCAACGACTATTTCGGTAAAGGCCTTTGCGGTTCCCAGCTGATTGTCTATCCTGACCGCACGGCGCAGTTTCAGCCGGAAGAAAACAGCATCGTCGGAAACGTATCGTTCTACGGCGCTACATCCGGTGAGGCATTCATCCGTGGTATGGCGGGCGAACGGTTCTGTGTTCGTAACTCTGGCGCTAAGGTCGTTGTCGAAGGCGTGGGCGACCACGGCCTAGAGTACATGACCGGTGGATTAGCCATCATCTTAGGCAAAACGGGTCGCAACTTTGCAGCTGGTATGTCGGGTGGGGTAGCTTACGTTTGGGATCAGGACGGCACGTTTGCCTCGAAAGTTAATGGTGAGATGGTTAGCATGGAACCGCTGACCGACGAAGACCAGGGCATTATTAAGGAATATGTTGAGAAGCATTTCCAGTACACGACAAGCAACCTGGCGCTGACGCTGATTCAGGATTGGAACGGCAAAATTGGTCAGTTTGTGAAAGTGATGCCTGGTGATTTCCGGCAGGCGCTGGCTGGACGTGGCATCTCGTTGGCTGATCAGATTCGCGACAAAAACGTTGTTTACCAAGATATCACAGTGGATGTGACGCAGGGTTAACGAATGAAATTAGAGCCGCCTTTTCTCGTGGCAGAAAGTAAGCTATTCAACTACTTGCACGTTTCTTTACTGAAAGATGATAAGTAGAATTATTTAAAACTGGCTGGTTATGAAGTAAATAACTGGCTAGTTTTAAAGGAGAACCTTGTAAGACTAGCCCTGTTTTTATTGTTTATGAAAACGATATTGAGGCATTAACAGACCAGGATGCATTGCACCGTAGAACGCTAGAAGTTATTTGAAGTTGTTATGTAAGTTTCAGCATGGGAAAACCTACCGGATTTTTAGAATTTGCACGCGAACTCCCTAAGAAGCGTGCCCCGCAAGATCGAATTCACGATTATAAGGAAATTGAAGTTCCCCATTCAGAGCAGGATTCGGGTCGGCAGGCAGCTCGCTGCATGGACTGCGGTACACCTTTCTGTCATAGTGGTTGTCCGCTCGGAAATATCATTCCAGAATTTAACGATGCGGTTTACGAACAGAACTGGGCTTATGCCTACGAGATTCTAAGTACGACAAATAACTTCCCAGAGTTTACCGGTCGGATTTGCCCGGCTCCCTGCGAAGCGTCATGCGTGCTGGGTATTAATAAGCCACCCGTGGCTATTGAGTTTATCGAAAAATCGATTGCCGAAGTGGCTTTCGAACACGGTTACATTACCCCGAAAGTGCCTAAAGAACGGACGGGTAAGCGAGTGGCTGTTATTGGTTCCGGACCAGCGGGTTTGGCAGCTGCGGCTCAATTAAACAAGGCAGGTCATACGGTTACTGTGTTCGAGCGGGCCGACCAAATTGGGGGCTTACTTCGCTACGGTATTCCTGATTTCAAACTTGAAAAATGGATCATCGATCGCCGTATTAAGGTGATGGAAGATGAAGGCATTACGTTTAAAACGAGCGTTAACGTTGGTGTTGACCTGAGAGCGAACGATTTATTAAATGACTTCAATCTAATAATGCTAACCGGCGGCTCGACCGTACCGCGCGACCTGCCAATTCCAGGTCGGGACCTGAAAGGAGTCTATCCAGCGATGGAATTCCTGAGTCAGCAAAACAAGCGCGTTGCCAACCGACCAGTTGAAGTTGATCACCGGGGCGAAAAATATGGTGATGGCGAACTGTGGGCGACGGATAAAAATGTAGTGGTTATCGGAGGGGGCGACACGGGTTCCGACTGCGTAGGTACTTCGAACCGACATGGCGCAAAGAGCGTAACGCAAATTGAACTGATGCCTATGCCGCCGAAAGATCGAGCAGAAAATACACCCTGGCCCAACTGGCCTATGATGCTCCGTACCAGCACCTCGCATGAAGAAGGTTGCGACCGGCACTGGTCTATTAATACCAAAGAATTCATCGGCGACGAAGCTGGTAATCTTAAGGCCCTACGCATTGTTGACCTGACCTGGAAGTCTGAAAACGGCCGGATGCAAATGGTTGAATTGCCGGGCTCTGAACGCGAAATTCCCTGTGAACTGGCGTTACTAGCGGCTGGCTTCCTGCACCCGCAGCACAACGGTCTGCTAGACGATTTGGGCCTTGAATATGACGAACGTGGCAACGTAAAAGCGGTTAACTACCAGACTACAACCAACCCACGCGTATTTGCTGCGGGCGATATGCGCCGGGGGCAATCACTGGTCGTGTGGGCCATCTCAGAAGGCCGCGAAGCCGCCCGTGCTGCTGATTTGTATCTGATGGGCGAAAGCATGCTTGAAGCTAAAGCCGTTTCGCTGATCGCTGTTGAGTAGTTTTATATAGCGTATCAATAGAACGCTGATCATTATGATGGTTAAGATAAATTATGACATCTAGTAGATCATGATTTATCTTAACCATCATAATGATCAGTGTTCTATTAATGAATACCTACAAAATAACAGCTTATGTGGTATGTCACGATGTTCGGCTAGCTACCTATACGTCTACAACTGTTCAGGCCGAGAAAGCACCTGCAGAATCAGAAGCAGCTGACTTACTTCATCCAGTTGTGCAGGAAATTCTACGAGAATATCAGTGCGAAGACTGCCAGTACGAACTAATCACTATCTCCGTAGATAAGTTACCCTAACTCGGTAAGCCGCTATAACACTACTGGTTCTTCTTTCTCGTCGTAGAACAGATAATTCAGCAGATCGCAGTAGGGTTTGATGATTCGGCAACCACGGATGATTTCGTCAACGAAGGTCGGTTTCAACACTTCTTTATCTGTGTACCGATGCATAAAGAACAACTCCTTCCGGCGCAGCAATTCGATTTCAGGGTGATCGGCGGAGTAACCTTTGGGCGTAGTTTTCATCGACTCGCCTGACGCTTCCGGGAAGTATGTCTTGAATTCTTCGTCTTCGATGATGTTCTTTAACTCTTCGACATTATAATCAACTTCCTGCCGAAACTTAGCCAGATTAGCCGGAGTTGGTTGCCACATACCCGCTCCCAGGAATGACTGATTACCCGGCTGAATGTGAACATAATAATCAATCCGGCCCGAATGACGACCACCGGGGCCAATCGCAAATGCCAGATTCGATTTATAAGGAGCCTTATCTTTCGAGAAGCGAATGTCGCGATTGATGCGAAAAATGCAGTCTTTTACCGACGTATTGGCCAGAGGTTCAAATGGGCTAAGACCGGCTAGCACTCGCTCGACTACGCCACAAAGTTCGGCTTTGGCTGCATCATAACGAGGCCGGTTTGCGTGAAACCATTCCCGGTTGTTGTTTTCGACGAGTTCACGCATGAACTCCAAAGTAGGCGCTGTAAAGGCAGCTTTTGATGAAGATTGTTTTGCCATATCTATTCCAAAGATAGGCAGAATTGAGGTTTAGTTCAACCCGGAAAGCTGTCGTTTGAACTGTCGAGGGTTAATGTTTTCTACCGACCGAAAAGCGTTACTAAAGTGTGTCAGGCTATTAAATCCGGATTCGTAGCAAGCATCCGTAACGCTTTTGGTCGGATCGCTTAGAATCTGTTTAGCCCGACGAATGCGTTCTGTCAATACGAACTGTACAGGTGAAACGCCCAGCTCCGTTTTGAAAAGTCGGAAAAAGTGTGATTTAGACAGGCAGGCTTTATCGGATAGTTCATCTACGGTAAGCGCTCGGGTTATGTTTTCCCGAATGTAGGAAACCACATACGCCAGCCGGTTTGTCGTGATGTGCTGACTCGTTTGTAGTAATAAGCCCGTCCGTGTTTGAGTTTGCGAGAGCCTGACAATCAACTCCCGAAGGGTGTTTTTAATGAAGAATGGCTTGAACGGGTTATTTTCCCGAAAGAGTCGAATCAGTTTGTCGATAAGTGAACTGATTTCCGGGTCATTCTGGAGCAGATAATTATCGACGTCCAATTGCCAATGGTCAGTTTTCTCAACGCGAGGTACCTGCTCGTTCAACTCGGCAACAGTCTCGCGAATAAAGTCATTCGAAATAGTCAGGGCTAAGCAGCGTGTAGGTTCAGCGATGGTCGCATCGGGAAAATCAATCTTCATCAGCCGATCCGATGGCAGCAGCAACGATTCGCCAGGTTGGTAATTAAATGGCTCCATTTCGCGCAGGTGCATGACTTTTCGGCCGCTTAGCATGCTTGTCATTACCGGGGCATTAAACCGCAGCTGAATCAGGTTAGCTTGCTGAAACGTCTCATACAGATGTAACTCAGCTTCGTCATGAGTAAGTGTCAATTTATTCTCAACCAAAGTCTCCAACCGAGCGTCCCAGGCGCTAACTGCTTCGCACTGAGCCGCATTCCCTACTTTTTTCATGTGTTTGAGATGAGAGTATTTCGCAACTATATGAGAGAATAACGCAATTACGCTTGTACAATTACGGCAAAATTTGTGAAAAATCTTATCAATCACATTAAATCTCGTTCACAAATGCAAACCGCTGAAGCACCGAGTAAGATTTTAACCCGGCCAATGTTTAAAACCCAGTACGAAAATTACATTGGTGGTAAATGGGTAGCCCCGGTTGATGGTGAGTACTTTGCCAACCACTCGCCCGTAGATGATAGTTTGATTGCGAAAGTACCCCGTTCTAAAGCGGCTGATATTGACCTGGCGCTCGATGCCGCTCACAAAGCGTTTCCGGCCTGGTCGCGCACGTCAGCTACGGAGCGCAGTAATATGTTGCTGAAAATTGCGGATGTAATCGAGCAAAATCTGGAATTTCTGGCCCGCGTCGAAACGGTTGAAAATGGCAAAGCTGTGCGAGAAACGATGGCAGCCGACCTGCCTCTGGTAGTCGATCACTTCCGATATTTTGCGGGTGTCATTCGTGCCGAAGAAGGAAGTCTGGCCGAGTTGGATGCCGATACGGTGTCGTTGATCGTGAAAGAACCGATTGGTGTGGTTGGGCAGATTATCCCCTGGAATTTCCCACTGCTAATGGCCACCTGGAAACTGGCTCCGGCACTGGCGGCTGGTTGCTGCGTGGTGATGAAACCTGCGGAACAAACACCCACGTCCATACTGGTACTGATGGAAATCCTCGAAGGGCTGATTCCGCCGGGTGTAGTTAACATTGTAAATGGTTTTGGCCCTGAAGCGGGTAAACCCCTGGCGCAGTCGAAGCGGGTAGCAAAAGTGGCCTTTACAGGAGAAACCACCACTGGACGGTTAATTATGCAATATGCATCGGAAAACCTGATTCCAGTTACGATGGAACTGGGCGGTAAATCACCGAACGTCTTTATGGAATCCATCGCCGATGCCGACGATGCGTTCTTCGATAAGTGTGTGGAAGGTGCGGTTATGTTTGCGCTGAACCAGGGCGAAATCTGTACTTGTCCATCACGCCTATTAATCCATGAAAAAGCGTATGATCGCTTTATCGAGCGCGTTATCGAACGGACTAAAGCCATCAAAGTCGGGCACCCGCTCGATCCGGAAACGATGATGGGTGCACAAGCCAGCAACGACCAGTACGAGAAAATCCTGTCGTACATCGACATCGGTAAAAAAGAAGGTGCCGAAGTGCTAACTGGCGGTGGTGCGGCCAAACTCAACGGCGGTCTGGAAAGCGGGTATTACATCCAGCCGACGATTTTCAAAGGGAACAACAAAATGCGGATTTTCCAGGAAGAAATCTTCGGGCCAGTGGTATCGGTAGCGACGTTTAAAAACGCCGAAGAAGCTGTTCAGATGGCCAACGATACACTCTATGGTCTCGGCGCTGGTTTATGGACGCGAGACGCTCATGAACTATATCAGATTCCGCGCCAGATTCAGGCGGGCCGTGTGTGGGTTAACTGCTACCATAACTATCCGGCTCACGCGCCGTTTGGTGGCTATAAAAAGTCAGGTTTTGGACGGGAGAATCACCACATGATGCTCAACCATTACCGTCAAAGCAAAAACATCCTGATTTCGTACAGCAAGAATAAATTAGGTTTCTTTTAATTAGACAAAGAGCGAAAGAGTGAATGAGTGAAAGAGCGAATAGACAGTGCAGAAAAAAGCCACAGGATCCCATTCGCGCCAGCCATTCACACTCTTTCGCTCATTCACTCTTTCGCTCTTTATAATGAACCGCATCGATCTTACACCGGCTGCTGCCGAGGTTATTGATAAACTTCGTGCTCAGCACGGTCCTTTAATGTTCCATCAAAGTGGTGGCTGCTGTGATGGTTCCTCGCCTATGTGTTATGCCGTCGGTGATTTTATCATCGGTTCGTCGGATGTTTGGCTGGGGCAAATCGACGGCTGTGACTTCTGGATGTCTGGCGACCAGTTTGAATACTGGCAGCACACGCATCTGACCGTCGACGTAACGCCTGGGCGGGGAGCAAGTTTTTCACTTGAAATACCACTGGGGGTCCGGTTTCTGATTCGGTCACGCTTGTATGAAGAAGCCGAAGAGAAGCAACTGACGCCAGTACATGTGGGGCCGTTCGAGGAAGTTTAACGGAGGTTTTCTACCCGTAACCAAACACAAGACACATATTTCATTCACAAAATAACTCTCTGACGCTCAGCTTGATTTTTAGAAAATAGGTTACTATATTCGGTTAGTACTTTCTAAACACTTATAGCCATGAACCTATTACATCGCGTTGAACATTGGGGCGATACGCATCATCCGGCCTGGACGGATGCCCTGCGGATCATGCTAGGGATTATTCTGTTTTTGAAAGGTGTGAGTTTTATCAGCGACACGGCCTACCTCCACAATCTGGTTGGCGGTGCACATTTCGGTTTATATCCGGTAATGGCTGTTCATTATGTAGCGTTTGCCCATCTTGTGGGTGGTTTTCTGATTGCCTTGGGCTGTCTGACACGACTGATGTGTATCATTCAATTACCCATTTTGATAGCCGCTGTTTTCTTCGTCAACATCCGTCAGGGTTTTTCAACGCTGAATTCTGAATTGTGGTTGTCGCTAATTGTTCTGGTGCTTTTACTGATGTTTATTGTGATCGGGTCCGGTCGTTTTTCGGCGGATGAATATCTTAAACAACACGCCCGCTGATACGTTATTGGGTTATTCATTAACCAATTAACGTTATGGCAAACAAAACGCTGGAAAAAGTAGAGAAAGAGTACGAAAATCAGAAAGTCGGTTCTGGTGATAATGGAACTGACCATGGCAGTACTGGTACGGGTGGCAGTTCTACCTCTCATAAAAGCGCTAAAAGCTCGAAGGGGAGCAGCAGTGCAGGCAGTTCAACGGGTGGAAGCAAAGGTGGTCATAGTAATTAAGTTAACCAGAAACGCCAGTCCGGTAGGCTGGCGTTTCTGGTTAAAAAATATACCGAATCTCGCACCAGGGAATCTCCTCCCGTACCAATTCCTCGAACACGGCAATCATTTTACGCTTTAGCTGGTGCTCATAGCGGATATTCCAGCCGCCAAACTGACTCACCTTACTCTCCTGTAATTCAGGCACCCACAGAAGTTCTTCGGCTTTTGGATTGATAGCCAGATTAGCCTGGTGCTGCCACTGATTATGCGTCAGGAATATAACTTCAGCCTTAAGTTGTGCCCGAACTTCAGGACGAAGCGCAGCATCCAATTGTCGAAACAAATCCCGGTAATCGTTCCGCCAGGCTTTCCGGTCGCCATTGGGACCGCTGTAGACGATAACCGGCGAAAAATTGACGTGCACCTCGTAACCCGCTTCGTAAAAATCGTTAATGGCCGCAATACGCTTCTCAATGCTATCGGTGCGTACATCAACCAGTTTACTCACGTGGCTAGGCATCAGACTGAACCGAATCCTAACTTTTCGTTGCGAATCGAAGGCAAGCAAATCTGGGTTAATAAACTTCGTAGCAAACGTTGCCTTAGCGCGAGAATGATCACGATAAAAATCGAATACTTGCCGAATACCGTCAGTCAGGTTATAATCGATTGAAATATCAGAATTACAACCAATATCATAGGTCCAGTAAGTAGCATCGGTCTGGTTAGCCGGTTTAGGCCATGCCAGCGATTTTATATGCTTATCGACCGTCGCTATATTCTCTTCGATGTTGGTAAAGAGGGTAATGGGATTTACGTTTTTATGCCGGTCGACGTAGCAATACGCACAGCCGCCAAAACACCCATTAGCCAGACTAGGCGCTATATAATCCGCACTCCGACCGCTCCATCGAACGTCCTGAGTTTTCAGTTGCCCCAGCACCAGTACATCCGACTTGATTTTAAAATGATTCATGCCTAGTTCAGGCAGCCGGTTATGCTGCTTTACTTCGAGCGTCTCAGCATTAGGAAAGCGACTCAACACAGCTTCTCCTTGTTTATTGAGAGCATCGGCAGTATAAAGAATCAAAGACGGATTGAAATCAGGCATAAACAGACGTTGAGATAGCAATAAATTAACGTCTGACAGGCTGGCTTAGTTCAAAATTTATATTATATAACCACTTGAAATACAGTCCATTAAATAAAATAAATCATAAAAAACGGGTCTATTTTTTAGCATTTTGCGATCAATTCTACTGCTCGTCAAAATGCTAAAAAATAGACCCGCGCTCGTTATCTTATTGCTATAGATTAAGCCAGAATTTTGGTCAGATTCTGGTAGCTGGTTTGAATACTATCGATCGAAGGTGCCATATCCTGTTCAACGAACAAATACTTTGCCCCCGCTATCTTGGCAGCCGCAAACGCATGTTTGAAATCAACGACACCATTGCCCACTTCAGTCAGCGTTTTCATATCCTGCTTGATGTCTTTGACGTGCAGGAGCGGAAAACGACCGGGATGCTCTTTGAACAGCGCAACCGGATCTTTACCGGCTTTGGTAGCCCAGGCCAGGTCTAACTCCATTTTCACCAGGTCTTTATCTGTCGCAGACAGAATCAATTCGTATGGTGTTTTGCCGCCCTCGACCGGATCGAACTCCGTAGCGTGGTTATGGTAGGCGAATCCGATTTTTGCTTTTTTACAGGCTTCACCCGTTTTCTGAAATACCTCAATGGATTTGTTAATCTCATCCACGGTAGCAACGGGCGTACTGGAGCATACCAGATAACTCAGACCTCCCTCGCCCGCTTCATCGACCAACTGCTGGTAGTTGTCGCGCAGGTTCAGCATAGGCGGCATTTTAGAGAAATCCATAGCTGGCCGTCCACCACCAGCCGGTGCGGCCGCGGTAGTGCTGGCGGGCGGTGTTGGTCGGGGCCGGAAAGGGGCGCCACCAGCGTGGTGCGCCCGCCATTTCATGCCTAAATCTTCCACTATCTGCTTGAATTCCTTAGCCTTATAACCGTAGTAACCTCCGCGTGTGTTAAACGCCGATTCGATCTCCTTATAGCCTACAGCCGCTACTTTTTCCAGCGTTGCCTTTGGGTCCTCATTCATCTGTCGAAATAGCGTAAATAGCTGTATACCAACAGGAAGCGAAGCGGTCGGTGCCAGTAATTGTTCAGCGCTGGCGAACGGCGACAGGACTAAACCACTTAGGGCCAGCGCCCCGGAATTCTTTAAAAAATCTCTTCTGGATTGCATTAGAATAGAGTGGGTTAAAATCAATTTGGTTTACGGTATTCGGTTTATGGTTGGCTGACGCAAGAATTATTACGCGTTGCTAACCGTAAACTGAATACCGTAAATCATTACTTACTCGCATCATTAAACTTAATGCTCGACATAGAGAGCAGCGGCTCAATTGGGCGGGCCCGGTCGTTTTTGAAGACGAAGTACACATCATGTACACCATTGACCGCTTTCAGATCGGTTTTCAACGGAGTTGGTCCCCGGAAGGTAAAACCGCCACCAGCAGCTGCCCCCGTCTGACTGCGAGGGGCTGAGGTTGTTGCAGAACCTGGAGCGCTAGCGGCCGCGCCAGTTGTAGAAGCTGATGCGGTTGTTACCCCACCGGCTTGCTGAATAGATGTAGCCGTTGGTGCGGCTCCCGGCATGCGAGGCTGCGAAACCTCTACGGTTGTTTGGCCGATCAGTTCACCCGTAGGCGAATCCAGATGGATTTCGATAGTACCCCCTACGCTTCCTTCCCGTTTCTGCGCAGAAGCACCTAATTCAATCTGCTTTACGCCAGTTAGGTCAAGTTGCTTAAAGGCAATATAGCCGTTGGCTTTCGGAATAACATTAATGCCTTTGCCCATGCCCTGACCTTTCAGTTCAGCACCCTGCACGACTTGAGCGTCAGCTGCGTTCAGATAAGGACTGTGTAGGATAATCGTTTTTTCGCCGGTTTGTGTCGGAATGGTTTTCGCCGTTGGATTCCCCCGATCTGTGTAGGCCGCCCGGATAATCACCGAACCCCGGCCATTATCACCTTCCGGAATTTTAGGAGAATAACTGCCTGTTACCGGTAGCGTACTGAACGTCTTGTCCGTTACATGCAGAATGTAGTTGACAATCGTTCCAGCGTCCGCTGCCGACATAGCCGGGTGAGCGGGCATCGCTACCTCGCCCCAAACACCAGCGCCCCCATTGCGGATTTTTTTAACGAGCCGGTCATTCGCGCTTGCATCACCTTTGTATTTAGTCGCTACGTCAACAAACGAAGGCCCTACGGATTTTGAGTTAACCTGATGGCAAACTTTACAATCGCTTTGGCTAATTAGTGAATTAGCTACGGCATACTGCGTCGACGCATCCACACTGCGCTGATTACCAGCTGCTTCTACGAAATCAAACCCTTCTGAAGTATAGTCGATACTAGTAGCAATTCGCGCGGCTGCAATCTTACCATCAGCCAGGGTACCGTCTTCTTTGTCAGATACCTGAACGGCGTACTGAATAGGTTGGTCAGGGAAGAAAAACGATTTATTCCCCGTCAGATTAATAGCAACTGCCGGTGGCTCATTACCTGCTACAATTCGGACCGATTGGCTATTGCTGGCACCTTTCGGATCAGTTACAGTTAGCATGGCCGTGTAAACGCCCGGCTTGGCAAAAGAAACCGTCGGATTTGCTGTCGTAAACACCTGAGGAGCCGCACCCGGTGCCGTTACTTTCCATTGGTATTTAAGTGCATCACCGTCGAAGTCTTTCGTACCTTCTGATGACAGTGTCACCTTGAATGGAACAGTACCGCCGGTCGCGCTGGCCATCGCCTGAACGACTGGTTTCCGGTTGCCACCGTTATATTCAATCCGAACTAACCGGGAGTTGTCGCTCTTACGGAACCAGTTGCTGCCGTATTCCAGAATGTACATATCGCCGTCGGGACCAAATTTCATGTCGATCGGTTCAACCGGGTGGTAGCTCGGCAATACGCGCTCCATCGACTGATAATCGCCCTGCTCGTTCATGGTAATAGCCATAATCCAGCCGCGCGAGAAGTCGGTGGTGATCCATTTGTTTTCGTAATAAGCCGGCCACGGACGCTTCGGATTTTTGAAGTCCGATTGGTGGTACACCGGTCCGCCGGTTGCACTACGAGAGCCCGAACCCACCAGCGGGAACCGCTCCGAAACGCCGTAAGGATAGTAAATAAACGACGGGGCCACCGGTGGCAACTCGGTTAACCCGGTGTTGTTAGGCGAATTATTGATGGTTTTCTTCGGGTCTTTTTTCTCCAGCGGTTTGTTGTTCGCGTAATCGAACACGGGGAACGCCTGGTCGTTGCCCACGAACCAAGGCCAACCAAAGTTGCCCGGTTTACGAGCCTGGTTCATTTCATCGTAACCGCGTGGGCCAATCTCCGAATCCTCGTTGGCGTCAGGACCAACTTCGCCCCAATACACATACCCCGTTTTGCTGTCGATAGAAATCCGCCAGGGGTTCCGGTGGCCCATGCTATAAATTTCGGGACGGGTTTTGGCGGTCCCTTTCGGAAAGAGGTTACCTTCTGGAATGGTGTACGTACCATTAGGTTCAGGATGAATACGCAGGATTTTACCCCGTAGGTCCATCGTATTGCCTGCGTGGCCCTGATCATCCCAACTGGCGCGCCCAGGCCGCTCGTCGGTTTGGGCAGCCTGCTGGTTACCTGTGTTATTACCAACGGTTAAGTAGAGGTTACCCGCCCGGTCCCAGGTCATACCACCACCGGTGTGGCAGCAAACCTCGCGCTGCGTCACAACATCCAGCATCACTTTTTCGGAACCTGGCACGAGCTTATCGTTAACCAGATCCCAGCGGGTTAGTATGTGTTTCTTCTCCGTGGGGTGAGCATAGTACAGGTAAACCCAGTGATTCTTGTCGAAGTTAGGGTCCAGCGAAAGACCCATTAGCCCTTCCTCAGCTTCCCGCGATACTCCCTCGGCGCTGGTGTATTTGGTGTTAACCGGAATGGTCCCAATCAGATCGACGGTCTTAGTAACGGGATCGTATTTCTTGAAAGCCCCTTTACGTTCGATGATGTACGCCGTGCCATCTTTCAACACTTCAAACGACATCGGCTCGTCTAAATCCTCCGCAATAACAACCGGCGTAAACCGGCTTTCGTCTGGTTTCTGTGGCCCATCCTGACTGGCAAACGCCATAATTCCAGCCAGGATGCCAAGCCGGGCGAGCAGCGCGACCGGTCGGGAAAAATACTGTTTCATACCCGTGTAAGATTCACAAAAATGTTAAGTGATACTCAGGAGAGAGTTTCCTGATTCTTTAGTAGGTTATAGCCTTTGTCAAACCCTCAAAAATAGACTTTTTTCACCAATAAACAGTACCGAATAGTACTATTGTCTCAAATTTATACAATAGGTTCAGCTGGTTGAACGCCTAGCCGTTTGGTGTCGGAAACACGCAAATACTAAGTTGAGGCTACTAAACAAACAAATTAAAAATCAGCTAAACTTTGTACCGGATTTACTATTTCTGAGCTAGTCATATCATAAAAAAGCACCGCGTCTATACGGTGCTTTCTTCGTTCGATTTTTATCAAGCTTATTCCGTTCGTAAGCTCTTTATGGGATTTACCAACGCAGCTTTAATGGCCTGATAGCTGACGGTCAAAATAGCAATGGCAGTAGCCAGCCCACCAGCTACTGCGAATACCCACCACGAGAGGTCAGTCCTGTAAGCAAAGTCTCCTAGCCACTGGTTCATGGTGTATCCGGCAATCGGGGAAGCAATCACCAAAGCAATCAGAATTAACTTCAGATAGTTGCTTAGCAACAGCGTTACAATGCTACTGACGGATGCTCCCATCACTTTTCGAACCCCGATTTCCTTCGTACGCTGATGAGTTGTGAGAGCTGCCAGCCCGAACAGACCCAGGCAGGCAATCAGCACCGCTAAACCGGCGAAAACGCCAACTAATCGGCCAATCCGCTGGTCAGACTGGTACATCGTATTGAATCGTTCGTTTAAGAACGAATAAACAAATGGGTTGTCGGTCTCCGCCTTCCATCGCTGTTCGATGGTGTGCAAAAGGCTAGGTATATCGTCTGTCTGGATACGTAAGGCCAGTTGACCATTATCGCCCCCATAGAACAAGACTAAGGGAGCAATGCGCTGGTGCATCGATTCGAAATGGAAATTCTTCACCACGCCAACAACAGTATAGTTACGTTTACTTCCTTCGGAGCCGTCGCCCACTGTAGTAAGTTGTTGACCAATCGGGTTTTTGAAGCCATACGCCCGAACAGCCGCTTCGTTGATTAGTACCGCCGAATTATCAGCGGGAAATGCCTTCGAAAAGTTGCGTCCCTGCACCAGTCGCATCCCTAACGTAGGCAGGTAATCTTCGTCGACGAAATAGCTTTTCGTTAGATGGTTGCCAATCCCAGCTCCATCTCGGTACTGAATCCCGTCCTGACTTAGACGCGTTGGGCCGGCGGGTAAAAACCCAGCCAGCGATACCCGGACAACAGGCGATAACTTGGCTAGTTCTGCTTTAAAGGGGTCCAGTTTCGGCCCTAGTACTTGCGTATCGTGTAATACCAGCACCTGTTCTTTGTCGAAACCAACCTGCTTATTTTGCATAAACCGTACCTGCTGATCCGCGACAATCGTGGCGATAATCATTCCAATTGATACCACAAACTGACCCGTCACTAATGTATTACGCAGCCAACCACTGCATAAGCCAGCCTGCATTTTGCCAGTAAGCACCGTGATGGGTTTGAACGAGGATAGCACAAAGGCGGGATAACTTCCGGCCAATAAGCCGATTATCAGGCAGGCCAGTACCGCACCGGATAAAATCTGACCGTTGAAAATTTCACTGGGTGTAAACTGCTTCCCGGCCAATGCATTAAAGCCGGGTAATATCAGGAAAACGAGTCCCAGGGCTAACAGCAAAGCCAGCAGGGTTAACACAACCGATTCGGTTAGGAATTGACTGACTAGCTGCTTACGTTCCGAGCCCATCACTTTGCGAATACCTACTTCTTTGGAGCGTCCGGCTGATCCAGCAGTGGATAGATTCATGAAATTGATACAGGCCAGCAACAGGATAAACAAGGCAATCGCCGAAAAGACGTACACGTATTTAATGTTGCTGTTGGCTTCCATTTCATCATCCAAATCGGAATACAAATGAATGTCGGTTACGGGTTGAAAGCCAAAGCCAATCTGATTGCCTTTTTGCAGAAATTCAGGAAAGGTGAGCCCAAGAAACTCTTTGATTTCAGGAGCCACGTATTTGCCAACAAACCCCTGCGTTTGGGCTTCTACCTGCTGGATAGTATTACCTTCCCGTAGCCGTAAATAAACATAGGCACCGCTGGCCACCCATTTAGTACCTTGATTAACAGACGGAAATGAGCCAAACATATCGTAATGAAAGTGGGTGTTGGATGGGATGTCCGTACAGATACCCGTTACTCGAAACAGTCCCAGCTTACCCATCGACAGGGTTTGGCCGATAGGGTCGGCCTCGCCAAAATACTTCCGCGCGGTGGTTTCAGTAAGAACCAGCGTTTGGGGATCAACGAGCGCATTGGCCGCGCTGCCTTTTACCAATGGAATTGTGAAAAAAGAGAAGAAGTTCGTATCAACGAAGGCGATCCGTCCTTCTTTAAACGTATCGTGATCATGCTTAACCAGCATATCGCCGTCGTCCCGCAGCCGAGTAACAGCCTCTACCGCTGGGACTTCATCCAGTAAGGCTTTCCCGGCCGGTTCACTTGTATAGGCGTAATGAAAGTCAGATTCCCCTAATCGGCTTTGCAAAGTCATTCGATACAACCGGTTGGCGTTGGCGTGATAGCGGTCGTAGCTCAATTCGTGTAGCACGAAAACGACAATCAACAGGCAAGTAGCCAGCCCCACGGCTAAGCCGACAATATTAATAGTGGTAAACGCCTTATGTCGCCACAAATTCCGGAAAGCGATGGTTAAATAATTCGAGAGCATGGCAGTAAGCAGAGGTTTAGGGTATTCGTTATTATAGTGGAGTTCGACCTTTTGTAATACGGTCTTTTGGCGTTTGACAAAGAAGGGCGTCAGACAGTGCAGTACCGCCCAGATGTAAGCATGTCGGGCGCGGGTCAGCCCTACTTGGGCAACTTGTTTGTGAAAGTCTTCGTGTAAATCGCCCTGTACATACTCCAGTAGATGAGGGGAAACAAACAATTCCAATAGCCTGTCAGCCCAACGGGGTGGCTGGCGTTCAGGTTGATGAGGAGGTTTTCGAATCATGGCTTTTAAAAGTTTAAAGACCTAATAGCTGGAGTTTGCCCTGCGGAATAGCTTCCCACAAACGGGTGCGCATCTGCTGAATCTCCATCAATACCCTTCCTCCTTCAGCTGTTAAGGCAAACAAGCGCTTGCTTCGCCCACCACGTTCTGCTGTAGCCCCACCCACCGAAGATGATAGGAACCCTTTTTCTTCGAGTCGGTAAAGGGTTGTATGAACGGCACTGATGGTAAAGCTCCGCCCAGTTTGCTGTTGCAGTTGCTCCATAACCGGCACTCCATAAACCTCTTCGGCACTGGCAGCCACTACCAGTAACACCAACTCTTCTAGTTCGCCCAGTATGGTCTTTTTCATAGCTATTCCATTAGATACAATATCTTAAATCAAATCTAATGCCAGACATAAAAAAAGGCTTAAGCGCACATATAGCCACAATCAGGGAAATAACGTTGTCCAGAAACGGACGAATTATTGTCCATGACTGGACAAGAGTCAATGAACGTACGGACGCCTATGATTTATCATAAGCGATGGATAACGGGCATCACTATTAAGTTAATTAAATACAAAAGGGTAACGCCAAGGTCGAAGGAGTTTTATCCGTCGCGACCTTGGCGTTACCCTTTGCGCTTTTATGTTTGATTTTATCGACTAGCCTCGCACCGGCCGCAGTACCATAAACCGTTGCTGAAGTAGGTAGTAGCCCCCAAACAAAACGCCACTGAAGAACAGGTCTCCAAGCAGACCGTTCAGGAAAAATGACGTGCCATCGTAGAAGGCCAGCCCGGCTGCGTAGCAACCCATCAGTCCAGCCAATGTTTGGGGATAAAACGAACTGCCATACCAGACGGCGAAGTTGGTAATCAGAAAAAACAGGATCGAAGAAGCCACTGATGTGGCCGCAATGCGACTTGCCGTTGGTCGTTGTAATGCCCAAAGGCCCAATAACCATGTAAGCCCAAAACTGATGTATACAGCACCCATGCTGCCATGAAACCCAATCAGCGCATCGCTTAGCAGCATAGCCGCCAGCGGGATCACTAGCCCCAGCCATTTGCGCTCGAAGGTGGCAGCACCAAACAGCGCCATAGCGGCAATAGGCGTGAAGTTTGGCCAGTGGGGAATTAAGCGGAACAAGGCCGCCGTCAGAACCAGAATTGTTACGGTTGTCAGGCGAATATGGAGCGGCTTCATAGCAATTAAATCAGCGGTTAATGTATTGAACTGTATACGTTGATCCCGTTAGGGTCAGTTTACTTACGGCACCATAATCGAGGTTGATGCGGTAAGCGTTCTGCAAAGGTAACCCTAGAAACAGACAGAGCAAAGCCCGAATGACGCCCCCGTGCGAAACAATGAACACAGGCTGGTCGGTATAGGTCTGAGCCAGTGGGATAATCTGCTCCTGCCAGAACGCATTAACCCGATCAAAAAGATCCCCAAAATTCTCGCCGTTGGGCATCCGAATCCTTACGAAATCGGCTCGCCAGGGATCAAGTTGTCCGCGGCTGATATCGGCCCAGGGCATCATTTCCCAATCACCGAAAAAGAGTTCTTTAAGTCGATCGTCCAACAGAATCTGCGGTTCATGTGTCTCAACAACTGTTGTTTGTCCGGGCGCAGTTTCAATCTGGCTTCCTACAGTGGAATGCGCAGCCAAATCATCTGCTAACCGACAGCAGCGGCCTAATGGCGACGAAAAAATGGCCATTGGTGGTGCGTCGGGCAGGTGCGTACGTAGTCGGTCGCGCTGCTCATCGTAGGTGTCAGTTAGGTCAACGTCAGACTGGCCGTAGGCAATACTGCGACCAACCGCTACTTCCGTATGCCGAATGAGGTAGATATCCATGTGATGCATCAAACCACACTTGCCAGAATTAGTTCTTAGGGCAGTTAAATTCGTTACGAACACATGAAGACGGTATTATTGGTCGGGATCGACTGGGAAAAAATGTTTGTCCCTAGTATGTCTCTCTGGGAAATTGTGATTCGAGGATCACTAACCTTTTGGTTCTGTTTTTTATACATCCGTTTTTTTCGGCGTGGAGCAGGGCAGTTGAGTATCAGCGATTTGTTATTGATTACACTCATTTCGGATGCCTCACAGAACGCGATGGCAGGCGAATACACCTCCGTTACCGAAGGCTGCGTGCTGGTAGGTATACTGTTGTTTTGGGATATTGCCATTAATTGGATGGGTTATCGGTCCGTTTTCTTCAGCAAACTGGGTGAGCCCGATCCCGTTTTGTTAATTAAGAATGGCGTCATGCAGCGCCAGAATATGAAAAAGGAGTTGATTACCACCGACGAATTAAAAGGTATGTTACGCGAGCAGGGTGTCGATCAGCTTGAAGATGTAAAGAGCTGTTATATCGAAGGCAGTGGTAATATTAGTGTGATTTCTAAGAAAAAATAATTGGCCCTACCGATTATCCTCATATATTACCTTTCATCATGATTACTCACCGTTTAGTTATATTTAGATATTTACCTAAATAATTAATTAGACATTTGACTAACTATTTAACGAAGCGGTAATGAATACCCTGTTTAAAGCCTTAAACGACCCCACTCGCCGGCAGATACTGGACCTGCTGCGCGAGGGTGACCTGAACGCTGGCGAGATTGCAGAGCGGTTCGATATGACTAAGCCCAGTATTTCGCACCACCTCGATTTGCTACGTCAGGCCGGTTTAGTCGAAGCCACCAAACAGGGGCAGTTCATTAACTACTCCCTTAACACAACTGTACTTGACGAATTGCTGGCCTGGCTCATGAGCTTTCAGAAAGCCAGCTCTGCCGAAACCACAACCACCGAAAAAACAACCAACCAAACTTCCTAAACCTGTGTGTCAACTATGAAAACGAATGCTAATTCCACCGAGATAGTGATCATTGGCACCATGTTGATGCCTTTTATTTACCTGGCGCTTATCTGGAATCAACTGCCCGATCAGATCATTTCACACTACAATTCTGCAGGAGAGCCAGATGGTCGGATGCCTAAACAAGCAGTCACCCTGCTGATGGGCATACTATCCCTCGGAATTTACCTGTTGTTCCGTTTTTTACCCCGGCTTGATCCTAAAGGGCGGTTGCAATCATCGGCTCATTACGACAAACTACGTTTTATTATGACCCTGACTTTGGCCGTTATAACCGGATGGGTTTACTATATGGCTGATCATCAGGCTAGCGGACGACAAATGCAGAGCGTCCTATTAGCAATCCTTGGCGTCATGGTGGCCGGTATGGGCAATTATTTAACCACGGTCAAACCAAACTGGCTTGTCGGTATCCGCACACCCTGGACCCTCGAAAACGAAACGGTCTGGCGTAAAACCCACCGACTGGGCGGACGGCTGATGGTGGCAGGTGGGTTATTGAGCGCGGTTCTGGCGCTGGTAATTCCCATGCCATATACGATTGGAGTCTTCACCGCTATCATTCTGATTAGCAGCTTTATTCCGGTCGTTTATTCCTACGTCTACTTCCGCCAGGAGAAAGCTCATCAGTTGAATTAACCACTACTTACTTCATTCACTATTGCGCTAACTGACTATGAAAAATAGCCTGCTGGTCACGCTTTTGCTAATGCTTAGCTATCTGAATAGCTTTTCCCAGACTGAGGAACCAATCCATTATAAAATTACGGTTCCGGCAGGAGCGGATTTAACCCTCGACGGTACGCTGACAGTGCCCGATCAGGCCAAAGGCCCCGTGCCCGTTTTACTGCTAATCGCTGGGTCCGGCCCAACCGACCGCGACTGCAATAGTGGCGCTGGACTTAAGTCGAATGCGTTTAAAATGCTGGCAGATAGCTTGGTTAGTAAAGGTATCGCCGTGGCCCGTTATGATAAGCGCTATTCCGGAACCAATCTAAAAGCAGCCGTAATAACGGTCAACACGGCTAAACATCAGTTTGATTATTACGTTAGCGATGCGATCGGCTTCATTCACCAATTACAAACTGATAAGCGGTTTTCAAGCGTTGTCGTAGCTGGTCATTCAGAGGGGTCATTAGTGGGAATGCTGGCGGCCGAACAGGCGAATTTGGGTAAATTTATATCCATTGCCGGGGCCGGGCGCAACATTGCTGACGTAATGAAAGACCAGCTTAAGGTCGCTCTGGGTGACACCCTCCGCACACTTTCCTATAAAATACTGGACTCATTGCGAGCGGGTTATCCAGTAAAGCAGGTCAATCCGTTTCTACTAGGCATGTTCAATCCGCAGCTTCAGCCTTACCTGATTTCCTGGATGAAATATGACCCGGCTAAGGAGATTAAACAGTTTAAGGGAAATGTCCTGCTGATCAATGGTAAACATGATCTTCAGGTACCCGTCAGCGAAGCCGAACTATTGAAAGCCGCCCGACCCAACGCCAAGCTGGTTTTGTTCGACGACATGAATCATATTCTAAAAAATGCCCCCGCCGACCGAGCTGCAAATCTGAAAACCTACACCGATCCAACCTTACCCCTTACATCCGGTTTGGCAACGGCTATTGCGCAGTTCGTGAAATAAATGGTTCTTTGACAGGATTTACAGAATTGACATGATCCTTTTTAAGTTAATAAATCCTGTCAAAAACCTTTTACATGAAAACCCTAACCTTACTTAGTCTCGCATTTACCGGAATGCTGACAATCACTGTTTCAGTTGCCCAAACCAATTCCTTGACGCCCGACAACTGGCGGAAGCTGTTCAATGGCAAGGACTTAACCAACTGGAAACACGTTGGCAAAGGGAGTATGTCGGTGGAAAAAGGCCAGATTCGGGGACACGGCGGTATGGGCCTTCTGTATTACGCAAAGGAAAAACTTAGCAATTGTACCCTGCGGGTAGTGTATCGAATGGAGAAAGAGAATAGTAATTCAGGCGTTTACATACGAATTCCCGTTGAGCCGCGCGAGGAGTGGATGCCAGTACATTATGGCTATGAGGTGCAGATTGATAACCACCCCGAAACTTCCGATGAAGACGAGTACCACGTTACCGGAACTCTCTACTCGTTAACCAAGCCGCTGGCTAAACCCGGCAAACCCGGTCCGCAGTGGAATACGATGGATATAACGCTGGACGGTCCCCGAACCATCGTTTACGTTAATGGCGTTAAGGTAACCGATTACAAGGAAGGCGGTTCAGTTCCCGCGCGTAAATTCGATTTTGAGCCCTACCGCGGCCGCCGACCCGATACTGGTTATATTGGCTTACAAAATCACGGTGAACACGATGTGGTTTATTTCAAAGAGGTTTCGGTAAAACCACTTCACTGATAGCTCAATTAACTCCAACTCGAAAAACGGGTGTTTCCTGGAAACGTGACGCTATTACCATTTCCACGCCATCCGTGTGTGGCAGGAATAATTCTCTGATAATCTGCGGACTATTGTTGTTCTTCGATAAATGAGACAGCAGAATGTGGCTCATGAACGCCGGTTTATAATCCCGAAAAATATCCAGCGCCTGTTGATTGGATAAGTGTCCTTTGCCACCCCGAATGCGCTGTTTCAGAAAATACGGATACCGGCCATGTTCTAGCAGATCTTCGTCGTAATTAGCCTCCAGAAAAGCGGCATGGCACTGGCTGAAATGACGTAGTACATGCTCACAAGGAGCGCCAATGTCGGTGAACACACCTACTCTCGTATCCTGGCTTTCAATCAGAAAACTATGCGGGTCGCAGGCATCGTGCAACTTCGGGAAAGCGGTAATGCGGAGGTCGCCAATCTGGACCGGTTCATACCCATTCAATGGCCGAAGCGGAAACCGATCTACCGGAAATCCAGACTTACGCAGGGTGTGGGGCGTAATAAAAACTGGTAACTGATATTTCCCCGCCAGTTGCGGAATGCCAATTATGTGATCGGAATGCTCGTGGGAAACAAAAATTGCCTTTACCGTCTGAAGTGACAAACCAAGTCGTCGCATTCGTTTTTCCGTTTCCCGACAGGACAAACCGGCATCAATGAGAACCGCTTCCTGGTCATTACCAACGTAATAGCAGTTGCCATTACTACCTGAATTTAATGAAGTGATAAATAAAGCCATTATAAACGCTAATACTCGTTTGTCAAGCCAAGCCTGACTTATAAAGTTAACGATTTTCTGACTCTGATTGGTTTAATACCAGAACCAGCGGAATTAATTATTACGTCCCAACCACAACCCACCGATAACCAAACCCGTGCCAACAAGGGTATACAATGTGATAGGTTCGTCGAGCAGCAGCCAAGAGTAAGCAAAGCCAAAAATCGGGCAGAGAAATAACCATAATGATGCCCGGACGGGGTCCTGTCGAACGAGGTAAAACCACAGTTGTAACGCTCCTACCGACACCGGTAGAATGAGCCAGCTTATCGAAAGCCAGAAGCGTAGATCATAATGGGCATTGCTGAAATCGGCGGTCAATAACGTAAATGGCAGCAATAGTAATCCACCCAGAAACACCTGCCAACCATTAATAACCAGATCTGGCAGTCGCCATTGGATACGGGCGTAATAGACTGTAGCCGCCGATACCGAGATCATCCCAACCAACAAAATCAGCAGTCCTTCGACAGTCGCGTAACTGTTCTGAAGCAGCGGGTAGGTAGCGATTCCGACGCCCACCAGGCCCAACCCTAGCCCACCCAGCTCGTTCCAGCGGGGCACTCGGCGTAACCAAAGGGCCGATAGCAACGTGATAAGTAATGGGTTCGTGGCCGTCGATAAGCTACCGATTCCGGCGGACACCTGTTTCAGTGCCAGCACAAAAGCGCCCAGGTAAATGGTGGTATTAAGTAGAGCAAAAATGGTCAGTTGTCGCCATTCGACACGAGTAGGCCAAGCGTTCTGAGTCCGCTGAACACCATACACAAACAGTAACATACCGCCCCCAGCAATCAAGAAACGAACATTAGCCAAAATAAGCGGATGAACGGACTGGACACCGAATTTAGTAGCCGCTGAAGCCGACGCCCAAAGCGCGGCAAAGAGAATACCGGCCGGCGCCCCGGCGGTGAGGAGTTGACGCACCATTATAACTTACGAATGCGCACTTTTTTGACTGTGACAACCGTGAATGCATCAACCAGTTGATCGCCATAGTCGCGCAACGCTTTTAAAATGATTTGGCCTTTAACTTCTGTCGTTGTCTTAGGCAATCGATAAAATAATATACCGCTATGGATATGGCCCTGCTGAAAATGCAGTTTTCCAAAATCGCTGTCGCCTGTCAACAAAATAGTGGCTGACGAAACGGCTGTTTCCAGCACTCTTTCGTCAGCCACTCCGCTTTGTGTTTCCTGAATAGAAACCACATTATATCCTTCAGAACGCAACAATCGAATTACTCTGCCTTCTACATTTTCGTCGGCCAACAGGTTTATCATATAGCTAATCTACGACTCCGTTTGCTATGTACGGTGTGAGCCGCAAACCGAAGGCAAGCATAAATTTGGTCACGGGTAAGGTGCGGATAATCTTCCAGGATTTCGTCGACAGTTTCTCCGTAACCTAGTTTTTCCACAATCAATTCAACTGTGATCCGGGTGCCTTTGATGATTGGTTTACCAACCATGATAGCCGGATCAGCCGTGATATAGTCCTGCCATTTTACGTCAATCATAGCCTTGTTTTTCTGCAAATATACGCTTATTCCCTACTGGGCGACTACTTACTCTAAAACCCAATCTTGCCCTTGCGTGCGTTCGGCTTCTGCTCGGCGGCCCAGTCGCGCATTTCGCCTAGTTCCTTCTCGAAACCGCCGGACAGAATTGGGAAACGCATCCACGAACGAGGGTCGAGATTATGATCGTCGAGGTGGAAACTCGGTGCATAGCGTTCGCGTTTCCATTGGTTGCGGCTCCAGAGTTTGAAGAACCGCTCAACCCAGATCAGCAGCTTTTCGCGCTCATGGACGCCCGCATAGCGAACTTCTACCAGTTTTAGCACGTCAACCGGCGGCTGCTTGTCGCGAATAGCGGCTTCCTCGATGGAGTTCAGCACGTCGTACGGCATCAGGTCGTCTTCGTCGGTTTGCTTTTTGTCGAGTGGGCGCAGTTCCGCGGTGGGTTGCAGGTTGTTAACAGCGCTCAGCCCTTTGACTTTAATTAAATCATCGGACGAGCCTGGATCTGACGATGAGCCCGTACGGTCGGCAGGGGTCCACTCGTTTTTCACGTTCAGCCCAACGGTTTCAAGCCAGCGCAGCCAACCCCGTAGGAAATGCTTATCGATCCCTGTAATGGGGCTAATGCTACCAGCCGTGTCACCGTCCATGGTTGCGTAGCCAACGGCCGCTTCCGAGCGATTCGATGTACTGAGTAAGAGCGCATTATTAAGGTTTGCCAGCATCCAGATACTTGGAGCTCTCACCCGCGCCTGAATATTTTGCAGCGCAATATCGTCGGTATCCCACGACAGTTCGCGGCCTAACTGCGCTTCAATTAGCCCTCGGTAGGTTTCGACCAAGCCGTTTATGTTAATATTCAGGAAGGTAGCGCCAATATCGTCGGCCAGCGATTTTGCTGAATTAAGCGTATCGTCCGAAGAGTTTTCGGTGCCCTGATACATAACCGTCAATAGCTTACCTATTATCTCCTCCGACGTTTTACTACCCTGAATGGCTTTGATGTAATCGAGTTTCTTCTTAACACCTTCGACGCCAATGTTCTGCACCGCCATCCGAATCATCAGGAAAACCAGCGCTGCAATGGCTGACGAGTCCGCTCCCCCACTCAGCGACAGCACGTAGCCGTGCGAACGACTTTTTCGCAGATAATCGAACAGACCCAGCGCTACGGCTCGTGCAAATTCTTCCTCCTTTAGGTAACCGCCCCGTTCCCAGGCTTCGAGTTCGGCTCGCTGGATAACAGGCATAATGTCAGGCCAGTCGAATGTATTGGTAACACGCAGATTCGGATAGGCTAGCGCCAGATTACCACGGCTTTGCGTCTGATTCAACCGGGTCGCATCTACATCGACCACCGCCGGAACAATCAGAAAATCTTCGTAACTCAGTCGTGGACCCGATACCAGTAATTCGCCGTTGGACGCCACCATCGCATCACCGTCGTAGATCATACGACCGGCTTCATTACCCAGCATGTTGGCATACACATAGCTGACGCCAAACGCCCGTGACGCATCGACCACAAATCGTTCGCGCACCTGCGACTTTAGGAAAGCAAAATGGCTAGCCGTCGGATTCAGGATAATGTCGATACCCCGCTCATACAGAATGCGACCGGGCCGGTTAGCAACCCAGGCGTCTTCGCAAATCTCGAATCCAATCCGAATGCCCGACAGGTCGAATACAACGTCCCCAAACGGATACATAAACTCACCGATTTTGATCTCATCGCGCACGTAAGGCGACCAAGGCTGGAACCACCGCGTTTCGTAATGGACGCCATTGTTGGCCATGTGTTGCTTAGCGACAAAACCCAAAATTCGTTTATTGGCAATCAGACAGGCCGTATCGAACGTTCGGTTGTTATGGCGTAACGGTAACCCAACCGCCACGGCAATGTCGTTCGTGTACGGCACAATATCGAGTAGCGACGCAATCGACTGATCGATGGTGTTCTGCGCGAAAAACGCATCCTCGCAGCCGTAGCCCGAAATGCAGAGTTCAGTTAGACATAATAGGCTAACGTTCTGACGTTGCGCTTCTTCAATGGCATTGATGATATTTCGTTTATTCTGTTCCCAGGCAAGCGGGGTTTGATTCAGGACACCAGCGGCAATTTTCAGTAGTTTCATGTGTAATAGCGAAAGAGCGAAAGAGTGAATGAGCTTGCGCACATAACTATGCGTGCTTACTCAACACTCAGTTCTGCATGAACTGTGATTCTGCAAGGATAACAATTATGGCTGAATTGGGTTTCAGCCAATTCAGCCATAGTTTGGTAGTGATAAGTCATTAGCTCTTGGTCAAGAATCTGAGTGCCCATCCAAAAGACAATGCCTTAAAGACAAAATCCTTTTGTTAAATCGACGTCAATAGTCGCTTAGTGGCTTATCCAAGTACTATTTTTGTAGTAAGCTAAATCCACAAGTTCCAAACGGATGGACACACGACGCGAGTTTCTAAAAAAAGCCGCCCTGCTGGCAGGTAGTGCGGGTTTATGGGACGGGTTACCAGATACGATCCGGAAGGCGATGACCATTGCGCCCGCACCAGGCAGCACTTACCTCGACGCCGAGCATATCGTGATTCTAATGCAGGAAAACCGCTCGTTCGATCATACTTACGGAGCTTTGAGGGGAGTGAGGGGCTTTAATGATCCGCGTGCTATTACCCTGCCTGATAAAAATAAAGTTTGGTTGCAGACGAATTCCGCCGGGGAAACCTATGCCCCATTCCGATTGAATATTCACGACACGAAAGCGACCTGGATGCATTCGTTGCCACATTCGTGGGCGAATCAGGTCGATGCGCGTAACGGCGGTAAGTATAATCGATGGTTGGAAGCGAAGCCTTCTGGCCACAAAGAATACGCGAAAATGCCGCTAACGCTGGGCTATTATGACCGGCAGGATATTCCGTTTTATTACGCACTGGCCGACGCCTTTACCATTTGCGACCAGCATTTCTGTTCATCGCTGACGGGCACGACACCCAATCGGCTTTACCTCTGGAGCGGAACCATCCGCGAGAAGCCCGATATGGCCGTTAAAGCGCGGGTGCGAAATGAGGATACGGACTATGACGCGCTGGCTAGCTGGACAACCTTCCCGGAGCGGCTAGAAGATAATGGTATATCCTGGCGCATCTATCAGAACGAGATTAACCTGCCCACCGGCTTCACAGGCGAAGAAGAAGGATGGTTAGCCAATTTCAGTGATAACCCCATTGAGTGGTTTTCGCAGTACAATGTTAAATGCTCAGCCAGTTATCAGCGTTACCGGGCCGAACGACTAGGTACGCTACCCGACGAGATCAAAACACTGGAAAGCCAGCTAACCGCATCCACCGCAATAGCGGCTGAGCAGGAAACGGTTAGGAAAACGCTGCAACAGAAAAAGGCTTTGCTCAAGGCGCTCACAGAAGAAGGCAATCAGTGGGAAGCTGGGCAATTTGAAAAGCTATCCGCTCGTGAACAGGCATTGCACAGTAAAGCCTTCACAACGAACGCTAACGATCCACATCACCGCGAATTAGAACGCCTGACTTATCAGGATGGTGATAAAATGCGCGAAGTAGCCATTCCGAAAGGTGATGTACTTCACCAGTTTCGAGCCGATGTGCAGTCGGGTCAGTTGCCAACGGTATCGTGGATTGTGGCACCGGAAAATTTTTCCGACCATCCCTCAGCACCCTGGTATGGCGCCTGGTATCTGTCGGAAATTCTGGATATTCTGACGAAAAATCCGGAGGTCTGGAAGAAAACAATATTCCTGCTGACCTACGACGAAAACGATGGTTATTTCGACCACGTCCCTCCTTTCGTAGCTCCCCATCCGAATCGTCCGGAAACTGGATTAGCCTCAAAAGGCATCGATACGCAGTCGGAACACGTCAGCATGGAGCAGGAGCTAAAGCGGGCTGTGACCGATCCAAAGAGAGAGGCTCGTGAAGGGCCTATTGGACTGGGCTATCGGGTGCCACTGGTGATTGCTTCGCCCTGGAGTCGGGGTGGTTATGTGAACTCGCAAGTGTTCGATCATACGTCGGTGCTGCAATTCCTGGAAGGGTTTCTGAGCCAGAAAACGAAAAAGCCGATTAAGGAAACCAACATCAGCGACTGGCGCCGAACCGTCTGCGGAGACTTAACATCGGTGTTCCGGCCATATAATGGTGAGACCGTTCCCTTACCTAAATCTGTTCAGAAGGACACGTTTATTGAGGGCGTTCATAAAGCCCAGTTTAAAGAGGTACCGACGAATTTCGGACCGTTAAGCAAGACTGAAATTGAGCAGATTAATCGCCAGCCTGCCGGTTCGTCCCTAATGGCCCAACAGGAAAAAGGTACCCGGTCAGCTTGTGCCTTACCCTATCAACTAACAGTTGATGGCCAGTTAACTACTGATGGTCGTCAGTTCAGTATCACTTTTGCATCACGCACCGAACGGTTTGGTAAAGCCACAGCGGGTGCGCCGTTTATGGTCTATAACATGGCTAACCATAGTGTGCGGGATTATGCCGTATCTCCTGGTGATCAACTGACTGATTCATGGCCTCTTACCGGCGATGCAGCCTATCATTTTCGGGTGTATGGACCGAATGGATTCTTCCGGGAGTTCATTGGTAATGGGACCAGTCCGCAGCCAACGGTTCTCTGTCAGGACGAACGTGTTACTGGAGCAAAAACGGTCGCTAAGCTCACCCTTCAACTGACAAACCTACAAGCCAAGGCCTGTGCAATTGAGGTCATCGACAATGCTTATAAGCAAAAGCCCCGACAAGTGGCGCTCGACTCGATGACAGGTAAAAATGGTCAAACGACGGTTAAAATACCTCTGGCTGATAGCTTTGGCTGGTATGATGTTAGCATTCGAGTGGTTGGAAATGCCTCATTTGAGCAGCGATATGCTGGTCGGGTCGAAACCGGAGCTAGCAGTTTCAGCGACCCAGCAATGGGTGGAATTGCGTAGGAAGATGAATTGTTACTAAGCGCTAATTAAATTTGATAAGTTTTTGTCCTGCTGACGAAGGAAGCATCTTAAATACTCCTTACTGACTCGTTAGGGAGCTTTAAGGTACTTCCTTCGTCAGCAGGACAAAATTCAGAGATTATCAGTAACAGTTACTGGCTGAAACGGGCGAACATTCTCTCGGAATTTTCGCTGGAAATAGATAAACGACGCGATGACCAACAGCCCGTATAGCACGGACAGAATATAAGCCCCATACATAAAAAACTCCTGGTAACTGATCGTAGCGTGTCCGAAATTCTTATACAACAGCACCGCTACACTGCCCAAATAACCGTACCAGTCAGCCAGCGTAACAATGAATCCGACCGTACTGACATAGCGAAAACTGGCAATGAACCGCTCAAAATACAGGCCGTTGCAGGGTACATAACCCATGTATAACCCTAAGCCCGTCAGCAGAAACCAATTGCCCGGCGAGAGTAGACCGGTCGCATAGCAATAAGTGCTTAGTCCGACTAATGTTCCGCCAGCAAGCATCAGTCCGTTAAGCAGGGCAAACGCCCGAAAGTTATTTGTCACGCGCTGAAGTAGCGCCATCACGACCAGAATTCCGATGGTAACCAATGTTTCGGTTTTAGCGAAAATGCCCGAATTTATGACACCGGCATCCTTCAGAATTTCGGGGCCAAAATTGTCGCGAAAGTCCCGGAAGGCTGACAGTAGTACGTACGACGCAATCAGCAGTACCAAACCAGGTCTAAATTTTCGAACGAAGGCCCGGCGCTCAGCTGCATTCATTGGCTGACGGGACGTACGTTGCGCCCGGTCCTCATCAGTGGGGGGCGGCAGAAGCGTCATTCCGTAAACGAAAAGCAGCATGGGCAGCACAAAGAGCAAGGCCGTTACAAATGGTAACCAAAACTCGGATATACCCCAATCCGTTTTGATGGTTAGGGCAACGGTTTTAACAAAACCCGACGCAAAAATAAACGAAGCAGTCAGACCTGCCACCAGTATATCGGTTTGCCGACGACCTTCCAGAAAGCCAAGCATCGTACCATAGACCAGGCCAAGCGGCAGGCCATTCAGAAACAGGAATACGATGTTCCAGGGAGCTGGTACCAGTGCAAACCCGAGTAATGCTAATAAGGCAATGCTGACAAACAGGAGGATATTACCCGCTCGCCGTGCTGGCGACATCTCCGAAACGACTTTCACGCCGATACCTTTGGAGACCGCATACCCGAATACCTGCGCCGTAACGAGCCAGATTTTATAACTAACTCCGGCAAACTCCATCCCTTCGAAGGTAACGGCTGTAATGCCCCGGCGAAAGGCATACATGCAGGTATACGTACAAAAGGCGGTTATCGTCCCGAAAACAACAAAAGCAGTAGGATTACGGAGGAAAGCAGGCGAACGCATCAGAAGTTGATGAAGACAAGAAAGCAGTTTTATCGAAAGCTACTGATTATTTCTTACCTGTTCACACTTATCCAGATAATATTCGGCATTTGGCGTCAGTAAGTGAGGAATCTTTGCCTGTTCGTCCCACGAGCGCAATTGTAGGATTCCTTTGAAATACGGATTGGCTTCAAAAACCGTAGCTTCCTCAACCGACATTGGCCCACCTTGAAACTCCAGCGTTTTCAAACTGGCTTCCGACAGTCGGGCAAAGTATTTGGGATTTTTATAAACCAGATACCGTTTAGCATTAACGTGATGCTCAATCAGTTGCGATACTTTCTCCGAAAAGCCCCGTTCGCGCAGGTAATCAGCGCCTAAGCGTTCGTGGTCGATCGTGCCGTAGCCATCCATGTATCCATTGGCGGATTCGGGTGGGAGCAGATGGCCAATATCGTGCAGAAAAGCGGCCACTACCGTTTCTGTATCAGCACCGGCCTGCTCGGCTAACTGAGCACATTGCTGCGCGTGTTCGAGTTGCGTAACAGGCTCGCCATAATAGGCATCTTCCCCACCCTGGGCGAAAAGATTAGCGATGGTTTCCATAGGATTACGCGTAATGTAGATAGGTTCGTTCGAGCGTTCCGTCGTCGTATAAGTCAATGAGCGCGTAGCCGGCTTTGGTTTGCTGATAGGTATCACTGCGCCACCAATCACCACATACCGATCCATTGCAGAGGTAGGTAACGCCGTTATAATCAACCCGGTCGAGCAGGTGCATATGGCCGCTGAGTGCTGCTTTTACGTTTGGATACTGGTAAAATAATTTCAGCAACTCCGGCGTATTCGACAGAACCAGGGCGGCCGGAATCGTCCAGCTTTCGTCTTTAATATTGCGTTCGCTGAAAAAGGCCGTAGGACTGAAGATGGGGATGTGAGACATAATCAAAATGGGTGTTTTAGTCCCAGTTTTTGCCAAGTCCTGCTTCAGCCATTCTAATTGTTCCGGGTCGATAGCCCCTGTATACCATTTACCATCGGCTTTGGGCTGCACGCTGTCGAGAATAATAAAATGCCAACCATTCCGGTCAAACGACCGATAACGTCCGCTAATCTTCATTAGGTCAACGGCCCATTTTTTCCCGTAGAGTGGATCGGCTTTCGCTCCTTCAAAACCCCATACGTCGTGATTACCAATGCAATATTCGATGGGCAGCGAATTATTCGCTTTGACAACCGAGTGCCAGGCGTCCCACTGTTTCTGCACATCTGCCTTATCCTTGGCCAGTGCATCCATAATCACATCGCCCCCGTGCAGAATAAAAGCGGGTTTGTCAGCATGGTTTTGCGCGTGCTGAAAACACTTTCCGATGGCTTCCATGGGTCTGCTATCAGGGGTAATGTGCGTATCACCCAGGTAAGCAAACCGAATACTGCGCTTGCGAGCCACATTTACGGCTACGGGACTCGTAGTTAATTCGGGGACAAATGGCAGTAAACCAGCCGTTTTGATAAGGGTTCTCCGATTCATTGGTTAAAGAGATTGAGGTAAGAACAAAAACAATTAATTCTTACAAAACTAGTCATTAAGTTGTCAGCCACTGCCGGATACTATCCTCGGCATAACCCGCTGATGAGGTCATGCCTTTACCGCCGATACCCGTTACAATCCGGATGTTCGAATCTACGTCATGTTCGAAAATTTCGGCTTTGGTCTGGCTATAAAAACCAGCCCACGCTTTGCGGACGACCAGCGGAAAATTGACGATACGCCGGGCTTCGGTTAACATCAGGTCATTAATGAATTCCTGCGTATGATAGCCTAAGTCTTCGGATTGCGTCGCGTCAGCATATTCGTGGGAATCACCGACGATAATTGAGCCATCTAAGGCCTGCTTAAACAGAATATGAATACCCCATTTTTTGAGTTCGGCCAAGTGATCAGGCAATGTTAACCGGGCAAATGATGGGCATTGTTCAAAGGCTTCGTATCGACGTATAGTCAAGCCCGTCAGGATGTTACCGGGTAGATTAAGTCCCGCAACCGGCTCAGCCAACAACATTTGAAGTTTGCTGACAACCATGTTCGCCTTGGCAAGAACTTCGGGAAACAGCAGCCGTACTTCATGTCCGCTGCAAATGAGTATCCGCCTAGCCTCCAACCGTTGTCGGTTGCTTAAGGTAACCGCAACACCAGCAGCGTTCGACTCACACCCGATTACAGCGGATTCCGGCCGGTATTCTACATTATATTTTTGTTGAACGTAGGTAATTAGCCGGTGAATCATGACCTCTGGCTCAACGCTTAACTCATCCGGAAAAAACAGCCCGCCCTGCACATAATCAGATTTAAGTGAGGGGTATTTGGCCAAGCACTGGGCTTTAGTAAGCAGTTCGCTAGGATAACCCAGGCGGTTATATCGGTCGTGGAGTTCGTTGGCTAACGTCCATTCGTCAGCGTCCGAAGCAATATACACAGTGCCATTCTGGCGAACAGTCAGATCGGTTTCCTGCTGGATAGCCTGATAGATTTCCAGACTCCGCCGACCGTAATCGAACCAACGACCAGCCAAGCCCGATGGCACTACCTGCCCAAAATTCCGCACCGTTGCCCCGACAGGATAGCGGTCTTTTTCGAGCAGTAGTACTCGTTGGCCAGCTTTCGCAGCGGCATACGCATGAAACGTACCGAGCGCCCCCGAACCAACAATAATTAAATCGTACGTAGGCATAATTGAAAGGAAGGAACGCAGATTTTTATGATGACTATGATTGGTTATGATTTTTCTGGCTTACTAAAATCATCATTAATCATAGTCATCATAAAAATCTGCGTTCCATCATTATTTTCCTAATAAAGCGGGCAACTCTCGGAGTGAACCTAGCAAGACATCGTGCGGATAATCAACAAGTTGATCGTGCGAATGTGTACCGTTAGTGAGACCCAGGTTTAACGCCACGCCAGCTGCCTGTCCTGACTGGAGGTCGGAGGGTGTATCGCCGATGTTAACCACAGCTTTCGGATTCTGTACGCCTAAAAGCTGCATCGCCCGTTGAATCATCTGCGGCTCCGGTCGGCCCTTCTCGACCTCATCGCTGGCAATTGACACTTGAATAAGACTATCAGCAGTGCCGATATGCTGGTCATTCAGGCCATCGAGCCAACCAAGTTTTTCCAGGATAATATCTGTTACGACGCGATAGAAACCTGTTGTAAGGGCGATCTTAATGCCCCGCTCGCGGAGATAAGTAAACGTTTCCAGGCAGCCTTCGGTCGGGGTAGCGCCCTGAGTTCGATAGTGTGTTTCCAAAATATTCCGAAATGCATCATAGGACGTTGTTACGTGCTGATCAATGCCAGCGTGTTGTTCGCCCAGTTGTTCTTTCCAGAGCGTTTCAAACACATATCGCTTCGACTGTCCCTGCATAGCCAGAATTCGCTCGTCGGAAACAGTTAACCCTGTTTCGGCTGCTGCTTCGGCAAAGCAACGTTCTACTTCGTGATGGTCGGTTACGGTCGTACCGGCCATGTCGAAAACCACTAATTCAATAGATTGCATGAAAGGATAACGCGGTCCTTTTGATCCGCCTGGCCAAATATAGGTATAGCGAACCGGAGGGTCACGTTATGAAATTATTTCGTCCGGACAATCGTCAGCTTTTTCAAGAGTTCCTTTCGGTTAGAAGCCGGAATCTGAATGGCCACCGGATAATTGATCAAAAACAAATGATTCTGCTCAACGCGCTCCAGATAATCCAGATTGACCAGTAAAGATCGGGAGAGACGGTAAAAATTAGGTGTCTGAAAATACTGCGCCAGGTGACTCAGGTTGGTGCTAATGTGGTGCGTTTTACCGTTAATCAGAAACATTTTCACATAGGCGCCATCGGCTTCTACATAGAGTACATCGGTGGGGTCGATTTTTTCGTATCCCTTACCGGCTGGCACATATAGATAACCAGGACCGGGGGCATCATCGGCCTCTTTTAGAACAGATTGAAAATAATAATAGGCCAGTTCGACCTGTAACTTCAGCTCGTCGTGCCGAAACGGTTTGAGCAAATAAGCCGCAGGTAGTGTTTTCTTAGCCGCCTGAAAGGTTAATGGTTCCGAATTAGCGGTCAAATAAATTATCGGCATCCGATGAACGGCCAATAGTTCACGAGCCGTCGTGATGCCGTCAGCGCTGGATTCATCGAGATGGATGTCAATCAGTGCCAGATCGGGGCGGTACGTTTTCACCGCTACCAACGCCTGTTCGAAGTTACGAGCAATGGCAACGACCTGATGTCCAGCCTCCTGTAGCGTTTCCCGCAGATCAATAGCGGTCACCATTTCGTCCTCTACAACGAGAATTTTCAAGGAATCCATAACGTCTTACAGTTTACATTCCATCCTGAACACGGTCCCCTCCCCTCCTGAACTAAACGAATAAGTACCCGATAATTGCGTTACCTGAGCTTCAATCAGCATCATCCCGAACGACGTAGTCTGGGCAACCGGCGGCCGATCGTCGGTCATAAATGCAGGCTCAGCGTTATCGAAACCGGGGCCGTTATCTGCCACAACGCATTCCAATTTATTCGCTTTTCGTTGACAACTAATCCGCAGTTCCGGCGTCTCATTTTCTGGAAAGGCGTATTTACAAACGTTCGTTACCAATTCGTTCATAATTAAGCCCAGGGGAATAGCTTTCTCCACCTTCAACGATATAGGATCAACAGTTAATTGCGGTTCTACGTCTGGATAACCGAACGCTTTTAATACGCCCTGCACCAATTCTTGCATAAAGTCGCGAAGGTTGATTACGGCCAGTTTTTCGCCATCATACAACCGCCGGTGCACAATCACCATCGACTGCACCCGCAACCGGCTTTCTTCCACCGCTTTCCGGGCCGCTTCGTCCGAAAGACGTCTCGCTTGTAGATTCAGCAGGCTCGAAACAACCTGTAAATTGTTTTTAACCCGGTGATTTTGCTCTTTAACGAGTTCCTCTTTTTGCTTACTGATGCGTTTATTCTTGCGGTTGAGCCAGAAAAAGATAATGCTCATGCTGGCTGTCATAACGAACAAAGCCAGCAACGTTAAGGTAAGACGCTGTTGCGTCTGAACGCTTTCATTCTGTAACGCCAGCTCCCGATTTTGGGCCTGTAACTGCGCTTCTTTCTTTTCTGTCTCGTATTCGATGTTAAGCCGGGAAATGGCCCCATCCTGATCGGATAAAAGCTGACTTCGATCCAGGTCATTCAATTTCTTAAGCTGCGCAAAGGCCTGTTCCCACTGACCAATCGTCTGAAAATAAAGCATGTAGTTTTGCGCGAGCAACCGTTGTGAATCAAACTCGTTTAACTTATTATGCTCATACAGTTTTTCGGCTTCCTGAATTGTGCGAAACGCTAAACTGTTCTTTTGGGCAACCAGATAGGCAGTGCTCAAATTCAGCATGGCTTTTACCAGAATGCCATCCTTCTGTTTTGACTTAAATAAAGCCACTGCTTTTTCGAGAGTAGGAATAGCACGCGGATCCTTCATTCGGTTATATAAAACACCAAGATCGATACTCGCTTCCGCTGCCCCTACCGAGTCGTGCAGCTTAAGACATAACTGTTCAGCTTTCGTATAGTAGGCATGTATTCGGTTATACGTTGCGCGATCATAGGGCAGCTCGTTACTCCACATCCCTTCGTAGAGATGCCCTATTGCTCCGTAGGATCGTATTAGCTCTTTGTCAGACCGGATGCTTTGGGCAATACGTAAGGCAAGGTTCGCATAGTCCAGCGCTTTCGGGAAATGCCGCTGTCGGCGTTCGTTCTCACAAAGCCGAACGTATAACCGACTCAGTTCAGGCGAGTTGCCTCGGGTTTCCTGAATACGTAATGATTTCAGAAAATAAATTTGAGCCGTTCGGTAATCGCCCGCAAAAACATAGGTTTTTCCGTAGAGATACCAGGCTTCAGCTAATAGTAGCGAATCATGCTTTGTAATAGCTTTCTGATACACTTCATTGGCATACTTCAACCGTTCAGCATCAGGTTTCAGGCGATCCGTAGTCTGAGCCAAACTTAAGCCACAACAAATAGCCCAGATTAAGATACCTTGCAGTAGTAGACGGATAACGGTTCGAGCCATTTAGCGGGATGGTGTGGTTAGAAAGCAGTGAACGTTAACAGTCCGTTTTAAAGCTACGAGAAATGATTTATTACAGATTTTCTCCGTTGGAAAAAACAGCGCTTTGGTAAGAAAAACTAGTAGGTTGGTAAATTCATTGTTGACGAGCCGGAAAGAATGGTGCAAGTTTACAACAACTAATTATCATAGTTGCGGTTCTATCCACACTATTCAACCGACCGCAACTCCGCGAAAACGTCAGGTAATCCTGTTTACACTTTAGGCAAGTTATTTTTCATCGCACAGACTTACCAAACTCTATTTCCACCTGATAGCCCCGAATTAGTTTAACCTTCCCCAAAGCCCGGCGACTGACGCCGGGCTTTACAATTTTCCTGGCAAGAGAGTTTAAAATTCCTTAAACCTGGCCTTCCCTCAGTTTGATAATTAGGTCCGTTTTTAAGGTATGCAGGTCTTTTTCCAACCCAACTGGATACGTGTGGGGGTTGACAAATCGCTTCACGCCCGGATGCAAATGGGCCAGCTGGGTTTGTACTCGTTCCCGGGCGGCATGTATGTCAGGCAGGGTATACACTCGTTTACCAGCCTGAAATACCGATACTAACAAATCTTCGTACGGCTGATCAGCACTGAATCGGCGACGTTTGGTGAAATCCAGTGGGTCAATCATCGTCGTGGATTGTTCGGCGCCGTCCATTTCCTGGTCAAAAATCATATCGGCCAAAAATCCCCGTTCGTCGCGGAACCGACGCACTTGCTGAATGCCTGGTGTTGAAATTTTAATGGCCTGCTCCGAGAGTTTCATTTTGTAATCCCAGGTTCCGATGGTTTCATTGCGCAGAGCCGCCAGTTTATACACCCCTCCCAACGCTGGCTGATCGTATGCTGTCACGAGTTTTGTACCGACACCCCAGATGTTTATTTTAGCTCCCTGCTGTTTCAGACTGTTGATAATCGTTTCGTCGAGATCATTGCTGGCCACAATAGCAGTATCCTGAAAACCAGCTTCATCGAGCAATTTACGAGCTTCAATACTGAGGTAAGCCAGATCGCCCGAATCGAGCCGGATTGCAGACAGCTTATGCCCTTGCTGTTCCAATTGCCGACCGGTTTCGATAGCATGCCGAACGCCCTGAAGTGTGTCGTAGGTATCGACCAGTAACGTCACATTGTTGGGCAACACCTGCGCATACGTATCAAACGCTTGCTGCTCATTATCGAACGACATCACCCAACTGTGCGCATGTGTACCCCGCACAGGAATGCCGTAGAGTTTACCGGCCAGTACATTCGAGGTAGCATCGCAGCCGCCGATATAAGCAGCCCGGCTGGCTGTCATGCCCCCATCGGCGCCCTGCGCCCGGCGCAGACCGAATTCCAGCAGCGTATCAGTTTCAGCTACCAGCCGTAGCCGGGCCGCTTTAGTAGCAATTAGTGACTCAAAATTAACCAGATTCAGCAGGGGCGTTTCCAGCAGTTGGCACTGCAAAATGGGGCCGCGCACTCGAATCAACGGCTCATTAGGAAACGTCACCGTTCCTTCTGGCATGGCATCGATATCGCAAGTCAATGTCAAATTGGCCAGATAATCCAGAAAAGCCTCCTCAAAAAGCGGTTTTCCGTCGTTGCCGGTCAACGTTTGGAGGTAGCGTAAATCTTTTTTTGAAAAACTATAGTTCTCTAAATAGCCGATTACATTGGCTAATCCGCAGGCCACTGTGAAGCCGCCATTGAACGGATTTTTCCGGAAGTAGAGATTAAATACGGCTTCTTTTTCAGCGGTTTGACTCTTCCAGTAGCCATACGCCATCGTTACCTGGTATAGGTCCGTGAGCAGGCTTAATGAGGTATCATACAGTTTGTTTGTCATGGCCGCGAAAGTAGCACATGACCGGATTCCAGAAAATTTATCGGGACTAAAACAAAAATATAATTATTTTGGTCTAAAAATTGTGAGGGGCTTTTTGTTCACAATTTAAACCGCTCGACGTAACGCCTAACTCTACGCCCACCTGACATATGCAGAAGTTAAGTCTCTCCCAATCGCTTCAGCAGAAGCTATCTCCGCAGCAGATTCAGTTTATCAAGCTGTTGCAGATTCCGACCGCTGAGTTAGACACCCGCATCGAAGAAGAACTGGAAATCAATCCGGCTCTGGAGGAGGGAATGGAAGAAGAATACGAACAGAAGGAAGAGGATTCGTTTGACGAAGTAGATGACTACAAAGAGAACGACGACAGTCTGGACATTGATAGCTACATTCAGGACGAAGACTACGCTGGCTATAAAATGCAGGGCGACGGGAATTATAATGAGGAAGAGCGAGAGATGCCTCTGGCAACCAGTTCGAGCCTAGCTGATTCCCTGCTTCAACAGTTCGGCTATCTTCAACTTACTGACGATCAACGCACTATCGGTTTACAGCTTATTGGTAGCATTGAGGCTGACGGCTATATTCGTCGGTCATTACAAGCCATTGTCAACGACCTGGCTTTTGCTCAGAATGTATTTACCGACGCTAGCGAAGTAGAAGAGGTTCTCCATAAAATCCAGTCGTTCGACCCACCAGGCATTGCTGCCCGCAGCCTTCAGGAATGCCTGCTGCTTCAGCTTCGGCGCAAAGATCATTCGGACCCGTCCGTGCAACTAGCCATCCGTATTATCGAAGATTTTTTCGACGAATTCTCCAAAAAACACTACGATAAAATTCAACGCCGACTAACGATCAGCGATGACGCTCTCAAACGGGTTATCGACGTTATCATCAAACTGAATCCGAAGCCCGGTTCTACCGATGGCGAATCAGGTACTGCGCAGTACCTGATTCCTGATTTTATTCTGGTTAATAATAATGGCAAACTCGAGCTGTCGCTGAACGGTAAAAATGCGCCTGAGTTACGCATTAGTCGGTCGTTTGCCGATATGCTCGATACATACGACAAAAGCAGCAAGCAGAATAAGAATCTCAAGGAAACGGTTTCGTTTGTGAAGCAGAAACTGGATGCCGCCAAATGGTTTATCGATGCCATCAAGCAGAGACAGCAGACGCTGCTCCGCACTATGAACGCCATTGTCCGGTTCCAGTATGACTTCTTCCTGACTGGCGATGAATCCAAGTTAAGACCCATGATTCTGAAAGACATCGCCACGCTGATCGATATGGACGTATCGACGGTATCGCGGGTGGCCAGCAGCAAAGTGGTCCAGACCGAATTTGGTTTATATCCACTCAAATATTTCTTCTCAGAAGGCATTTCTACTGATACGGGTGAAGACGTCAGCAGTCGTGAGGTAAAGAATATTCTGAAAGACTTGATCGACAGCGAACCCAAACTTAATCCACTCTCGGACGACAAACTCGAAAAGATCCTGAATGACCGGGGTTACAACATCGCCCGGCGGACCGTGGCTAAGTACCGCGAACAACTCAACATTCCGGTAGCCAGACTCCGAAAACAACTTTAACCAGTTATCAGTAAACAGTAAGCAGTTATCAGTGAGCAACGCTTATTTTTGCCCATTGATAGCTGCTTACTGTTTACTGATAACTGATACCTGTTCATTGACAACGTCTCTTGCCCGCTTTTTATCGGTTGTTTTTCATCCGCTGCTCATGCCAACCGTGCTGTTTGGCATATTGCTTTTTCAGGTGCCTAATGCGATAGGCTTGGATGCGTTCTCCGGATCATTGCGACTGAGTCTATTAGTCCTGATTTTTATTGGCACGTTTGCGGTGCCATCCCTACTCATCTATTATCTTGTCCGAAGCGGTTACGTTCAGAGTATGCAACTGGATAACTTAGCCGACCGACGTGTGCCCTATTTTCTCACCACTCTGGTTTACGGCGTTCTAACTTACCTGTTTGCCTTTCACATGCAGGGAATTTCTGTTTTAGCTCCGGAAATTCCTATATTTTTGGGAAGTATGGCTGTATCGATTTTGCTGGTTGGGATAATTAGTTTATCCTGGCAGATTAGCGCTCATGCCGTTGGCTTTGGCGGAGTTATTGGCAGTCTGGGAAGCCTAATGGTAAAATTCAGCCTAACCGATTTATTTATACCTGTGCTCTTAGTAGTGTTGCTGGCCGGGTTTGTTACCAGTGCACGTCTGAAGCTTAATGCCCATACGCCCAGCCAGGTTGGCGCAGGTTTATTGGTAGGGCTGACTGTTAGCCTGGCTACAGTATTCTGGCTGGTATAAGTGTAGATAGGGCTAATTTTAAATGGCAAAATTTCTTATGTACGAGAATCTGCTTTACGAAACAGCAAATAGCGTCTGCCGCATCACGCTCAACCGCCCACAGGTATATAATGCACTGAGTCCTGGTCTGATTCGCGATATTACGGCCGCGATTGAAGCGGCTGGCGCTGACGATCAGATTCGTGTGGTGGTACTCACCGGAACTGGCGACAAAGCGTTTAGCTCCGGTGCCGACCTAAAAGAAGGTATCGCTCAGGCAGCTTCGACAGGTGGAGGAAAATTGAATTTAGGCGATTCGTTACAAACCACCTACCATCCTATGATTCAAGCCATCCGAAATCTGCATAAACCAGTTATTGGACGTATTAATGGAGTTGCTGCTGGAGCAGGCTTCTCCTTGGCGCTGGCCTGCGACGTAATTCTTTGTGCCGATGAGGCATATTTCAGTCAAATTTTTGTCAATATTGGTCTAATGCCAGATGCTGGTTCAACCTTTTTCTTACCCCGTCTGATTGGCCCACAACGGGCATTCGAATTATGCAGCACTGGGCGACGCGTTTACGGCCCGGAAGCCGCCCGCATTGGCTTGGTCAGTCGTTCAGTACCTGCGGGCGAATTAGACGAAGCGGTGAACGAAGTAGTAGCCTATTATGCTACAGCACCCACACTTGCTATTGGCTTAATGAAAAAAGTTCTGAATCAATCATTGTACTCAAATTTGGAACATCAGCTTGAGCAGGAAGCTGAAAATCAGGATATCTTAGGCCGATCGGCGGATGCGATGGAAGGCATCAGCGCCTTCTTAATGAAACGAAAATCAAATTTTTCGGGCCGCTAGATTGACAATATCTCTTTTTCTATCTACTTTTGCACTCCCAATCAACGGGAAATGCATTCGTAGCTCAATTGGATAGAGCACCTGACTACGGATCAGGAGGTTTGGGGTTCGAATCCCTACGAGTGCACTTTTTTACAAAAAAGCCCTAAAACAAGCTGTTTTAGGGCTTTTTTGTTGGTACTAATTGGGGTGCACCTGATGCCTACAGGGTAGCACCCCAATTTTACCAGGCCAAACAAGGCTTTCTATTGCCTCATACTTCATACTGTGACGAGCTGCGCCCCTTACTTATTGATTTGGCTTCACTTCTATGAACGAATCCGCCCAAGCTCAGAACACTCAACAACGAGTCGAATTATTGGAACGGCAACTTATCGTGATCGACAGTAAAATCAATACGCTTCAGCAAGCAAAAGCCAATGTTGAACAGGAATTGGCGAAGCTCAAAGCGGCCATACAATAAGGCTTTCCTATCCCACTCACTACCAGCTTTCCCGCTACTGCAATTGCACTTCTTTTTATTCAATTATAACCTTTACTCATCCATGAACAACGAGGTATTTTCCACTCAAGAAGCCTTTGAGCGGTTGCTTGACAGGCCCGATCTGTGGCGCAAAACGGGTAGACCCATGCAACAACGATTCAGCTTAAAGAACAAACTCCGTAATGGTATCAATGTGACTATTGATACTAAAGAGAAAATTCTTGCCGAAGCTGGCTATACAGTCAAACAGGAAACAATTTGGCGGTTTCCTGATCCAATTCCGACGAAAAAGCATCTTTTAGCTAAGGTAAAAATGCAAGACAATTAACTGATTTACAAATCATTACACTCTAAAACCTTTCTAATTAGATGCGGTACTAAGGGTGTTTTTGCAGCAAGTTTTTCGACTTTATACTGATAATGAGCGGGTTAACCCTAAAAAGTAGGCAAAAAGCGTAGCTCTGTCAGTCAATGCCCCCCATGTCACGCACTGAGTCCAAGTGCAATTGCCCCCCCCTGGGGGGTGTCGCCATATATGATGGGGAGACCATTCAAATATTCATTATTTAATTCAACCTTATCTGCTTTATGCACTTCCTTACCTTAGGCACTGCCGGTCAGTATCTCCAAGAGGCCGCCAAACAAACAGATTGTACCCTAGAAGCTCATGATCCTCTGAAACTCTATCTCTATATCAGCGAACACGAAAGCGGCTATGATCGGGTTTACAACGGTCAGGCAGACCTAGAAAAGCCCCAACGATTGAAAGTCAAAGATTACGCTTTCATTATTACCCGTCTGTCCGGTCAGCTCGAACATAAGACGGTGATCCTAGAACATTTAAACAATAATCTAGGCATCTATTCCCCCCAAAAGGCGGAATCACTGCGCACGGCCTCGAATAAGATCCTGACCACGCTTAAACTCTCTCAGTCAGGCTTGAAAACCCCTAAGACTGTCTGGTCAAAAGGCCCGGCACACGTCGAATACCTGATCAATGAGTTGCTCAATGGCCTGCCGGTAGTGGTCAAATCGGTCTACGGCTCCCAAGGCTCCGGCGTATCGATCCTGGAAACCAAGTTATCAGCTAATACGGTGATGGAGAGCTTTTACAAGCATGACATTGATGTGAAGTTGCAGCGCTATATAGAGGGAAATTTTACGGATATACGGGCCATAGTGGTCGGTGATGAAGTCGTAACAGCAATGGAGAGAACGGCCAACAAAGGCGACTTTAGGGCTAATCTATCCAAGTCTGGTTCTGGCCGAAAACTGACGCTATCGAAAGAAGATCAACAGCTTTGCATCAATGCCAGTAAAGCCGTTGGTTTAGAGTTCTCTGGAGTAGATCTAATGAAAGATAAAGAAGGAGTTAGTTATGTGATCGAGGTAAACGGCAACCCCGGTACAAAGATCATTGATATTACCGGCGTCAACTTCTTTATCAACCTGATTAACTACTGCAAAAAAGAGAAAAAACGAGGAGCTACGGTGAAAGAAGGTTACGGTGCTTTCCGCACCGACACGTTCACTGATGACGATGGTAAGCAATACATTGCTTATGTGCAGGGCGATATTACCTACCTAGTGAATCATCCTCAATTGAACTCGTTACACACCGCTTTTTACGAGAAGTTCAACGCTATAAACAAACAACGTTATGCCACTGCCAAACGATGACGCGCCCGATTATTTACCCGATGGTACAATCAGTATTCATGGTAAATTAGCTCGAAAGATGACCATTAGCCAGTACCAGAAAAAGAACGGTGAAACAGAGCTAACTATAAGCACTGATGTTCCTTCTATTCAGCAAATAGTCAAGCAAGTGAATGATGACATAGATAAAGCCTACAAAGGAAAGTAATCAACAAAAAGCCTGTTCAAACTTTGAACAGGCTTTTTGTTGATTACTTTTATTATATTTATAATCAAACTTATAGATAACAACGATGAGCGAGATGCCAAAAATTAACGTTTTAAGAGTTGTAACTTGTTTTTATCCAGGCAATATACAACTCCCGGCTAAAAAAATTTATCCTTTCCCTAGCAATAATGAATCTGAAGTAGAATGGCTTGTTATTAGGAATTTCAAAGCTCTCAATATTATTGATTATAGACATCAGTTGAATGATTTATTAGATAATAAAAGTGGTGCTGGCCAAACTTCATATGCTCATAAAAAAGGCAATACGGTGATCAGATATGATGTTGGTGGCTTACCTACTGCAACAGCAGAGATTGTGGACATAACCAAAGAAAAACTTCGCAATGTAGATAGATTTTCTTTTGATGCACCTGTATCAGAATTAATGCTTTTGCAATATTATTACAAAATAGACTTACCCGTTGATCCAAATCAAGAGAGTGTGCCTCATGATTTCACTATAGTTGCAAATATTATCAAGCAAATTATTAATATTTATATTAAAGGATCTGGGGACTGGACAATAAGCTCTCCTAATTTTGTAAATGCACCTATGTACTACGAAGCTATAGACATTTACTTTGATGAAGACGTTCCAAAAGATGAAATGAGAAATGCTTATTTTAAGAAAACAGATAAGTTTCGAGATTTATTCTCAGCCATAATAGATGTAAACGGCTTAGAATCAACCTTGAACAAAAAGATTATCTTAGATTTACAACTTACTAACAACAGCGTAATATATGTAACAAATAATCAAAATGATAGAAATGTTAACGCTTTAGAAATATTCACACAAATCAGACGAGATATATACATGAACAAAAACTATAAATATGCTTTGTTAGAGGCATTTACTTTTGCTGAAGCTTTTATTACAGATTACTTAACCGAACATAAGTTAAGTGTAGGTATATCTAAATCGAAAATTAGCGATTTTGAAAAAGAAATAGGTATTAGCTACAAACTAAATATTGAATTGCCACTTATATTGAAACTAAAAGATGAAGAAAAAGAAATTATAGGAGGTGTTGAAGCTATACGAAAAATACGAAATAAAATTATTCATGGGCAAAGTGAGATGATAATTGTGTCAGAAGCAGAAGCTGTGCAGGCAGTATCCGCTGTACAGAAACTTTACCTGTTTTTATCCGATAAAAAATCGTAGTTTGTTACTAAAATTAATTCTTACTAACATTTTTCATTAGATTCCTTATCCAAGTATCTGGATCAAAAAAATTATTAATTCCTAATGGCGCGTCCGTAACAATAGTTGAAGCAGTTCTTAACTTATGATCTGGTACATCTTTGGGGTTCAAGAAAATGCCCTCATATTTTATTATTTTTCGCCTTAAAGTAGGAGGTACGGTCTCAACCCAGGCAAGAAGCGTATCAATATCTCTGGCATCTTTAACTTGATGAGCAGCTTCATAAGCCTTCCAATAGCTAAGCAATATCACTGGACATACAAAGTAGTATTGTTTAGTATAACCAGCGGCAAGAAAAATTACCCAGCGATCACGATACATGATGTTAACAAATGGCTAGTAGATTATGCAAGTTACTAATTTATAACTGGCTTAGCTAATGTTCTATTGGCTCTTGTAGAGTTACATAATTAATTTTTTTAAAGTATATGATTTTTTATGAAGAATTTAATGCTATAAACAAACAATATCATGCCAATGCCGGACGATAACGCATCCGATTATCTGCCCGACAGCTCAATCAGTCAATACCAGAAAAAGAATGATGAAACGGCGTTAACCACAAGCACCGACGTCCCTTCTACTCAAGAAACGGTCAAGCGAATGAATGATGACATAGATAAAGCGTATTGAGATTAATAATTCATAGGAATCAGTCATTTGTAATAATCTCTATTTTTTGACTCACATATTTGTAGTCCAAGGCACATACGTTTCTTCAATATTTCCTGTCGTAGCTAGCTCACACCTATCAATATATTTACCATTATATTCTAAAATATATAAAAGTGAAAGTTCTATATACCATAATGCTAGTGTTAGAGCTTGGAATTTTAAAATATCATCCATTTTTGCTAAGCGCTCTCTTTTGGTTTTTTGAGAATGTACAATTGAATTTCTAATATTTACAAACGCTTCTGGGCCATCTGCTCCTTCTGTTTTAGCAGAAGTATGGAGCTGCTACATTTGACTGGACATTAAGTTAAGAACGATCTAACTTAGTGTACTATGAAAACCAGGAGACTGTACGACGAAGAATTCAAAAAGATGGCCGTGGAGTTAGCCGATGCCAAAGGCT
>JAESFI010000146.1_pt1 | contig 45788 bp, 43 predicted proteins | sample 9269361 | NCBI WGS metagenome assembly JAESFI01 (sample SAMN14504119, study PRJNA617095) | algae metagenome | isolation source: Brasilonema angustatum HA4187-MV1 and co-occurring heterotrophs from moss... | place: USA: Manoa Valley, Honolulu, Hawaii | collected 2009-07-20
CCTGAAGCCAGATTCTCACGCGTTACTCACCCGTCCGCCACTAAGTTCCGAAGAACTCCGTTCGACTTGCATGTGTTAAGCATACCGCCAGCGTTCATCCTGAGCCAGGATCAAACTCTCCGTTTTGGTTAATGAGTTTATCAAGGCTCCGGAAAAAATTTTCCGAAATCTTTCCTAACTTGATATAGTTTCACTAAGTGAAACTATTAATTTATTCTTAAAATCACAAGTCTCAGTGCTTTAGACTTTCAAACTATTCATTTTTTTTTGGTTCGGTGTGTTATCTGTTTTTAACACTTTATCTAATGTAGACCCTATTTTTTCCTCTGTCAAGGGGTTTATCAAACTTTTTCGTAATCTTTTTGCTAGTACAGCACAGCATAAATAAGCCAAGTAGAATATGGGATTGATCATAGAGCGATTGCCCAAAGGGCAGACGCAATCATGCGTATCGCAGAACTTTTCGGTCTACTGACTTTTCCTGGGTCGTCGCAGTCTCTTGGAACCGATGGGTCCTAAAACCTTGTTAAGAGTACGTAATTGTTCAGCTGTCCCCATAGCTATCAGAACATCTCCTGTTAGAAAAGCGGTTTCAGGAGTCGGACCACCGATAAGTTCGCCATTGGTGCGGCGGATAGCAAGTAATAAAGCTCCGGTTTTGGCTCGCAAATTTGCTTGTCCTAAAGTCTGACCTACAAAAGGACAGATCGCAGGGTCTAACAAAAATTCTTCCATATATAATTCTCTGTCTGTACCAGAGATAATGCCATCTACAAAGTCCATTACTTGGGGTCTAAGGGCTGCAGCTGCCATGCGCTTGCCTCCAGTTATATAAGGAGAAACTACAGCATCTGCACCAGCACGTTGTAACTTTTGCAAAGCTTCCTCTGTACTGGCGCGCGCGATCGCCCGAATTTTAGGATTAAGTGTTTTCGCTGACAAAACTACATATAGATTTTCTGCATCCGAAGGTAATGCTGCTACAATACAAACCGCTCGATCAATACCAACTTTCCACAAAGTTTCATCCAGAGTTGCATCTCCTTGGTATACAATAAAACCCTTTTCTTGAGCTATTTGTACAGATTCTAGATGAGAATCAATAATCACAAAAGAAACATTTTCTGCCTGAAATTCTATGGCAATTTGGCGACCAGTGCGGCTAAATCCACAGATGATATAATGCTGTGTTAAGGATTCCATCAAGCGCCTCTGTTGTCGTATTCTAATTCCTTGTTGAAAGTAACCTTGAATAACGGCTTCTGTGAATCTGTTGACAATATAACCAATACTAATAACACCCATTAAAATCAAGGCGATGGTAAACAATCTGCCTCGTGCCCCTAGCGGTCGGGTTTCACCGTAACCAACAGTAGATAATGTGATGACGGTCATGTAAACCGCATCTTCCCAAGCCCAATGCTCCACAAACTTGTACCACAAAGTGCCAATAAGAAAGACTCCAGCAAGAGCGATCACCCCTGCTTTTAACTCTTTCTGGATACTTTGGTATTTTTGTTCAAGTGTTGAATACACGGTTTTTTTCCATCGCCACTCGTTTGAGAATATCTGAGTGCTAGCTTAATATGAGGTTTGTAAGAAGATTTTTTTCAAGATTCTCATAGAAACTAGTATCCAACGGTAGGATAAAAAATTTCAGGAGTAGGTAGTGAGCATACAAACTCTGATTTCACAAGCGACGACTCCGTCTAGCCCCTTTGATACAAATAGCTTCAATCAAGTTGTCATGTCCACCTATGCGCGGTTTCCCATAGCCCTAGAACGGGGTGCTGGATGCCGTGTTTGGGATACACAGGGGCGAGAATATCTCGACTTTGTAGCAGGTATTGCCACTTGTGCCTTGGGACATGCCCACCCTGCATTAATTGAAGCTGTCACACAACAAATACAAAAACTACACCACGTTTCTAATTTGTACTACATTCCTGAGCAAGGAGAATTAGCAAAGTGGATAGTCCAGCACTCCTGTGCTGATCGCGTATTTTTCTGCAACTCGGGGGCAGAAGCCAATGAAGCTGCGATTAAACTGGCTCGGAAATACGCCCATACAGTGCAACAAATTGAAAAACCAATCATTTTGACCGCACATGACAGTTTTCACGGAAGAACTTTGGCAACAATTACCGCCACAGGTCAACCGAAGTATCAAAAGAACTTTGAACCTTTAATGCCCTGTTTCCACTATGTACCTTACAATGACATAGAAGCAGTGGAAGTAGCGATTAGCGAACTCGATGAAGGTGATTATCGCGTAGCGGCAATTTTGATAGAACCATTGCAGGGAGAAGGTGGTGTACGACCAGGAGATATTGCCTACTTCCAAAAGCTGCGGCAGATTTGTGATGAAACTGGTGTTTTGCTGATTTTTGATGAAGTCCAAGTCGGCATGGGGCGCAGCGGCAAACTATGGGGTTACGAGTGTCTTGGTGTTGAGCCAGATATCTTCACGAGTGCTAAAGCCTTGGGCGGTGGTATCCCTATCGGGGCAATGATGTCCAAATCATTCTGCGATGTTTTTCAACCAGGAGAACATGCGAGTACCTTTGGCGGAAATCCTTTTGTGTGTGGAGTTGCCCTGACAGTCTGTCAAACTTTAGAACAGGAGAATATTTTACAAAACGTAGAGGATCGGGGTGAACAACTGCGAAGTGGCTTGCAGGCGATCGCAGCAAAATACCCCAGTCACATCACCGAAGTACGCGGTTGGGGTTTGATCAACGGTATGGTATTAAATCCACAAACTGCGCTAACAGCAGCGGAGGTTGTGAAAGCTGGGATCGACGAGGGCTTATTGCTTGTTCCCGCAGGTCCTAAAGTCATTCGGTTTGTGCCACCGTTGATTGTGACAGAAAAAGAAGTCGAGGAAGCATTGCAAGCTGTTGACAGGGCGATGGCGAGTGTCACAAAAGAATGAACAAGGAAGATGGTGGCACTAATGAAGTTAGTAACCTTCAACACTGACAGAAAATCTGTCATCAATAGATACACGTTTATAAACCTAGCGTTTGGACGCTTGTTACTTTCAGCTTCGAGTAAGAGTTGAGCCACGTGATTGAAAAAAGTCATACGTGGTTCTTTGGGAAGAGAGATACGCTGACGTATACTCTCTAACCCAACTAATCATGAGTGGTGAATCACATGCTTAAGTTAACTCAACCAAGCTAAATTGCAATTCTGGCAACGTCAAAATCTTTTATCCTAGTGATAACTCCAGTGCTTTTATTGATGGTATGCAGGTATTTTGGTGACTCATATCTTCGAGCACCTAAGGCGAACAATTCGCTTGATGAAGAGCAAACCAAGCCACTGAAGCCACTATTCCAAGGTTGAGCGTTAAAGGTTAGTGGGGTTGTTTCGTTTTTGCTATTTATCTGTAACAAACTTGTTGTGCCTTGGCGATCAACACTAATTCCATAAAGATTTCCATCTGGACATTCAGCGACAGTAGTAACCCGCACATTTCCAGACAGTTTCTCCTCATCTGCAATTTGGCCTGTTTGAGAGTTAATACTCACTATACTCATGGGGGGTGTACCATTCCTTTTGCCGACTAAAGCACCCAGAGAGCCGTTTTTACGGGTGAACAAGTCAATAATCGTCTCTTGCTTTTTGAGTCCTGAAATTGTTACAGTTTTTGGAGAAGCACCCAAAACAAGAAGGCGAGTCGGTTGATCGGCTCTGTTGTCTGTAGTACTAGTAGTAGCTACTACCTGTGTGCCATCTTTTAAAACAGCGAAACCAGTTATTTGCTCACCGAACTCCAGAATAGGTGCGCTTGTGAGTATAGGACCACGGTTTAAAGACCGGACAACAAGAGGTTGGTTAGTGAATGCAGCAATGACTTTGCTAGTAGTTTGCTCAAGAATATTTTCGGTACTATCTATTTCAGGAATTGCTAACTCATCAGTGCTGGTAGAACCAAGAATCAAACCTAAGATGTCTGAACTAGGCGTTTGTGCGAAAGTTTTATTTACAAAGGTTCCTACGGTAGCCACTACAGTAGTGGCGATCGCGACTTGACCAAACTGTCTGCGTGTTAACTTCAGGTTCATATTTGATGCTTACAATAATTGCGTCTGAGTTATCAAGTCAGGAAAGACAGTAAATTGTGCCCTGACTAATTATTAATTTCGGACTTAGGCTTTTGCCTGTTTACCATTTGCTATGAGCTGTGAGCCAACTATGTTAATTGAATCCAGCGTGCCACTGATGGAACGTTATTGTTATTAGTAATAAACATCATGTAGTAACCAGGTGGTGCCACGTTGCGGTTACTTGTTATCGTAACGGTGAGAAAAGCGCTAGTTCTAGAGTTAATTGGTAAGTCTACTAGCCGTTGTTCGGTATCTAAACCATGAGTTGTCGCCATTGGTCTAATTAGATGAACCCATTTGATGCTTGCAGCTTGGGATGTCTGGATCGTGATTCTTCCACCGTATCCCACTAATTGGGGAGCGCTTTGAATCGTGGGTCGTGTCTGTGACATGTAAGCTGGACTATAAATTTCTATTCGCGATTCATAAGAACCACGCTCAGGATTTCCCCCAGCTGTCACAACTCTCCCATCTGGCAGAAGCAGCGCCACAGAATGATAGACACGACCGTTAACACTTGGTGTCTCTACCGCTGTCCAGGTATTCGTTGCTGGATTGTAAATCTCTGCTGGCAGGGTTGATTGTCCTACATCCTCGTTCATTCTGCTGCCATTACACACAAACACCGTGCGATCAGGCAACAATACTGCATTGTGGTGCATTCTAGCGTTGATCAAAGAGGGTGCTGTCGTATAAGTGGGGTTACTAGGATTGAGATTGATAATATTGACACGATTAGTTGCCACGCCACTATCATTGCCTCCACCGATAATCATCACCTTTTGATCTTGAGCTGGTGGTAGCAATACACTGGCACTTTGGTTGCCGTAATCTGATTGTTGTAAGCCAGACACTGACTGCTCTGTAATGGCTTGGTTGTACCTACTAGGAAGGGTGAGAATTTTTGGGGAGACACCATTGTTGCCTCCTAGTTGAGCACCGGAATAGAAAAGTTTCCCACTACTAAGCAGGAAAAGGTGCGCGTAGAGCGCGAAAGAACTAGTTGGTTGTGAAAAAATAGTCCAACTACTACCGCTAAAAATTTCTGGGTTTTTGTCGAGGTTGCCATTTACATCAAGACCTGAGATCGCAAAGATCCTACCGCTACCTAAAGTTAATACGGTAGGATACCAGCGACCTCTATTCATTGATGCGACTCGTGTCCATGCTTGGGTTCTGGGATCAAACGTAAAAGTAGCGGTCTCTCCAAAAAAGGGATCGTACTGTATAGTACCGCCTGCAACGAGCAACTTACCGTTGGATAGGAACGACTGAGCAGCACAGAAAACGTCAATGGGGTTTCCAGCATTATCTAGAGGGATGTTTGGACGTAAGAAGGTACCGTTATTCACATCCCACAAAGCTGCACCTTGAGCAGAATTTGCTACGTTGTTCGGATCATTACCCGAACCTGCAAAAAACAAGACTTTACCCGTGTTCAGTAAAGCGGCATGAACCGGATTAATTGGACAGTTATACGATAAAACTTGCCAGGGCATTGTAGTGAGTTTTTCCGCTAGAAAAAAAGGACAAGTAGGTAAACAGTTATTAACTCGATTTCAACTTATTGCATATAGCAATAGGCAGCATTAAGCGTCAAAGTTGTTATAAAATCTTGCAACTTTGAGATTGTCTAGCAACACAACTTACTAGACAATTAGGAAGAGTATTATTACCCCGATAACGTAAATATTTTTATCGTCAGAATTTTTAAAACTGACTTGTTGCAACAGTCTGAACTTTTATTTTAAAAATAAACTAATCTCAAACATGGCTGGCTCCAAAGAATAGGACAAGCAAATTTGAAATTAGAAACTGTGGAGCGGAAGTACTACGTCTTCCCCGTACTCTTTGAGTATTGCACCCTTTAACGTTGCATTTTGCACTCCGCACTATTTGACTTTTGCAAGTTTTCATGCAGTATTCCAGACTCTTCCACACTGGACTTTTTCACTTTGCACTCCACATTACTGAAGATTTTCTATCAAAGTGTATCAATTAATCATTAAAATTTACTTCTACCAAATTGTATAGCTGAATTAACAATATTTAATTTAATCTTCGGTAACTTAAATTTGAAACAAGAAATGAAGTTGTAAGTTGTTAATAAGTCAAGAGTCAATAAAGAGAATTTAAGTTTCTTTCATCTAAAATTTAATTTCGGTGAAAAGTATTCATTTTATTAGGAATTAGTTAATGTGTCCGTCATTCTTTGCAGCTTTCTACCGACTTCTTCCATCGTGTACAAAAAGGTGAAAAAGCGCAGTAGCTCATTGATGGGATAATCTGTGTGTCGAATACCTTGCAAGTGATTCAATTGCGCTGATGCATTGGTGAGCGCAACTTCCATCTTTGGTAAAGATAGATGAGATTGATGCGACTTAACAGCGTGTGCCAAGGCGAACATGGCACTTCTGGTTTCTTGTGCCAGTTGGGTTAGTTGAGGTGAAAGCATATGCCAAAATGTGTCTTGCTCTCGGGCAAGTATAGTATGTTCCATTGTCAGGATATGCTCCCAAATCCTTCGGACTAAAAATTCCCAAGCTTCATTAACTTGCTTCTGTGGCGGTTCGCGTGTTTGTCCCTGTCTGACTTCTTTCCATAGCTGGCGTCCTTTCTGTAATGAACTAATAATATTGACTTTTATCTCATCCGCTTTGGAACGCTGATAATTTCCTGTTAATGCACCGTCCACAACCAATCCGTAAAATTCCTCCAAAGCCACCAACGTTTGTGACAGACAACCCCTCAGTTCTATTCCCGCAGAAGCAGGAAAGATCAAATTATTTACCAACAGTGCAACAAAAATCCCCAACAGAGTTTCTAGAAACCTGCCCCAAGCGTAGAGCCAGGGAGACTGGTTATGACTCAATATAACAATTGCCGATAAATATCCCGCCAACTTCGCCGTCTCATTGAATTTCCAGTAGTTAGCCAGAAGTATAGTCAGGAATACACTGATTCCCAATGACCAAGGATTGCTACCTAGCGTAATAGCAAAGATGGCTCCACCAATGGCACCAATCGCTGTTCCTATTAACCGCTGAATTCCCAATGTCAAAGTACTACCATGCGTTGATGACATCACAATAATTGCAGCGATGACTGCATAAAAGGGATACTCCCATCGCAAGCACTGAGCAATGACCAAAGAGATCACAGATGCTATTGCCATTTTCAGTGCCATTTTGGCTAGTATCCCATCGGGAGAACAAGCCCAATTGTTTAATACTGTGATGATTTGTCCAGGCGATTTATGTTGACTTGTACTTTGGTTATCTGGAGGAGGAAAGGTCTTATGGGGTTTTACCATATTCATGAAGGGCGAAGTGGTTGCTGGTTTTCTACATTTCCACAGGATGCTGACCGTAAAATGGTAATGCTTCTGACCAATTAGGACATTTCCCTTGTTGCCAATCTAAATATGCGAGTTGCAATACACTTGTGACTGTCGCTGCTAATCCAGATTCTGCTTTAATAAGTTGATAAGTGGTATTCCAGGTAGCTAATTTTTCTTGCCAGACTTCAGGTGTCATCACGGTATCTGGCAACAAGCTGGTAAGTCCAGAAATATTTGGTGTCGATTGATAAATAGCACCGAAAACTTGACCGCGTTGAGCAGGCATTTCCACAGCGATGTCGCTTTGGGATCTTACTGCTGGTTTGGTTTCCGTTGACACAGAACTGAAGTGAAAAACTTGTGAATAAGCTACAGCTGCCAAAGTAGAAATAGCAAAGACAGGAAGACCTAACTGTTGCCCCAAAGTACGGGCAGTGACAACCCCAATACGAGTGCCAGTAAAACCTCCTGGCCCTTTTGCAACGGCAATAAATGCCAAGTTTCCCCAAATCTGGGGCTGGATAAACTCAATTAAATATTGATGCAAATGACTAGATAATTCACGATCTAAATACCAAACTTGAGAACGTGTGTCTCCTGCAAAGTTACTTATTGCCAAACCTAGTTCACGAGTTGTGGTGTGGAGTGCCAGTCCGTATTCTGTTGGTTCAAGATGTTCTAATTCAGTGGTCAAAGCTTGTTCAAATAATGGTTAAAAATATAATTACACACACAGATACGACTACCACAAAAAATAGCAGTAGCCGCGTTAAACACACACAACAGAATCTATAATCAGGTTGGCACTAACTCACCAGGACGCAACTTCGACCACTTACCCATTTCCCGCTTAAAACTGAGACAGCCTACAACATCCCATTCCATTTCAATCACATCTTCCTGTGTACGGATATTGACATTGATGGAAGGTTCGTTCGGCTCAAAATTTGGCGTTTCGGTCAAGTGCGGTTGTTGGTGCTGCGTTTCTACCGCATGGTAGGTGAGACAGCGGTCTACATAGTGGCAATTTACACAAACACACATAATTGAACCAACTCCGGGGACCTTTATTGATAATCTAGCTTAAGCACCATTGTTATTCACTAGTCGCTGGGTTTATTTTTATTACGATGAACGGTTCAGTTCCTTCTCTGCTGTCACCAGAAAATTGGCCATTTAGTTTGGAATTCTTGCCACAAGCAGCTTACATTGTAGGTGGTGCTGTACGAGATGCTATTTTGGGAAGGAATCGCGAATATCTGGATCTAGATTTTGTTGTTCCATCTGACGCTGTAAAAGTAGCTCGCAAAATAGCGACACACTACAAAGCAGGCTTTGTTTTATTAGATCCACAAAGACAAATTGCTCGTGTTGTGTTTCCCAACGCCACAGCGGATTTTGCTCAACAGGAAGGCGATCGCCTAGAAACAGACTTGCACAGGCGAGATTTCACAGTAAATGCGATCGCATATAATCCTCACACTCAAGAAATCATTGATCCCCTACAAGGTTATGTAGATTTGCAACAGGGTCTTTTGCGAATGATATCACCTGCTAATTTAGTAGACGATCCATTACGATTAATGCGGGCATATCGGCAAGCAGCACAACTTGGTTTTACGATTGAGCCAAATACCCAAGCTGAAATTCGTTCTTTAGCATCACACATAACAAAAGTTGCCTCGGAAAGAGTGCGGGCAGAATTAAGCTATATGCTAGTTGACGCTCAAGGAACTCCTTGGATTGCAAAAGGATGGGAAGATGGTTTACTTGCGCCTTTCTTTAAACACGCGACAAAAGAAAGTGTAAGTTTATTAGCAGTGCTTGATAAAGTTGCTTATCAACTTGCTCAAATGTGGCAGCAATTTGGGGTAGAACTTGCCGAATACGTACGCGAAACAGTCAAAACCACTTGGTTGGGTGTTGCAAAACTTGCAACTCTAGTCAACTCAGAACCCAAAATAGCAGAAATAGAGTTGATGGAATTAACTTATAGCCGTGCTGAAATAAAAGCGGTAAGCACCGCTTTAACGGTGTTACCGCAATTACAAAAGCCTCTAATGTCTTTACGAGAACAATTTTTTTTCTTCCAAGAAGCGGGATTAGTTTTCCCTGCCAGTGTTGTTTTAGCACTAGCAAATGGAACATCGTTAGAGGCGCTTACACAATTAATCACCCGCTATCTTAACCCTGATGATCTGGTCGCTTATCCCATACCACTATTGAGCGGTAGACATATTATGTTAGCACTGAATATTCCAGCTTCGCCACTGGTTGGCAAACTTCTTACTGAAATTGCAGTAGCGCAGATTGAGGGCAAGATTTTCACACCAGAACAAGCCATAGAATTTGCAGCTGGGTTGTTAGATAATAATTGAGATTCCCTTAGAAAAAAAGAGTTCTAAAGTATTTTATCAAAATTTTCTGTAATTATGGATACAGAGGAGTTTTATCTATTCCTCCAACTTGATTGAGAGGCCAAAAGCGAACGATCGCACGTCCGATAATATTCTCACGTGGAACAAGACCCCAGCAACGGCTATCATAACTACTATTGCGGTTATCACCTAACACTAAGTATGAGTTCGGGGGTATCGTCACTGGTTGGGATAAGAAAGACGGTTGCGGACCTGATGTACAAACATCAATAACTGTACGTTGTGTAGCTGATAGATACTTGTTTTCTGGAAGGACTTTGTTATTTATATAAACTTTGCCATTCCGGAGTTCAATCTTTTCTCCTGGTAACCCAATGACACGCTTAATAAAGGCATCTTGGTACTGTTCTTTTTGTAGCTCTTGTGTAGGGGAAAATACTACGATATCGCCTCGCTTCGGACTAGAAAATTTATAACTTAATTTATCGACAATAATCTTATCTGCCTCCCACTGATTTGGAGATCCATGCAAGGTTGGTTCCATTGAACCAGAAGGAATCCAACGAGCTTCGGCAACAAATGTGCGAATTCCTAAGGCTAGGACTATGCTTAATATCACTGTCCTACTAAGTTCTGCGAGCCAAGAATTATTGGGTGGTTGGTGACTAGAGTTATTTTTAGACACTTGATATGCTGTGAAATTACAAAAGTAATGGCTTTGGTGCAGGTGATTCACTTGCCTCAGCAGGGATGCTGTATTTGTTTATCTTACACTTTACAAATTAGGTGTTAAGGTAATGTAGTCATCTTAAGGGAGTTTATTTATTAAAAATTATAAAGTTTTTGTTACGAAAAACACAAAATGCCTGCAAAGAATCCAACTAAGTTTAACCTATATAAATAGTTATCTGTCACGCTCAGTTCTTTTTTTTACGCAGTTGATCCATGTCATCTCCTACCAGTTTGCTGATTCGTCGCGCTCGAATAGTTTTATCCAATGGTGAATCGGTTGTTGGGGATGTGCTGACAAGCGATCGCACAATAATCGAAATTGCACCAGAAATTACTGCCACAACGCCAACTACAGAAATTGACGCACAAGGGTTAACTTTGTTGCCAGGAGTCATTGATCCACAAGTCCACTTTCGCGAACCAGGACTGGAACATAAGGAAGACTTATTTACCGCCAGTTGTGCTTGTGCCAAAGGGGGAGTCACTTCCTTTTTGGAAATGCCGAATACACGTCCTTTAACAATTACCCAGCAAGCTCTTGATGATAAGCTACAACGAGCCTCACAAAAGTGCTTGGTTAATTATGGCTTTTTTATTGGGGCAACGACAGACAACTTGCCTGATTTGCTTTTGGCAAAACCAGCTTGTGGAATCAAGATTTTCATGGGTTCAATGCATGGACAGTTGCTAGTTGACCAAGACGCTGCACTGGAAGCTATATTTTCTAAAGGCGAGCGTTTAATTGCTGTTCATGCTGAAGACCAAGCCAGAATTAACGAACGTCGCAAGGAATTCGCTGGAATTCATGATCCAGCCATTCATTCTCAAATTCAAGATAATCAAGCCGCCCTACTAGCAACTGAGCAAGCGTTAAGACTTTCTAAGAAATATCAGCGTCGTTTGCATATTCTGCATATGTCAACAGCGGAAGAAGCAAACTTACTGCGTCAAGACAAACCAAGTTGGGTGACAGCAGAAGTCACACCCCAGCATTTGTTACTTAATACCAGTGCGTATGACAAGATTGGCAGCTTTGCGCAAATGAATCCACCTTTGCGATCGCCCCACGATAATCAAGTCCTTTGGCAAGCTTTGCGTGATGGCGTGATTGATTTTATTGCCACAGATCATGCACCTCATACATTGGATGAGAAAGCTCAAGAGTATCCAAATACTCCTTCTGGAATGCCTGGTGTAGAAACTTCTCTACCTTTGATGTTAACCGCTGCAATGCAAGGACACTGTACCGTTGCTCAAGTTGTTAACTGGATGTCACAAGCGGTAGCCAAGGCATATGGTATTCCAAATAAGGGAGCGATCGCTCCTGGTTATGATGCTGATTTAGTTCTTGTAGACTTGGACACTTATCGTCCTGTCTTACGCGAGGAATTGTTGACCAAGTGTGGTTGGAGTCCTTTTGAAAGCTGGAATTTAACTGGATGGCCTGTGATAACTATAGTAGGTGGTCAAGTTGTGTATGAAAAAGGCAACGTAGATACACGAGTGCGGGGTCAAGCCTTAACTTTTAATCATTAGTCAACCGCACTGGCTCCCCTCCTGCAGCGCTGGCTCGTCTTGGCGGTACCCTGCGGGAAGCCGCTACGTGTCTACGTTAAATCAGGTATTCTTCTGGCGGATCGGGAGTAGCTGTCAAACAACCGTGAACATGCCTGAAATAGCCAAAGTCTGTTTAGTACATATGTATGATGTGTAAGTCCTAACAGTTTGACTGGAATCAGCTAAGTAGAAAAATGGGCACTCATTTTCATAACCTTCTCAATCAAAATCCTTTAGTTCGGGCAATACACACTGCTGTTAAAGGAAGAGCTAGATATAAGGTAAATGGGCTTTATCGTTCGGAAGCTCTCAAAAGATATCTTGAATTGCGATTATCGGAACACAAAAACATTCAACAAGTTAGTGCCAATCATGATACAGGAAATGTTCTTGTTCTTTTCCACTCAGATTTGAGTGCAAATGCTATAGCCTCGCTTCTTGAAAGAACTGTCTTAGATTACAGAAAACAAGGCACAAAATTGCCTGTAAGGACAGCTTATATCAGCGCAGCGTCACAAGAAGCAAAAATTTCACCTATAAACAAAAGAAAATTAAATCACTTGACAGTCGGTGAGCACAAACAAAAAAGCACCCAAACGCATGTGAAAAAACAATTAGAGCAAGCGGGCAGTCAACTTATTCTAATATCAGGAACCACTGTGTCCACTCTTGTTCTATTCACCGGGCTGCTACATAGGTATGGTCTTGATGAACGCATTTTACTAGCAATTCAGAAGCTGCATACGCCACTTCTTGATCACATTATGGTTGGCATCACTTTTCTCGGACAACCAGTCGTTTTGCTGTTAATTTGTTTGGGATTGAGAATGGGACTGCAGCGTTATAATCGTCGCATTCAAGCAACTACCTTGAGCATAGCTGCAATTGGTGCTATAAGCTTAACTTTTTTCCTAAAACGGCTATTTGGTAGAGCACGTCCAGATTTATGGGACTGGATTATTAATGTAGGACATCACAGCTTTCCTAGCGGTCATGCAATGGGGTCAATAGTGATTTATGGCTTTGTAGGCTATATTTTGGCAAAGGAATTTCCTCAATGGCGAGGACAAATTTTTGCTTTAACCGTTGTTTTAATTATTGCAATAGGTTTTAGTCGGCTTTATCTGGGTGTACACTGGCCTACTGATGTACTAGCTGGCTATGCGACAGGCTTAGTGTGGTTGATTGTCTGTATTAAGAGCTTGGAACTGTGGCAAAAATCTCAATTATCAGGTAAATATTTACACAGTTTTTTAGGAAGGACAAATTTACAACAAGCCCAAAAGGTACAAATTACATGCGCCTAGTAACGATTTCTTCACTAAGAACACAATTATGGGGTGTAATTTCCGCTTGGCGAGTTTTTTCATCTCCATAACTCAAGCGTACACTAAGATAGCTATCTGGTTTGTAGGGCATACGTTCCGCCCACTCAATCGCGACAATTCCTGGTGTAACTTCAATGCCTTCCCAGTAGGTTTCCAAGTTTAATGCGGGGACTTCATTTGATTCCAAACGGTATAAATCCAGATGGTAAAGCGGAAGGCGTCCTTCTGTATACTCGTTAATTAGGGTAAAAGTTGGGCTAACAATTGGATCAGTAATGCCTAAGCCTTCCCCAATCCCTTGTACTAAAGTCGTTTTGCCAGCACCTAAATCACCTTCTAGCAAAATGACATTACCAGCATTTAGTGATTGACCAAGAGTTATTCCAAGCTTTCGCGTCGCGGTTGTATCTGCCAGAAAAATTTTGCTCATCACTGACCTCCTTCGCTCAATTCAAAATTTTGAATATCCACTACGCCCAATTGGCAGCTTGTGGGCAGGAAGTAGAAAATTCAAAATTATTTTTTGTTCGTGCAGCCTGCCGGTAGAACATACTATAAATTTTGAATTGGTTTATCATGTTGTCTTCTCAACCTTTTGACTTTTGATCGTAAATGAAAGGGTCTAAGACCGCTAGGTGTATACGTAGTCTCACTTTCAGTTGAGGTTTAAATCGCCCCCAATGGAAGAAAATGTCTTTCATTTTGCGAAAAGTTTGCGCGTCCAGGTTTCCCGGCGCAAAACTTTTCAAGACGAATTTTGAATTTTGAATTTTGAATTATTAAGATGCCCCCCACTATACCACCGCCACAACACTCGTGCTAATAGTTGGGAGTTGTGACGGACGCAACCTGTTTCATCTTCATGCATCACGTTAGCTATCACAATTCGCCGTCCCAACTGGGTTACGGCTTCTCGATCTAGAAAAACAGGATGGGAGTGTTGTTGAGCATAGCGGATCAGTGCACGCTCACTAGGAGATTTTTTGTGTACCAGTACAGCATTAAACAGAGGTCTACCGCAAGCAGCATCAATCGCCCTAATGTGGTCAGCAACAGTGTATCCCTGAGTTTCTCCAGGTTGTGTCATGATATTACATATGTAAATGCGTGGTGCGTCCGAGGCGGCGATCGCATCAGCAATCTCTGGTACTAACAAATTAGGAATGACGCTGGTGTAAAGACTACCAGGACCCATAATGATGTAATTAGCTTCTTTGATTGCCTTAATAGCTGCTGGCAAAGCTGGCGGATTTGCAGGAATGCAGCCAATTTTGACAATACTACCACCCGCTTCGGTAATTTTAGATTCCCCTTCTATACGGCGACCATCGGCTAACTCAGCCCAAAGACGCACATCGGTAAGAGTTGCTGGCAAAACTTGTCCTCGGATTGCTAAGACTTTAGAACTGGCAGCTACACCTCTTTCCAAATCGCCAGTAATGTCACTCATCGCCGTCAAGAACAAATTGCCAAAACTGTGACCTGTCAAACCATCTCCAGCTTTAAAGCGGTACTGAAACAGTTCTGTCAATAACTTTTCTTCGTCAGCTAATGCTGCTAAACAATTACGAATATCTCCTGGTGGTAGCACGCCAAATTCCTGACGTAACCGTCCTGAAGAACCGCCATCATCGGCTACAGTGACAATGGCAGTAATATTGGCGCTGTAAGCTTTCAAACCTCTTAGCAGTGTGGAAAGTCCAGTACCACCACCAATGACTACAATTTTCGGTCTCCGGTACAATCGGCGATGTGCCAGCAAGACATCAATAAGTTCCTCATCGCCTTCTGATCGCAGTACCTGAGTAATTGAACTTACTGTCCGAGTTTGTCCCCACAGAAGCAGCAACAAGCCACCCAGTATCACCAAAGGACCGCTGATGTAATACGGTACAATATCGGTGATCACTCCCAGAATGCCCCTCAAAAACTTAATCGCCCAAAAAATTGGCGTTAGCCTAATCCAGATAGCAAATCCCAGACTTGCTAAAATCATACCTCCAACACTAATGAGTAACCATCGTTTCACCGATAGCCCAGGGGACAACCACTTGAACCACTGGTTCACTCGATAGGAAGTGCGACTGCGTGACTGCTTTTGCAGGGCTTTGAGGGCTTGTCTGAGAAAACCAATTGACATACCTGATTTATAGCAGTACTACTAACAATGATTAACAGAAAATGTATACCACCTGGTTGAAATTCAGATGTGGAATTGTTACACTTTTCAATCCGATTGGACTAAAAGTACATAGTCTAAATTGCCAGTATACCGACTCAATAGGCTTTATGGTCAAAAAAACAACAAGTAAATGGAACAGCGAATTTTAGGAATAGATCCGGGACTAGCAATTTTAGGATTTGGGGCGATTATATGCCAAAAAAATCAAGACAAGGTGCAACATGATTGTGTAAGTCTACTCGACTTTGGTGTTATCAATACGCCAGCTAATACAGAAATCGGACAGCGGCTATGTACGTTATACGACGATTTACACACCCTGATAAAAGAATTTCAACCTCAACTGGTAGCAATAGAGAAACTTTTCTTTTATCGTATGGCAAATACTATCCTCATTGCACAAGCACGAGGAATAGTCATGTTGGTGTTGGCACAGCATCACTTACCAACAGTGGAATTTAATCCTGCCCAAATTAAACAGGCATTAACGGGATATGGTAACGCGGATAAACAGGAAGTTCAGCAAGCAGTGGCGCGAGAGTTGAATTTAGACTACATTCCTCATCCAGACGATGCTGCAGATGCATTGGCTGTTGCCTTGACGGCGTGGTTTCAGATTTAGTTATCCCTTAAAAAAATAAGGCAAGTCTAATGTATAACCGGAAACTAAAGGATAAAGTTTTTCATCCTTTATGGTTTTTAGTTCATTTTTTATTTTCCTCTCAAGAAACACAGGGGTGTAAGGGGTGTAAGGGGAGCCAGTGCTCGGCTAGAGTTTCCCGACTTGTAGACGCCGGAGACGGCTTCCTGCAGGGTAGCACAAGCGCGTTGTAGGGGTGTAAGGGAAAAAGGTGTTTCTTTCATATTTTACTGGCTGCTAAGCTGCTAGTTGAAGGCTCAGATCTTGAAGTCAACAGACTGAGGCTTTAAAACAACGCCTGATTAGTGCTTGTGCAGTAGATCTGAATTAAGCAGTTGTATGAAGGTTAATTTTATAACCAGTTTTTCCAGAAAAATATCCGTGACGTACATATTTTGGCAATATTTTAGGTTAGGAAGATTTTTCAAAATGCTGACCTTGAGAAGAAGATTCAAACTTATACCCGACGCCTCGTACAGTTTGAATTAATGCTGGTTGGCTGGCATCAATCTCAATCTTCTTGCGAATTTGACCGATATGAACGTCTACAACTCTTTGATCCCCGACGTACTCATAGTCCCAAACCTCCTGAATCAGTTCAGAACGCCGCCAAACTCGACCAGGATGGCTAGCTAAAAAATGCAACAGGTCAAACTCCAAAGCAGTTAAAGGCACTGGTTGGCTGTTAAGTGTGACTTCCCGCCGTACGGGGTCAATCATTAATTTTTCAAAGACTAACCTCTTCTGTTCTGCCGTAGTAACAACACGTTGACGCCTTAAAATGGCTGCTACTCTAACTTCTAGTTCCCCTAGACCAAAGGGTTTGGTCAGATAATCATCCGCACCTTTAGAAAAGCCGCGAATCTTGTCGGCTTCGTCTGCACGACTTGTTAACATCAATACAAAAACTCCGTTACGGCTTTGCATCTCTTGGCAGAGGTTAAATCCGATGACGTCTGGTAAATTTACATCTAAAATTACCAAGTCTGGGTTAAATTGCTCAAACAGCGCAAGAGCAGTTTTACCATCTTCGGCAGATTCTACCTGATAGTTTTGCTTAATTAAGAAGCGTTGGATTAAGTTTCGAACCGCAGGGTCGTCATCAACTACAAGAATCTTGGCAGGAGCCATGACCATCACTTTGCACAAAAATTTATAGGATAAAGGGCGAATTCCGTCAAAAAAATGGTTTTCGCATTGGAGACAATATGTATCTACAAGGCTAAGGTATGATTTCCCTGATTATTTAAATACTAGTGTAATCAGGATTATCCACAATTAGGGCGTAAATATTTTGGAAATGCTGCCCATTGCTCCAGTATTTGACTTTTTTGTCAATTTTGTTTGTGTCCATAGGGCAAATCCTCTAACCTTAGCCACAACAACTGGTTTAACTTGGACAGAAGCTATCCCAGATGTGCGATAATTTAAAACCCTTTAATTTTAAATCGAGATGTGACTTTATGGCACGAGGAAGCAAAAGACAATTATTTAGAACTCACCTTGGAGGAACGTAAATTGTTGAATCTGAAACACAAGAGATTTTTTCATCGTAAAAATTGCCTTTTAGGTATTTTTTGCTTAAATTCTAGAGTAAAGCCCTAGTTAATCAACGACATGAGGGGATACACGGAGCTATGGCTATATGTTAAAGTGGCTATAAGCTAATCGTCATTCATTTTCCCAAACTGATTCGCTTGTAGTAAGGGCTTCAGTCCTGGCTTTATGCAACTTAAATGCTCATTAGCTTAGTTAAAATTACCAAACTAGTGTGGCTTACCAGTGCTAATATCCGGGTGAAGCATACGAATTGACCAAAACTTTGGTTTCAACCAAGATAAAAATATAGTATTTTTTGTTTAGTAAAACATTGCCGCTGACTGAGGCTGAAGTAATAAACTCCCATGAGCGACGAGCAGAATCCCTACGATAAACTTGGGCTATCAGAAGATGCTAGCTTTGATGAAATTCAAGATGTTCGCAATCGTCTATTGGAGCAACACAGTGGCGATGCTAAGCGTCTGGAAGCTATAGAAGCTGCTTATGATGCGATTTTGATGGAACGCTTGAAGATGCGCCAGGAAGGTAAAATTAAAGTGCCTGAACGTATCCGATTTCCAGAGCGTTTAGTGCAATCGCTTCCAAAAGAAAGTCAAACTCCTCGCCAGCAGTCACCTGCATGGCTGCAACGAATTCTAGATAAGCCAACATTAACAGATACTTTGTTGCCTGGAGCTTGGTATGTTGGATTAAGTGCCATTAGCGTTTTTTACCAAGCTGGTGGCGACCAAGCATTGCAATTAGCGTTAGTACTTGGGGTGTGTGTCAGTATTTACTTTCTTAATCGTAAGGAAAAAAAGTTTGGTAGAGCAGTTTTATTAACGCTAATTGGTCTTACTACAGGGTTAATTGCAGGAGGGCTAGTCGCCACATGGCTTATCCCTCAAACACAGATTATGAATGTGACTCAAAATCAGTTTTCTACTGTCGTCACATTCGTATTATTATGGCTTATCAGTAGCTTTTTAAAATAAATGGGTCATTGAACAACAGGTAATAAAGAACAGATCCCTTAATTCAATTGCAACTCAGCTTGTCTATTGTGGCGTTGTTTGTAGAACTAGATCTACAGCAGAACTTAAATCCTGGGCAATTAAGTTAGGCTGGTAGAGTTCTAGTTGAGAGCGATCGCGAATGCCACACTCCACAGCTATGACCTTAATGTTATGTTTTGTGGCAGAAATGATGTCAGCTTCTGTATCCCCCACCATCCAAATATCAGTGGGAGGGGGCAATTCTTCAATTGCCCGTGCCATCAACAAAGGTTTATCATCAATGTCACGGGTTTTGACATGATCGTCGCTTAAGCAGTAACAGCGATTTTCTGGGAAAAATCTCCCTAAATCGTGTTTATTAAAAGCATAATCTAATTCCCGAATCCGACGCATAGTCATAACAACTAAATCTATACCTGCCTGTTGAGCTTTTAACAGTGCTTCTACAGCACCAGAAGCTAGGCAGTCATACTGAAAGTAAGATTCTGTATGCACAGTTTGTAGCCGCAATTGAGAAAACTCTTGTGCCTGCACTTCATCTAAACCAGAAATCATACCAATTTTTTTTTCGGAAACGCGCGATCGCTTCAGCTGCCAAAATTCTGCTTTTGCAAGTTGTTGTACCTGTTGGTTTGGACATTGGATTTCTTCCAAGCAAAATTGGTACACACGGTAGTACCGCTCAGAAACATCAATGATCGGGCCATCAAAATCTGTAATAATTCTTAACATTTTTTTATGAAAATGTAAATATTATCTACAGAATATCCCAAATCATGCTACTTTATACTTTTGAAAAATTGATAAATTAATTTTGGATTTCTAATATGTCATCCAAAATTTTTGAGACGACTAAATATTTCAGCCGAGACTACCACGTTTGATTTGTTCATTTTCAATTGCTGCAAATAAAGTGCGAAAGTTACCTTCACCAAAACCTTGAGCTTGGTGCCGACGCTCAATAAACTCAAAGAAAAAGGTCGGCTGTCCAAAGATAGGCTGGGTGAAAATTTGCAATAGTAAAGGTGTTTGGTTGTTATTCAAGCCAAAAAAAGTCTCTTCTTTCCAATCTACCAAAATTTCCTGTCCAGCAATAGTATCCAGTTCGTCGCTCGTAATGGGAAGTCCTTTTCGCTGTCGAATTTGTGAGTAGTAGTCTTTAGGTACTGGGAGTAAGGATAGACCAGTAGCGCGGAATTGGGCTATTGCATGAACTATATTGCGTGTTCGTAAAGCGATATGTTGAATTCCTGATCCTCGGTTCAGGTTTAAAAATTCTTGAATTTGAGAATTGGCTGAACCTGGCTGATTTATTGGCAATTGTACATCACCGTTACGCGAAACCATAACCTGGCTATGCAAGCCAGAGCGAGATGTTTGAATATTAAACGTCTGCTGTCCCTGAAAATTAAGGATATTTTCGTACCAAGCCACTGCATGCTCTAAATCACCTGCGTTTACATTTAGCACGATATGGTCTATGCCGGTAAACCAAGAAGATGAGGAGGGGGAGAAGGAGGGAGGGAGCCAAGGATCTTTTCCCACACTCCCACATTCTCTGATTCTGTGAGTGTCTCTTCCTCCCTCATCTGTTTGCCCTCTCCTTTCTATTAACGTATGTGTCAGAGAACCCCAAGCAGCTATTTTGCTGCACTTAATATATTCCTGACCATATTTGTATTGCTGAATGGGTTGCAGGATTTTCGCCCCGTGGACTCTGGCAAGCGAAATAATTTCTTCTAAATTTTCAACACAAAAAGCAACATCTGCCACACCAGGCGGGTGGTAGCGCAAAAACTCAGCGACTGGACTGGTGGGTAATAACGGGGAAGACAGTAAAAAGTAGATTGCACCACTGTTAACCACGTGCGTGCAGGTGTGAAAGGCGTTATCCTCTTTAGGATTCCAAGGAATGTCGTCTCCCTTTTCGAGAAAAGTCGCAGGAATAGCACAATCAGGGACTACTTCAAAACCCAAATGGCGTACAAAGCAATCGCGCCACACTTTGGCATCTTCGACATAAAAGTGAACGTGATCAATTTTCATGCTCTTTGAAAATCCAGCACAATTGTTTATCTGTTTGTAAATTTTGCCTCTTTTAGTGGATTTTCAAGTCATTCCTAAGCAAGAATCTGGTTGGTTTCTTTAACACAAGTGAGGAATGAGGACTCATTGAGCTTTGTCTGGGTTAAATACTTGTGGGGGTACATCAGAATTGTCAACACCATCTTGTTCAGTTTGAAGTTGTGGAGAATTCGCCTGTATATTTTGTAAATTTTCTTTTAACTGAGTTTGTAGCCAGTGTTCAAATAGTTCGTTAAGCAGTCGCTGTCGCATTTCTTCATCTAACTGAGATGGCAAAAGCTTTTCTAGACGTACAACCACAATCCAATCTCCCAAAGGTGTTGGTGGTAAAAGTTGACCGGGCTGAACTGATGCCAGCATATTTGCCAACACTGGATGGGGAACTCCCAATTCCACTGGACCTATTAAGCCACCTGTTTGAGCCTCAGGACCTTGAGAATACTCGCGAGCGAGTTCGCTAAAAGACTGTTCTCCTTCCTGAATTCTGAAGTAAAGCTCTTGAGCGATACAAATATCTTTCACCCGAATCAAAGAATAGACAACCCTATCTAACTTTGCTTTACGCTGAAGAAAGTAGGACTGTAACTTATCTGCCCAAGTGCTTCGCTTGAAGTTTTCCAGTTTGATATTACGTGTGGCTAGATAGTCCACTTGTTCACGGTTTAGACCACGAATTTGTAACCATGCTTGCAGGTCATCTTCAGAATTCAACTGATGCTGTTGGTAGAATTGCTTATATGCCTGAGTATTTTCTTCTGCTGTCAGAGTATGGTTAGCGATCGCATTATCGACGATAATCTCTCGCATCAATTGCGGCAGTATTCCGTACTGCTTCAGTAGGGGAATGAGTTCGTTGTTGTTAATGGCGCGATCGCCGACTTGTAGAACTGGAATCATAACCTCCTAACTGTTATAATTACTACCATAGGCTAAATAGAGTCAATAAACTCTTCAGGTTTTCTCAAGATATCTTAATAATAGTATTTCTAGTTTAACTATACTGACTCTTGACAAGTAACTTTATATCTGCTTAAGTTTTCCACCTGTCATGAGAGTGATGGAAACAGAGGTTATAGAAAAATCGCCCCCACATTTGGTGTGAGGGCAAATGAAAGCGGAAGAAAAATAAAAGCCTCAGTTATGATTTTGACTAGATAGCGACATTTGGCTGTGACCAATTCTGAGTTCCTAGCAAGTCATGACCTTCGCTAACTAACATGTTGTTGTTAAGTCCAGCAATACCTATACGCGGATCAAGGCTAAGAGGTTTTCCTAACCCTAGCAGGATGATTTCATCATTGTTGATCGCAGATGGTCGTCCCACGGAGAAAGGATAGTTGTTGTCATTGGCAACTAAGATAGTATTTTTATCAATCACCAGCACATTTTCGATGGTTTGGAATGGGAAGGTGAACTTTGTGCTGCCATCTTGATTTACAGCCATTTTCAGGTAAATAGACCACTGTCGTAGAGGTGCAAAGCTTTGCGTCCTTACAAACGGTGTGGTTCATTTCGGTGAAAACTGCTGTAAGTCATTTGGATCTTGAATATTGAGTAGATCTGCGACTTCTTCTTTTGCCACATATCCTTTGCTCACAGCATATCAAGGTGTTAATGGTCATTGATAAATTCTTCAGCTTTGGCGCAGGGAACTGTCAAATTGTCGATGTGACAGTTTGTCAGTATAATTTTATTTAAGTATATAAGTGTTAATTCTGGTTGTGTCTGTACCTTTATCTATACCCTGTCTACCTCAGTAGTAATGATAATTATTAGTACAAGGAAATAAGTTATGACGTACTTACAGAATCTTTCTGGAGTCTTCTTTGGGAAAGATGATGCTGCTTCAGAATCACAGCAGGGCTTTTTAGGTCAGATATTTTTGAAAACTTCTTTTTACGATAGGGTAAACAGTGGATAAAAATTTTTGATAACAGGAAGAAAAGGTACTGGAAAAACAGAATTCGTGTTTCATTAAAAAATGCATTAAAAGCAAAAGGTAAAAATACTATTTTCGTAACATCTAAAGATTTGTCTGTGCCAAAAATGCAGCAAATTCACAATACGGCAATTAATTATTTTGAAAAATTTGAATTAGCTTGGAGATATGTATTTATTGTAAAAATTGCACATGAATTAATTACTGTTATTGATGAAAAACAATCTGATTCAAATAAATTAGAATTTTCGGAAAATCAATATATCAAGAAAATTTCAATTTTTTTATATAAAATTAAGAAAATTGAAAAACCATTTTGGAAAAAACTAACTTCAGTATTGGATAAAGTTTCAAAATTTTCAACAAAGATTGCAAGTGTAGAAGTCGGAATGGAAGCTAGACAAATAGAAAACCATTATGAATTCAATGAGAAGCTAGATAAATTTGGCGAAACTATAAAAGCGTTAGTACAAACTAATGATTTAAATATTACTATTTCAGTAGAAGACATTGATGATATTTGGGATACAACTGAACAGTCAAAACCTTTAATTGTAGGTTTATTAAATACAATTAGAAAACTGAATTCATTTTTTTATCCAAAATTTGTAATTTTAGTTTTCATTCGTTCTGATATCTGAGATGGACTATCTTTTCCTGATAAAGACAAATAAGTTTAGAAGTGAAACTGAAACAATTACTTGGTCGGATTTCGAGTTAAAACGCTTAATAGCAATAGGTATAAAAATATTAGCAAATTTAACTCATATAGAACAACATGAAATTCATAAAATATCGGAAACTTTATTTGAAAATAAAATTGAAAGCAAAAAAGATTCTTTTACATATATTGTTGCTCGTACACTAAAACGCCCACGTGAAGTAATACAATTTTGTAATTTGGCATTAACAATTGCACTGCACAAGATAGAAATGCTTCTCGAATTACATCGGAAGATATTTTATCTGCAGAATCACGTTACTCTATTTGGAAATTAGATGATTTAGTTAATGAATACACGGTTCAGTATCCTTTTCTCCGAGATATGCTTGGCATTTTTCAAAGCTTTAAAAAATTTTTTACGAAAGAAGAGCTTCATCCAAAGTATGAACAAGCAAAGAAAGCTCTTGAAAGAATATTTCCAGATATTATTAATTTAGATTTAGATGGATTTCTTCAGATATTATTTGGAATAGGATTTATTGGAGCTAAAGTTTATGGTCAAGAGATTTATAATGATTATAGTCAAAATTTACCAAGAATTGTATTAGTAAATATTAATAACCTTGAGGGATTGGTTATTCATCCAGCATTTCATCTGGGGTTAGGTTTAAGAAAAGTTAAGATAAAAAATAATGATGAAATTGAAGTTTTACAAAAATCGGAGGATTTTCAATCAAACATTCAAATTGGTGGAAATGTTTCTGGTAACATCCATATCCAGGGCGAACGCATCTAAATATATTGTCCTAAACTTCCTGTCCGTTGCTATAAAAAGCGTACTTCGAAACCTCGTAAACAGACTGCCAAATCCGCTTAATTTCGCTATCTTTATATTCCTTGGTTTAAATTTCTTTAACCCAGCATCGCTGGGTCATTTTCCGTGCCTTAGTCTAAAGTCCAATGATAAGCTTCTTAAATTTATTAAGTATATAAGTAGATGAACGTAAATAGACGCTTCTCCTAACTTCTTTGACACAAACCAATCAATTTTTGGAATCGGCTTAAACTCCTTATCCAAAACGTCCAGAAGTGTAGTCGCGGGTGCGAGAATCAAGAGCATTCCCGAAGATTTGATTTGTTGATCCAAATTCAACCATTTGACCAATTCGACTTTCATCAGTGCTGAAGAAAGCGGTGAAATCAGAAACGCGAGCGGCTTGCTGCATATTATGAGTTACAATTGCAATTGTCAGTTCCTCGCGTAAACTGTGGATGAGCTCCTCAATTTTCATTGTTGCTATTGGGTCAAGAGCCGAACAAGGCTCATCCATTAAGAGAATTTTTGGTTTAACTGCTAAAGCACGAGCAATACATAGACGCTGTTGTTGACCACCAGAAAGCCCTAAAGCTGATTTCTGTAGTTTATCTTTTACCTCATTCCAAATTGCAGCACCTCGCAGAGCATATTCAACTATTTCATCTTGTTCTGCTCTAGGACGCCATCCAGCAATTTTTATCCCGTAAACGATATTATCGTAAATGCTCATGGGAAAAAGGTTTGGCTTTTGAAACACCATACCTATTTGGCGGCGTAGCCGATTTAGATTAACACGAGAACTGTAGATATTTTGACCATAAAATTCTACGCTGCCATCTACTTTTACTGCTCCTTCTAATTCACTAATGCGATTAAGGCATTTAATGAATGTAGATTTACCACAACCGCTAGGACCAATAATTGCAGTGACTTGGTTCTCGTAGACATCCATTGTCACGCCTTCGAGTGCTTTGGAAGTGCCATAGTAGAAGCTAAGGTTCTTGACTTTGATTGCTGGGTTTAATTTACTCATACTGTGTTAAATATTACAACAAGAGTTCACAACATGACTTCAGTTGTGATTAGACATTTCTCTTTCTTATGAAAACACGAGAGAGAATACTGATTAACATAATTATCCCCACTAAAACAAGAGAAGCAGTCCACACTAATGCTGTTTTTTCTGGCGAGGGATCGTTGTATAAGTTAAAAATTAATACGGATAAGGAAGCTGTTGGCCCCAATAAGTCGCTTGACCAATCTAAACTGAACAAAGCAGTAAAAATTAAGGGTGCTGTTTCACCTGCAGCACGAGCTACAGCTAACAAAACTCCTGTGGTAATTGTGGGAATTGCTGCTGTGACAACAACGCGCCAAGTCGTCTGAAAACGAGTTCCTCCCAAGGCAGCTGAACCGAGACGTACAGAAGTGGGAATAAGTTTTAGGGCTTCTTCTGTTGTCAATACAATCACAGGGAGCATGAGAACTGCTAATGCAAAACCACCGGCGATCGCACTAAATTTCTTAGTTATCAATACAATAACAGCGTAAGCAAAAACACCGACAACAATCGAAGGAACCCCAGTCAGAATAGAGGCGACAAAGCGAACAGTACGACCAATGCGACTTCCTTTACCAATTTCTGACAAAAATATACCTGTCATGACTCCAGTCGGAATACTGAACAGCGCCGCAATGACTACCATTTCCAAGGTACCAACAATCGCATTCCCAAATCCATCGTTTATGACTGATGTTACAAACATAGATGGTTTGATGCTTGTTATACCCCTTCCGATAATTTCCCACAGCAATGACAGCAAAGGAATCAGGGCTAAAGCTGAGAGCGAGAATGCGATCACAGTCATGCCATTGTTAAATATCTGCCTTATAGGTGGTAGAGGACTACATATCTCTGCTGCCACTGATTTCTCTATTTCAGACTCTTGATGAGTGCTCATATTCTTTGCTTAAATGATTTGGAACTTCCGCATCTTGCTTTAGAAATAGAATACATAGGACATCTTACCTGGATTTGACACTTGTTATTTGTGTTCCCAGTGTCTTGAAAATAAGCTTTCTACTTGCTCTTGCCACTGACAAACTGTACAACCACTAAAGCACAAATATTGACAACTAAAGTCACAATAAATAGAATCAAGCCCAAATATGTTAAAGCACCAATGTGCAATGGATCTTGAGCTTCAGCAAATTCATTGGCTAGTACAGAGGGAATTGAGTAAGCTGGATCAAGTAGTGAAAGACTAACCTGAGCCGAGTTACCAATCACCATAGTCACAGCCATTGTTTCTCCCAAAGCTCTACCTAGGGCAAGCATAGCTGCACCCACAATTCCAGAAAATCCAGCGGGTAATATCACCCGAAAAATAGTTTCCCAACGAGTAGAACCCAGAGCCATTGAGCCACTGCGTAACTCTTTAGGAATAACTAACAAAACTTCACGACTAATTGCTGCCATCGTCGGCAAAATCATAATCGCAAGAATTATGCCAGCAGTCAACATATTGAACCCAGCAGGACTTGGTGTATGAAACAGTGGTATCCACCCGAAAATGTTGGATAGCCACGTTTGTAGAGGTACAAAACTTGGAATAAAAACGTAGACGCCCCACAAACCAATAATGACGCTGGGAATAGCAGCGATGAGTTCTACGATAAAAGCTATGGTTCCACGTGCTGAAGCAGGGATGAAATTTTCACTCGTGACTAAGGCTACCGCTATCCCCACTGGTACGGCAAACAACATGGCGATCGCGCTGCTAACCAAAGTGCCATAAATATATGGCAAGGCACCAAAAACGAGATTACCTGTATCCCATTGTTGATTCCACAAGAACCCTAGTCCAAACTTATTAATAGCTGGTAGAGCTTTTTGGAAGATGATCCAACTCATCCAAAACAAGACAGCAACCGTCAAGGCTGCAAACACATAAACTAGCCATGTAAATCCTTTATCTATCCAGAAATTTTTCCCACTGCTAGCTGTTATGTCTATACTTTCATCAATCAAACTAGGTTGATTATTATTAGCTGGTTCAGAGGAATTTGCCATTACGAATCAGAGAATTAAATTATGTTCATGATTTTAGAGTGGGCTAATAGCCCACCCTGGTAGAGGAAAAAGTGTCAGATGACCGGAACTAAGGGTGTAGGGGTATAGGGGGAAGAGGGGATCTTCTAGCCCCTAAGAGGGGCGCTACGCAAATGTGGTACATCTCTACCCCGAACCCAGAAGGACTCAAGCCCACGCCAGATGTCTCAAGTCGGGAGACCCGCCCACGACACTGGCTCCTTAATTTCTTAATGGAGAAATGTAGAAGATGTGCATCCTTAATTCAAGCCCCTCAATTCATTGATGGGGATCCCCTACACCCTTACACCCTTACACCCTTACACCCCTAGTTTGCTGACAGATTATTTGATAGCGCTGTTGACCGTTTGTATAACTTTTTGAGCTACAGGATTTGGAATACGAGTGTAGTTTAAGTCGTCATTTATTTGTTGACCATCTGTTAACACCCAATTTACAAAGTTCTTGACAGCAGTTCCTTGGGCAGCATTGGGATAACTTTTATATATCAACAACCACGTTAGACCAACGATAGGATAACCCTGTGCTGGGTCGTCAACAAAAACCCGGAAATTGGCTGGGAAGTTTACAGTTGATAAGGCTTGGTTAGCAGTTTGTAAAGAAGGAGCTACAAATTCTCCTTGCTTGTTCTGCACCTGTGCTGCTTTGAGCTTGTTTTTCAGGGCGTATTCATACTCAACATAACCAATGGCACCAGGAGTACGAGTTACTGAACTCGCTACTCCTGGATTCCCTTTCGCCTTGGTGACATTCGGGATAGTCCAATTTGGAGACTTGCTGGTACCAACTCGTCCTTTAAAATAAGGACTTATAGAACTCAAATGGTTGGTAAAAATAAAAGATGTACCACTACTATCGGCGCGAACAACAGCTTTAATCGGCTGATTTGGTAGATTCACACCTGGATTATCTGCTTTGATTTGAGGATCGTTCCAGTTAGTAATTTGACCAGAGAAAATCGCTGGTAGTGTCTTGCGGGACAATTTGAGATTATCTATAGGAAGATTGTGAACTACTGCAACAGCACCACCTGCGGTAGGTACTAAGATGACACCATTCTTAACTTTAGCTATTTCCGCATCAGTCATCGCAGAATCACTAGCACCAAATTGAACAGTGCCAGCAATAACTTGATTAACACCAGCACCACTACCAACGGCTTGATAGTTAACTGACAGGTCTGGATACTTCTTTTTGACTTCACGAGCATAACGTTCGTAGAGTGGAGCGGGAAAAGTTGCTCCCGCACCATTGAGGGTTTCTGCTTGGGCGATCGCGGTAAAAATCGATCCAAAACTAACAGCAGCCGTAACAACTGAAACACTAACTACACGACTTAAAACAGTAGTTGAAATTTTCATATGCCTCGTTATTAAGGAATAAATTTTTGTTGAGCGACAATACGCAAATACACTACTATGAATATAGTTAAGAAAAATTTAAGAAAAAAGAAACGTTACTTTAAATATTTTTTAAGAAGCTTTTGATATTACATTCTTTACCCTTAGGCTAAAAATATCTTGACAATAGATTGAAAATTTGCATCCACGTATAAATATTATTCTTCAAAATCTTGATTAGAAAATATTTTTGGTACTGTTATAGATACAACTCCTCATTTATTAACCTTTTTTCTCACCAGTAAAGTCAATAGGCAAGGTTTTCAAATATCTCAATTTTTCACAGGAAGTTTATTTTTATGCTTATCCTTAAAAGAACGAAACCCTTTTTATCTAACAATGGCTATGAGTACGCCAAATGAGCAATTATTATTGCACACATAAAGCCATTAATTGTAGAACATAATAATGTCATATTTCCACTTGTAATTATTTCAATTTGCAATCCATGACGGCATTATTTATGGTTTTAACAAAAGCCTCAATAGATGAAGCATTTGTTAAAACCATAAATAAAATTAGCTCAGCAATCCGTGCAGGAGTTGTGAAATGACTCGTTGAGGCAGGGAACGCTTAACAGGGAATAGGCGTGTGAAAGTCTCTGATGATGTCCGTATTTTCTCATTAGTTCATGTCCGAATCTAGCTGGCAACAGCTATACTTTGTTTTTTTACGCCTTTCTACTTAGTGTGTTGATGAGAAGACTAATTTACAACCCCAACTACGTAAAGCCAATTAAATTTCCAAGCGTTCACATTGAAATCAACCTCAGGGCTGGTTTTATCAGCCAGGTAAGTTACGTATATTAAATTAGGTGATGTGCTTGTTCTTTTTCCGTAAAGGCACGGCATTGCTGTGCCTTTCTTACTTCGCTAAATTAACTTTGTTATCTCGCTACTTGTTCCAAACAAATATTAATCCCTCTCTCGACGGATATAGTCGTTGCCAGGTAGGTTCGGACATGAACTAATGAGAAAATACAGACATCACGAGATTTTCAACCCTGTTAAGCGTTAAGCATTCCTTGCTATATGTCCTAATAGAGTTGGCAACTGCTATACCATCCGCAGATAGAGGTATTCACCGACTGAATTTTATTATCTTCAGCAATATATCAATAAATATTATGTAAAGGAGGCGACTATTACTGCTCAACTATCCAAGGATGTTGTCATCCAGGAATGCCACAGATCAAGTATTGCTGAAGCCTTGACACATGCTGTAGAAATTGCTGATTATTGTGCGGCTAACGCCGCTGCGATTGATAACAATGGCGCTTTTCCTGAGAGCGAGTTTAAGCGGATTGCAAAAGCAGGCTTGTTGGCTGCACCTTTGCAGCCAGAGTTAGGCGGGTGGGGTGCAGGAATTGATGCCAATGTTACCTACGAATCACTAATGCTATTAAAGCAGATGGGGCGTGGGAATTTGGCAGTGGGTCGAGTTTATGAGGGGCATGTCAATGCACTGCAACTGATTCAGACTTTTGGAACTAGAGAACAAATTGCAAGTTATGCTTGTGATGCCCGCGATCGCCACAAAATTTTTGGCGTTTGGAATGCCCAAGCGTCTGATGGTGTCAAGATTATCCCTCTTGACAATGGTAAGTATCGTTTGGAAGGTTCTAAAACCTTTTGTTCGGGATCTGGCTATGTTGAGCGTCCCTTTGTGAATGGAACGTTACCCGATGGCAGTTGGCAAATGTTCATTGTGCCAATGGATCAAGTTACCACACTCAGTGATCCTAATTGGTGGCAACCTTCTGGAATGCGAGCAACTGCTAGCTACAAAGTAAATTTTAGCGGCGTGGAGTTGGAAGAAAGTTCATTAATTGCTAAGCCAGGAGACTACTTTCGCCAGCCTTGGTTGTCTGCGGGAGTCGTTCGCTTTGCTGCGGTGCAATTGGGTGGAGCGCAAGCACTATTTGACTTAACTCGCCAGTATCTCCAGAAAATGGAATATACAAACGATCCATATCAAAAAGAACGCTTGGGCAGGATGGCGATCGCCATTGAAAGTGGTCATCTGTGGCTACGGGGTGCTGCTGATATGGTAGCAGCTTATGCACCGATATTTGGAGGTCATCCCAGTGTTAACAACCCGCAAGCAGACCAACTTGTCGCCTATGCAAATATGGTGCGGACGACAATTGAACAAATTTGCATTGACATGATGCAAATCTGTGAGCGCTGTATTGGCACTCGCGGTTTACTACCACCAAATCCGATGGAACGCATCATCCGGGATTTAACTTTGTACCTACGTCAACCTGCCTTTGATGCAGCTCTTGCCAATGTTGGACAGTATGTCCTAGCTGAAACTCATCCTGCTCACTTGCTTTGGAATAATGAATAACCAGGTTACGATTGCATCACCACTCACTCATTCTAATAGTTTGCCTTGGCGTTCACTCAAGGAGATTGCTTGTGGTTCGGCGTTAGTCGTTGCCCCTCATCCCGATGATGAGACACTAGGTTGTGGTGGTGCGATCGCCTTACTACGTTCTCTCAATTTGATGGTACGTGTTTTGGTTATCAGTAACGGTACTCTTTCACACCCTAATTCACAGAAATATCCCGCACCTGCGCTGCAGGCGTTGCGGGAAAGTGAAACACTCTCGGCGCTTTCTGTATTAGGAGTGGAAGCGAATGCAGTCACTTTTTTACGTCTGCAAGATGGCTCAATTCCAGCACAGTATAAAGGTGCAGTAACGACTTGCGTTGCTTATCTAACAGAAATTGCGCCGCGCATGATCTTTTTACCATGGCGCTACGATCCTCACCCAGATCATCGAGCCACTTGGAAGTTAATTCACACCGCGCTGTCTGACTCAGGCTTATCGCCGCAATTGATCGAGTATCCCATTTGGGACTGGGATCCAGAGCAACGCGGAACCCTACCAGAATCTCTTGAAGTCACAACTTGGCGGTTGGATATTAGCGCGGTAGTGGAATTGAAACAGCAAGCGATCGCCGCCTATCGCTCCCAAACCACAGATTTAATTGATGATGATCCAGAAGGCTTTCGCCTGACTCCGCAAATGCTTTTGAACTTTACCCGTTCTTGGGAAGTTTATTTAGAAGCCAAAATTTAAGAATTATGAAACTGGCAATTTTTGATATTGATGGGACGCTAACTCAAACAAATAATGTAGATAGCCAATGCTTTGTACAAGCATTTGCCAAGGAATTTCAAATCAAAGAAATAAACACGAACTGGGCTACCTATGGACATACCACTGACTCTGGGATAGCTTTGCAAATTTTTCAGCACAACTGGGGACGTGTTCCCCAAACCACTGAGTTATGCCAATTGCAGCAATGCTTTGTAGAGTTATTGCATAGTCATTATACACAAACTCCTGCATCATTTGTCGAAATACCCGGAGCTTGTGTGATGTTACAGCACCTAGCCCAAACAAAAGATTGGGCGATCGCCCGCACATGCCCAGAGGGGTTTGTTGAAGGAAACCCCTCTCCCCAAATCTCCGATTTGGGGCAACCAAGCGAAGCTTTGTTGGGGCATAGGGCGCGCTACGCGATCGCAATTGCTACAGGCGGATGGCGTGCTTCAGCCGAGATGAAGCTGCAAGCAGCGGGGTTAGATATAACGCAACTACCAGCAGCGTTTGCTGACGATAGCATCTCCCGAGAAGATATTGTGAAAACAGCTGTGTCGAGAGCTAAGACGTTCTACGATCAGCCTGATTTTGAAAGAATTATTTACATCGGCGATGGTATTTGGGATGTTTTGACTGCTATCCAACTGCAACTACCTTTTGTTGGTGTCGCCAGCGATACACAAAAGCCGCTCTTAGAAAATGCTGGTGTTGAGTGTATTATACCAGACTTTATAGACTTTGAATCTTTTTTAAAAGCCCTGGATACTGCCAGCATCCCCAACCAGCACAAACCGTTGCAGGTACAAAACAATTCCCTGCCAGCAAGTTATTTTGAAACGCTCTATGGTACTAACCCCGACCCGTGGAAGTTTGAAACGAGCGAATACGAAAATAAAAAATATACTGCCACCATCGCAGCTTTACCCAAACAGCGCTATCATTCTGCTTTTGAAATTGGTGGTTCTATTGGTGTTTTGACAGAAAAGTTAGCCCAACGTTGCGACTCGCTACTTTCTGTTGATGTGTCAAAAATAGCTCAAAGCAGAGCAATTCAACGCTGTCAACACTTACCGCAGGTACGCTTTGAAATTATGTGTTTGCCACAGGAGTATCCTGACGAAATGTTTGATTTGACTGTGGTTTCTGAAGTTGGTTACTACTGGTGCTGGGAAGATTTGAAAAAAGCTCAACAGTGCATTCTCAAACACCTTGAACCAGGAGGACATCTGCTTTTAGTTCACTGGACACAATATGCTCGTGATTATCCCCTCAATGGCGATCAGGTTCACGACTCCTTTTTTGATTTAACGCCTACTCACCTGCGGCATTTAAAAGGTAAACGGGAGGAAGAATATCGGCTGGACGTGTTTGAGCGGGTTTTTGAGGAATAAGTCACACCAAGTTGCGAACAGAGAAAAAACCGCAGAGACGCAGAGGAGCCAGTGCGTTGGGGAGCCAGTACTGTAGGAGGGTTTCCCGACAGAGGTATCTGGCATCCGGGTTTCCCGACTTGTAGACGCCGGAGGCGGCTTCCCGTAGGGTAGCACCTGGCGTAACACAGAGAAAGAGAGAAAGAGAGAGGAAAATTCTCTGTATGAATGCAACGCGCGTATCAAAACTCATAACTCAGGAATTTTTTCTCCCCCGACTTTCAATCAGGGGAGCACTTCAAATCTAGCTGATTCGCTTAACAACAAGAAAATCAACAGCCAAAATTTCGCTATTATGTAAGTACATCAAGTACATACACAATGAGCGACTCCTACAAAATTCGCAGCACCAAAATTGGTAACAGCGCGGGATTTCGACTACCTGCGGAATTTTACCGCGAACATCCCCAGTTTGCTAATGCTTCAGGTTGGATAGAAGTATTGTCCCCCGATACTGCGATCGTCAAGATTATTCCCGAATCGGTTGATGACGAGGATGAGGAAGATTCTCTGGTGATGCGCCTGTTTATCGATTTTGCAATCGCAGAAGCTTTGAAAAATAATACCCTGCAACCTTACACAACTGAGATGTCCAAGGCTGCACATAAATTGATTGAGGGTGTGGAATTAGAGGACGAATCGTTGCAAGATGGCTAAGCTTCTCAGTAATGGCTGGGAGATTTATTTTCACCCGCAACTATTTGGAACTCAGTATCAAGAATTATTTGACCGTGTTTCTAATTTACGGGAAAAGTTACCAGAAAGTGAGTTTAAAACCCATCCAACAGTGAAGTTATTTGCAGCGATTACTGTTGCCATTGAAACTAACATTCCTTGCGATCCCAATGCCCGTCATTTTGCTTTGACAGGAACATTAAAGCGCTACGGACGGGTAAAGAAGATGGGTTTACCGCAAAGATATCGCCTGTTTTTTCGAGCATTTGATACCCCAGAATTAAAGGCAATTGTGATTGTGTGGCTAGGATTTCCCCGCAAAGAGGGAGCAAAGGATGATTGTTATCAAGTTTTTACCAAAATGGTGGCACGGGGAACATTTCCAGATAGTTTGGATGAATTAATTGCGCAACCAGAAACAAACCAGGACAAACCGGAGTAAAACATACAGCATAATAGAGGCACCCCTCGAAAATAAACGAACGGAAAGCTGAGAGTAACGGTTTGGGACATCAAGATTCGAAGCGCAACAGCTTATTATTCTCGACGGCGATCTCGACGCCAACTCTCAACACGCAAGCGTAAATCCTGAATAGCCTGTTCAATTTTCACATTTTCCCAGCGAGAAAGCCAAACACCATCGAGTAAGGAGCGTAGTTCAACTTGTTCAAACAACTGACCAAAGGTATATGGTTGTGCTAATTCTTCGACAAGCCATAGCGTCGGAACTCCCAACGTGTTTGCCAAAAGTGCTACGTGCATATAACTTGGCTTTAAGCCGTTGAGAACACACGACCACATTTTTCGTAATTGGTGACGCGCTTGGAAACGAGTTTCAATTGCAGCTGCGGATTCAACCAAAAATGATTGCTGTTGCTGTCCCATTTGTGACCACTTACTCAACTGGTTTGCTAAACCAATGTCTGTGCGTCCAGTTTGTCTGGCTGAAGTCACAACCCGTACTAGCGGACTGTGACGAAAACGGGCATTCACCCGGACTAAAGCGTTATAGAATGCAACATCTTCGGGAGTACGGACGGGGGGTAAACCTCCTGCCACTGCATACATTTGTGCCGTCACCGCCAAACTTGCCCCATAGTGTTGGTAGTGCCGAGGAAAACTGTCATAAGGGTCAGGGTCGATGTAAGATTCTAATTCTGCAATCAAGTAGCGATAGCCTACCTCACGTAGATGACAAACTCTGGCGTAAGGATCTAAGGCAGCACGATCAACTTGGTTTGTGATAATTCGTCCTCCTACCGCATCAGCGCCGCAAGCAATTTCATGTAGGTTGGCTGCAATCCAAGTTGGGCTGACTTGCGAGTCCCCATCGGTTGAGGCAATGATCCCTCGCGGGCGTCCTAAACCTATCAAGCGGCGATATGCCTCATCCATCAAAATCTGACGCACTCGACCAATGTAAGCTTCTGTCGGGGGTAGTGTTTTTTCAATTACGTGGAGTGCTAAATCTGGATGTTGTTGAGCAAAATTCTGGGCGATCGCCACCGAATCATCGCTACAATTATTTGCCAGCAAGATAACTTCGTAGCGTTTAGAGTCTAAAAGCTGCCCTTCTAAGTCAACCTGGTATGCCAAAGCAGCAAGAGTTTGTGTCAACGTCTCAGCTTCGTTGCGAACTGGAACAATCACACAAACTTCACAATGTGGTGAAGGCGGCGTTTGGACTAGAGTTTGGGAAAAGCCCCCGCAAAGTTGTGCAACTGGAAAGTCAGCAACTTGTTGGAAGCGCTTACTTTCCATAGAAACCATTTTTCCGTCTCCAGGAAAACATACAGATTGTGTTCATCAAAACTGGGATTTTTTTGATCTTTGTATTATTTTTTTAAAATTTAATCATTTAGTTTTAATCCCTCTACAGCATGATTAGTGTTAATTTAAACTCTACCAACAGATGTAGTAAAAAACTCTCGTTAACTTTCAACTCTCTCATCATCAAACTATTAGCCTTAGAGAATGTTTTCTTATCCTTAAAATTTTGCATATAAAATTATACATAAATTAATATTTTCTTCAATAATTTCGCCAAAAATAACCCTGATCAAAGATATTTTTTTATTATTTAAAATAAAAAATAAGATATGTTAAGCAAGCCAGCTAGCGCGATATCGAAACCGCAGTAGTTTTACAACTCATGCGGTTGAACCAGATGCCAAATCCAGAAAGTTTGAGTCAGGGCATCAACTTTTACGGTAATTCAAGCGGAAGTATGAAAGCTGCGAAGTATGTTCTGTCAATAAAGAAAATTAATTGACGGATAGCAATCCTATTTGATTTGTGTGAAAGTGCCTGCGCTTTGCGCATAAATCGGGCATACTCAGATTCCCGACAACTTTTAAAGGAGTCAGGAATCTTGTTGTTCACGAATTATTTAGGATTGTTATAGTCTCCCACAATAATGGTCGGTTTATTTAGAAAAGAGTTGTACTAGTGTTTCTTTAGCCCCAAACTGATACAACTTGTGTAAATGGTTGCTAACTGACTCAACGAAACGCGACGACTGCGATAAATCGCCAAAAATCTGAGATAGACTAAGCAATGGTTTGGGATCAAAGCCATCGGAACAAGCTAGTTGAGTCAGGATGTCTGCCATTGGATCGTCAATCGCAATGGGGTTGCCTTGGTCATCCTGTCCGTTGAGGTAACGGAACCAAGCAGCAACTGTTAGGCTCATGTAGTCAATAGCTCCTTCCTGTCGCAGCGCGTCACGCAGCGACCCCAGTACAAATTTTGGCATTTTAGCGAAACTATTAAGGCAAAGACGCGGCAGTTGATCCCGAATTTTGGGATTAGCAAAGCGTTCAATTAAGGTCTTTTTGTAATCATCTAAATCAATCCCTGGTACAGGTTGGAGTGTCGGCGTCACTTCTGCCATCAAATGATCAACGGCTTGCCGGATCAATGGATCTGCCATGACCTCATGAACGTAGGTGTACCCTGCCAAAGAACCGAGATAGCCAATCAATAAGTGACTGGCGTTGAGTAAGCGGATTTTCATCATCTCGTAGGGATGAACATCGCTGGTCATCTGGACACCAACGGACTCCCAATCGGGTCTACCTGCACAGAAATTGTCTTCAACGACCCATTGAAGGAATGGTTCAGCAACCACTGGAAAGGCATCATCGATATTAAACTGTTCCGCCACCATTTTAATATCGGGTGCAGTTGTGGCGGGAGTAATGCGATCAACCATACAGTTGGGAAACGCAACCTGTTCGGCTACCCAACGTCCCAACTCTGGGTTCTGCATTTGAACAAATGCGGTTAACATTTTTCGGGCAATGTTGCCGTTACCTTGGAGATTGTCGCAGGACAACACGGTAAACGGTGCTAGTCCTTGTTGATAGCGGCGATCAAGTGCTGCCGTCAAAAAGCCATATACTCCAATTGGTTCATCAGGATGCTGTAAATCGTACTGGATCGTTGGGTGATTGGCATCAAATTCACCGCTACCTTCAATATAGTAATAGCCCCCTTCTGTAATGGTGAGCGTGACAATGCGGCATTTGGGATCTGCTAAGGTGTCAATCACTGCTTGACGGTTATCTGGGGCAAACAGATATTGGGTGATAGCACCAATAACACGAGCGCGATCGCCTTCTGGTGACCTTTCAACTAACGTATACAAACAATCTTGAGAATTCAGTGCATCCCGCATGCGTTTGTCGAATTCCAGTAGTCCAACCCCGCAGATTCCCCATTCACTTCCGGAATTTTGATGAAAGTAATTATCAAGATAGAACGCTTGATGTGCTCGATGGAACCCACCCACACCGATATGGACAATGCCGTTAGTAATTTGGTGGCGATCATAATTCGGTACGCGGACGTTATTTCCTAAACGAGATAAGGATGTTTCATTCAGCTTAATAGCTGAGCTTGTGTTCATGTTGTTCATACGGAGTCAGGTGATGACGACGAGTTTTGTGAATAGCTGCACCTTGTTGATCGAACAAATGGCAAAAATTACCATTGATCGAAATGGGAACGCGATCGCCAGTGTAATTGGAATTGTCTCCATCTGTTTGCACAACCAGGGTGTCGCCCCCGGCAATCTTGACGTAAAGGTAGGTTTCTCCGCCCAAGCGTTCCACAACTAACACTTCGCCATTAACTGTGGCGTAATTCTCAGTGAATCGCAGATGTTCAGGGCGAATTCCCACGGTGGCGCGATCGCCAACTGAAAGACGTTCCGGTTTGACAGGAATCGTTACAGTTGCCTCACCCGGAAGTTTTACAGTTGCCCCAGAATCATTAACGGCTGTTACCGTGACTGAGAGAAAGTTCATTTTTGGGGAACCAATAAATCCGGCGACAAATAGATTGTTGGGATGGTGGTATAATTCCAGGGGTGAACCCACTTGCTCGACCACGCCACCTTGCAATACCACAATCTTGTCGGCAAGGGTCATCGCCTCCACTTGGTCGTGCGTTACATAAATCATCGTGGCTTGCAAGCTGTTGTGCAGGCTGGCAAGTTCCAGCCGCATCTGGACGCGCAAGGCGGCATCCAAATTTGACAAGGGTTCGTCAAATAAAAACACTTTGGGATTGCGGACTAAGGCACGACCGATCGCCACCCGCTGGCGTTGTCCTCCCGATAGTTCTTTGGGCTTACGCTGCAAAAGTGGCTCCAGTTGCAGGATACGAGCAACTTCCCGCGCCCGATCATTGCGTTGAGCTTTCGGCATCCCAGCCAGACGCAGACTAAATGACATATTTTCTGCCACCGTCATGTGCGGATACAAGGCGTAGGTTTGAAACACCATTGCCAAGCCGCGTTTATCTGGAGGCACATCATTAACTTTCTCTCCATCAATCAGCAGATCGCCAGAGGTGATTTCCTCCAGTCCGGCAATCATCCGCAGTAAGGTTGATTTCCCACAACCAGAAGGACCGACGAAAACAACAAACTCGCGATCGCCAATATCAAGATCAATACCTTTAATCACCTCAGTATCAGCATACCGTTTACGAACATCTCTTAAAGTGACTGTTGACATAAAATACTCCTATCAATGCATTTGACCTCTTGCAAAAGTGAGATTTGACGAGGTTCTGTTCCCTGTTCCCTGTTCCCAACTTCTACAACAAGTCTATTGAAAACAGGCAAATTATTTCACCGCACCAAACGTCAGACCACGAACCAATTGCCGTTGACTCAACCAACCAAAGATCAGGATGGGCGCGATCGCCATTGTTGATGCTGCGGAAAGTTTTGCCCAAAACAATCCTTGGGGGCTGGAAAATGAGGCAATAAATGCTGTCAGGGGAGCCGCATCCGCTGTTGTCAAGTTTAAGCTCCAAAAAGCTTCATTCCACGATAAAATGATCGACAGCAAGGCGGTGGAAGCAATTCCCGGTAAAGCCAATGGCAGCAACACATGTATCAGTTCTTGCTGAGTCGTTGCCCCATCCATGCGATCGGCTTCCAGAATTTCCTTGGGAACTTCTTTAAAGAAGCTGTAGATCATCCAAACGACGATGGGCAAATTAATCAAGGTATAAATTATGATTAAACCAATCCGCGTATCTAGCAACCTAAAGTTGCGACACAAAATATAGATGGGAACCAGTACGCCCACAGGCGGCAGCATTTTAGTAGACAGCATCCACAACAAGGTTGCTTTGGTACGCTTGGTTGGGAAGAATGCCATTGCATAAGCGGCAGGGATGGCAAGCAGCAGCGCCAGGATCGTTGCTCCGAGTGAAATTGCTACGCTGTTAAACGCATAATTGAAATAATCTGCCCGGTCTTGGACGGCAACATAATTTTCTAATGTTGGCAGAAAAAATAACTGAGGCGGAGTAGCAACCGCAGCGACTTCCGTTTTAAAACTGGTGATAAACATCCAGAAAATCGGGAAAAACAAGATGCCAGCCGCAAGCCAGCCAAGCAAGGTTAGCAGCCAGTGATTCGAGGTTTTACGTGCCATCTTTAAGTATCCAAATTACGAGCAACACTACGCATTAGAAAGATTGCCACAACATTGGCAAGAATTACCGCAATTAATCCACCCGCTGAAGCACCGCCGACATCGAATTCCAACAAAGCTTTCAAAAAGATGTAATAAGCTAGGTTGGTAGTTGCTAGTCCCGGACCACCGCCTGTGGTGACAAAGATTTCAGCAAAGATGGTGAGGAAGAAAATCGTCTCGATCATGGCAACCACAGCAATGGCGCGGCTCAGATGCGGTAACATGACAAAACGGAATAAAGCGATCGCATTCGCTCCATCCATCCGCGCTGCCTCTAGCTGTTCGTGGTCGAGGGACTGAATTGCAGTCAACAAAATCAGCAGCGCAAAGGGTAGCCATTCCCAGGAAACGATAATAATGATGGCAAGCAGGGGAAAATCTGCAAACCAATCGATCGCTCCTAAACCCAATCCTCTGGTAATTTGAGCAAACAGTCCATTGACTGGATGCATCAGCATATTTTTCCAGATCAAGGCACTCACTGTGGGCATAACGAAGAAAGGAGAAATCGCCAATACCCGCGCAATTCCCCGACCGAAAAATTCCTGGTCAAATAGCACCGCTAATAACGTGCCTAAACCGATGGTGATTGCCAAAACGGAAACAACTAAAATTACGGTGATAGTGACCGAAGTCCACAACCCTGGATCGCTGAGAATGAATGTAAAATTTTCAAAGCCTACAGGTTTTTGTGCGCCTGGATTCAGTAAGTTATACCGCTGAAAGGAAAACCAGATGGTCATCACCAGAGGTACAATCATCCAGAGCAGTAGGGCAATCACCGAAGGCGCAACTAAGGGTAAGGTGGAAATCTTTCGCTTGGGTTGTTGCCGTATGGGTGGCTTTTCGGGACGAGACTCGACAACTAATGAAGAAGACATAGCCTAAATACAAGTATAGGATTCATATTTGATTTTTGTGAAACTAGGTACACTTTTATCAGTTATCAGTTATCAGTTACCAGTGATCAATTGTTCACTGTTCCCTGTTCCCTGTTCCCTGTTAAGCGTCTCCACGAGTAAGTTCATAAATTAAACCGGATTCCCATATGTGCATTTACTTGATATAGCCAGTGTGTTTCATAAAGCGTTCAGTGGCGTTCTGCGATCGCTGCAATGCCTGATCCACTGAAGTGCTATTAGTCAACGCGGCTGCAATGGTTTGCCCAACTTGAGAACCTATTGCTTGAAATTCTGGGATATCCACATATTGAACGCCCTTGTAAGGCGTTGGTTGTGCTGATGGACGAGTGATATCAGCAGATTGGATTGAATTGAGCACAATCTCAGCAAATGGTGCTGCTTTTCGATAGTTTGGATTTTCATAGGTAGATTTCCGTGTACCTGGTGGTACAGCCACCCAGCCATTTTGGTTAGCCACTAATTGCACGTATTCCTTGGATGTTGCCCAGGCAATAAACCTTTGCGCGGCTTCAGGTGATTTTGAGGTTTTAGGAACCGCGAGTGCCCAAGCCCAGAACCAATTTGAGCCATTAGGATATTTTTCAATTGGTGCGCGGGCAAAGCCAACTTTGTCAGAAACTTGGGATTCTTTGGGATTGGATAACAGCCCCGCTGCAACGGTTGCATCTACCCACATGCCGCATTTACCCGTCGAGAATAACGCCAGATTCTCATTAAATCCGTTGGAACTCGCTCCCGGCGGACCATACTTTTGCAGCAAATCAACATAAAAGCCGATCGCATCTTTCCAAGCTGGAGTATTGATCGTCGGTTGCCACTTCATGTCGAACCACTGTCCACCATATGTATTCACCAACGTGGAAAGAAATGCCATGTTTTCACCCCAACCCGGTTTTCCACGTAGACAAACCCCATAGACTCCCTTGCCTGGATTATGGATCTTGCTCGCCCACTCTTTGATTTGAGGATAGGTTGGCTGCTGGGAAACTGTAATTCCTGCTTTCTCAAACAAATCTTTTCGGTAGTACAGCATGGAACTTTCCCCATAGAACGGCAAGGCATAAAGTGTGCCATTGTTGGAAAGTCCTTCTCGTATAGGTTTTAGCAAGTCATTCACGTCGTAGCTTGCGCTAAGTTGATTCAAAGGTTTCAACCAATCGCGTTTCGCCCAGATTGATGTTTCATAAGAACCGATTGTCAAGACATCGAATTGCCCGCCCTGGCTAGCAATATCTGTAGTTGTGCGTTGGCGCAATACATTTTCTTCCAGCACAACCCACCGGAGTTGAATATCAGGATTAGCTTCCTCGAACTTGCGCGAAAGCCCCTGCATGACAACCATGTCGCCGTTGTTAACAGTGGCGATCGCGATTCTAGTTTTCTGTGCGGCTTGTGAGCGCGGTGAACAAGCATGTAATAGTTGCACCAGCATCACTCCAGCCAGGAATACTGCCAGCACTTTAGCGAAGCGGGGGATACGCATCGCATGACTCCTTATAAAGTAAAAAATCGAACGAATTAAATTTTTTATTTTATGCTCTTTTTTTGGGCAAAAGCTCAATAATAGAATCATACCAATCCCACTTCAATGACGGGCATTTGCAACAATTCTTCAATAAAAGGTTGAAACTATGACGGCGAAAGCAACCTATCAGTTTGCAGGCAAAACCATTCTGATTACAGGCGGTGCGGGAGATATTGGCAAGGCAACTGCACACCGTTTTGCCGCTAATGGCGCAGGTGTAGTCCTGCTAGATTTGAATGAACCGAAGATGGCAGATGTGGCTGAGGAACTAAAAAGTTACAAAGTTCCAGTCGCTACGTTTTCTTGTGATGTTACGACTGCTGATGATGTTGCCAAAGCTTTTACTGCTACTGTAGAGCAAATTGGACGTATCGATTATATCTTTAACAACGCGGGTTATCAAGGAGCATTTGCCAAGAGCGACGAATATCCTGAAGACGACTTTCAAAAGGTCATTAACATTAACGTTGTCGGCGTTTTTCACGTTCTCAAGGCGGCTGCCCAGCACTTGCGTGATGTGGGTGGAGGTGCGATCGTCAACACCGCAAGTTATGCAGGGGTAGTTAGTCCGCCAAATATGCTGGCATATGGCGCTTCAAAATTCGCGGTGATTGGAATGACTCAGACAGCAGCGAAAGATTTGGCTGCCTACGGCATCCGGGTAAATTCACTCTCTCCTGCGCTCATCGGTCCCGGTTTTATGTGGACGCGGCAAACAGAATTACAGGCAGCAGTGGGATCACAATACTTTGATGCCAATCCCAAGGTGGTTGAGCAACAGATGATCAATTCAGTGCCAATGCGGCGTTTGGGAAGTCTTGAAGAGGTGGCGAATGGGGTAGCATTTCTGATGAGCGACGAAGCAAGCTATATTACCGGGTTTAACTTGGAGGTTACTGGTGGTATATAAAAATTTCGGTGACGTTGGAGCAAAAATTCTTTCTATAGGCAGAAGCTCAAAACAATGCCATCATTCTTTTGCTAGGTATAGCAGTTGCCAGGTAGATTAGGACATGAACTAATGAGAAAATACCGACTCCACGAGACAATCACACGCCTGTTAAGCGTTCCCTGTTCCCTGCTATACATAGTTTTTGAAGGTGGAATATGGGAGAACCTTTATTAGAGCGGCGCGATGCCAGCAAAGCTGGCTTGCCCCTTAGAGATCGCAAATTAGATCTAGCTGCTCACGCTGGCTAGCTCTATTACATTGCCGAAAATACACAGGAAGAGATTGCAACAAAGCTCAATGTGTCCCGGCAGGCTGCACAACGCCTGGTTGCACTCGCGGTTAGTGAAAAATTGATCAAATTTCGGCTCGATCATCCCCTGAGTGAATGCATTGCTTTGGCTGAGTCGTTACGCGATAAGTTTGGTCTGTCACTTTGTGAAGTTGTACCAACTGACGCAGGCAGCGGTGATACCTTCAATGGAATTGGCGTTTGTGCTGCCACCCACCTTGAAGCTTACCTGATCGCAAGAACCCCGACCATACTGGCGTTCTCCTCAGGACGCACATTGCGAGGAATGGTGGAGCAAATCCCCTCAATGAACCAACCCCAGCATAAGATTGTTTAAATTATTGGGAATATGTCCCATTATGGGCGTGCAGATCGCCACGAAGTGGTTATGCATTTGTCCGATCAGGTAGGTTCCCAAGCTTACCCAGTGCCGACTCCGGTTGTAGCGACTAGCATTGAAGAACGAGAACTCTTGCAGACTCAGCGATCGTTTATCACCGTCAAAACTCTTGCAGAGCAAGCCAAAGCAACGTTTGTCGGAATTAGCCACATTGCTTGGAATGCCCCCTTACATCAAGACGGCTTTATCAATGACGATGAAGTGGCTGAATTAATTGAACTAAGAGCAGTAGGAGAAATTGTGGGTTGGGCTTACGACCATTACGGAGTGTTGCTTCAACAGGGAACGAACAGCCGGGTTGCCAGTGTACCTCTCGAACAACCGACTCATCGGCTGATCATTGGTGTGGCAGGTGGTGTGAAAAAGGCGGAGGCGATTCTGGCTGCTTTGCGTGGCAAGTTAATTACGGGGCTGATTACCGATGAAGCTGCTGCCCAAGCCATTCTTGCTAAAATTTAATACTAGTTTGCCTTCAAAGCCTTAAGGATTTATATAGGAATCCGGTTTGATTCCTGAACAACTCGTCAGGGCAGGGAACAGGGAACAGGGAACAGGGAACAGGGAAAAGCAATAAAGGTATACTGAGTTTTTTTCAAAAATCAAATAGGAGTCCTATATTCAAAAGAAATAACAGCTATTCAATCCCGTTTATCTTCTCAATTGGCATTTGCATTTCTGCAATTTACAACTATAGCGCTTCTCAGTTGCGTACAATACACAGCTGTAGAGACGTAGCATGCTACGTCTCTACATTATTCGTGGTGGTGTATGTGATTAAAATGAGAACCGCTATAAAACATTAGGTGCTTTTTTAGACCACAACGGTCAACTTGTGAATATTAAAATTCTTGAAACTCCCATTGAAGAAGATCAAACTGTGTTTTCTTTTGGGTTTGATGGTGATTCCACTGGTGACTATTTAGACAGAGTATTTGGAGAATCAAGTGAAGATGAAGTGAGGAAACGAAGCCAGACAGTAAATGGAGCAATTGAGGCTTTGAAGAAGCTGATTTGCAAAGAAACAAAGGATCACAATAGTGTACTTTTTGCTGAAGGTGATAATATCCTTTTCAAATCGTGCTATAGAGTCAGCTTACTCAATGATCTGCAAAGGATTTACAAAGATAAAACTGGCTTAACTGGAAGCATAGGATATGGCAAAACTTTGCCAGAGGTTACATTGGCAATGCGTTTATCTAAGGCGAAAGGTGGAGACAGCATTATGGGTGTAGGTTTACGAGATTCTGGAGAAACAAACAACACAGAGCTAACCGCAGGCTAACACTGCGTTGGTGCAGACGGTACGCAGGTTGTCTGTAGGTATTCAAGGTTACTTGCCGCCGCACAACTTCACCGTAGCTTTAAATGCATCACCGCCATATCCTCTACAGCAATGCGGGTACCGACAATGCGAGGCTTCCCACTCCTCACATCAGAAGCGATCTCGATATGCTCCCGACTGACTAACTGCATTGAGAAATCTTCCATCTCCGTTCCATTATTTAATACAATACCTTCGCCAAAAAAAGAGGATAAATATCTCAATCCCAAAACCTCGACTACTCGTCCCAAGTGGCGAACCGGATGACGCTTCGCTCTAATGGGCGGTGTCAGGAACGGGCTAGAAAAATTT
>JAESFI010000147.1_pt1 | contig 45654 bp, 40 predicted proteins | sample 9269361 | NCBI WGS metagenome assembly JAESFI01 (sample SAMN14504119, study PRJNA617095) | algae metagenome | isolation source: Brasilonema angustatum HA4187-MV1 and co-occurring heterotrophs from moss... | place: USA: Manoa Valley, Honolulu, Hawaii | collected 2009-07-20
CGGCGCAGGTCCTACGCAGGTGCTCATGGCACAGGTGGATTAGGCAGCTCACGGCGGATCGGCCCGTGTGTCCAGTCTATATCGGTAGACTGACGCCGAACGCGAGAAAGGTACAGGGTGGGTTAGCTCGCGGCTGCGCGAAGCGCAGTCGCGAGAGTAACCCACCTTGCTTCAGCGATCGCAGGACGAAGTTGGTGGATTACGCCGGCGGACTGCGCTTCGCGCAGCCGCGGGCTAATCCGCCCTACGAAATTACGGCAGCTTGCGCTTGCCTTGCTCCAGCTCCCGCCCCGTCTCCAGCATCAGCCGCCTGAGCCAGATCGAGCCCGGGTCCATCTGCGCCCGCGTCGGATGGAACATGAACTGCTCGTCGATCCCGGGGTCGAGCGGCGGCACGACCGTGACGAGGCCGAGCTGCCTTGACAGCGCCGTGATCAGCCGGCGCGGCACGAAGGCGACGAGGTCGGTGCGGGCGGCGACGTGCAGGGCTTCGAGATAGCCCGACACCACCAGCGAAATATGCCGTTCGATGCCCTTGGTGTGGAGCCAGGTGTCGATCAGATCCTCGCGGTTGCCGCGGATGATCACGCCGACATGGCGCGCGGCCAGGAACGCCTCACGCCGCTTCAGCTTGGGCCCTGCGGGATGGCCGCGCCGCACCGCCAGCGCATCGCTGTCGGTGTAGAGCAATTGGCGGTGAAAGCCCTTGAACGCGTTGCCGGTCGAGATCACGAGGTCGATGGTGCGGGCGAACTCGGCGTGGAAGATCGCAGGTCCCCGCCATGGCACCACGTCGATGCGGACGTTGGGCGCAAGGCGCGTCACCTTCTCCATCAGCGGCGGCATCAACAGTTCGACCGCGAGATCCGGCATCATCAGGCGGAATGGCCGCTCGCTGCTTGCGGCATCGAATTCCTCCGGCACGAACAGCCCGCGCACCTGGTCGAGCGCCTGCGCGAGCGGCGTGCGCAGCGCCTGTGCCCGCGGCGTCAGCTCCATCCGCGCGCCGGTGCGCACCAAGAGCGGATCGCCGAAGATGTCGCGCAGGCGCTGCAGCGCGTGGCTCGTCGCCGGCTGCGACAGGCCGATCCTCATGGCCGCGCGGCTGACATTGGCTTCGCGCAGTAGCGCGTCGAGCGCGGTCAATAGATTGAGGTCGAGCGAATTCAAATTCATGGGACGAATAGATATCATATCCGTTATCGATTTGAAGAATTCTCCTCGAGCGGCGATGCTCTCCGTGTTGCCACCAAACGGAGATGCCGCCATGAGCGCGAGCACCAACAAGAAACTGATGCAGGATATTTTTGCCGCCGCCGCCAGCCCCGATCCGGCTGTGCGCGACCGCTCCCTGTTCATCGCAAGCCTTGCCGACGACGCCAGATGGGTCGTGACCGGCCAGTATTCCTGGTCGCGCACCTTCACGGGCAAGGACGCGATCATCAACGATCTGCACGGCTATGTGCGCACCCGCCTGCGTGACCGGACGCGCACGGTCGCCGAACGCTTCATCGCCGACGGCGACATCGTTGTGGTGGAGGCCAGGGGCGACAACGTCACGCCCGAGGGCGTGCGTTACGACAACGACTATTGCCTCGTGTTCCAGTTCGAGGACGGCAAGATCAAGGAGATCCGCGAGTACTGCGACTCGGTGCTGACCGAGAAGGCGCTCGGTCCGTTTCCGCAATCGCCGGTGCGGGCCGCGAGCTGAGCGGGTCGAGTGACCTCACGTCTGCCCGCCGGTTGCGCGCGTTGCCATCGGCGATGGTCCTGCGGGCCTGGCGGGCGCTGGTCGAGATGGTTCGCATCAGGCGAGAGCGATCCCGGGATCGGCACCACCTCGCCGCCATGACCGAACGGGAGCTTCATGATTGCGGGATGACCCGAGCGGAGATCGAGTACGAGCTGCATAAGCCCCGGCGGCGAAGATAGAGAAAGGTGGAGGTGGGGCCTGTTGCCCCGCCTCCGCTTTTTCCAATCCTAAACCCGGAACCTTTGAGTCCCGCGCGCGTTTCTTCGCTTCCGGGGCAATTGCGCCCCTGGCTTTGCGCGCGTTGGGAATTTCATGCTGGCTGGGGCTTCGGACGTTTCGACACGAGTGGGCCGCAGCTTTCCCGGACTCCGCGAACGATTGAGAGACGCGACTGCGGCGGCGCACCGGGAGCTCGATGCGCAATTGTCCTCATTCGATCTTACCGTGTTTTCCGGCTATCGCCGTTTCCTCCAGGCAAGTGCCGGCGCCCTGCTGCCGCTCGAAGCGGCCCTCGTAGAGTCCGGCGTCGCCAAAATGTTTCCGGACTGGCCGGAGCGGGCGCGTAGCGCTGCGATTTCGGCAGATCTCGAACGGCTCGGCCGGGACGCGCATGCCAGCGTGTCGGTGTCGCCGATGACACCAAGCGGCGTGCTCGGCACGATGTACGTGCTGGAAGGCTCCCGGCTCGGCGCGAAATTCCTGCTCAAGACCGTTGCGGATTCAGCCGATCCGCGGGTCGGCGAAGCAACCGCCTATCTCAGCCACGGCGCCGGCAAACGGCTCTGGCAGAGCTTTCTGGCGAAGCTCGCAGGCGGCGAGGGGTACGACGAGGACGAGGCGATCGCTTCTGCGGGTGCTGCGTTCGCCGCGTTCGAGCTGGCGGCGGATCGCGCATGAACGAGGCGGTCAATCTCACCAATTGCGATCGCGAGCCGATCCACATTCCCGGCAGCGTCCAGCCGTTCGGCTTCCTGATCACGGTGCTGTCGGACTTCACGATCTGCATGGCCTCGGACAATGTCGGCAGCTTCGTCGGCACCGATGTCGCCGATTTGCTGCAGCAGCCGCTGTCGCGTGTCTTCTCGGAGGCTGCGGTCGAGATGATCCGCAGCCGCGTCGACCACCTCAGCGGTCCGGATGCGACCGAACGCCTGTTCGGTGTCGAGCTGCAGGCCGGCCAGCCGCTCTACGACGTCTCCATCCATTTCTCCGGCGCCTATCTCGTCATCGAGGCGGAGCCAAGCGTCAGCGAGTCCGGCGTCAATTCCGGCGAGCTCGTGCGCCTGATGCTGGAGCGCATCCGCAAGACGCGCGGCATGACCGAGCTCGCCCGCGAGGCGGCGCGACAGCTCAAGGTGCTGACCGGCTTCGACCGCGTCATGGTCTATCAGTTCCACCCGGACGGATCTGGCGAGGTGATTGCGGAAGCCGCTGAGGCGGGGCTCGAGCGGTTTCTGGGCCTGCACTATCCGGCCTCCGACATCCCCAAGCAGGCCCGCATCCTCTATGAGCGCAACTGGCTGCGCATCATCGCCGACATCAACGCCAGGCCTGCCGCGCTGATCTCGACCGCCACGCACAATGCCGGGCTGCTCGATCTCTCCATGAGCGTGCTGCGCTCGGTCTCGCCGATCCACATCGAATATCTGCGCAACATGGGCGTCGGCGCCTCGATGTCGGTGTCGATCCTGCGCGACGGCAAGCTGTGGGGCCTGTTCGCCTGCCACCATTATTCGCCGCGCTACATCTCGTTCGAGAAGCGCACCGCGTCCGAACTGTTCGGCCAGATGTTCTCCTGGATCGTAGAGGGACGCGAGCGCGAGGGCGACGTCGCCTACGAGGCGCGCGCCCATCAGGTCCAGGAGCGATTGATCGAGAGCGCGGCCTCGCATGAGCACAGCCGGCGCGCCATCGTCGATTTCGTCGGCGACTTCCGCAAGATGATCGCGTGCGACGGCGCGGCGGTCTGGTCCGACAACAAGATCACGCTCGACGGCGAGACGCCGACCGAGGAGGAGGTGAAGGAGCTGGTCGCCTTCATCAACCGGACCTCGCCGGGCCGGATCTGCGCCAGCGCCGAGATCGCCAAGGTCTATGCCTCGGCCGAATCCTTCAGGGACCGGGCGGCGGGCTTCCTCGCCATCCCGATCTCGCGCACGCCGCGCGACTGCCTGATCTTCTTCCGCCGTGAGGTGCTGCGGTCGGTGACCTGGGCGGGTGCGCCCGAGAAGGTCTATGAGGAGGGGCCGAACGGGCCGCGCCTGACGCCGCGCAAGAGCTTTGAGCTCTGGCAGGAGACTGTGGCCGGCCAATCGAAACCGTGGTCGGCGGCCGACATCCGCATCGCCGAGAGCCTGCGCGTCACGCTGCTCGAGGTCATCCTGCAACTGTCCGACCTGGCCGCGCGCGAGCGCCGCGGCGCGCAGGAGCGGCAGGAGCTGATGATCGCGGAGCTCAATCATCGCGTCCGCAACATCCTGAGCCTGGTCCGTGCGCTGGTGGCCCAGAGCAAGGACACCGCCAAGAGCGTGGAGGAGTTCGCCGGCGTGCTCGGCGGTCGCATCCAGGCCCTGGCGCGCGCCCACGACCAGATCACCAACCTCAACTGGGCGCCGGTCGCGCTGCGCACCCTCGTCGAATCCGAGGCCGGCGCCTATCTCGGCTCGCGCGCGGGCCGGGTGAAGATGGGCGGGCCCGACGTCGCGCTCGATCCCAAGGCGTTCGCGACGCTCGCGCTCGTCGTGCACGAGATGATGACCAATTCCGCCAAATACGGCGCGCTGGCCGATTCCACCGGGCAGGTCGAGGTGGTGTGGCGGCTCGATCCGAATTCGAGCCTTGAGATCGAGTGGAAGGAGAGCGGCGGCCCGCCGGTGCAGCCGCCCTCCCGCCGCGGCTTCGGCACCACCATCATCGAGCGCTCGGTGCCGTTCGACCTCAAGGGCGAGGCCGAGATTCGTTTCGACCTGCTCGGGGTCCAGGCCAAATTCGTCATTCCCCCCAATTTCGTCGAGCTGGTGCCATCAATCGCAGGAGCCGCCATGCGCATAGAAGAGCAGCAAGCCGCCCGTAACCGGATTTCCGACACGGCGCTGATCGTCGAGGACAATCTGATCATCGCCATGGCCGCGGAGGTCATCCTGCTCGACCTCGGTGCCCGTCACGTCGACACCGCGGCGACCGTGGACCAGGCCCTGCGCTCGATCGAGCGGACCCGCCCGAGCTTTGCCCTGCTCGATCTCAACCTCGGCAACGAGAGCAGCATCAGGGTGGCGCAGAAGCTGAAGGAGATCGGCGTGCCCTTCATCTTCGCGACCGGCTATGGCGAGCGCGCGCCGATCCCGGTGGATCTGGCCTCGGCGCCGGTGGTCCAAAAACCCTACACGCTGGAAGTGGTCGAGAATGCGCTTGGCAAATTGACGCAGGCGGCCGCTCAATAAACATTCATCTCGACGTCACATGCAGCACTCTGCACGCGTCTGCGGGCCTCGCGCCGATGTCTTGCGCAGCTGCCGATAAAATCAGCAGAGTTTGTGCTGAGCTATGCAGACATGCGCGTAAAATTAGAAGGTTCAATTAACAAGTGTCCCGCATTGTGTCGCAGTGCAGCGTGAGTCGTGCTAGGCGCGACGCGTGGCTGCCCGGGGTGGCCGTGACGATCGCCGGAGTTGTGCGTCCATCCGAAGTCACATGCATCTGGGTGGATAGTGGGAATGCCGAGCTTTCGTTTGCGGATCAGGGGCCGTCTCTATGCCGGCTTCCTGGCTTTGGTGGCGGTTGGTCTTGTGATGGCGGTGGTTGCCATCTGGAATTTGCGGTCAGTGCAGGACCAGGTCGCAAAAGCCTCGGCGTTCTCGGACAGCACCGCGCGGGTTCTGGAGATCTCGACCCACCTTCAGGCAATCCAGCGCGCCAATCTGCGCTACATCTACGACGCCAATGAAGCGGCGATGAAGGAGGCCTCCGAGCGCGAGGCGGCGGCGACAGAGCTGCTGCAGGTCGGCGCCAAGGGCACGGCCTCCGAGGAGCGGCGCAAGCTCTACAACGATCTGATCGCCGACATCGCCAAGATGAAAAGCCTGCGCGACAATCTCGGCGATGCCGTGAACGAGGCGCGGACGGGCAAGGCCACGCTGCTGCCGAGCGGCGACGAACTGACCGTCAAGATGAACAAGCTGAGCGATGTGGCGCGCGCGGCCGTCGACGAGGACACCGCGTCCCTGGTCGCAGACCTCGAATCCAGGCTGTTGCTCGTCCAGATCGCGAACTGGCGCTTCCTGGCCCTGCGCGACACCAAGGGTCCGGCCAATTTCAGGACCAATGTGGACCGCGCCTCGCAGCGGCTCGCGGCGCTCGAGAAGAGCCCGCAGGCAACCGAATTGCGCACCACGCTCGCGCCGGTGAAGACCTCGCTGGGAATCTACAAATCCGCGTTCGAGACCACCTCGGCGGCGATGCTCCAGGCCGACGAGATCTACCACAAGAATCTCGCACCCCTCATCGTCGAGAGCATCGGCAAGCTCAAGGTCGCCGAAGCCGCCCTCAAGAAGGACTACAAGGATTCGCGCAGCCAGGCCGAGGCCGTGATCGACGGCACCACGACCGTGCAGGAGATCGCGGGCGGCCTTGCCACGCTGTTCGGATTGGTCGTCGCCTTCCTGATCGCCCGCGGCATCGTCGGCCCGCTGACCGCGATGACGCGCGCGATGGGGCTGCTCGCCGGCGGCGATCTCGCGGTCGAGATTCCCGGCCGCGGCAAGAAGGACGAGATCGGCGACATGGCCAAGGCGATCGAGGTGTTCAAGGACAACATGGTCGAGACCGAGCGCATGCGCAGCGAGCAGACCGAGGTCGAGGCGCGGCAGGCCGAGAGCCGCAAGAAGGATATGGTCAGGCTCGCCGATCAGTTCGAGCAGGCGGTCGGCGAGATCGTGAACACGGTGTCGTCGGCGTCGAGCGAGCTCGAAGCGTCCGCAGGCACGCTGACCACGACCGCCTCGCGCGCCCAGGACCTGTCCACCGAGGTCGCCAGCGCCTCGCAGGAGGCCTCGGCCAACGTGCAGGCGGTTGCTTCGGCGACCGAGCAGCTGTCCTCCTCGGTCAGCGAGATCGCCCGCCAGGTGCAGGAATCGGCGCGCATCGCCGGCGAGGCCGTCGGCCAGGCGAGCCGGACCAACGAGCGCGTCGGCGAGCTCTCCAAGGCTGCCGCCCGCATCGGCGACGTGGTCGAGCTGATCAACACGATCGCCGGCCAGACCAATCTCCTCGCGTTGAACGCGACCATCGAGGCCGCGCGTGCGGGCGATGCCGGCCGCGGTTTTGCCGTGGTCGCCTCGGAGGTGAAGGCGCTTGCCGAGCAGACGGCGAAAGCGACCGGCGAGATCGGCCATCAGATCTCCAGCATCCAGGCCGCCACCGAGCAGTCGGTCGGGGCCATCAGGGAGATCAGCGGCACCATCGAGCGGCTGTCGGAGATCTCCTCGACGGTTGCCGCCGCCGTGGAGCAGCAGGGCGCGGCGACGAAGGAGATCTCCCGCAACGTCCAGCAGGCGGCCCATGGCACCCAGCGCGTCTCGTCCAATATCGGCGACGTGCAGCGCGGGGCCTCCGAGACCGGCTCGGCCTCCTCGCAGGTGCTCTCGGCAGCGCGCTCGCTGTCTTCAGACAGCAGCCGCTTGAAGCAGGAAGTCGCAAAATTCCTGGAATCGGTCCACGCCGCCTGAGCTTCGAGGTCACTTCAAACGCAAGCGATTCGAACGTAAAGGTCCACGCATGCGCGTGGACCTTTCGATGACGTGGCGCGATCAGGCCGTAACGGTGGTCCGCTGTATGCAGCGAGCGGAAGCTGCGCAATTCCTGTGCGGTCGATCATCGCTCTCACCCGATCTTGCGGTGACTTATCCGTATTCAGCGCCGGTAAAATACAACGTCAATTAACGATTGTTCCGCATTGTGTGACGACGCAGCACGAAGCCTGATTTGATTGCATTGATGTGTTCATGCAGTCTGAAGAAGCGTTCGGTTGCTCCGTTTCTCTTTCAATGGATGGACAGCGAACATGCCGAGCTTGCGTTTGAAGATCCGGGGTCGTCTGTACGCCGGGTTTTCGCTTCTGGTGGCCATGGGTCTGATCATGGCCGTGGTCGCAGTCTGGAATCTGTGGGCCGTCCAGGCCCAGATGACGCGACTGTCCACGCTCTCGGACAATACGGCGCGCGTCCAGGAAATCTCGATCAACCTCCAGGCGCTCAGGCGCGCGAACCTGCGCTACATCTATGACGCCAACGAGCCCGCCTTCAAGGAAGCCGCGGAGCGGGAGGCCGCCACGGTCGAGCTGCTGCGGGCTGCGGCCCAGTCGACGATCTCGGAGGAGCGGCTCAGGATCTACGACGGCATGGTCGGCGACATCGGGAAGATGAAGGCCCTGCGCGAACGCATGGGCGCCGTGGTCAACGAGACGAGCAAGGGCAAGGCCATTCTCTTGACCGGCGGCGACCAACTGACCGCCAGCACCGGCAAGCTGGTCGACGCCGCCCGTGAAACCGGCGATACCAGCGTGCTCGCTCCCGTCGCCGATCTCGAATCCAAGATCCTGCTGGTTCGTGTCGCAAACTGGCGCTTCCTCGCCGTCCGGGACGCAAAGGGGCCGGCGACCTTCGGGACCAATGTCGATCGGGCGCAGCAAGCGCTCAAGTCACTGGAGGGGGCCGGTCTGCCGGACGAGGTCAAGGCCGCATTCGGGCCGGTGAAGAGTTCACTTGCGGCCTACAAGGGCGCCTTCGAGACGACCTCCGCCGCAATCCTCCAGGCCGATGAAATCTACCGCAACGAGATCGCGCCCCTGATCAGCGAAAGCGTCGACAAGCTCAAGGTGGCGGAGACCGGATTGAAGGCCGACTACCAGAAATCGCGCGCGACCGCCGATGGCGTCATTGCCAACACGACGTGGATTCAGCAGATGGCGGGCGGTCTCGCCGTTCTCTTCGGTGCCCTCGTCGCCTTCCTGATCGGCCGCAGCATCGCCGGACCGTTGACCGTCATGACGCGTGCGATGGGCAGGCTCGCGAGCGGCGATCTCAAGGTCGAGATTCCCGGCCGTGGCAATCGCGACGAGATCGGCGACATGGCCAAGGCGATCCAGGTGTTCAAGGAGAGCATGGTTGAGACCGAGCGCCTGCGCCACGAGCAGGTCGAGGTCGAGGCCCGGCAGGCCGAGAGCCGCAAGGCGGACATGAGAAACCTTGCCAACCAGTTCGAGCGCGCGGTCGGCGAGATCGTGAACACGGTGTCTTCGGCGTCGAACGAGCTCGAAGCCTCCGCAGGCACGCTGACCACGACCGCTTCGCGCGCCCAGGATCTGTCCACCGAGGTCGCCAGCGCCTCGCAGGAGGCCTCGGCCAACGTGCAGGCGGTGGCCTCGGCGACCGAGGAACTGTCCTCCTCGGTCAGCGAGATCGCGCGGCAGGTGCAGGAATCGGCGCGCATCGCCGGTGAGGCCGTCGGCCAGGCGAGCAGGACGAACGAGCGCGTCGGCGAGCTCTCCAAGGCGGCCGCCCGCATCGGCGACGTGGTCGAGCTGATCAACACGATTGCCGGCCAGACCAATCTCCTGGCGCTGAACGCCACCATCGAGGCGGCGCGCGCGGGCGAAGCCGGCCGCGGCTTTGCCGTGGTCGCCTCCGAGGTGAAGGCGCTTGCCGAGCAGACTGCGAAAGCGACCGGCGAGATCGGCCAGCAGATTTCGAGCATCCAGGTCGCGACCGAGCAGTCGGTCGGCGCCATCAGGGAGATCAGCGGCACCATCGAACGCCTGTCGGAAATCTCGTCGGCGGTGGCCGCTGCCGTGGAAGAGCAGGGTGCGGCGACGCAGGAGATTTCCCGCAACGTCCAGCAGGCGGCCCACGGCACGCAGCGGGTGTCGTCCAATATCGGCGACGTCCAGCGCGGCGCCTCCGAGACCGGCTCGGCCTCCTCGCAGGTGCTCTCGGCGGCGCGCTCGCTGTCCTCAGACAGCAACCGCCTCAAGCTCGAAGTCAGCAAGTTCCTGAACTCGGTCCACGCCGCCTGATCGGCGCGGACCTCCCAAAAAGCAAAGGTCCACGCGCACGCGCGTGGACCTGCGTTGAAAGCATGGATGGTCAGGCGACCTTGGTCGTCATATGCTTGAACATGTTCCCGCGCGCCTCGTCGTCCATCTCCGCCTTGAAGGTGAACTTGTCCTTCAGCGCGATCGCGCGCGCCGCCGCGGGGCGAGCCGAGATCTCGTCCACGAGACGCTTGACGTTCGGATATCGCGCAAAGGCGTCGTCGCCGAGCTTGAACGGTACCATCCGCGCCCAGCCCCACAGCGCCATGTCGACGATCGAATAGCTGTCGCCGACCATGTAGCGGCGGCCGTCGAGGTGACTGTCGAGGATCTTGTAGTGGCGGTCGGTCTCGTACTGGTAGCGGTTATGGGCGTAGTCGTGATTCTGGTCCTTCGGCGCAAAATGCTTGAAGTGCACGGCCTGACCCGAATACGGCCCGACGCCGGTGGCGATGAACATCAGCCAGGACAGTGTCTCGCCGCGCACATTGGCGGCGGGCAGGAACTTGCCGGTCTTCTCGGCGAGATAGAGCAGGATGGCGTTGCTGTCGAAAACGATCGTGCCGCCATCGTCGATCGCCGGCACCTTGCCGTTCGGATTGATCTTCAGATATTCGGGCGTGAACTGCTCGCCCTTGCGGGTGTCGATCTTCACCGGCTCGTAGGGCAGGCCGGACTCCTCGAGATAGAGCGCGATCTTGGTCGGGTTCGGCGAGCCGTTGAAATAGAATTTGAGCATCGATCATCTCCCCAAGGGGTGGCAAGGGTTGGTTGGCCGAGAGCGAACGCGGCGTCAGTGCCGCCGGCGCCCCTCTCTTGCCTGAACCCGTCGCGGGAGAGCAACCGGCGAGTTTGCCGTGAGGTATCTGCGCGCCACGCAGATCAGCCGGCGTAACAAAGCCCGATCGCCGCCGTAAGGACCATCGCGGCGCCGACCGCTTCCAGGCGCAAGCCGAGCCGGCTGGCGAGATGCATGTCGGACGCCCGTGCCGCGCGCTCCGATCTCCGCGCATAGCCGTGCACGATGACGTCGTGATTGAAATTGTCATGCGCCTCGTTGCTGCTGGCGAGCCCGACGCAGATCACCAGCACGCCGAACAAAGCGAGGCCGAAAAATCCGAGCAGGGCGATCAGGAACATCGGAAACATGCCGATCAGGAAGATCGGCAGCAGCGGCACCAGCAGCAATGTCTCGGACTGTCGTCGCATGGGAGCAAACCGGTCAGGACGGGGCTGATCTGGCGAATCTAGTCCTGCCGGTGGCGGCTTTCAAGGCGCCGTCATTCCGGGGCGCGCCTCTTGGCGCGAGCCCGGAATCCATTGGGCGGCATAGGCTGTGGTTCGGTGGATTCTCAGATGCGCAATTGCGCATCATAGCTCGCGCGCCTTGCGCGCGCCCCGGAATGACGACGGAGAGGATTTATTCCGTCCCCATGCCGGCGCGGATCTCGGCGCGGAGCTCGTCGATCAGCTTGAGACCCTTCTTGGTCTCGACGTGCCAGAAGGTCCAGCCGTTGCAGGCCTGCGCGCCTTGCGCCACGGCGCCGATGCGATGGATCGAGCCGACTTTGTCGCCTAACATGATGGCGCCGTCGGCACGGACCAGCGCGCCGAGCTTCTTCTTGGCGTCGAACAGTTTCGTGCCGGGCATGATCATGCCGCGCTCGATCAGTTCGGAGAACGCGACGCGCGGCGCTTCGCGCGCGGTCATGAACGGGGCTAGGCTTTCTTCCGGCAGCGGCTCGATCTTGGCGATGCGCGCTTCGGCGGCCTTGGCATAGGTCTTGTCGCGCTCGAAGCCGATATAGGAGCGGCCGAGGCGTTTGGCGACGGCGCCGGTGGTGCCGGTGCCGTTGAAGGGATCGATCACGAGATCGCCGGGCTTGGACGACGAAAGCAGCACGCGGGCGAGCAGGCCTTCCGGCTTCTGCGTCGGATGCACCTTCTTGCCGTCGGCGCCCTTGAGGCGCTCTTCGCCGGTGCAGAGCGGGATCAGCCAGTCGGACCGTGCCTGCACGTCCTCGTTCGCCGCCTTCAGCGCTTCGTAGTTGAACGTATAGCCCTTGGCCTTCTCGTCGCGCGCGGCCCAGATCATGGTCTCGTGCGCGTTGGTGAAGCGGCGGCCGCGGAAATTCGGCATCGGGTTCGACTTGCGCCACACGATGTCGTTCAGGAGCCAGAAGCCGAGGTCCTGCATGATCGCGCCGACGCGGAAGATGTTGTGATAGGAGCCGATCACCCAGATCGTCGCCGACGGCTTCATCGCGCGGCGCGCTGCAAGCAGCCAGGCGCGGGTGAAATCGTCATAGGCGGAGAATGAATCGAACTTGTCCCAGTCGTCGTTGACGGCATCGACATGGGATTCGTCGGGGCGCTTGAGATCGCCCTTGAGCTGAAGATTGTAGGGCGGATCTGCGAACACCAGATCGACGCTACCTGCCTGAAGCTTCGACATCTCGGCGACGCAATCGCCGAGAATGATGCGATGCGAAGGAGACTCGAAATTTGTGCGGGGCGCCCTTGCAGACGCCCCGCGACGCGACTCTACCATGACTCAAGAACTCTGACTCAGGCGACGCTGTCGGCGACGCGGGACCAAACAACCGACTGACCGGTACATTGCAGCGGCAAAGTAAAAATCGACTTAACCCGCCGCTTTCGTGTGCAGACCGTTCATCATGCGTCGCGCGTGAATCGCTCATCGCATTTGCCGTGTTTTGCAGTGTTTTTTGTCTTTCTTCGCGCTGCAAGAGCAGCGATGCTGCCCAAAAGAATCCAAAATTCTCTCGGAAAAAATTGCTTGGCCTCGGAAAAAATTGCTGGCGGTCGCATACTGTCGCACTAGGCAATTTTTGCCGACCACGTTATTGATAAAGGCAACGGAAATTTTACGTATGTGGCGCGTTGAGCTTTCGCGTTTCTGCGCCCAAATGACGCCAACCGACGACCTTGAGGGAAACCCGCCATGCGCTACGATGATTTCCGCCGCAGCGACGACGTCGAGGATCGTCGCGACGAAGGTGGTGGCGGCTTCGGCGGCGGCGGTGGCGGCGGGTTCGGCCTGCCGATGGGCGGTGGCGGGCTCGGCATTGGCACCATCATCGTGCTCGGCCTGCTCGGCTATGCCTTCGGCATCGACCCGCGCATCCTGATCGGCGGCGCCGAGATCCTCACCGGCGGCGGCCAGGCGCCGAGCTACCAGACCGATCGCCAGTCGTCCTCGACCTCGGCCAAGCGCGGCGCGCCGACCGACGAGGTCGGCAGCATGATCGCCGGCATCCTCGGCGAGATCGACGATCGCTGGAGCGAGATCTTCCAGGCCAACGGCCAGAACTATACCGGTCCGAAGGTCGTGCTGTTCCGCAACGCGACCAATGGCGGCCGCTGCGGCATGGCGCAGTCGGCGATGGGCCCGTTCTACTGCCCGCCGGACCGCACCATCTTCCTCGACACCGGCTTCTTCCGCGAAGTCGAGACGCGCTTCCGCGGCTGCTCCGGCAAGTCGGCGTGCAACTTCACCACCGCCTACATCATCGCGCACGAGGCCGGCCATCACATCCAGAACCTGCTCGGCATCATTCCGCGCGTGACGCGGCTGCAGCAGCAGGCCGGCAGCAAGGCCGAGGCCAACGCGCTCCAGGTGAAGGTCGAGCTGCAGGCCGATTGCCTCTCCGGCGTCTGGGTCAATCGCGAGGCGAAGAAGCGTCCGAACTTCCTCGAGCCCGGCGACATCGACGCCGCGCTGACCACGGCGAGCGCGATCGGCGACGACACGCTGCAGCGCCAGGCCACGGGCCGCGTCGTGCCCGACTCCTTCACCCACGGCTCGGCCGCCCAGCGCAAGCAATGGTTCATGACCGGCTACCAGCAGGGCACGGTGCAGGCGTGCAACACGTTCGGCAGCGGGGCGTAGGCGCAGGTGCCCGTGCCCCGGACGCGCTGCAGCGTGAAACGCTGCTGCGCAGAGCCGGAGCCCACAATGCCGACGCTTCTGAGGTTTTCATGAGCATGGGTCCCGGCTCTGCGCAGCAGCGTTTCACGCTGCAGCGCGTCCGGGACACAAGAGGAAAAAGCAATGGCCTCCATCGACGAGACAAAACAGTTCGTCCCGCTCAACATCGCGGTGCTCACCGTCTCCGACACGCGCGCGCTGGCCGATGACAAATCCGGCCAGACGCTCGCGGATCGCCTCACCGCGGCCGGGCATCACCTCGCCGCGCGGGAGATCGTCACCGACGACGTCGAAGCGATCCGCGCCGTGATCCGCCGCTGGATCGCAGATAGCGGCGTCGACGTCGTCATCAGCACCGGCGGCACCGGTTTCACCGGACGCGACGTCACGCCGGAGGCGATCGAGCCGCTGTTCGAGAAGCGCATGGACGGCTTCTCGATCGCTTTCCACATGATGAGCCACGCCAAGATCGGCACGTCGACGATCCAGAGCCGCGCCACCGCCGGCGTCGCGGGCGCCACCTACATCTTCTGCCTGCCCGGCTCACCCGGTGCCTGCCGCGACGGCTGGGACGGCATTCTGGCCGCGCAGCTCGACTACCGCACGCGTCCCTGCAATTTCGTCGAGATCATGCCGCGGCTGGACGAGCATCTGCGCAGGCCGAAGGCACAAGGCGCGACGGTGTGAGCGCTGGGTCGAGCAAGAACAGGTCTTGAGTTTCGGCCGAGATCCCAATCATGGGGGCGGCTCACCGTGTTTCGACAGCCGGCTGAACCCAAGGGCAGTGACGAGGTAGACAGCGTCGCTTTCATCCACGAGCACGTCGCCGATCGTCATGGTCGTATGCTCCAGTCCCTTGCTCCGAAGCAAATCGAGAGCCTCACCGTTGGGTGACCAGATGTTCGCTCGCATCCGATGCAGTACATTTTCCCGGTCATCGGCCTCGATGTCCGTGAGGTGGACGTGAGTAGCCGAGAGGTCGTCGGGATCGGGCGAATTTCCAACGACCCCGCGAAGAAACGACGGTTTCATATACCAGACTTGATATTTCATCGCGTTGTTCCTTCGGCTCGCTGAGCGGCGCGGCAGCGCTGCGCTGCTCAGTTCAGCGTCGAGGGACCTCTTGAACTTGATGTAAATCAAGGTTCGGCGCGCTCATGCCGCGAAGCGGCTGCCGATGCTTATAGATCCCGCTCCCAGGTCTCGCCGACCAGATCGGCACCGAAGCTGTGGTGCTTCTCTTCCTTCACCAGCTTGAAGCCTGCGCTCTGATAGATGCCGCGTGCGGCGACCAGGATGCTCTGCGTCCACAGCGTCATCCTCTTGTAGCCGCGCTCGCGCGCGCCCTGGATGCATTGCTCGACCAGCGCGCGGCCGACACCGAGCCCCCGCGCTTTCTTCTCCACCTGCAACAGCCGCAGCTTGGCGATCTCGTCGGTGGCCTTGACCAGAAAGACCGAGCCGACCGGCTCGCCGCCGACTTCCGCGATCCAGCAATGCTCGCGCGCGGCGTCGTAGTTCTTGATGAACTGTGCGCAGATCTCGGCGATCAGCGCCTCGTAGCTGATGTCCCAATTGTAGTCCGCAGCATAGGCGGCCGCTTGCTTGGAGATGACCCAGCCCATGTCACCGACGCGATGGCTGCGCAGTACGACGGAAGCCGGCTGCTTCTGACGCGGCTCCAGCACGGTCTCGATGGTCGCCATCGCCTGCGTGAGCCGCGTGGCATCGCCGGCCGACAGCCGCGCCAGCATTGCGGCGACCTCGTTCTGCGAGCCCAGGTTCAGCTTGGCGAAGGTCTGGCGGCCCTTGGCGGTGAGGCTGAGCTGGTATTGCCTGCGATCCGCGGGCAGGGGCGTTCGCGTGATCAGCCCCTTCTCGTCGAAGCTTTGGACGATGCGGCTGAGATAGCCGGGGTCGAGACCGAGCTCGTTGCCGATCTCCTTGGCCGCAAGGTCGTCGCGATGCGCGAGCTCATAGAGCACGCGGGCCTCGCTGAGCGAGAACGGGCTCTTGCCGAGGTGTTGGTCGAGCACACCGAGCTTGCGGGTATAGAAGCGGTTGAAGGCGCGAACCGCCGCGATCTGGTCGTCGATACCGTCGAATGGCATGGGGGATACCTCAATCCTTGCTATTGTCAAATAATTATTTGACTTTGGCAAGTATCAGGAGGCCTCACGCGACCATGACGATCCGGCTGCGCAGCATCGTCCGGGACGAGCGGCCGAGCCGCCTGAGTAGCCGCGCCTCGGAACGGCGGGCTTGCGGCGGGTAGCCGCCGATCCGGTCGTAATGCTCACGCGCGATCAAAAGCCCCTGCCCGCTGAGGGGGCCGACCAGCAGCCGCGCCACGGACCACAGGACGTCGCGGAAGCCGGTATCTGAGTAGGGCGAGCGGGCATAGCGGAACACGGCCGCACGATCGCGGCCGCTGGCCGCGACGGACTGGATGAACTGGGCGGTCTCGTCGATCCAGCCCGTGTCCAGCACCGCGCCGGCGGGAAGGAACATCAGCCAGGGCGAACGGGCCTCGCGCGCGCCGGCGGCGAGCGCCGCGCCTTGCGTAGATCCCTCGCAATCGACGAAACGGCAGCCGGCGACGTCGGCAACGCGCTCGATGACGCCGTTGCGGGTGCCGTCGACCAGCAGGACTTCCTTGATGATACCCGCCGCAGCACCAGGCACCAGCGCGGCCAGAGTTGCGACCGCGGTCTGCTCGACGCCTTCGGTCGGAATGATGACGCTCAGCATGATTGAGACTTCGATGTCCGCAATTCGGGAGAAGCGTAACTCGTTATGATGTTGTCATAAACATGCTGCGCTGCCGAGTGCAACTTTTCGGCGGTGTCCCGACGTGCGATGGTAAACCGGAGCGAGCCCGCCTCAGTCGAATATGTCGTGTGCGGGGTAGCCAGATTGCCGAATGTTTCGGCGATTCTCCGTTTGATGAGCTTCAAACGGGGTGTTTCTCTGCTGATATCGTTGGAGTGACGGCGCTGTTCCCGCGCGGATGGGAAAAACATGCAGCCGCCGTTGCGCAGAGCGAGATGAGTCCAATGAGCGCCGATCAACTTCCCATGTCTGCGACGCCTGCATCGCCGAAGCCGGACGTCGCGCCAACCTTGCGGATCCGCGCCGTGATGCTGGGCGAACGCATCAATCCGTCGGGGCTCGAACTCGGTCCGGCGGTCTCCTCGACGCCCGCTGCCTTTCGCGTTCATGCGGGCCTTGCCGTGATCTTCCGCTACGGTGTCGTGGTGCTGATCGGCCTTCTTCCCTCCGAGGAGAAGGTGCTGCTCGACAGCCTGAAGTCCCGCGTGACCGGCGAGCTCAGCCCCTTCGAGGAGGAGATCGCGCAGGCGCAGCTCTGCAAGGACGAGAGCGCCGAAGCGATTCAGCCGGGCGGGCCGATCAACCTCTCGAAATTTTCCGACGAACGGCTGCTGCTGATCGCGGATGCGCTCGCCAAGAGCACATCGTTGGCGCGCGACGAGCGGCGTGTCGCTGCGGTCTTCGACGTCATCGAGCCCTTTGCGCGCGAGCTTGCCGAGAAGGGCCGCACGTCGCGGCGGCGCAAGGGCATCCTGCAGCTCATCGGCAACGCATTGCTGGTCCAGCAGCGCGTCGCCGGCCGCGTCGCGGTAGCCGAAAAGCCCGACGCGCTCTGGGAAAAACCGCAGCTCGACCGCCTCTATGCGCGTCTCGAAGACGAGTACGAGCTGAAGGAGCGGCTCGACACGCTCGAGCGCAAGCTCACCGTCATTGCGGAGACGGCCGATGCGCTGACCGACATCATCGATACCCAGCGTTCGCTGCGGCTCGAAATCGCAGTGGTGGTGCTGATCCTGATCGAGGTGGTGATCGGGTGCGTCCAGATATGGTCGGGGGTTCATTGAGCCGCGGCATGCGGGCGCTGGGATCGGCGATCCTGCGATTGCCAGCTGGCGATCTCGGCTAGCTCGGCCTCGGGGCGTGTCTCGGCCGTCTCGCAGCGTCCGAGATAGAGCGCCCCGGCATCTCCTTCGATCGTGATCCATTCGCCCTCGGCGAGCACCGCGTCGCCAAGCCGGGCCTGTTTCGCGACCGGATCGATCCTGAGCTCGCGGCAGCCGACCACGCAGGGCTTGCCCATCTGGCGGGCGACCAGGGCCGCATGCGAGGTGCGCGCACCGACCGCCGTGACGATGCCGGCTGCAACCGCAAAGCCGGCGACGTCGGCGGTGCTGGTATCGGGACGCAGCAGGATGACCGGTTCGCCCATCGCCGACAGCCGCTGCGCGCTTTCGGAATCGAAAGCCGCGCGTCCGATCCCGATGCCGCCGGAGGCGCCGATGCCTGTCGTTGCGGGGGTGCCGGGCGCAACCAATGTGGTCTCGGTGAGCGAGGCGAGGTCGATCTGGGCGATGCGCGTGAGGGCCTCATCGGTCGCGATCAACCCTTCATGCACGAGATCGATCGCGATCCTGGCTGCGGCCCGCGGCGTGCGCTTGGCCGTCCGGGTCTGGAGGATCCAGAGCTTGCCGTTCTCGACCGTGAATTCGACGTCCTGCACGTCGGCGAATTCACGTTCGAGCCGCCGCAGGATCTCGCCGAGCTCGCGCTCGATCGTCGGCAATTCGCGCGCGATCGCCTCGGCCGTATCGGGCGCACGGCGACCGGACACGACGTCCTCGCCCTGCGCGTCAAGCACGAGGTCGATCATCGGGCGCGGTGCGCCCGTCGAGGGGTCGCGCGAGAAGGCCACGCCGGCACCGGAGGCAAGACCGCCATTGCCGAACACCATGGCCTGCACGGTCACGGCGGTGCCTTCCAGCGCCTTGAGATTCTGCAGGCTGCGATAGGCGCACGCACGCTCGCTCGTCCAGGACCGGTAAACCGCCTCGGCTGCCGCTTCGAGCTGCGCGAAGGCGTCGTCGAGCCAGCCGTCGGCGCGATCCTCGAGCAGCGTCTGCTCGTCGCCGGCGAGCCGCTCGAGCGCCTCGCTGTCGAGCTCGCGATCGTTCCCGGCGCATTCGGCGCCGACCCGTTCGGCGATGCACGCAGCGAAGGCGCTCGAATCCACCTCCAGCACGGTCTCGCCGAAGCTCTCGAGGAAACGGCGCCGGCAATCCCACGCAAGCCGCGGCCGTCCGGTGGCGCGGATCAGGCCGTGCACCGCACCGGATGTGCAGCCGACGTTGAGCACGGTCTCGAGCATGCCCGGCATCGATCGCGCCGCGCCCGAACGCACGGACACCAGAAGCGGCTGCCTGCGGTCGCCGAAGCGCTTTCCGCTCGCCTGCTCCAGGAACGCGATTCCCTCTTTCAGGCCGTCGCGCAGATGCTGTTTGGCGTGGGCATGGCCGGCAATGATGTCGGCGCAGAGCCTGACCGGCAAGACGAAGGCGGGTGGCACCGGCAGGCCGAGTGCGGCCATGCGGGCGAGGTTGGCAGCCTTGGCGCCGATCTCTTCGGCCGGCCGCAATTCGGTCGCCTCGGCGCCGATACGCACGATATGCATGGGGACTCCCTCAGGCTGCGAGATCGATCATGATGTGACGGCGGAGCAGATGGCCGAACGCGGCGAAGCGGTCGGTAGCGCGTTCGATGGCGCGGGCAAGCTCGATCACCGACAGCGACGTCGCGACGTCGAAGCCGCTGCGGAACACCAGCGCGGTCGTCGCACGCTCGCATTTGTCGGCGGCGTGCTCGGCGTCGATCAGGCGCGTCACGGCCGAGAGCGCGTCCTCGGAATCGGCACGCCGTCCTTCCGGCACGTCCATCGCGGCGGCAACGCCGGTGGCGGCGACCTCGGTCGCGGTCGCCGCCACCGCGCAAAGCTCGGCCAGCGCGGCCAGCAGGGAATGATCCGACCGGGCCGGCATCAGCGAGGCGATGAAGGCGGCCTGTTCGAGCTCGTCGACGGCCTCCTCGGCGCGGTCGATCAATTGGCCGATCAGAGGACGGGCATTGAGGCGGTCGACCTCCTGGCGGCTTTCCAGTGCGATACGGTCGGCCTTCTGCTCGATCGCGCCGCAGCGCTGCACCAGCAGCGTGCCGTCAGCAGCCTGGCCGGCCCTGAGGGCTGCGATATGGCGCGCGATTGCGGCGACGAGATCCTGCGCAAGGCCGATCTGACGCAGCACGGCCGCGAGCAGCGCGCCGTCGACGCGGTCCAGGTGCCGCATCAGATCGGCTTCGATCTGGTCGCGGACCGTCCTGACCGAGCGGCCCGCAAGCAGTGCCTCGGTGGAGGCGCGCAACGAGGCTCTTAGGAAATCGATCGCCGCGGTACGGCCCAGCGCCTGGTCGAGGCGTTCGCCGAAGCCGATCCGCGAGGGCGCGGCGTTGCGGACCGCAGATCCAAGGAGGTCGTTGCCGCCGAGCTCGAGGAAGCCGCGGTGGCCGATCCGGTGACGCGCCGCCCATTCCAGGATACGCGCAGCGTCGTCCTTGGCGACCCAGGTGCGGAGCAGCTTGCGGGCCTTGTTCCAGTCGATCAGGAAGACCAGCGCGGCGCCGGCGGCCGCGAGGAATTCGTTGCGATCGGCGGCATGGGTGGACTCGAACTGGCCGGTGACGAGATAGAAGGAATCGTCTTCGCCGAGACCTGCGGCGGTATGACGGTCGAGGCCGCTCCAGGTCGCGTCGAACTCGTCGAACAGCGAGATGAAGAACTTCGCCCGCGCCAGGTGCACGTCGGTGTAGGTGACGGTGACCGCGTTCTTCTTCACCGCGATCACGACGACATGGGCGTCGGTGGTGCCGATGTCGTTCTGGATCAGCAGCCGGCCGCCGGCGCGCGTCGCCACGGTGTCGAGGCCGGGATGATTGAACTTGAGGTCGCGCGTGCCGTTCAGGCCTTTCATGAAGGCCGCGACCGCGGCGCGGTCCTCGCTATGCAGGCCGAACACGTGGGCGCCATCGAGCGCTTCTTCGGAGCAGCTCGCCGCGAGCCTGTTGAGCTGCTTGTGCAGATCCATCACGAGGCGGTGCAGGCTGTCGCCCGCCGTTTCGGCAACGCCGGTCAGGCGCGCGATGCGGGACATCGCGATCTCGCCGGTGGCATCGAGCAGGCCGGCGGCGCGGATCGCATCGAGCCGCGCCTGCGCCTTGTCGCCCTCGCTCGCCGTGTCGGCGGCGACCGCGCGGATCATGGTCGCGGCGTCGTCCGCAATCTCCTGCATCAGCTTCGCAAGGTCGGGGGCCGCGAGCCGGTCCTTCCCGACGAGGTGTGCGCCGCCGATCAGGGCCGCGATACCTGCCGCAGCAATGCCGGCGGTTTGACTCTCGACGCCAAGGTTGCTCGCCGGCCGGCCAGGCTCCTGCGCATGATGGGCCGCTTCCTGCAGCGCGCTCATCCGCACCTTGATGCGGTCGTTGGCGGCGAGCCCTTCGGCCACCAGCGCGGGCAACAGGATGTCGCCTTGTCCGAGCTCTTCGATGATCTGGGTTTTCATGATCTGTCCGCACAACGTTTGATGCCCGCACTATGCCGTGAAGCGGCGCAGCGGCTGTTGCGCTAGATCATTCATGATTCCGTCATAGAAGTCCGTGCTCGCGCAGCAGCGCGTCGCAAACTCACCGTCGTTGCGGAGACGGCCGATGCGCTGACCGACATCATCGATACCCAGCGTTCGCTGCGGCTCGAAATCGCAGTGGTGGTGCTGATCCTGGTCGAGGTGGTGATCGGGTGTGTCCAGATATGGTCCGGGACACTCGAGTTCGGGTTGCGCGCTTTCGTGCAGGCGGCGTGAAGGAGGAACAGTCGTTCACGCAGATGAACGTTTCGGCTTGATCCAAATCAAGGGCGCGAAGCTCCAGCGCACGAGACTTCGGCCGGACCCGCGGTCAACGCGATGGGCAGGTTCCGCGGATTCCTCTCTCGAAGAAGGAGTACGCTGATGTTGCGTCGAGTTCTCATCGCTTCGGCGGCCGCAGCGATGCTGCTGGTCACTTTCACTCCCGATGACGCATCTGCCCGCGGCGGCCGTGCCGCCGGCGTGCGTGCTGGAGGTTACCACGGCGGTGCCGTGCGCGCAGGAGGCTACCGCGGGGGCGCGGTCGCGGCTCGCGGATACCGGGGCGGTGCGGTCGCCGTGCGCGGTGGGCGCTACGGCTATCGCGGTGCGTATGCGGGGTATCGCGGATACCGCTACGGCGTCGGTGCGGCGGCAGTGGGGGCCGCCGCGGTCGGCGCGGCTGCGGCGGGTTCGTACTACCGCAGCGGCTGCGGCTATGACGCTTACGGAAACTATGTTTGCCCGGGCGGATACTCTCCGTACTGAGCGGCCCGACGCGCTCGACACATGGTGCTCGAAGCGATGGCGAACTCACCTGCTTTGCGCACCATGATCGTTTCGGCAGTGGCCGAACGGGCCTCTCAGCTCGCTCGTAGCACCGCCGCGCAATGCCGTGCGATCGTCAGCTCCTCGTTGGTTGGAATGACGAACACATCGACGGCACTGTCGTCACTGCCGATCCGCTCGCGCGTGGCATCGTTCGCAGCCGCATCGATGCGCACGCCGAGCCAGGCGAGGCGCTCGCCGATCGCGTTGCGTATTTCCCCGGCATGCTCGCCGATGCCGCCGGTGAAGACGAGGCAGTTGAGGCCGCCGAGCGTGGTCACCATCATCGCGATCTCCTGCGCCGCGCGGAAGGTGAAGAGGTCGACGGCGTCGCGCGCGGCACGCTCGCGGCTGGCAAGCAGCGTGCGCATGTCCGCGGAGATGCCGGAGACGCCGAGCAGGCCGGACTGGTGATAGAGCAGGTGCTGGACGTCCTCGACGCTCATCTTCTCGTGCTGCTGCAGATAGAGCAGCACGCCGGGATCGATCGTGCCGCTTCGCGTCCCCATCACGAGGCCGTCGAGCGGCGTCAGTCCCATCGTGGTGTCGACGCTGCGTCCGTCGCGCAGGGCGCACAGGCTCGCGCCGTTGCCGAGATGCGCGATGACGGTACGCTTGGCCGCGAGCTCGGGTGCGATTGCGGCGAGCCGGCCCGCAATATACTCGAACGAGAGGCCGTGAAAGCCGTAGCGCCGGAGGCCGCGTTCCTCGAAGCGCCGCGGGATCGCGAAGCGGCTCGCGGGCGGCGTGATGCCGTGATGGAAGGCGGTATCGAAACAGGCGATCTGCGTCAGCTCGGGCCTGATTGCGGCGATGGCGCGGACGGGTTCGAGGCAACGCGGCTGGTGCAGCGGCGCCAGCGGCGTGAGCGCCTCCAGCTTTGCGTAGACATCGTCCGTCAGCTCGACCGGGCCGGAATAGTCCGGACCGCCATGGACCACGCGATGGCCGACGGCGCGCAAGCGGCCTTTGCCGAAATGATCTTCAATGAAGCCGAGCACCTCGTCGAACAGATGGTCGCTGTCCGCATCCGCCGCGTCCCTCTGCGCCGCGAACAGATCCTCGCCCGCGGGGCCCTTCACCACGAGCCGGGGCTTTGTCTCGTGCTCGTCGAGCAGGCCCTTGCAGAGCAAGGCAGGCTCGCCCGCCGAGATATCGAACAGGCCGAACTTGATGCTCGACGAGCCCGAATTGAGAACGAGGACCGACGCCGTCACGACGTCAGCCCGTCTTGCCTGGCCAGACCCAGTCGCGAATTTCCGGCATGTCCTCGCCGTGCTCGCGCACGTAACGGGAATGCTCGATCAGCTTGTCGCGGAACTGCTGCTTGACCTGCGCGGCCTTGGTCGCAAGCCCCGGCACGCGCTCGATCGCCTCGATCGCGAGGTGATAGCGGTCGAGCTCGTTGAGCACGACCATGTCGAACGGCGTCGTCGTGGTGCCTTCCTCGGCAAAGCCGCGCACATGCATGCCGGCATGGTTGGTGCGGTTATAGGTGAGGCGGTGGATGAGGTAGGGATAGCCGTGATAGGCGAAGATTACGGGCTTGTCGGATGTGAACAGGCTGTCGAAGTCGCGGTCGGACAGGCCGTGCGGATGCTGTTCGCTCGGTTGCAGCGTCATGAGGTCGACGACGTTGACGACGCGGATCTTGAGGTCCGGCAGCGCCTTGCGGAGCAGGTCGACGGCGGCGAGAGTCTCCAGTGTCGGCACGTCGCCGGCGCAGGCCATCACGACATCGGGCTCGCCATTCGCGTCCTCGTTGCCGGCCCAGGTCCAGATGCCGATGCCGGCATCGCAATGCGTGGCGGCCTCCTGCATCGACAGCCATTGCGGCGCCGGCTGCTTGCCGGCGACGATGACGTTGATGCGATTGTACGTGCGCAGGCAGTGATCGGCGATCCACAGCAGGGTGTTGGCATCCGGCGGGAAATAGATGCGGACGATGTCGGCCTTCTTGTTGGCGACGAGGTCGACGAAGCCCGGATCCTGATGGCTGAAGCCGTTATGGTCCTGGCGCCAGACATGCGAGGTCAGGAGATAGTTGAGCGAGGCGATCGGGCGCCGCCACGGCAGATGCCGCGTCACCTTCAGCCACTTGGCGTGCTGGTTGAACATGGAATCCACGATGTGGATGAAAGCCTCGTAGCAGGAGAAGAAACCGTGCCGTCCGGTGAGCAGGTAGCCCTCGAGCCAGCCCTGGCAGAGATGCTCGCTCAAGACCTCCATCACGCGGCCGTCCTGCGCGAGATGCACGTCGTAAGGTTCGATCGGCTCCATCCAGACCCGTTCGGTCTCCTCGAACACTGCGTCCAGCCGGTTTGATGCGGTCTCGTCCGGGCCCATGATGCGGAAATTGCGCTCCCCGGCGTTGAGGCGGATGACGTCGCGCAAGAATTTGCCGAGCTCGCGCGTTGCCTCGCCGGTGACGCCGCCGGGTTGCGGCACGTCGACCGCGAAACTGCGGAAGTCCGGCAGCTTCAGCTCCTTCTTCAGCACCCCGCCATTGGCGTGCGGATTGGCGCCCATGCGGCGGATGCCGTCGGGCGCCAGCGCCTGAAGCTCGGGAATGAGCGCGCCGTCCTTGTCGAACAGCTTTTCCGGCTCGTAGCTGCGCATCCAGTCTTCGAGGATTTTCAGATGCGCCGGGTTCTCGCGGCAGCTCGCAACGGGAACCTGATGCGCGCGCCAGAAGCCTTCGACCTTCTTGCCGTCGACCTCCTTCGGGCCGGTCCAGCCCTTCGGGCTGCGCAGCACGATCATCGGCCAGCGCGGCCGCTCGACTGCCTTGCGGCCGTCGCGGGCGTGCTGCTGGATCGAGCGGATGCTGGCGAACGCGACATCGAACGCGTCCGCCATGGCCTGGTGCATCAATCCGGGATCGTCACCTTCGACGAACAGCGGCTCGTGGCCAAACCCGCGGAAGAGATCGCGGATCTCGCTGTCGGGCATCCGCCCGAGCACGGTCGGGTTGGCGATCTTGTAGCCGTTGAGATGCAGGATGGGCAGCACCGCGCCGTCATGGGCGGGATTGAGGAACTTGTTGGAGTGCCAGGACGCCGCCAGCGGTCCGGTCTCGGCCTCGCCGTCGCCGACGACGCAGGCGACGATCAGGTCGGGATTGTCGAACGCCGCGCCATAGGCATGCACCAGCGCGTAGCCGAGTTCGCCGCCCTCGTGGATCGAGCCCGGTGTTTCCGGCGCGGCGTGGCTCGGAATCCCGCCGGGGAAGGAGAACTGTCTGAATAGTTTTCGCAATCCGTCCGCATCGCGCGGGATGTTCGGATAGATCTCGCTGTAGCTGCCTTCGAGATAAGTGTTCGCGACCATGCCCGGGCCGCCATGGCCGGGACCACAGACATAGAGCACGCTGACATCGAGCGCGCGGATGACGCGGTTGAGGTGGGCATAAATGAAGTTCAGGCCGGGCGTCGTGCCCCAATGGCCGAGCAAACGCGGCTTGATGTGCTCGGGCCGCAGCGGCTCGCGCAACAGCGGATTGTCCAGGAGATAGATTTGCCCGACGGAGAGATAGTTCGCCGCGCGCCAGTAGCGATCGAGGAGATCGAGGTCGTTGCTCGCCACGGCCGATTGTTGTTGATTTGTCATGTTCCTGCCGACCTTCACCCGGGATCGTCATCAACCGAGTTCCGGCGAGATCGATCCGTCGGCCGCATCAAACGGGATCAGGCTCACGCGGTGTTGCGTGAGGTCAAAAGTCGGCGCGCGAAGTTTGGGCAGCGCTACTGTGCATGGGGTTGTTTTCACGTTTTTTGTTTGTGTTCTTGATTTGTTCCTTTCACGTGCTATCTTGGCTGCATGAGTCCAGCAGCATCCTCTCATGCTCTCAAGCACCCGCCGGTCAAGGCGCCCTCCGAGCCGGCGGGTGCGGACTCTGACTTTCCCGAGCTTGGCGTCGCCATCGACCGCGCCCGCAGGCGAGGCCGGGGCGCGCAGTCCAACGCCAGCGGCCGCTATGAGGCCGAGGCACGCGTCGCCTTCGACGATGGCTGGCAGAGCCTGGAAGAGCTGCCGCCGTTCAAGACGACGGTCGCGGTCGACACCTCGCGCAAGGTGATCACGCGGAACGATTCCCCCGACATCGGCTTCGATCGCTCGATCAATCCCTATCGCGGCTGCGAGCACGGCTGCGTCTACTGCTTCGCGCGGCCGACCCATGCCTATCTCGGCCTGTCGCCGGGGCTCGATTTCGAGTCGAAGCTGTTCGTGAAGCCCGAGGCGCCCGCGCTGCTCGAGAAGGAGCTTGCGGCCGCCGGCTACGAGCCGCGGATGATCGCGATCGGCACCAACACCGATCCCTATCAGCCGATCGAGCGCGAGCGCAAAATCATGCGCGGCATTCTGGAGGTGCTGGAGCGTACCGGCCATCCCGTCGGCATCGTCACCAAGTCCGCGCTGGTGGTGCGCGACATCGACATTCTCGCGCGGATGGCCAAGCGCAACCTCGCCAAGGTCGGGATCTCGGTCACCTCGCTCGACCCGAAGCTCGCGCGCACCATGGAACCGCGGGCCGCGACGCCGCCGAAGCGGCTCGAGGCGCTGAAGCAGCTTTCGGACGCCGGCATTCCGACCACCGTGATGGTCGCGCCTGTGATCCCCGCGCTGAACGATTCCGAGATCGAGCGCATTCTTGACGCCGCCGCCCATGCCGGCGTCAAGGAGGCCTCCTACGTGCTGCTGCGGCTGCCGCTGGAGGTGCGCGATCTCTTTCGCGAATGGCTGATGGCGAACTATCCGGACCGCTATCGCCACGTCTTCACGCTGATCCGCGACATGCGCGGCGGCCGCGACTACGACGCCAAATGGGGCGAGCGGATGAAGGGCACCGGACCGATGGCCTGGACCATCGGCCGTCGCTTCGAGATTGCCTGCGACAGGCTCGGCCTGAACAAGCGCCGCTCGAAGCTGACCACGGATCACTTTGCGCGGCCGAAGCAGAACGGCGAGCAGCTCAGCCTGTTCTGAGAGACGAAATGGAAGAGGCGTAGCATGAGTAAGGAATTGCGGGGGCCTGTGCCGAGGCTCACCGTCATCACGCTCGGCGTCAGCGACATCAGGGCCAGCATCGCCTTCTACGACGCGCTCGGTTTTGCGCGCCGGCTGAAGGCGACCGGAGAGGCGGTTGCGTTTTATGATACCGGCGGTCCGGTGCTCGCCCTTTATCCTTGGGATCTGCTCGCGGCCGACGCCAAGTTGCCCGACGATCCGAGGCCATCGGCCTTCCGCGGCATCACGCTCGCCTGGAACTGCCGGACACGCGAGGAGGTCGATGCGGTGCTGGCCTTCGCACTCGGCAAGGGCGCGAAGCTGCTGAAGGCCGCGCACGAGACCGATTACGGCGGCTATTCCGGCTATTTCGCCGATCCCGACGGCTATCCCTGGGAGGTCGTGGTCGCGCCCGGCATCGATGTCGGCGACGACCGGCGGGTGCATCTGGCGGAGTAGGGCGGCCTGAATAACGGGAATTATCAGGGGTTCCCGGTTGCGCGGGCGAGGCGGCTTGCGCACGATCCCGGCCATGATTCGGGACAAGTCCGCCAAAAAGCCGGCCAACGACGCGCCAAAGAAAGCCGCCGCGAAGAGAGCTGCGCCGGTGAAGGCGAGTTTCCGCCGCGAGCGGGCGCTGATCAAGCGCGGGGTCTGGCCGGTCGCGGGCTGCGACGAGGCCGGCCGTGGCCCGCTCGCCGGCCCGGTGGTGGCGGCCGCGGTGATTCTCGCTCCCGACCGCATCCCGCGCGGCATCGACGATTCCAAGCGCCTGACAGCTGAAGAGCGCGAAAAACTGTTCGACAAGATCTGCGCCACCGCGCAGGTCTCGGTGGCCGTGGCCTCGCCTGCGCGAATCGATCGTGACAACATCCTGCGCGCCTCGCTATGGGCGCTGAAGCGCGCCGTGGTGGCGCTGCCCGAGGCGCCCCGCCATGTCTTCGTCGACGGCCGCGACCGGCTCGACACGGCGTGCGACTGCGAGGCCGTGATCGGCGGCGACGGTATCGTGCTGTCGATCGCGGCCGCCTCCATCGTCGCCAAGGTGACGCGCGACCGGCTGATGTGCGCGCTGGCGCAGGACTGCCCGGGCTACGGCTTCGAGCAGCACAAGGGCTACGGCGTGCCCGAGCACCTCGCCGCGCTCGACCGCCTCGGCCCCACCATCCACCACCGCAGCTTCTTCGCCCCCGTTGCGGCTGCCCGCGCCAAGCACATGCCCTGGACCGTCGAGCCGGTGCAGGATCTGTTCGAGGTCGCCCAAGTCGAGGTGCAGGTGGAGACCAGCGTTGAAATCGATGCTTCAGCGGGTCTCTAGCGCAGACTGTCGTTGCCACATCGCGTGGCGCCCATTATCAAAATGGATGTGAGCGAATAGGGCCGGCTGGACGGGTTGGCTGCATCTTTCGGGCGTTGAATGCGGTTTACCTCCCTGGTCATCGAGCTCATTCGCGCCCGGCCGCGGCTGATCGTATGGATCGTCGTGCTACTCCAGGCGGCGATGTGGCTGTTCGTGGCACTGGTGTTCTACCGCAGCCCGCCCGGCACGCTGGCGACCCTGCTGGCCTTCGGCAGGGAATACCAGGTCGGGACGGATCTCGGCCCGCCCTTGCCGATCTGGCTCGCCGACATCGCCTATCGCGCCGCCGGCGGTCACATGTTCGGCGTCTACGTGCTCGCCCAGCTCTGCGAGATCGCGACCTTCATCGCGCTCTATCATCTCTCCCGCGCCGTGGTCGGCTCGCAGCAGGCGGTGCTGGCCGTGCTCCTGACCATGACGGTGCTGGCCTTCTCCTCGCCCGCGCTCGACTTCGGCCCGCTGGTGCTGGCGCGGCCGCTCTGGGCGCTGCTGCTGCTGCACTCCTGGCAGATCATCGGCCAGCGCCGCGGCAATGCCTGGTTCGCCTGGTCGATCGAGGCGGGCCTGTTGCTGCTCACCACGCCGGCGGCGATCTTCCTCCTCCTGCTGCTCGTGATCTTCGCCGTCTCGACCGCCGGCGGCCGCCGTACGCTGCGCGCGCTCGATCCGCTGTTCGCGCTGATCGTCGTCGCAGTGCTGGCGATGCCCTATGCGGTCTGGCTGATGCGCGCCGAGACGCTGGTGCTGCCGACCTTGCCGCAAGTCGAGGAGCTGAACGCCCGCGCGATCCATGCGGCCTGGCTGCTCGGCGGCCTCGTGCTCGGTGCGGCCGCGATCCCCGCGCTGACCTTCCTCAACACCGGCCTGTTCATCGCCAAGGGCGAGGAGGCGCCGATCATCTACCGCCCGCCGGTCGAGCCGCTCGCGCGCAACTTCGTCTATTTCTTCGCGCTGGCGCCGGCGCTCGGTGCGGTGCTGATCTCGGGCGTGCTCGGGCTCGATGCCGTCGTCGGCGGTGCCGGTGTCGTGCTGGTATTGTCCGGACTTGCCGTGGTGGTGACGGCCGGCGACCTCATCGCGATGCGCCGCGCGCGCATGCTGCGCACGGTGTGGGCCGCCGCCGTCGTGGCGCCCGCGCTCGGCGTCGTGCTTGCCGTGCTGTTCCTGCCCTGGACCGGCGCCAACGAGATCGCGACCTCGATGCCGGCGCGCGCGATCTCGGATTTCTTCGACGAAAGCTTTGCCCGCCGCACCAATCACCGCCTGCGCGCGGTGGCCGGCGAGACGGAGATTGCGAGCCTGATCACGCTGCATTCCGGCCGGCCGCATCTCTTCATGGACGCCCAGCCCGCGCGCACCCCATGGATGAGCCAGGCCAGGTTCAGCGAGACCGGCGGCGTCGTGGTCTGGCGCGCTTCCGACACCGCCGGCACCCCGCCGCCGGAAATCCTGGCGCGCTTCCCCGGCATCGTGCCGGAAGTGCCGCGCGCCTTCGAATGGCTGGTGATGGGACGTCAGCAACTGCTGCGCATCGGCTGGGCCATCGTGCGGCCGAAGGGGATGTAGGTAGGTCTCGTGCCCCGGACGCGGCGCAGCGCCTCTTTGGCGGTGCGCTGCAGAGCCGGGGCCCATTTCGCCGCATCGTGCTGTGTTGCTTTCTGGGTCCCGGCTCTGCGAAGCAGCGCTATCGCGCTGCATCGCGTCCGGGACACGAGCGCATTACCCCGCCAGCACCTTCGCGATCGCGCGCAGATCCTGCCAGGCCAGCCGCTTGTACGACGGCGAGCGCAGCAGATACGCCGGGTGAAAGGTCGGTAGTGCGCGGATGGTGCGCTGCCCGGTCTCGTATTCGAACCAGCGCCCGCGCGTGCGCATGATGCCTTCGCGGGTCGAGAGCAGCGTCTGCGTCGAGGGATTGCCGAGCGTCACCAGCACGTCGGGATTCACCAGCTCGATCTGGCGCTGGATGAAGGGCAGGCAGATCTGCGTCTCCTGCGGCGTCGGCGTGCGGTTGCCGGGCGGACGCCACGGAATGACGTTGGCGATATAGGCGGTGGTGCGGTTGAGCCCGATCGCGCCGATCATCAGATCGAGCAGCTTGCCGCTGCGGCCGACGAAGGGCAGTCCCTCGATGTCCTCGTCGCGGCCCGGCGCCTCGCCGACGAACATGATGCGCGCCTGCGGATTGCCGTCGGCGAACACCAGCCGCGTCGCGGTGTGTTTCAGCGCGCACCCCTCGAAGCTCTGCATCAGCTCGCGTAGCGCCTCGAGCGTCGGCGCGGTGCGCGCCGCCTCGCGCGCAGAGGCGATGGCGATGTCGGGCGCAGGTGCGGCCTCGCCGCGCATCACCGCGGGCGCGGCGACTGGCCGCGGCGCCTCGACCGGCGGAGCCGCGCGCGGGGCCGGGGGCGGCGCGTCCAATTCCGCCAGGCGGTCGATCGGTTCCTCCGCGAGCGCGCAGTCGACCCCGGCCTCCAGATAGAAGGCGAGAAGCTCTCGGACGGTGGGTGCGGGCTCTGGGATCATTCGGAAAGTCAGACTATTAGTTCATCTTAAGGCGCCTTGCATCCCACCGGAACGCATTTCCGTGGTTGTCCTACCCGGAAAAATCGGAAACAAGGGAGCGCAAATGACAAGGAACCGTCTCAAGGGCTGAGATCAGATGAGCACCGAAGAACTTCCCCCGCGCGAATCCATGGAATTCGACGTCGTCATCGTCGGCGCCGGCCCCTCGGGCCTGGCCGCGGCGATCCGGCTGAAGCAGATCAACGCCGATCTCAACATTGTCGTCGTGGAGAAGGGCTCCGAGGTCGGTGCGCACATCCTGTCCGGCGCGGTGATCGATCCGATCTCGCTCGACAAGCTGATCCCCGACTGGCGCGAGGATCCCGACTGTCCGCTGAAGACGCAGGTCAAGGACGACCACTTCTACTGGATGTTCGGCGACAACCGCATCAAGCTGCCGGGCTTCGCGATGCCGTCGCTGATGGACAATCATCACTGCTACATCGGCTCGCTCGGCAATGTCTGCCGCTGGCTTGCGCCGAAGGCGGAAGCGCTCGGCGTCGAGATCTACCCGGGCTTCGCCGCGACCGAAGTGCTCTATGACGAGAACGGTGCGGTGCGCGGCATCGCGACCGGCGACATGGGCATCGCCAGGGACGGCACGCACAAGGATTCCTACACCCGCGGTATGGAGTTGCTCGGCAAGTACACGCTGTTTGCCGAAGGCGCGCGCGGCTCGCTGTCGAAGCAGTTGATCGCGAAGTTCGCGCTGGACGCCAAGAGCGAGCCGCCGAAGTTCGGCATCGGCCTGAAGGAAGTCTGGCAGATCGATCCGGCCAAGCACAAGAAAGGCCTGATCCAGCACTCGTTCGGCTGGCCGCTCAACAATTCGACCGGCGGCGGCTCGTTCCTCTATCATTACGACGACAACCGCGTCGCGGTCGGATTCGTCGTGCACCTGAACTACGACGATCCCTATCTGTCGCCGTTCGACGAGTTCCAGCGCTTCAAGACCCATCCCTCGATCCGCGACGTGTTCGAAGGCGGCAAGCGTCTGGCCTATGGCGCGCGCGCCATCACTGAAGGCGGCTACCAGTCGGTGCCGCGCCTGACCTTCCCGGGCGGCGCGCTGGTCGGCTGCGCCGCAGGCTTCGTCAACGTTCCCCGCATCAAGGGCGTGCACAACGCGATGGGCACCGGCATGCTTGCCGCCGAGCATGTCGCCGCCGCGCTCGCCGAAGGCCGCGCCAATGACGAGGTCGTCGCCTACGAGAACGCCTGGCGCGATTCCGCGGTCGGCAAGGACCTCTTCAGGATCCGCAACGTCAAGCCGCTGTGGTCGAAGTTCGGCACCTTCATCGGCGTGCCCCTCGGCGCGATCGACATGTGGACCAATCAGCTGTTCGGCATCTCGCTGTTCGGCACGCTGTCGCACGCCAAGCCCGACCGGAAGACGCTCGATCCGGCCAAGCAGCACGCGCCGAAGAACTACCCGAAGCCGGACGGCAAGATCTCCTTCGACAAGCTGTCCTCGGTGTTCCTGTCCAACACCAACCATGAAGAGGACCAGCCGGTCCATCTGAAGGTGGCCGACATGAACCTGCAGAAGACCTCCGAGCACGACGTGTTCGCCGGTCCCTCGAATCGCTACTGCCCGGCCGGCGTCTATGAGTGGGTCGAGGAGGGCTCGAGCCCGCGTTACCAGATCAACGCCCAGAATTGCGTCCACTGCAAAACCTGCGACGTGAAGGACCCCAACGGCAACATCACCTGGGTTCCCCCGGAAGGCGGCGGTGGCCCGAACTACGAGGCGATGTAAACCGGAAGTTGGATCAGGCCGGGGCCAATGTGACGTGCCCCGGCATTGTGACGCACGTTCGCGTGAGAACAGGGCTGCGGTGAGGGCCCCCGGCCACGATAAGGCCATACTGGCAGCGTCTTGGGGCGTTGTCGGCCGATTTGGGGCGTGCGCAGGGGATCGCATGCCCGAATCCTTGCGGTGAAGCGCCAAAACCGGCATTGTCGGCCCGACGGTTCCGGGTCGATGCCACCGGTCGCGTTCGCATGCGAGGCGGCCTTCTGCTGCAAACCCAGGCACTACCAACTCAAGGCGAGCCCTGATGTTCTCAAATCGTTTCAACCGCTGGACTGTTGCCGCCATCGCCCTCGTGGGCACCGCGATCGCGACGGTCCCCGGCGCGGTCCTGGCGCAGACGCCGGACCATCCGTCCGACACGGCGGCGCAGTTTCCGACCCGAAACGATCTGAAGTCGCTCACCACCGCCGGCAGCTATCTCGCCGCCCGCCACGCCAGCGTCGAGCGCGACGCGGCCTCGGCTGCAGCATTCTACCGCTCGGCCCTGCGCACCGACCCCAAGAACAATGAGCTGCTCGACCGCGCCTTCATCTCCTCGGTCGCCGACGGTGACATCGACGAGGCGGTCAAGCTCGCCGAGCGCATTCTCACCATCGACAAGACCAACCGCGTCGCGCGCCTTGTCGTCGGCGTGCACGATCTCAAGACGAAGAAGTACGCGTCCGCGCAGAGCAACATCAACCAGTCGATCCGCGGTCCGATCACTGATCTCGTCGCCACGCTGCTGTCGGGCTGGGCCGCCTATGGCGCCGGCGACGCCAAGGGCGGCGTCGCCACCATCGACAAGCTGGCAGGTCCGGAATGGTATCCGCTGTTCAAAGATCTCCATGCCGGCATGATCCTCGAGCTCTCCGGCAAGGAGAAGGACGCCGGGACCCGCTTCGAGCGCGCCTACAAGCTCGACGATTCCATGCTGCGCGTCACCGAGGCCTATGCGCGCTGGCTGTCGCGCAACAAGGATGCGGCCGCCGCGACCACCGTCTATCAGGCGTTCGACAAGAAGCTCGCCCGTCATCCGCTGATCGTGGAAGGCCTGCGCGACACCAAGGCCGGCAAGAAGCTGCCGCCGCTGGTCGATTCCGCGCAAGCCGGCGCGGCCGAGGCGCTCTACGGCATCGGCGCCACGCTGACCCGCCGCGGCGGCGAGGATCTGGCGCTGGTCTATCTCCAGCTCTCGCTCTATTTGCAGCCGACCCATCCGCTGGCGCTGCTCTCGCTCGCCGATCTCTATGAATCGGTGAAGCGGCCGCAGATGGCGATCAAGGTCTATGAGCGCGTGCCGGCGACCTCGCCGCTGAAGCGCAACGCGCAGATCCAGCTCGCCATCGACCTCGACTCCGCTGACCGCACCGACGAGGCGATCAAGATCCTCAAGGGCGTGACGTCAGAGGATTCCAAGGATCTCGAAGCCATCATGGCGCTCGGCAACATCGAGCGCGGCCGCAAGCGATTCGGCGATTGCGGCGCGACCTATTCGCAGGGCATCGAGGTGCTGCCGGCCGGCAACGACAAGGCCAACAGCGTCTGGTACTATTATCGCGGCATCTGCGAGGAGCGCTCCAAGCAGTGGAGCAAGGCCGAAGCCGACATGAAGAAGGCGCTCGAGCTGCAGCCCGACCAGCCACACGTCCTCAACTATCTCGGCTATTCCTGGATCGACCAGGGCGTGAACCTCGACGAAGGCATGAAGATGATCAAGCGTGCCGTCGAGCAGCGTCCCGACGACGGCTACATCGTCGACTCCCTCGGCTGGGCCTATTACCGCATCGGCAATTACGAAGAGGCGGTGAAGAACCTCGAGCGCGCGATCGACCTCAAGCCCGAGGATCCCACCATCAACGATCACCTCGGCGATGCCTATTGGCGCGTCGGCCGCACGCTGGAAGCCAAGTTCCAGTGGGCGCATGCGCGCGATCTCAAGCCCGAGCCGGAAGAGCTTCCGAAGATCGAGGCCAAGATCGCCAACGGCATGACCGACGACAATTCGAACTCTTCGGCCGCGCAGGCGGACAAGAAGAAGGACGACGGCAAGGGCGGTTGAGAGTGCGTTTGGGGGTAGATCGCCAATGCCGGCGTTGATTGAGGAAGGGCGCGCGAAGGTCAATCTGAGCCTTCGCGTGGTGGGCCGTCGTGCCGACGGCTATCATGATCTCGAAAGCGTGGTCGCGTTTGCGGATTGCGCCGACCGGCTCACGCTGGAGCCGGGCGGCGAGCTGAAGCTCGCCACCACGGGGCCGCTCGCCGCGGCCTGTGGCGAGACCTCCGACAATCTCGTGTTCAAGGCCGCCAAGCTCCTGGCCGAAGCCGTGCCGAACCTGAAGCTGGGCGCCTTCGCGCTCGACAAGGTGCTTCCGGTTGCCGCCGGCATCGGCGGCGGTTCGGCGGATGCCGCGGCGGCGCTGCGGCTGCTGGCGCGTCTCAACAATCTGTCGCTCGATGATCCCAGGCTTCAGAAGGTCGCGCTCGCGACCGGCGCTGACGTGCCGGTGTGCCTGTTCTCGCGCGCCTGCGACATGACCGGCGTCGGCGAGCAATTGCTGCCGCTCGCACTGCCGACCATGCCCTGCGTGATGGTCAATCCGCGCGTGCCTGTCGCCACCAAGGACGTGTTCCAGGAACTGGGCCTGCGCAACGGCGAGCTGCTGGTCGGCGCCACCGCTGTCCTCGACGCGCCCGCGTGGCCGGAGGAGGGCGGGTCGATTGCCGACTGGGTCGAGGTTCTCGAAACCGTCGCCAACGATCTCGAAGCGCCTGCGCTGCGGATCGAGCCCGTGATCGGCGAGGTGCTGGACGCTCTTCGCGACTCCGCCGGCGTCAAGCTCGCCCGCATGTCCGGCTCCGGCGCGACCTGCTTTGCGATCTACGGCGCGCCCACCGAGGCCCATGCTGCCGCCGAAAGGATCCGGCGCGATCACCCCGGCTGGTGGGTGCATGCGGGGACGTTGAGCTAGGTCTTTCCGCGAATACGGTGCCGTAGCCCGGATGAGCGAAGCGATATCCGGGATTCTTCCTCGCGCTTCCCGCATGTCGCTGCGCTCATACGGGCTACGAGACTGCCGTAGGGTGGGGCGCGATAGCGCCGTGCCCACCATGCATCGACGTCACGCATTGAAAGTGGTGGGCACGCTTCGCTTTGCCCACCGTACGATCCACGATCACTTTGCCAGCTCACTTGGCCAGCGCGAGATATCCGCTGATGGTCAGGATCGACGTGACCGTCGACGCCAGAATGACGTTCGACGTCATCGCCGCCTCGCGCTTGTAGAACTCCGCCAGCATGAACGGACCCGTACCGGTCGGAAGCGCGGCCAGCAGCACCGCCGTGTGCGTGAGCAGCGGTGAGAGGCCGAACACGGCGGTTGCCATCACCCAGGTGACAGCTGGCTGAAGCACGAGCTTGAAGCTCACGAGCAGCGCCGCCGATCCGACATGCGTTTCGGAGCTCTCGCGCCTGGTCGCGAGGAACAGGCCGAGCGCGACCAGCGCACATGGTGAAGCTGCGCCACCGAGGAGCTTGAGAAAACTCTCGGCGGCATCGGGCACGCTGAGACCGGCGATCGGCACGATCGCGGCCGCGGCGGGAGCGACGAGCAGGGGATTACGGATCAGCGAGCCGCCGACCTTGGTGACGAGGTGCCTGCGCCGCTTCTCGGTTTGCAGCCCGGTCTCGATCAGGACGATGGCGATCGCGAATAGCACGCAGACCGTGATGATCGTTGCGATCAGCGTCGGCGCCAGAGCCTCGCGCCCGAGTGCGGCGAGGGCCAGGGGGAAGCCGACGAAGCCGGTATTGGCATAGCCTGCATTCAGGGCGTCGATCGCGGCGTCGGCGAGATGTCGCGGGCTGCGCAGCCGAACGGCGATGGTCAGGCAGAACACCAGCGCCGCGCCGATGCCGAAGGCGGCGATGAAGCGCGGCTGCCAGACCTCGGCCCATTGCGCATGCGCGACGATGTCGAACAGCAGGGCCGGAAGCGCGAGATAGACGACGAAGCGGTTCAGCTCGCCTGACGCGTGCGGACCGAGGACGCCGATCCGCCGGGCGAGCCAGCCGGCGAAGATGAGCGCGAAAATGGGGAGAACGGCCGCAAGGGTGGAGAGCATTGGGAACGCCTAGTCTTGGAAGGGCGAATTAGGCCTATCCAAACGGATTGATATCATCCAATACTGATTGCTGCGATGCTCCATACCTTTTCGGTATAAATATGATCGACATCCGACAGATGCGCTACTTCGTGGCTGTGGCCGAGACGCTGCATTTCGGCCGCGCCGCCGAGCGCCTCCACATCAGCCAGCCCCCGCTCAGCCGGCAGATCGCGACCCTGGAGAAGGACCTTGGGGTCCGCCTGTTCGACCGCCAATCGCGCCGCACGACGCTGACTCCCGCCGGCCGGCGCTTCCTGGAGGACGCACGGGCGGTGCTGATCAGTTTCGACCAGGCGTGCCAGAACGCACGCATGGCGGAGCGCGGGGAGCTCGGCGAACTCTCCGTCGGCTTCATGATGCACGCGGCCTATACGGTCCTGCCGGGCCTGATGCGGCGCTACATGGCGAGCCATCCGGGCGTGCGTGTCGAGCTGCGCGAGGTGATCCCCGCGATCCTGGGCGACGCGGTGCTGACCGGGCGCTTCGATGCGGCGATTCTGTTCGATCCCGGTCCCGTGCGCGGTCTGGCCACCCAGGTCATCTTTCGCGAACCGCTCAGCCTTGCGGTCCACGCCAGCCATCCGCTCGCCTCGAAGACGACGATCGCAGCGGGACAGCTCAGTGGCGAAGCCTTCATTGCAGCACCAGCCGAAGTGGCACCGAAACTACGCCAGTCGATCGTGAGCTATTGCCGCTCGGGCGGGTTCGAGCCGACGTTCAGGCTCGAGGTCGAGCTGCAGCAGACCATCGTAAGCCTCGTCACGGAGAATCTCGGGATCGCTCTGGTGCCGCAGTCGATGGCAAAGCTCGGAATTGCGAACCTGGCGTTCTGCGATCTCGAAGATGCGCCGATCATCGAGCACGTGGTCGCTTGGCGGCCGGGCAATCTCAATCCGGCGTTGGCGCCATTTCTGGCGGAAGCGCGCAGCGATATTAGCGACGATCCGTAGCCCGGATGAGCGAAGCGATATCCGGGATTCTTCCTCGCGCCGTCCCGCATGTCGCTACGCTCATGCGGGCTACGGCAGTTGAGCTAGACGTTGCTTTCTTCGGCAAGCCCGAGAAACGATCGGATCTCTCCCAGCACCTCTTGCGGCTTGTCATGCTGCAGCCAGTGTCCCGCCCCGGCGATGGTCTCGATGCGCGCCTGCGGGAAATATCGCTGCAGGCTTGCCCCCCTCGCGCCGGCCAGAAAGCTTTCGCCGGCATTGAGCAGCAGCGTCGGGCAGGTGATGCGCGACCACAATGCGACGTGGTCGTCCGGCCAGAGCCGGTGCGGCGCGCTGGTGCGCTGATAGGGATCGAACTTCCAGCTATAGGTGCCGTCCTCGTTCTGCCGCGCGCCGTGGGTGGCGAGATGCAGCGCGAGGTCGCGGGACAGGCGCTTGTTGTGCAGCACCATCTGCGCCGCCGCAGCTTCGAGGGTCGCATAGCGGCGCGGCGTGCGGTCGTGCAGCTTGTCGAGCTGGCCGACCCATTTGCCGATGCGCTCATGCACCGGAGGCTTCGGCGAATCCGGCAGCATCGTCACGCCGTCGAGCACCACCAGCTTTGTGACCAGCTCGGGGAAGGATCCGGTAAAGATCAGGCTCACCATGCCGCCCATGGAATGACCGATGAGCGTGACCTGAGGCGCGCCGAGGCTGCGGACGAGCTGGGCGAGGTCGTAGACATACTCGGTCAGCGCGTAGCTGCCGCCCTTGGTCCAGTCGGAATCGCCATGGCCGCGCAGATCGGGCGCGACCACGTGGAAATGCGGCTGCAGCGAGCGGGCGATGACGTCCCAGCTCCGGCAATGATCGCGGCCGCCGTGAACCAGGATGGCAACCGGTGCATTCTCGTTGCCCCAATCGGCGTAGTGCAGCCGCAGGCCGTGCGATTCATAGAAGCGGTCTTGCGGGGGGCTAGCCATTGGCCGGCCGCCGCGCCAGTGCGAGCGAGAGGCCGAGGCCGGCGATGAAGACGCCGGAACCCTGGGTGAGGCGCCGCATCAGGTGCGGCCGCCCGATCAATTGCGTGCGCGTCGCGGAGGCCATCAGCACGACGACGACATCGGCGAGCGTGTTCAGCGTCACCGAGATCGCACCCAGCATGATGAACTGCAGCGTCGGGCTCGATCCCGCGGGGTCGAGGAACTGCGGAATGAAGGCGAGGAAGAACGCCGCGGTCTTCGGGTTCAGCGCCTCGACCAGCACGCCGTCACGAAACGCGCGCTTGTCGCCGACGGCTTCGCTCTCCAGCGACAGCGCGCGGCCGGCGCTGCGAAAGGTCTTGATGCCGAGCCAGACCAGATAGAGCGCGCCGACGAATTTGACCGCGGCGAACAGCTCCGCGCTGGCCAGGATGATCGCGGAGATGCCGAGGCTGCCCGCGACGACATGAACCAGTCCGCCCAGCGCCGTGCCGGCGGTCGAGGCAAAGCCGCTGGCGCGTCCCTCGGAGAAGGTTCGTGCCGCGACGTAGAAAATGCCGGGCCCGGGAACGGCGGCGATGAGACAGGCAGCAGCCAGGAACAGCCAGAAATTCGTGTCGATCATCCTGTTTTCGTAGCGCAGCGTGCCACGATTGCAAGGCCCGTCGTTTAGCCCATGCGGCGGAAGATCGCGCTGGCGTTCACACCGCCGAAGCCAAAGCCGTTGGAGATGGCGTTGAGCATCGGCATCGGCAGCGCGCTACCGGCGACGATGTCGATACCGTCGGCGCCCGCATCCGGGTTTTCGAGATTGAGCGTCGGTGGCGCGATCTGGTCGCGCAAGGCGAGGATGGTGAAGATCGCCTCCAGCCCGCCGGCGGCGCCGAGCAGATGGCCGGTGGCCGATTTGGTGGCGCTGACCGCGATGCCGCGATTGCGGCCGAACAGCGCGGCGATGGCCCCAAGCTCGCTCTCGTCGCCGGCCGGCGTCGAGGTCGCATGCGCGTTGAGGTGCTGCAGTTCCGCGGGATCAAGCTTGGCCTGCCGGAGCGCGATCTCCATCGCGCGGCGGGCGCCGTCGCCGTCGGGTGGGCCTGACGTCATGTGATAGGCGTCCGCCGTCGTGCCATAGCCGATGATCTCCGCGATCGGCGTCGCGCCGCGCGCCAGCGCATGCTCGAGATCCTCGATCACGAGGATGCCGGCGCCTTCGCCCATGACAAATCCCTCGCGGTCGCGATCGAACGGGCGCGAGGCGCGCGCGGGGTTGTCGTTGAAGGAGCTCGACAGCGCGCGGGCTGCTGCAAAGCCGCCGAGGCTGACGATGTCGATGCAGGCTTCCGCGCCGCCGCAGATCGCGACATCGGCCTCGCCGGCGCGGATCATGCGCGCGGCATCGCCGATCGCCTGCACGCCGGCGGCGCAGGCCGTGACCGGCGTGCCCAGCGCGCCCTTGTAGCCGTATTTGATCGAGACGTGGCCGGCAGCGAGATTGGCGAGGAACGAGGGGATCGTGAACGGCGAGAGCCGGCGCGCGCCGCGCTGCTCGGTGATGCGCACGGCTTCCGCCATCGCCGGGAAGCCGCCGACGCCGGAGGCGATGATGGTCGCGGTTCGCTCCAGTGCCGCGGCGTCCTGTGGCATCCATTTGGCCTGCGCGACCGCCTCCGCGGTGGCGAGCAGCGCGAACAGGATGAAGCGGTCCATCTTGCGCTGGTCTTTTGGCGCAGCAGCCTGCGCGGGATCGAAGCCGCCCTCGGAGTCATCGGCCTTGTCCGGCACGAGGCCGGCGATGCGCGCCGGCAGCGTCTGCGCCCATTCGGGCAGGGGGCGCAGCCCGCTTTGGCCGGCCAGCAGCCGGCGCCACGACAATTCGACACCGCAGCCGAGCGGCGACACCGCGCCCATGCCAGTCACGACGATACGACGCATGTCAGTCTCCGGCCGGCGCGACGGCCGGGTTCATGGCTTTGAGCGAGGTGAGCCGCGCGCGCATGCCGCGGCTGGCGCGGGGGCCTGCGATGACGACCGCATTGGCGAGGGTGATCGGCTGCATGTCGGCGGCGTCGACCACGATCGGAGCGAACGGGCGACTATCCTTGCGGTTCGCCAGAACGATCGATTCGCCTTTGGGGGCGAGATGCTTGTTGCCCCAGGCCAGCAGCGTCGCGATCACGGGAAAGAAATCCCGTGCCTTGTCCGTCAGCACATATTCGTAGCGAGGCGGGCGTTCTTGATAGCGGCGGCGGACGAACATGCCGCTCTCGGTGAGATGGGCGAGCCGCCGCGATAGGATGTTCGGTGCGATCCCGAGGCTTTGCTGGAACTCGTCGAACCTGGTTGCGCCCTGAAGCGCATCCCGCAGGATCAAAATGCTCCACCATTCCCCGACCGTCTCCACGGCGCGGCCGACCGGGCATTCCAGCATGGATGGGGATTTGGGCTGCATGCGGTGGAAGGTAGGTCAGTTACTTGCAAAATGCAAGTCACTGACCGATCCTCGGCTTGTGTGGGTGGAAGGTATGGTGAGAAGATGGTGGTGGTTCGGTGGAGAGGAAAGCGAGCGACGATGTGATGTTTGGTCTTGCGGTGGGTGCCCCGCGTGGCTGCCGCCGGATAGCCACTCTCGTGCCCCGGACGCAGCGCAGCGCTCCTTCAGCGGTGCGCTGCAGAGCCGGGGCCCACATTGCTGATCGCTGGGTGTCGCGTGGGTCCCGGCTCTGCGCAGCAGCGTTTCACGCTGCAGCGCGTCCGGGACACGAGAAGGAGCAGCGCGCGCAAATCTATCGCCGTCACCCTGAGGCGCGAGCGGAGCGAGCCTCGAAGGGCGAACGGCCCGGGTGCAGCTCGGCCGTGCATCCTTCGAGGCTCCCCATGGGACGCGTTGCGTCCCATGCCTCGCGCGTCAGGACGACGGGGCCAATGGTGGTGCGGAAGCGATAGAAGTGTTGGCGCTGTCGCTCAATGCGACCTTGCCAGGCAGAACGCCACCACCTGCTCCAGCGCGCTCTTCATCGGCGAGGACGGGAACAGCGCCAGTGCGTCCACAGCCATGGCGCCGTAGTGCTGGGCGCGGCTGAGCGTGTCTTCCAGCGTGCGGTGCTTGTTCATTAGGCCGATGGCGTGATCGAGATCGGTGTCGCCGATCTCGCCGCGCTCGAGCGCCTTGATCCAGAACGCGCGCTCGGTGTCGTTGCCGCGGCGGAAGGCGAGCACGACGGGCAGGGTGATCTTGCCCTCGCGGAAATCGTCGCCGGTGTTCTTGCCGAGCTTGGCGCTCTTGCCGCCATAGTCGAGCACGTCGTCGACGAGCTGGAAGGCGATGCCGAGATTCATGCCGACCGAGCGGCAGGCGGTCTGCTCGGCCTTCGGACGGTTGGCGATGACGGGGCCGACCTCGCAAGCCGCTGCGAACAGCTCGGCGGTCTTGCCGCGGATCACGGCGAGATATTCGTCCTCGGTGGTCGCGGTGTTCTTGGCGGCGGCAAGCTGCATCACCTCGCCCTCGGCGATGGTGGCGGCGGCGGCGGACAGGATGTCGAGCGCGCGCAGCGAGCCGACCTCGACCATCATGCGGAACGCCTGTCCCAGCAGGAAGTCGCCGACCAGCACGCTCGCCTCATTGCCCCAGAGCATGCGCGCCGACAGCTTACCGCGGCGCATCTCGCTCTCGTCGACGACGTCGTCGTGGAGCAGGGTCGCGGTATGCATGAACTCGACGCTAGCCGCTAGCTTGATGTGGCCGTCGCCGGTGTAGCCGGCGAGGTTGGCCATGGCGAGCGTCAGCATCGGCCGCAGACGCTTGCCGCCGGAGGAGATCAGATGGTTGGCCACTTCCGGGATCATGGTGACGTCGGAGCCGGTGCGCGACAGGATGGTGGCGTTGACGCGCTCCATGTCAGGGGCGACAAGGGCAACCAGCTCTTCGATCGACGCGCCGGGAGTTTCGAAAGGTACGATGACGGCCACGCCGGTCTCCAATATTTGCCCCGGAAGGGCTATTCTGATGGAAATACAATAGAAACTGGCGGCGCATGCGGCAAGGCCCGTGGAACCATTGACATTTGCCGCTTTAGCCCCCTTCAGGCAGGAGACCTGCGTTTTGCGTGAACTGGTTCGGACCAACGATATGGTTCTGGTGTCGGCGATCGGCGCGCTGCTCGACGGCGCCAACATCCATCATCTGGTGCTGGACCAGAACATGAGCATCATCGAGGGCTCGCTGGGCATCCTGCCGCGGCGAATCCTGGTCCATGAGGACGATGCCCAGGAGGCGCGGGCGCTCCTGACCGAGGCCGGCCTCAGCCACGAACTGCGCGGCGATGATTGAGGCCGACCTCACCGAGGACGCCTTTCTCGGCGGGCAATTGCGGCTGAAGCAGCGGCGCTCCGGCCATCGCGCCGGGCACGATGCCATTTTGCTGGCGGCGGCAACGCAGGCGCAGGCGGGCGACCGGGTGGTCGATCTCGGCGCCGGCATCGGCACGGCCGGGCTGGCGCTTGCCCGGCGCGTCGCCGGTATCGGGCTGAGCCTGGTCGAGATCGATCCGGAACTGGCGGAGCTCGCGCGCGCCAACGCGGCGGCGAATGGAATTGCCGCCGAGGCGATCGTGCTCGACGTCACGGCCGATGCGCAGGCGTTTGCGGCCTGTGGCTTTGCGCCTGACAGCGTCGACGTGGTGCTGACGAACCCGCCCTTCAACGACCCCGCCCGCCATCGCGGCTCGCCGGATCAGTCCCGCCACACCGCGCATGTGGCGACGGAGGAGACACTGCATGCGTGGGTGCATGCAGCGCGGCGCATCCTCCGATCGAATGGCGCGCTGACCTTGATCTGGCGTGCAGATGGGATCGCGGACGTCCTGGCAGCGCTGTCACGCGGCTTCGGCAGCCTTGTCATCCTGCCCGTTCATGGCGAAGCAGGACGGCCAGCGATCCGCGTGCTGGTGCGCGCGGTCAAGGGCGGCCGGGCGCCGACGCGATTGCTGCCGGCCCTCATGCTGAACGAGGAGTCACGTGTGCCTAAAAAAGAGGTGACAGAGATTCTGGAGGGGAGGGCGGTGTTGCCGCTGGCTGAGCCGTGACGGCTCACTGCGGAAGCGATTCCGACTGCTGCTCTTGCGCGGATGTGAAGCGAATCGCCGTGAAAAGCGCGCACATCAGCAGCATCAGCAGGTAAATCTTCATCGCGTTTCCTCCGCTGCCTTATTGCAGCTTCCCAACGGGCAAACTGCAAAACACGTTCCAGGCACTTTCAATGACACTCGCGTGATAAGAAATGCTTAACCAGAGGTAACGGCATGGCCGAACAATTGAACGATCGAGAGAGTTCCGGCCTGGCCGACAAGCTTATGAGCTATCTGCCGGCGCGCTTCCGCCCCGGCGCGGCGGTGGTGCCGGTGGTGCGGCTGTCGGGCGTGATCGGCGCGGTGACGCCGCTGCGCCCGGGCATGTCGCTGGCCGGCGTTGCACGGGTGCTGGAGCGCGCGTTTTCGTACCGGAACGCCAAGGCGGTGGCGCTGGTGATCAACTCGCCCGGCGGCTCGCCGGTGCAGTCGCGCCAGATCTACCTGCGCATCAAGCAGCTCGCGGCGGAGAAGAAGCTGCCGGTGCTCGTCTTCGTCGAGGACGTCGCGGCCTCCGGCGGCTACATGATCGCCTGCGCCGGCGACGAGATCATCTGCGATCCCTCTTCGATCCTCGGCTCGATCGGCGTGGTCGGCGGCAGCTTCGGTTTCCAGGAGGCGATCAAGCGCCTCGGCATCGAGCGGCGCCTCTACACCGCCGGCACGCACAAGGCGATGCTCGATCCGTTCCTCCCGGAAAACCCGGATGACGTCGCCAAGCTCAAGACGATCCAGCGCGAGATCCACCAGATCTTCATTTCGCTGGTGAAGGAGAGCCGCGGCGCGCGGCTGAAGGGCAGCGACGACACGCTGTTCACCGGAGAATACTGGGCCGGCGAGAGCTCGATCGCACTCGGGCTTGCCGACAGCATCGGCGATCTCCGCTCAACTCTTCGTGCCCGCTATGGCGAGAAGGTTCTCACCCCCGTGATTGCCCAGCCGACCGGCCTGCTCTCCGGCCTTCTCGGCCGGAAAGCGCCGGGCGCGGGGCAGCTTTCGGCCATGGAATCAATGGCCGGCCTGCCGGACGATCTGATCTCGGCGGTCGAGACGCGGGCGATTTGGGCGAAATTCGGGTTCTAGGCGAAACCCATCCCGCGCCATTTGGTCCGGACTGAGCCAATTGCGGTGCGGCCCGGACTGCGCGAATATGCACGTGGGGGCTGAGCACTAGACAAGGATCGACAGATGCCGCCGTTCGTCGCTTTTGCGGGCGTGCTGGGCGGGCTTGCCGTGGTCCGCTGGGCCTACAAGACCGCTGTCCGGATCAACCACGAGCTGGAGGAGATGCGCCTGTCGCGCGTCGCCGAGGCCGCCCGCATGGGGGATATCCAGACGCTGAAGCGTGACCCCGTGACCGGAGCTTATCGTCCGGGCTAGCGCTCTCAACTCGATAGGTGCCGTAGGTGGGCAAAGCAAAGCGTGCCCACCACCGCGCCGTAATCCGGGAAAGATGGTGGGCACGGCGCGATGCGCTTTTGCCCACCCTTGTAATAGCGCAATCAGATATTGTCGGTGCATTCCGAGAGGAATGGCCTGCCGCAGCTGCGACCGCGGCAGGCCGCTGGCGATCGGATCGCGCCCACCCTGAGCAGTTTGTGGCT
>JAESFI010000143.1_pt1 | contig 43845 bp, 38 predicted proteins | sample 9269361 | NCBI WGS metagenome assembly JAESFI01 (sample SAMN14504119, study PRJNA617095) | algae metagenome | isolation source: Brasilonema angustatum HA4187-MV1 and co-occurring heterotrophs from moss... | place: USA: Manoa Valley, Honolulu, Hawaii | collected 2009-07-20
GATGGCGGCGTTCAAATCGAACGGCTCAACGGCAAGGATGGCGGGATGATCAGGTTTAAAGAGCCGGTTTGCTCGTGCGATGAGGCAATGGTTTCCTTGATAGAAGGTCACCCTTGCCGTTGCCGGGCCGCGAGTTCAAATGAGATGATCTCCGCCGGCGGACGAGGGCTCGCATATTCCTCGGCCATAATGGCGCCGATGAGGAGATCGATCGCGCGGCGCGATTTCCTACTCGTTTCATCATCGCCAGACAGCTCCAGTTTGGCCTTGGCGAGGAGCTCGCGTGCGTGTGCAAAGTTCGATGCCATCGTAGTTCCTCTTGTCGGCCGCAGCTCACTCTAGATCTCGTGCCAGCGGCCTGGAAAGGACGCGTTAACCGTGACGAAGGCTTTTGCTTTAAATGGTAGCTATCATGCCACAGGGAGGTTGGAGCCCTGTTCGTCTGGAACGAAATCGGGCGCTTCGCGAGTGTTATTGACCAATCGAGAGGGTCAGACGATAATCGTGATCGTCCGGGTCTCGAAATATCGGGCGGAGCGGTTCCGCGACCATCACTCCAGGCAAGATTATCGTTCATTATACGAAGCCGGCAGGTGCGGCGCTTCGCTACCGAAATGATTGCCGAAACCGCCGCGATGCGTCATCGTGTTTGCGATGATTCTAAGCCCTGAAACTGTCCTGAGACGCCATGACCAGGCACATGCTGGCGTGCCTGTCGCCCCAATCCCTATTTGGCTGCGCCGAGCCGTTTCGTCATCGGACGGCGCAGCGGAGGCGATGGAGGACTTGTCATTGACGACGGGGGCCGCATTGGCGGTGCTCGATGCAGTTATCCGTCGGCAAGAACCCTGGGTGTTGATTTCCGCTGAGAGCTGACCCGGGATTTTCGCCGAGAAGTGACCCGCCTTCATGTATGGTTTGGGTCTCAGGTCTTGGTCAAGGTGGGTGCTTTCTCCTTCTTTGTTGGTGTTGTCTGGGCAGAGCTGTTCTTGAAGCGGAAGCTGTCGTTTCCGGTCTCCAGGATATGGCAGTGATGGGTGAGCCGATCGAGGAGTGCGGTTGTCATCTTGGCATCGCCGAAGACGGTGGCCCATTCGCTGAAGCTGAGGTTGGTGGTGATGACGACGCTGGTGCGCTCGTAGAGCGTGCTCAGCAGATGGAACAGCAGCGCCCCGCCTGACGCGCTGAAGGGCAGGTATCCGAGTTCGTCCAGGATGACGAGATCGGAATGAGCGAGCCGGTTGGCGATCTGGCCGGCCTTGCCCTGGGCCTTCTCCTGCTCGAGCGTGTTGACGAGCTCGACGGTGGAGAAGAAGCGGACACGCTTGCGATGATGCTCAACCGCCTGCACGCCGAGGGCGGTGGCGATATGGGTCTTTCCGGTGCCCGGGCCGCCGACAAGCACGACATTGTTGGCCTGGTCCATGAACTCGCATCGATGGAGCTGGCGCACGAGGGCCTCGTTGATCTCGCTGCTGGCAAAGTCGAAGCCGGCCAGGTCGCGATAGACCGGGAAGCGGGCTGCCTTGAGCTGATAGGCTACGGACCTGACCTCCCGTTCCGCCATCTCGGCCTTCAACAGTTGCGACAGGATGGGTATGGCGGCCTCGAAGGCGGGAGAAGCCTGTTCGGTGAGTTCGGCGACGGCCTGTGCCATGCCGTGCATCTTGAGGCTTCTGAGCATGATGACGAGGGCGGCACTTGCGGGATCATGACGCATGGCGCACCTCCCGGGTCTGGCGCAGCGCGTCGTAGCGCTCGACATTGGCCTGTGGCTCCTTGGCCAGGCTCAGCGCCTGCGGCGCATCCACGATCGGCGTCTCGATCGGCTTGCCGTCTACCAGCCTGTGCAGGAGATTGAGGATGTGGACCTTGGTCGGAACGCCGCCCTGCAGCGCCATCTCCACGGCCGTCAGCACGACCTGCTCGTCATGTTGCAGGACGAGCGACAGGATCTCGACCGTCTCGCGGTCGCCGCCGGGCTTCCTGAGCAGATGCTGCTGCAGCCGTTTGAAGGCTTCGGGCAACTCGGTGAAGGGAGCGCCGTTGCGCAAGGCTCCGGGCTTGCGCTGGATGACCGCCAGATAGTGACGCCAGTCGTAGACGGTGCGACCGGGGCCGTCATGCGACCGCTCGATGATGCGGCGGTGCTCGCATACGATCCGCCCCTCCGCGGCAACCACGATCCGTTCCGGATAGACCCTGAGGCTGACTGGCCGATTGGCGAAGGACGCCGGCACGCTGTAGCGGTTGCGCTCCAGATGGATCAAGCAGGTCGGAGAGACCCGCTTGGTGTATTCGACGAAGCCGTCGAAGGCTCGGGGCATGGGCATCAGGAACCGCGCTTCCTCGACCCGGATGTCTTTAATCGATCCCGGCCTGAGGCCATGGGGAATCTGTTGCCACAGCTCCCGGCAGCGCTGCTCCAGCCAGTCGTTCAGGGCCTCCAGCGATGGAAAGCGCGGCATCGGCTGCCATAACCGGTGGCGCGCATCCTGGACGTTCTTCTCGACCTGTCCCTTCTCCCAGCCCGAAGCCGGATTGCAGAACTCGGTCTCGAACAGATAATGGCTGGCCATGGCCGAGAAGCGGGCATTGACCTGACGCTCCTTGCCGCGCCCGATCCTGTCGACCGCAGTGCGCATGTTGTCGTAGATTCCGCGCCGGGGAACGCCGCCCAGAACCCGGAAGGCGTGGTTGTGGGCATCGAACAGCATCTCGTGCGTCTGCAGCGGATAGGCCCGCACGATGAAGGCACGGCTGTAGCTAAGCTTGAAGTGCGCCACCTGAAGTTTGGTGCGCTCGCCGCCGATGACCGCCCAGTCTTCCGACCAGTCGAACTGGAACGCCTCACCGGGCTCGAACGCCAACGGCACGAAGGTGCCGCGCCCGCTCGTTTGCATCTGACGCTGGCGCTCTTCCTTCCAGGCCCGCGCAAAGGCGGCGACACGACCATATGAGCCCTCATAGCCAAGGCTCATCAGGTCGGCATGCAACTGCTTGATCGTGCGCTTCTGCTTACGCGGCCTGTTCGCCTCCGTCCTCAGCCAGGCCGACAGCCGCTCTGCATAGGCATCACGGTTGGTCCCTCACCGTTGCGAAGCAGTCCCACCACCCCGGTTTTACCCACCCCGGTCGTCACCTCATAGCCGGCCTGTTTCAATCTTTCGGCGGCTATCCCCGCCGTTCGCGTCTCCTGCATCGACAGTTCGGGATGGGCGTGAATGTCCTTATAGAGCGCTTCCAGATCTGGCAGCAGTTTGCCGAGGTCCCGCAGTACCGCAGGTCCGTCCTTGGCAGGGGTGTGTGCAGCCATGACTAACTCTCCTGTCGCTGCTTTGAAGGCGGTTTCGCTCACTGGGTGATCGAGCCGCAAACAACTTATCGGCCTTGTGGTAGACCCGGCGGGCGGCAGTCACAATCATCGTCATTGGCCGCGACGGCAACATGGCCGATTCCGGCAATCAACTGATCGTGACCTCGCCCGCATCAGCCTCTTCTCCATACAATCAAGGTGACAATTGCCTTCGACCGGCAAACAATGGTGTGGGCGGTGCTAACTCGGAACTGGACAACCATTGATGTCTGGAGGAACCCATGACCACGCATAAGGTCGGCTATCTCATCGGCAGCCTCGCCAAGGGCTCGATCAACCGCAAGCTCGCCAAGGCATTGGTACGGCTCGCTCCGCCGGAACTTGCAATGTCGGAGATATCCTTCAAGGACCTGCCGCTCTACAGCTACGACTATGACGCCGACTTCCCGCCGGCCGGCAAGGCGTTCAAGGCGGCGATCGCGGCCGTCGATGCCGTGTTGTTCGTCACGCCCGAATATAACCGATCCATACCTGGCGGGCTGAAGAACGCCATCGATTGGGCAAGCCGCCCCTACGGCACCAACTCGTTCACGCGCAAGCCGTCGGCAGTGATCGGCACGTCACCGGGCGCAATCGGCACCGCCGTCGCCCAGCAGAATTTGCGCAGCGTGCTCGGCTTCTGCAACTCGCCCCAGATGAACGCGCCGGAAGCCTATATCCAGTTTACGCCGGGCCTCATCACCGATGACGGAGAAGTCACCAATGACGGCACCGCCGAGTTTCTTCGCACCTTCATGCAGGATTTTCATGTCTTCGTTGCCAGGGTGCGCTCGGTGCTGCCGAAGGATGCGTAGGGCGTGTCCGTCGCGTGATTTTGTAACTCGGTCACGCAACGAGGAAGAATTGAAGTCCAGACTCGCTGGCGAATGATTACAGCGGCCCCAAGCGGCCGCTGCACCTCCAGGATTCCATTTCCAATCTTCAAGGGAGCAACAATGTCCAACGCGGAACGGTACGACGCCCTTGTCATCGGCAGCGGCGAAGGTGGCAAATATCTCGCGTGGCATCTTGCCCAGGCGGGAGAGAAGACCGCCGTGGTCGAACGCCGCTGGGTTGGCGGTTCCTGCCCCAACATCAACTGCCTTCCCAGCAAGAACGAAATCTGGAGCGCCGGTATCGCTCGGATGGTCGGCCGCGCCGGCGAATTCGGCGTGACCACCGGCCCTGTCGCGGTCGACATGAAAAAGGTTCTCCAGCGCAAGCGTGACATGGTCGACAGCCTCGTCGCCTTCCACCTCGAACGGTACAAGGCGACCGGGGCGGAACTCGTCATGGGAACCGCGCATGTCGTCGGGCCGCACACCGTCGAGGTATCGCTCAATGACGGCGGGACGCGACGGCTGGCCGCTGAAAAGCTGTTTCTCAATTTGGGTACGCGGGCGAGCGTACCTCCCGTTCCGGGCCTGGCGGAAGCCCGGCCGCTCACCCACATCGAGGTGCTCGAACTCGACCGGGTCCCGGATCATTTGATCGTTCTCGGCGGCGGCTATGTCGGCCTCGAATTCGCACAGGCCTACCGCCGTTTCGGCAGCCGGGTCACCGTCATCGAACGCGGTTCGCGACTGGCCAAGCGCGAGGATGAGGACGTCTCCCGGGAGGTCCAGCGCATTCTGCAGGCGGAAGGCGTCGAGCTATTGCTGTCCGCCGAAGTCGAGCGCGTGGAAGGGCGGTCCGGCAACCATGTGCATGTCCTGGTCAACACTCCTGACGGTCAACGGATGGTTGAGGGCACCGATATCCTGGTCGCGGCCGGCCGTACGCCCAATACACGAGGGATAGGGCTGGAAGAGGCAGGCATCGAGCTGACGGATCGCGGCTATATCCGCGTCAACGATCGGCTGGAGACGACCGCCCCGAACATCTGGGCAATCGGCGAGTGCGCGGGAACGCCGCAATTCACCCATATGTCGCTCGACGATTTCCGCGCCATCCGCGACAATCTGAAGGGCGGCAACCGGTCGACCAAAGACCGGATGACGCCCTATTGCATGTTCATCGACCCGCCGCTTGCACGGGTCGGAATAAGCGAGGAAGAGGCGCGTGCCAAGGGCGTGGCGGTGCGTGTCGCCAAGCTGCCGACGAAGGCGGTACTGCGGACGCGCACGACATCGGAATCCGAAGGGTTCATGAAGGCGCTTGTCGATGCCGACGACCGTATAATCGGCTTTGCCATGATTGGCTCGGAAGCCGGCGAGGTCATGGCTGTCGTGCAGACGGCGATGCTTGCCGGGCTTCCCCATATGGCGCTTCGAGACGCTATTCTCGCCCATCCGACAATGGCGGAAGGCTTGAATGCGCTGTTCGGCAATGTTCCGGCCAAGAGCGGTTGATGGCCTCTGCTCTCTCCGGTGCACCCGAGGTTCCGTGCACGAACACGCCAGCCTCAAGCATGGAACCTTTGGCGATACTCGCTGGGCGAAAGACCAACGATGCGCAGGAAGATTTTCCGGAAAGCGCCGGGGTCGGAATAGCCGATCTCCCATGCGACACGCTCCATCGGCAATTGACCGAACTGGAGCAGTTCCTGCGCCTTGGTTACACGCAGGCGCTGCGCATAGTCGGTCGCGGTCAGCCCGGTCGCCTTCTGGAACCGGCGCAGAAAGGTCCGCTGTTCCAGACCGGCCTGTTCAGCCAGAATCGACAGCCGCGCCTCCTTACCCTCATTGGCCTGCAGGAAATGTTGCACCTTGAGGATCGCCGCGTCACCGTGATTCAGGCGCGGCACGAAGCCGCTATAATATCGCTGCTCGCGTCCCGGCGGGTCGACCAGCAGCATTCTTGCAGTGCTGGCCATGACGACCGGGCCGAGAAAGCGATCGACCATTTTCAGCCCCAGATCGGTCCATGCCATCAGCCCCCCGGCCGAGATGATGTCGCCCGCGTCGATGATTAGTCGGTCGGTATCGAGAAGCACATCGGGGAAACGATCTCGGAAGGCTTCGGCATAGTTCCAGTGAGTGGTCATCGTCCGGCCTGCAGGCAGGCCGGTTTCTCCCAGTAGAAAGGCGCCGGCGCAGATGGAAGCTAGTACCACACCTTCGCTATGACGCTTGCGTAGCCATTCCGCCAGCGGCGCTGCCGCTTCGCGGGCAATCGGCGGTTCAAGCGAGGGCGGCAGGATCAGCACGTCGCAGGGCTTTGGTTTGGGCGTTCCGGCGGCATCGTCGCTGTCGAAGACCACAGTCGGCGCTGACGCTCCATCCGCCTGCAAATGGCGCACTCGGAGCCGGGGCGCTTCGGCATTTGCATCCAACGCGATGCGGTCGGCGACTTTGAACAGGTCGGTCAATCCGAGGATCGCCGACATTTGAACACCGGGGTAAAGAACAATTCCGATTTGGGCATCTGCCATCTGTCGTTATTACCCCTGATTCTGTCGATTCTGCCAATGGCCGCGACCATCAGCTGAAACGATATTGGGCGCAAGCAACACAAGAGCCGAAAGGAATTTTGCAATGTCGAAACGCGCCATCCTCGTCGTCGATCTCCAGAACGAATACTGGCCGACGGGAAAATTTCCGCTGGTGGGGATCGGGGCCGCCGCCGCCAATGCAGCCCGCGTCATCGCCCATGCCCGCAAACAGGGTGATCTGGTCGTCCACATCCGCCATGAGATGCCCGGCGGACCGATCTTCGTACCCGGAAGCGACGGGGCGAAGATCAACGAGACAGTTCTGCCGCAGGGCGATGAACCTGTCGTCACCAAGAACTTTCCCAACTCCTTCCGCGAAACCGAGCTGGACGATCTGCTTAAGAAGCAGGGCGTCGAGGAAACCGTCGTGATCGGCGCGATGAGCCATATGTGCGTGGATGCCACCACACGCGCGGCCAACGATCTGGGCTACAGTACCGTCACTATCCACGATGCCTGCGCTACCCGCGATCTGGAGTTCGACGGCGTAGCGACGCCGGCGGCGCAGGTTCATGCCGCGCTGATGGCAGCACTGGCCTTTCTCTATGGCGAAGTGATCAGCACAGACGCTTTCATCGCAGGCTAAAACGAACGGGAAAGAAGGGAGCCGGTGATCCCCGGCCGCTTCTGGCGCCTGCATCCGCAGGGGTGGTGATAACGAAGATCCGCATGAACTTGGTGCTGCGCACGATGCTGTAGCGCGGCGAACTGGACGTCGCCATCATTCAGGTTTTTTCCGATGAGGTCCGGCTGACCGACGTGGCGCTGTTTCGCGAGGACCTGCACTAGATCAAGTCGCGCGAACTGTCGTTGACCCCTCAATGGGCGATCCCAGTCCTCGGCTTCAACGACGACTGCTGCTACCAACGGCGGGCAATCGACATGGGACAGGACGGAGGCCCGGACCTCGAAGCCGGGTTTGAATGCTCGAGCGCAGCAGGGCTCGTCGCAGCGGTGAACGTGGGACTGGGCGTCGCGCTGCTGAGCGACCGACATCTGCGTCCGGACATGGAGTTGATCGAGAGCCGCCTTCCCGCGCCTCAATCGCTCGCCTATGCCATACGTCGGGCGAGGAAGACGAGGAACCCCGCCTTGGACAGCTTGACATCCGAGATCGAGACCGAGGTCAGTCGTTACGGCGGATTAGCATTGGCGAGCTAGCGCCACTTACTTCAACGGCACCCGTGGGTCTCGGTTTGACGGCTTCGGGTCTCTGATTTCAGTGCGGGAAGCTCGGCCCGCTCCAGTCGACAACCCGGCAGCCGCCCGACTTTCCGAAAATACCCTCATCGACAATCTTGCCCATGATCCTGCCTTGACACTTAATTCATCAATGGTTGATCAATGGCCTGAGCTACCCTCACAATTCATCGGAGATGATTAGGCCAATTGTTCAAGCACTCTCAACTTGAATCCGTACAAGCATGGATGGCCCATCCTGCCTATACGTCTATGCCACTTCACGCGCGGATACACCGCGCAATCCGGCAATTGATCCTAGGCGGTGCGCTCGAACCTGGTAAATCATTGCCAGCCACCAGAGGGCTAGCCAAGTCGCTTGGTGTATCACGCGATACAATTGAGGCCGCGTACATCCAGCTTCATGCAGAAGGATTCATTGAACGGCGTGTTGGAAGTGGTAGCTTTGTGGCAGAGCTCACAGAATTCCAGCCGACTCGACAAAAATCAAAACGCTACGAATTACAACGTAACCAAGTATCGGACCTTAGCAAACGCGGAGCAGCGACGTTTCGTGGCGGCGGCGTTCCTGACGCTCCGGTCCCGCTGCCGTTCACGCAAGGAATACCAGAAACGCGGAATTTTCCTCTCCAATTATGGGAACGCCTTGGGCGGCAAGCCTTAAAAGATTTTGGTATAAAAGCGCTTCAGCATGGAGATCCACAGGGCGCCGAGCCACTGAGGAGAGCGATAGCCGACTATATAAATCTTGAGCGAGGTGCTCATGCCTCGGCAGATCGCATCCTTGTGCTCAATTGTTCGCAGCAGGCGATAACACTATGCGCAACAATGCTGCTGGATCCCGGAGACCGGATATTCATCGAGGATCCGGGATATAATGGTGCACGCAAAGCGTTCGATGCTGCCGAATTGGAAAGCGTACCGGTTCGTGTGGATCATCAGGGTGTCGTGGTAGAACAAGTCATTAATGACTCAAAGGGCGTAAAAGCAATCTTTCTGACGCCATCCCACCAATTTCCAACTGGAGCGAAGCTTGGCTTGGACCGCCGCCTCGCATTGATAGACTGGGCAGCCCATGAAAAAGCGTGGATCATCGAAGATGATTACGATAGTGAATTTCACTATTCTGGTAAACCTACGGCCTGTGTCCAAGGGCTTGACCCGCATGATCGCACGATTTACATTGGCACATTTACAAAATCTCTCTTTCCTAGCCTCCGGATTGGATATCTTGTTCTTCCTCCCCAGTTGGTGAGGCCGATGACTGTGGCGCGCACAGTGCTAGATGGGTATGCTGCCCCGATCACGCAATTAACCCTCGCACGGTTCATCGACGGCGGTCATTTTGGAGCCCATGTTCGCGCTATGCGGACTGTCTACGCCGAGCGGCTTGAGACTCTGGCCGGTCTTGTTGAATTACATCTTTCGTCATTTTTGGAGGCTCGTGTGCCCATTGGCGGCTTGCAAATGCCTTGTCTCTTAACCTGCGATGTCTCCGAGCGGGTCATCATCGATGCTGCTCAACGGGATGGTATCAAGCTATTCGGGACCTCGGCACTCTTCGCAGGAGGCAAAGGCACGCCTGGATTTTTACTTGGCTTTGCCGCATACACACCACGTGAGATCGAGGTTGCTGTTAAGAGACTAGCAAATGTATTTCACTCGATGACTTCGAAACAGGCGCGAAACTGACAACGCAAGGCAATATCTTCGATCGGATCGGATCGGTTGCGGTCGAAGAAGCAGGTACAGGTTGCAGAGGCAACGTGTTTCGCGTCCACTCGATCAGCTGCTAATCGAGTTCTTGATCAGGTGGTCCACGCCCGCGGTCGAGATTGGGTTTTCCGACAAACTGTGGCGAATTTGTTGGGAACTGTTCGATCAACATTCTGCTGAGCTTGCTTGGATCTGACGCGCCGCCGATCAAATGGCATGGCCATATTAAAGAAAATGGCGGGGTCTACCGTGCCAAAAGTATGGCATGGGGGATGCCTTAACGCTCCACAACCATCAGCGACACAAGAGGACGGTCATGAAAGTAGACATTCAAGAAGTAGACATGACTGCCACCGAAATAGCCCGATTGGTAAACGCGAAGGAGATTTCCCCTCGCGAAACGATTGAGGCTGCCATTGAACGAATCGAAACATTGAACCCGCAGCTCAATGCGATATCTTACGCTGCGTTCGATAATGCCCGTGAGGCAGCAGCAAGGCTTGAGAAGCGTATAGTTCGAGGAGAGCAGACAGGACCATTAGCTGGTGTCCCTCTGCTGAACAAGGATGCGTTTAGTGCCAAGGAGGGATGGCCTTGCTCTGCGGGGCTAAAAGCATTGCGCGGGCGCATCTCCCCTTCTTCTACGAACCTTCCCAAGCGAACGGAGGCGGCCGACGGCATATTTCTGGGTAATACCAACAGTCCCGTCTTCGGATTTCGAGGGACGACAGATAGTGTGGAGTTCGGTCCGGCGCACAATGTTTTTGACCTGGACCGCAATGCGGGGGGGTCCTCTGGCGGCAGTGCGGCCGCTGTCGCCTCTGGTATGGTTCCGATCGCGGTAGGAACCGATGGGGGTGGGTCTATTCGTATTCCCTCATCGTGGAGTGGTGTGTTTGGATTCCAACCGTCTCCTGGACGCCTACCATTCCCTCTTGGCCCGGATGAGTTTGGGCCGAACTTGTACCTTTATGAGGGGCCTATCACTCGCAACGTCGCCGACGCTGCACTTGTGATGAGCGTAGTGCAGGGCTTCGACAGCAATGTTGCTCTAGCGCTCACCGACAACGTGGATTTCTTCGGCTCGTTGAAAGCCGGCGTAAAAGGTAAGAAAATTGGATTTACCATCGACTACGGAATCTTTCCGGTCCAAGCGGAAGTGGCGACAGTTATAACAGCAGCCGTGCGGATATTCGAATCGCTCGGTGCCGAGATAGAGCCTGTAGATCTTCGCATTCCGCACTCTCAGCGTGAACTTAGCGACGTATGGAACCGACTCCAGGCAATCGGGGTGCATGAAGCGCTCAAAAGTTTAAAGGCGGAAGGGTTAGACCTACGTACGGTTGCCAAGGAAGAATTGCCCGACCCGATGATGCGGTGGGTCGACATGGTTCCGCGGCTCACCGTCGAGGATCTGATTCAAGACCAGCGCAAGCGTCAATCAGTCTTTAGGGAGTTTGCGAAGGCGTTCGAAAAGTATGACTACATCGTTGCCCCCACGCTGGCATGTCTGCCAGTCCACAACCAAGATGACGGCTTCACTCAAGGCCCCACCTGGATCAACGGGGAGGAAGTGGACCCCCTGATCGGTTGGTGCATGACATATCTGACTAATTTTACTGGTTACCCTAGCGCAAGTATCCCGGCCGGCATGTCCGGAGGATTGCCGGTTGGAATGCAAATTATGGGACGTAGGGGTGCGGATTTCGATGTCATGGCAGCATCGGCGGCGTTCGAAGAAGCGTCGCCGTGGAAATCTACCTACCAAAGGCTCGATCCTCGCCTAGGCCACCGATAACTTTCCCGCGCTTGGGGTTTCTGTCCCGGAAACCCCAATATCTCCAGCATTGGCCGTCGAGACGCCGGTCAGGGCACTCCACATGAGTGCCATCACGCACGTTGCTGGAAGAGGCTAATCCTCATGTTGTTTGAACGCCGCCTCGCCCCTGTCGACTCACCATTGGTTATTGCCGGCTGCATGATTGGATCGGTCGTGCCGGCGCTCCTGATCGGCATCATTTTGATCATGCCATTCGTCTCGAACCCAATCGATGCTTATGTCGCACTCTTTGATGCAAGCTTCGGTAGTCTGCGAGGCTTCGGGATCACTTTGAACCGCGCCACCCCGCTGATTCTCGTTGCGCTTGGCACCTGTGTGGCCTGGCGCTCGGGATTCGGATATCTTGGTTTCGAAGGGTGCCTCACGCTCGGCGCCGCTGCAGCCACTTGGTACGCACTTCTGGCGCTGGATGGCGGCGTAATCGCATCCATGCCGTTCTTGGCCTTCCTCTTCATTGCCTCAATCCTGGCGTTCCTCGCCGGCGGGGCCTGGGCAGGTGGAGTTGGTGTCCTGCGAAGCAGGTTTGGCGGCAACGAAGTGCTAATCTCACTCATGGCGAATTATGTTGCGGTCCTGATTGTGCAGTTCCTGGTCTCCGGCCCGATGCGGGCCGCCGGTAACCTGCCGGAGACGACATGGTTACCTATCATCACCCCGGGAACCCGGACTCATGCCGGTATCCTGATCGCGCTGCTGGCAGCAGCAGCGATCTGGTTGCTGATGAGCCGCATGCGCCTCGGCTACGAGTTTGTGGTAACCGGCTTAAACCCCCGAGCGGCGCGCTACGGTGGTATCAACGTGGGGCAACGCTACGTACTCGCGGCAGTTTTCGCTGGTGGCGTGGCAGCCCTCGCCGGACTGGTCGAGGTTCTCGGCACACAACACCGGCTCCTGGATGGCCTTAGCGGAGGAATGGGCTTCCTTGGGATCGTGGTTGCGCTTCACGCCAAGCTCAATCCACTCGCAGTAGTGCCCATCGCCATCCTCTATGCGGCGCTCTCGGTTGGCGCGGACGCGATGCAGCGTAGCACTGGTGCGCCCTCGTCGATCATCTTCATCCTGCAGAGCCTCATCTTGCTCTCTGTCATTGCCAGTGACTTCCTGCGCTACTGGACAATACGGCCGCCGATGATGCCGAGGAGCCAAATGGGAAGAGTCAAAGATGTTGGATGACTTCATTATTTCTTCGTTTCTCGTCACCTGGTGGCAGCGAGCGTGCGCCTCGCCGTGCCGCTGCTACCTTAGCTATCCATAGTGTATAGCTCGAGTGAGATCGCGCCGGTCGATTGGTCTGCTCTAATGCTAAAAATTGGAGGGGCTTACCGTGCCAAAAATATGTCATAAAGCAATAGGCTAACTGCCTAGGGAGGAAGAAATGCGGTTGAATTCTATCAATTTTAGTCGACGCGCGGTACTCGCCGGATTAGGTACAGGACTAGGTGCAGCCCTTCTACCCGGAAGGCTATGGGCTCAGGACGGGCAGCGTGTTGCGCTGCTCATGGTGGGTTCAATTTCAGATGGTGGCTGGAATCAGCTCGCTTTTGAAGGCCTTGCCGATCTAAAGGCCAAGGGCTTCGGTACTGCCTATGTCGAAAATGTCACTCAGGCGCGAATCCCCGAGGTAGTCCGTGGCTATGCCGACGACGGCTTCGACTTGATCATTGGTCACGGCTACAACTTCGGCAACACCATTGCCGAACTTGCACCGGAATACCCGGATCAGAAGTTCTTCGTGACCGCCTTTCAGGCGGGGTTAGAGCCGGTCAGCAACGTACAATTCATCCATCTCGCTTATGTCGGCGCCTCGTATGCAGCGGGCGCGCTTGCGGCGCTGATTTCTGATGCCGGCAAGGCGGTTGGTTTCGTCGGCGGTGGAGACAATCCGACGCAGCAGGCGATGAACCGTGCCTTCATCAGCGGTGCCGAGAATACAGTTAAAGGTATCCGCGGCCTTGGTATAGTGACCGGCGACTACAATAATGCCGCAAAGGGAAGGGAGGCCGCGTTGACGATGATCGGGAATGGTGCCGATGTGATCTGGCATGCAGCTGACGTGACTGGCCTCGGTGTTATCCAAGGTGCGGCTGGCGCTGGTGCCAAGGTCATCGGATGCTATGCCAACCAGACAGCGCTTGCCCCCGACCGGATGGCGACAAGCTTCATGCTGAACTTGCGCTGGATGGTGAACGAGTTAGGACGATCCTTAGCTGCGGGAGAGTTCGCAGGCGGCACTGAATGGAGGCCATCGATCAAGGATATTTGGATTCAAGCCTATGGCACGGGCGAGCAGTTGACCGAATTCAACCCTTCACTAGTTGATGCCGACGCCAAAGCGAAATTCAAATCGATCCTTGACGACCTCGAATCCGGAAAAATTGATCTGGACGCCTTCGAATAAGTGAGTCGCTTAGATTTCAAGCACGAAGGCGTCACGTTGATTCACCATCTTACCCGGCGGCGGACCGGCGCGGCCAACAGGGAGCGGCAGGTGCGCCCTAGTGAACTCAAGAGATGTTCGATCTTGTACAGTCCACTGCTGCTAAATTAGGCACGCACGCATAGAGCTAATGATCGATGGGCTGACCGTCGCGTCAGCCGTAATAGCTCGCGCCTAATGGTACCAAGAATCGGCAAATAAAGGGAGGAAGCATGCAGCCAAAATTGGAAATACGGGACGCGGCCGAACACTTCCCTAGCGTGCCCGCAAACGACCAGGCCAGTCTAATGTCGATGCCGGGGGAGGTACATGCGCTGTTTGGCGGGCAAAGAGGAAGTATGCGGCCAAAACTGGAGATACGGGACGTGGTCAAGCGTTTCCCCGGCGTACTTGCAAACGACCATGCCAGTCTAACATTGATGCCCGGTGAGGTGCATGCGCTGCTTGGCGAGAATGGTGCCGGCAAGAGCACGCTGATGCAAATTCTCTATGGATCATACGGGGTCGATGAGGGCGAGATACTTCTCGATGGCCAGCCAGTCAAATTTGCTAGTCCGCGCGAGGCGATCCGCTGTGGCATCGGCATGATCCACCAAGACTTTATGTTGGTGCGAGATTTCCGAGTAGTCGAAAATGTTGTTCTTGGCCTCGAGAGCGGTCACGGACTGCTGGATCTTGGTAGTGCGGCGGCGCGGTTAAAAGCGATATCGGAACAACATCAACTCGAAATCGATCCTTGGGCGCGGATTGATACACTCCCGGTTGGGGTTCAGCAGCGAGTAGAGATCATCAAGTTGCTCTACCGCGACGCGCGAATCCTAATTCTCGATGAGCCGACCGCGGTGCTCACACCACAGGAAACAGACAAGCTGCTGGCGACACTACGGGCGCTTGCCGCAGACGGCCGCTCTATCATCATTGTCACCCACAAGCTCCACGAGATCATGGAGGTTGCCGATCGCATCACTATCATGCGCGACGGACGCACCGTCGACACGGTTGACAAGGCACACACGAATGAGGCGGAGCTGGCTCGAATGATGGTAGGGCGTGACGTCCTACTAAAGGTCCAGCGCCCAACAATGCCCCAGGGTAATCCGGTGCTTACAATGCAGGGCCTTCATGTAGATGACGATCGCGGCGAGCCGGCAGTGCGTGATGTCGACCTAACGGTGCATGCAGGCGAGATCGTCGGAGTGGCAGGCGTTGACGGCAACGGTCAATCACAGCTCGTCGAAGCTGTGATGGGCTTGCGACCGGCGAAGCAGGGCGATGTAAAGCTTGCGGGCACACCTATCACGCAGGCGTCGCCAGCCCAGCGTAACGACCTCGGCATGGCCTATGTTCCCGCCGACCGCCGTGGTGTGGGGTCGGTTGTGTCGCTTGGCATCGACGACAACGCAATCCTTGGGAGCCAGCGTCGGCTTACCCACTTACGGACGATGTTCCGTGACAAACGGCGTATCAACGAACATGCACAGAAACTCGTTGCAAGGTTTGGGGTAAAGACCCCAGATGTGCGCTTCCATGCTGGCAAGCTGTCCGGCGGCAATCTCCAGAAGCTGATCCTTGGGCGCGAGATTATGCGCGATCCGCTGGCATTGGTCATCGAGCAACCGACCCGGGGTCTCGATGTCGGTGCGATCGAGGGGGTATGGGCCGAGATATTGGCGGCGCGTAGCCAAGGAAAAGCAGTTCTCATGGTGTCGGCCGAACTTGAGGAAATCCGCAATCTCGCGGACCGGATCATTGTTCTCCACGGCGGCGCCATCATGGGCGAACTTAACCCGGCTGAGGCGAGCGACGAGCTCCTTGGCCTTATGATGGCTGGCATGAAACAAACAGCGGCACGTGCGTTGCTCGAAGAGGCTAATCCTCATGTTGTTTGAACGCCGCCTCGCGCCTGTCGATTCACCATTGGCTATTGCCGGCTGCATGATCGGATCGGTCGTTCTAGCGTTCCTGATCGGCATCATTTTGGTCATGCCATTCGTCTCGAACCCAATCGATGCCTATGTCGCACTCTTTGATGCAAGCTTCGGTAGTCTGCGAGGCTTTGGGATCACTTTGAACCGCGCCACCCCGCTGATTCTCGTTGCACTCGGCACCTGTGTGGCCTGGCGCTCGGGATTCGGATATCTTGGTTTCGATGGGTGCCTCACGCTCGGCGCCGCTGCAGCGACCTGGTACGCACTTCTGGCGCTGGATGGCGGCGTAACCGCATCCATGCCGTTCTTGGCCTTTCTCCTCATTGCCTCGATCCTGGCGTTCCTCGTCGGTGGAGCCTGGGCAGGTGGAGTCGGTGTCCTGCGAAGCAGATTTGGCGGCAACGAAGTGCTAATCTCACTCATGGCGAACTATGTTGCGATCCTGATCGTGCAGTTCCTGGTCTCCGGCCCGATGCGGGCCACCGGTAACCTACCCATGAGCCCGCGGCTACCAGAGACGACCTGGTTACCAATCATCATCCCGGGAACCCGGACTCATGCCGGTATCCTGATCGCGCTGCTGGCAGCAGCAGCAATCTGGTTGCTGATGAGCCGCATGCGCCTCGGCTACGAGTTTGTGGTGACCGGCTTAAACCCCCGAGCGGCGCGCTACGGTGGTATCAACGTGGGGCAACGCTACGTACTCGCGGCAGTTTTCGCTGGTGGCGTGGCAGCCCTCGCCGGACTGGTCGAGGTTCTCGGCACACAACACCGGCTCCTGGATGGCCTCAGCGGAGGAATGGGCTTCATTGGGATTGTGGTTGCACTTCTTGCCAAGCTCAATCCCCTCGCGGTAGTGCCCATCGCCATCCTCTATGCGGCGCTCTCGGTTGGCGCGGACGCAATGCAGCGCAGCACCGATGCGCCCTCGTCGATCATCTTCATCCTGCAGAGCCTCATCGTGCTCTTTGTCATTGCCAGTGACTTCCTGCGCTACTGGACAATACGACCGCCGATGATGTCGAGGAACCAAATGGGAAGTGTCAAAGATGCTGGATGACTTCATTATTTCTTCGTTTCTCGTCACCTGGTTGGCGGCGAGCGTGCGCCTCGCCGTGCCACTGCTACTGACAGCTCTGGGCGAGATTTTCGCCGAACGTTCAGGAGTGTTGAATGTCGGTATCGAAGGGACGATCCTGCTCGGGGCGCTGGCAGCCTATCTCGTCACCTTCCATTCGGGCAGCCCTTGGTTAGGGTTCGTCGTAGCGATATTAGTCGGAATATTTGTGAACCTGTTCCTTGCCTGGATGTACGTCACAGTGCTAGCCAATCAGGTGGTAGTTGGTATCGTCTTCAACATCTTAGCCCTCGGCGTTGCAAGCTATGGCTATCAACTCGCGGCTGGCTCGGCCGCGAGTCCCGAGCTAGTGCCAATGTTCGAGGGCTTGCATATCCCCATATTATCGGACATTCCGTTCTTCGGCCCAGTGCTCTTTTCACATTCAATTCTACTCTACGTTACAATCTTCGCTGTGCTCGCAGCCGAGTTTGCGCTATTTCGTACCACCTTCGGCTTAAATATCCGTGCGGTCGGAGAGAATCCCATAGCGGCAGCCAATGCAGGAATCTCTGTCCCGTTTATGCGCTATGTCGGGGTACTCTTATCGGGTGCCGGTGCGGGTGCCGCTGGCGCCTATCTCGTACTCGCACAGGTTGGTCTTTTTCGTGATACCATTGTCGTCGGGCAAGGGTTTATTGCCCTGGCCATTGTGATCTTTGGTCGATGGCGTCCGATCTATGCGGCTATTGCCGCGATCGCTTTCGGCGCGGCGGATGCCCTTCAACTGTCGCTGCAACTCTTCGCCTTTGATTTGCCCCCGCAACTGCTGTTGTCATTGCCTTACGTGTTAACGATCATCGCAGTGTCTGGCCTTATCGGGCGTGTAGCTCAGCCAGCGGCGTTAATGGAACCCTACCGCCGAAGCTAAGGGCACAACAATCTCTAAGCTGGTAGTCGAAGCTCGAGGAAGAGGCGGGCGCGCAGATTCTCCGGAGGAATATATGTCTGAGTCTACTATGTATCGAGTGCAGCCTTCATCAAAGGCCATGACCTTGATCGACAATGAAACTTACCTTTCGTGGTATGCGCGCAGCGTGGAGGATCCCGATGGGTTCTGGGGCGCGCACGGGCGGCGTCTCGACTGGCTGACGCCGTACACGAAGGTGAAGAACACGTCGTTCGAGGGCGACGTTTCGATCCGCTGGTACGAGGACGGCGAGCTCAACGTCTCGGCGAACTGCATCGACCGCCACCTTGCGGCGCGCGGCGAGCAGGTGGCGATCCTGTGGGAGGGCGACGACCCTGCCGAGAACCGGAAGATCACCTACAGGCAGCTGCACGAGCAGGTGTGCCGGCTGGCCAATGTGATGAAGAAGCACGGCGTGCAAAAGGGCGACCGGGTCACCATCTACATGCCGATGATCCCGGAGGCGGCCTATGCGATGCTGGCCTGCGCGCGCATCGGGGCGGTGCATTCGGTGGTGTTCGGCGGCTTTTCACCCGACGCGCTGGGCGGGCGCATCGTCGACTGCCAGTCGACCTTCGTCATCACCGCCGACGAGGGGCTGCGCGGCGGGCGCGCCATTCCGCTTAAGGACAACACCGACAAGGCCATCGACATCGCGGCGCGGGGCCATGTCCTGGTCAAGAACGTGCTGGTGGTGCGCCGCACCGGCGGCGCGGTCGGCTGGGCGAGTGGCCGCGACCTGTGGTACGACGAGGAACTGGCCTCGGTGGAGGCGACATGCGCGCCGGAGAAGATGAATGCGGAGGATGCGCTGTTCATCCTCTACACCTCCGGCTCCACCGGCAAGCCGAAGGGGGTGTTGCACACCAGCGGCGGCTATCTGGTCTATGCCGCGCTGACTCACCAGCATGTGTTCGACTACCGTGACGGCGACGTCTACTGGTGCACGGCCGATGTGGGCTGGGTGACGGGCCACTCCTACATCGTCTACGGGCCGCTGGCCAACGGGGCGACGACGCTGATGTTCGAGGGGGTGCCCAACTATCCCGATCAGGGCCGCTTCTGGGATGTGGTGGACAAGCACCGGGTCAACATCTTCTACACCGCCCCCACCGCCATCCGCGCGCTGATGGGGGCGGGCGACCAGTTCGTGCGGCGGGCCTCGCGCGCATCGCTGCGGGTGCTGGGCTCGGTCGGCGAGCCGATCAACCCGGAGGCGTGGGAGTGGTACTACACTGTGGTTGGCGAGGGCCGCTGCCCGGTGGTCGACACCTGGTGGCAGACGGAGACCGGCGGCATCCTGATCTCGCCGCTGCCGGGGGGCACCGACCTCAAGCCCGGCTCGGCGACACGGCCCTTCTTCGGGGTGCGGCCGCAGCTTGTCGACAATGAGGGCGCCGTGCTGGAGGGGGTTGGCGACGGCAATCTGTGCATCGCCGATTCGTGGCCGGGCCAGATGCGCACGGTCTATGGCGACCACCAGCGCTTCATCGAGACCTATTTCTCGCAATATCCGGGCCGCTACTTCACCGGCGACGGCTGCCGGCGCGACGCCGACGGCTATTACTGGATCACCGGCCGTGTGGACGACGTGCTCAACGTGTCGGGCCACCGCATGGGCACGGCGGAGGTGGAATCGGCGCTGGTGGCGCACGACAAGGTGTCGGAGGCGGCGGTGGTCGGCTATCCGCACGACGTCAAGGGCCAGGGCATCTACTGCTATGTGACGCTGATGGACGGCGAGGCGCCGGACGAGGCCTTGCGCGAGGAACTCGTCGCCCACGTGCGCAAGGAGATCGGGCCGATCGCCTCGCCCGACAAGATCCAGTTCACCCCCGGCCTGCCCAAGACGCGCTCCGGCAAGATCATGCGCCGCATTCTGCGCAAGATCGCAGAGGACGACTTCGCGGCACTCGGCGACACCTCAACCCTCGCAGACCCAAACGTCGTCGACGAACTCATCCAAAACAGACAAAACAGGAAGGTTGCACTTGGCACTTAGGAGAACTGCGCGCGGGGCAAGGCCGATAGCCTCGAGCAGCGCTGGCACGTTCCGTCTAGCGTTTAGCTCTTCGGGCAGACTAAACTGCTCTGGATATGCGTGGACAAGCGCCGTGCCGAAGCTGCGTGCCAGGCCGCGGTATCGGAATGAGCAAGCCAAATCACGCGAGCCTGCCCCTTCTCGGAGGGGCAGGAACATACTGGACGCAGATCAAATTATACGAGAGTATCATTTTAGGGATCAAGAGCGTGACGTTGGCGCGGTCAGCGGACGCGAATTTTCGTTCTGACTGGCCAGTCCAGGCAGCGATCGGGAGAACCGCTTGCGGCAAGAGGGGCAGCATAAAGGGCGACCGCCTCCAACCCCGTCGGGTGACTTGTACGTCATACCGGCGTTCTTGGCCTGCGGGCGTAGACCGTGGAGCACATCGCCTCAGCCCACGCGTGCAGCAGTTACTCAGCTGAGCCATGTTGATCCGTCATGAGGATCGTCCTTAGAGGCAGGCCGGACTACCAGGTTGACGTGATTTCCACAGAGGAAGCCGAGGCCCTGCGATCATGGTACGTGCACTCGTCATCCAGCGAGCAGGACGCAATCGCTCTCGCAGTCATCCGCCAGGCGAAGCTCTGCGACGGCTGGATTGAGTGCGATTGCATCGGCGGCGCGCATAAACCCCTGCTCGCCCCCCAGCAACAGGAACGGACGTTTACCTTGCGCCGGCTCTCTCCGGCCGACGGAGATCCCCATACTCGCATAGATCGGCCGAACCATGCTGACGATTGCCCGTTCCATGTCGATCGAGCCTTCGACCCGGCTGCTCACGATCGCGCCTTCAATCTGCGGCCAGTGCCGCACCGCGAGACCGCGTATGTCGATGCCTTACCGGCCATTCCGACTCAACTTGCGGATCCTGATCGAAATCCGCCCGATCCTGACCACGAACGAAATGACCGTCCTTCCCGGCTCGCTATTGTACTCTGGAGGCTCATGGATAGTGCCGGCATAAACATTCTCAAACCCCTTCAGGAGGGGCCTTCACAGTACCAACTGAAAAGTCAGCTCGCGGCCCTGCGCCACGCCGGCGCCAGAATGCGCGTCACGCGCACCTGGCGCTTCGGGGCTTTGTCGACAACCTGGCCCGGTGACTACGGTGACAAAAACTCGCGGTTTCAGCGTTTGTTGCGCAAGTCACGGCCGGATTGGGCGCCGAACCAGCGCCGGACCGGCTTCATGATCCTGTTTTCGACGAGCGTCACGCAAAAGGCTATCCATCCCGCCGCAACGTCGGCGCCGATCGAGGTCCTATCACGGGTGCGCCAGCCGCTGCGCAGGGATCCCCGGCACCGCGGGCCGTATCTCGTGATCGCAAACGCTGACTTCGGCGACGATGACGATGGCGACTTACGTGCGGTGCAGGCGTATGCGCAGCCCGTCTTCAATGGCGAGACGCTTTTTCCTGTCGAATCGGGATTTGAACGGGACCTAACGAATTTGCTGATCTGGCTGCAGACATCGCTGTTTGACGCTGCACCGCGACTGCGGATCACAATCAGAAAGCCGCTGTTTGCCATCGCGACCCCGAAAGGTTTGTGCCGACCGGATTTTGTCCTCGAAACAGTGTTTGCAAACCACCCGCCGGTCCACCTTGTCATCGAGGCCATGGGCATGGACACTGAACAATATCGCGCCGCCAAGGCAAGGAAATCGCCACGGATGAAGGAAATCGGCCCGACCTACGAGATTCATCCCGCTGACATCCGACCGGCCAACGCACAAGCCCTCGGCGAGGACCTGCAGCGATGGGTGCTTGCCCACGCGGCGCGTAGGCGACTTCGCTTCGTCAATGGCTGAACTGGCCCGAGAGTCGTTGCCACGTTCACGCCAACGACAGCAATGCGGCCACAAGATCATCGGGCCTCATGCACTCAGGATCAGCGTCGATCAGTTTGGCCAGATACACCGCCTTTGCCCGACGATCGTCGGCTGACGCGACGGGCATCTCTGCGACTGCGCTCAAAGCCAGTTGCTCGTCTCGCGACAAACGTTCCATTTGTCTCGCGGAGAATTGGTCGGTGTGGAAATTGTTGTCGCAGTCGCGAGTAAAATTCACCAGGTCACGCATTTTGCGGCGATGGACGGATATTGCTGCGAAAACGCCTCCATCTGCATTCTCTGATGAATTCGGGCAAGTAGTTTCGAGTCGCATGATTGGCGTCCTTCGGTCACAGCTTGTTTGGCCCCCGACGCCCTGCTCTCTCCTGCCGCTCGCCCTGGTCCGCTCCTATGCAGGGCAAAATCGAACTGATAGAAACTTTGATTGGGGACGAGGGCACGATACGATACGAAGACAAGCGAAGCGATACGAACCCATCGCCTGTAAGAGTTTGATAAAAAACGGAAAATATTTTCTCCCATCGCCACCTGAGGGGAGTGATTTCAAAGAGCTGTTCAGGCGATTTGCTGCGGCGGGCGCTGGACGGCCAATGGGCGCAGATGGTTTTCCCGCCGGACCATGGACGCCCGAACTTCTTGCCGAGGCGATCTCACAGATTGATTCCAACCGGATTGGAGTCGACCTGCGGACAGTACAGCTTTGGTTTCAGGAGAACGACAAAGGGATTAGCGCCGCTAACATTCGTTGGTTGGCAAGGGTTTTCGGGTGCGATGATCCAATCGCAACTGGGGAATGGCAGGTGGCGCTCAGTGCCGCGCAATCGCGACTGACGGCCAGACGACGCGAATCGAAGAGAACGGGAATCGATGATGCGCTCCCGGTTCCAAATCCAGCGCCTTTCAGCACTTCCGCAGCCGCGACAGAGCCCCGGGCGGAACTGGCACGGGATACGGACGCAGCGGAAGCGACCAGACGTCTTAGTCTAGCGAGGAGATCGGAAGCGCTTTTTAGCCACGGCTCCCCCTTGAATCTGCCAGCCTCGGTGTTCGCAGGCATCTCCGCACTTGGATTTTTGTCGTTTATGCTCGGCATTCACAACGTGAAATATGCGCGTGCGGACGGCATCGTTAAGCAAGTTGGATTCCTGTGGGCCGCGAACTGGACGTTCGTGTTCATGGTGTTCCTGCCTCTCTTCCTGGCCTTCGTGTCTGAACTCGTGACCTCGTGGAAATACGAAGAGCGACCAAAGCTTGTAGGATCCGGCAATCTGGGTGAAAGCTTCCATACTTGGGAAGCCGTCATAGACGCGTCATCTTATTCTTTCTGGGCGGTTTTTCTGATCTGTGTGTTGTTCGCCGGACTTTTCCAGTGGATCGGCGTGTGTCTGATCCCGTTGATCAAAGGCGGCGGCAACTATGCTATAGACTGGGGAAAGTTGGCGATCATACGCCCGGAGGCCATATCGGTGCCGACGGAGATCGCGTTCACAGGGCTCGCCTACCTATATATGTGCCTGTGCTTCTATCTGTTCTTCGCTGGTCTCATTTTGCTCTATTCGGTCATCGACGACCTGCGGAAAATTCGCGAGGCATCGAAATTTCGATCGGACATCCAACGTGATCCAGATCTAGATGAAGCCGGCTTCAGAGTGATGCGGTGGGTGTTCCGGTGCACCATTTTGGGCGTCCTGATCGCCACGGTCATGAAGCTTCAAAGCTCGTACCTCGCATCCGACGGAACGAATATCGTAACCTGGTTGGTCGGCGATCTATCGTCGGCCGTGTATGAGCGCGCTCATGCGGGCAACAGATTCAGCTATAGATTGCCGACGCATTTCAGCAGTCTTCTCATCGCAATTTCGGCCTGTGTCGTTTTTCTGCATGGCGCGATCCGTTTGGGCGTCGGACGTCAATCCCAAGTCCCTTTGTGGAAGATGTCGGCGGTCGTGACACTGCTCGTTGCCAGCTACTTGTTGCTCGATACATTTTCAGGCTTCTCGATCCTCCTCGGCGTTGGAGTGCTGCTCGCAACATACGGCCTGGTCGACCCGGGGTTCGGCCAAGGGAGCGCGAGTAAGTTGGGAAACGATCAAAGTGTATCATAGATGGCTTGATCGCTGGGACGAACGGCGGGCGCGTCGCGGTGAGGAAGGGAAGAAGGCAACCGCTTTCATCCTCGACGCCGATCGCGCCTTCCCAGGCGAAAAGCAGGCAGGAACTATCGAGGAGTTTTGTGTCCTGGCCGACCAAGCCGTGGCCGACCCAGCCTTTTTCGATGAACCGGGCGGCAACGACCAGGGTTTTGAAAGACAAGGCGAATGGCTCAAATTTCCATCGAATATTTCGACCGACGTTGAAGAAAACGATGTTGTCTGGGCAAAAATCACCGACAGCGGATCCCTCGATCTGGCATTGGTGATTTTTCACCATTGGAATGCGACCTCCTGGAATCGCCAGATTGCCAGCTTCTTCTCCAAGCGCGGCATCACGGTTGTCGAGCTGGCCATGCCCTATCATTTCCAGCGCAGCCGCCCCAGATCCTCACACGCCGACTATATGCTCAGTGCAAACCTCGGCCGGACGATCCAATCCTTAAGGCAGGCCGTATTGGACGGTCGAAAGCTCATTCGCTGGTTGAGGGGCGAAGGCTACAGGGACATTTCGGTTCTCGGCATGAGCCTGGGATCCTGGGTCGCCGGATTGGTCGCGGCGCATGACCTGGCCGTGTCGAGAGCCTCGTTGTTTCTGACGGCGGGAAGCCTGGCCGATATGGTTTGGACAGGTCGCGCAACGCGAGCGATACTCCATAGCCTTGAGCCTGAGATCGATCTGACTGATCTCAGGCGCGCGTGGGGCCCGCTTAATCTGGAGAACTATGCTCATCGACTGTCACGGACGGATCTTGCCCTGCACGTCGTATTGGCCAAGAGAGACAAGGTGGTTTTGCCGGAACTGTCGGCAAGCTTCATGAGGAAGCTGAAGGACACCGGCGCCAGACCCAACGTTCTTGAGTTGAACTGCGGCCACTATTCGCTGGCGATTCCGCCCTACGGTTTGTTGGCAGGTTTAAGCCTGAAGCGGTTTCTTTCGAGAACTGATCGGCCGACCCTGCTAAGATGACCGGCGTAAGCTGCTCGGATCATCAGCAAGGTCTCGGGTCTCCGTGCTGTTCACATGCGGCGACCTGCAAAGACTGTGCCCCTATTCGGTGGCGGCTGTGCGTGGCCGGGTCGTTTTCCTTCGACGCCGCCGCAACTTCGCCTCGCCCCATTTATCTTCCAGCAGTTCGAATGCTTCAATGTCGAACGCCTTCGAAATCCGGTTCAGCATCGACAGACGAACGTCACGGCGTCCATTGAATACCTGAGACATATAGCTTTCGGTCACGTCAAGACGTTCTGCCATTTCCTTGCTGGTCAGACCGTATACATCGCGAATCCGGATAAGCGCATTGCTCAAACGCTTGTGCAGACGCTCGGCGTCGTCCCAATCCGGCGCCAATCCGGCCGCGTGCTTTCCAGCTTTTGGATGCTGCGGCATCAAAACTCACCTTTTAGTATCACTGTGCGTTATGCCTCGAACCGTTATTCGATGTAAGGCCTCTGGAAGCAAATCCCCAACGCGGAACAGATGTGAGCAATTCTTACACACTGCGCCCACTTGGGACTTCACGGGCGCGACGGGGCGGCTTGCGGCAAAAGCGGAGGGCGGAAACGTGCGGTGCTGGTGGAATCGGTTTTCCACCCGCCTCTTCTAGAAAACTCATCACGAAAGGTCCGGCATGCAGGGCCAGAAAGCACGACGCCCGCCGCGGAAGGAGGAGCGGCGGGCGTCATATAGGTGGTCGACGATCGGGAGGAGGTGAAGGTCGACCGTATCCGCCAGTCTCTGGGAGGAGGTAGATCCTGACGAAATTCAGTGACGCAAATCTAGCCGATCGGACTCGTCGCTCCAGTGTTGATTTCGCATGGCAGCAATGCGAATTGTGCTTCGCGGCATATGCGCCCAAGGTCCTCAGGTCGAGATATGGGGACGGGGCCTTGCTCCGCTCTGGCGGCACGACGCATATCGGGCCTATACGCATGTCGTGCAAATCGCATTGATTCAGGAAGAAGACATGAGACGACAAACGCGTCCCTTCATTGTGGAGGTGAAGCACAGGCGCGCTCCAGCGAAGAAACAGTCGATCTGGGGCAACCTGAATATTGCGGCGGTCGCCGCGGAAACCATGCGCGACCTAGGACAGGATGAGCCGACTTCCCCGCCCGTGATTGACTCCGGCGCGCCGTCGAATGATGTTGCGAGCGACGACAACCCGCCAGTGGAGCACACTATGCCCGATCCGCAGGAAGCTCAAACCGCTGAGGCCGTTGCCGAAGCGCCCGTGAGCGTAGAAGCCCCTCAGCCAAAGAAAAAAGCTCCACGGTCGAAAAAGGCAAAGGCAGCGCCCAAGCCGCGGATCGCAAAGGAAGCCACAAAGTCGGCACCCAAGGTGGCGGAGGCCCCTACCGCTCCGGCTCGCGCCAAGCGCAAGACCTATTCCGAAAAGGAGCGGTCGCAGATCCTCGCGAAGATCGAGAAGTCGATCGGCCGCAGCGGGTCGATCAAGGCCGCTGTCAGCGAGACGGGCATATCGGAACAGACCTACTACCAGTGGAAAAAGGCCGCCGATACTGCCGCCGCGCCTGCCGATCTGAATGATCTCCTTGCACTAGAGCAAGAGAACACGCAGCTGAAAAAACAGCTGGCGGAACGCTTGCGGCAGGAGAACGCCGAGCTCAAGAAGAAACTCGGGCTGAGATAGCTCCTGACGGTTCACTCAGCAGACCAAGGCGTGCGGAGCTTCTAGTTCGGGAGCAAGGGTAGGAGACCGGAGGCGCCGTCCGTCGGCCGGTCTCACAGCCGAAGTGAAAGCTGTGACTCGACTTCGTCCGCTTCCATCAGCAGTGAGGCGAGCGAAATCCCGAGCAGGCGGATGCCCTTCGACCTGGGAAACGTCGCCTTCATCAGCGCAAATGTGTCGAGGACTATCTTGAGTTCGACGGGCGGATAGAACGCGAGCGCGGGTCGAACAGGAGAAGCTCCTGGCCGCGGGCAACGAGCGGGAGTTTGCTCGCCACTTTCCAACAGCTGGAAGCGCCAACAACTCGTGAGGTAGTTCCTGCGCGCTGCCGCGCTGAATTCGGTCTGACGCAGCATCCATCGCACCGAGCAGGAATTCGGGAAAGTGGACCCTCACCAGGCCGATCCTTGTTGCGAACGAAACGGAAACACGATTCATTCGCACAATGAACCTTGCTGTCCTTGATTCGACTGTGGCCGCCGCGGAACCAGACGACTACCTTGCCGGCCTCAACGCCGAGCAACTGTCCGCCGTGGTGCATGGGGAAGGTTCGACTGCTGCGCCGTTGCTGATCATCGCCGGTGCGGGATCGGGCAAGACGGCTACGCTGGCGCACCGTGTTGCGCACCTGATCGTGAACGGCGCCGATCCTCGACGCATCCTGCTCATGACCTTCTCGCGCCGGGCCGCCTCGGAAATGACGCGCCGCGTCGAGCGCATCGCTGCCAGGGTGCTCGGTGACAAGGCATCGATCATGACCGAGGGGCTCACCTGGGCGGGCACGTTCCACGCGGTCGGCGCCCGACTGCTGCGCGACCATGCCCTGGAAATCGGCCTCGACGCTGCATTCACGATCCACGACCGGGAAGACTCGGCCGATCTGATGAACCTCGTACGCCACGAGATTGGACTATCCGGGACCGAGAGCAGATTTCCTGCGAAGGGCACGTGCCTGGCGATCTATTCGCGCACGGTCAACGCGCAGGCTGAACTGGAAGCCGTTCTGGCCAAATCCTTCCCCTGGTGCATGGGGTGGGTCGAGGAATTGAAAACCCTGTTCGGTGCCTATGTCGAAGCCAAGCAGGCACAGAACGTCCTCGACTACGACGACCTTTTGCTGTGGTGGGCGCAGATGTGCCAGGAACCGGCAATCGCCGAACAGCTGCGCTCGCGCTTCGACCATATCCTCGTCGACGAATACCAAGACACCAACCGCTTGCAGGCTGCCATCCTGACCGCGCTCAAGCCTGACGGACGGGGACTGACCGTCGTTGGCGACGATGCGCAGTCGATCTATTCTTTTCGCGCCGCCGAGGTCCGCAATATCCTGGATTTTCCGGGGCTGTTTCCCGAACCTGCCCGCATCGTCACCCTCGACCGCAACTACCGCTCGACGAACACCGTGCTCGACGCGGCGAACGCGGTCATCGGCGAAGCAGCCGACCGTTTCACCAAGAACTTGTGGACCGAGAGGCGTTCAGCGGAAAAGCCGCTCCTGGTCACCGTGCGCGACGACGCCGAGCAGGCGAACTACGTCTGCGAGAAAGTGCTGGAAGAGCGCGAGAGCGGCACGGCGCTCCGGGCCCAGGCGGTTCTCTTCCGGGCGTCGCACCATTCCGGTCCTCTCGAAGTCGAGCTGACACGCCGCAACATCCCCTTCGTCAAGTTCGGCGGCTTGAAGTTCCTGGACTCCGCGCATGTGAAAGACGTGCTGGCGCTTCTCCGCTTCGCGGAAAACCCGCGCGACCGGGTGGCCGGCTTTCGCGTGATGCAGCTCTTGCCCGGCATCGGACCATCCGCCGCGGGTGCTGCGATCGAGGCGATGGAGCGCGCGCTCGACCCGGTCCTCGGACTTCAATTCTTCAAGGTGCCGGCACGAGCAGAAGAGGACTGGCCCGCCTTCGTCGACCTGTTCTCGGCGCTGCGTGGAAGGTCGACCTGGCCAGCGGACCTTGAGCGGGCGCGGTTATGGTATGAACCGCACCTCGAACGCGTGCACGAGGACGCCGCCGCGCGCCGTGCCGATCTTCTGCAACTCGAACAGATTGCGGGCGGCTACCCGTCGCGTGAGCGCTTTCTGACCGACCTCACGCTGGACCCGCCTGACGCCACGAGCGCAGAAGCGGGCCCGCCACACCTCGACGAGGACTATCTCATCCTGTCCACCATCCATTCTGCCAAGGGTCAGGAGTGGACGAAAGTGTTCGTGCTCAATGCCGTCGACGGATGTATTCCAATCGACCTGGCGGTCGGCGAGCGCGACGATCTCGACGAGGAACGCCGGCTCCTCTATGTCGCCATGACGCGCGCGAAGGACTCACTGCATCTGGTCACCCCGCAGCGCTTCTATGTCAGCGGGCAGTCGGCCCGCGGCGATCGCCACGTCTACGCATCGCGCACGCGATTCATTCCCGACCACATCCTCGAGCGCTTCGAGCAGGTTTCCTGGCCGCCGCCGTCGGCCGCGCCCGGCAGGGCGCCGCAGCCCGAGGTCCGGGTGGATCTCAAGACGAAGATGCGCGGGATGTGGCGATAGCGCTCTCCCGACATTGCCCGGTCATGCAGCCATTCGTAGGACGTGCCGGTCGATATCGACGCAGCCGGCGGTGCTGCGTGCGTTGATCGCCTTGCTGTCGACGTAGCCATGAAGGGCGATCGCCGCCAGGTCATCGCCAGCGCGGATCGGCCGGGACCACCAGCCGTCGCGGTATCGCCAGCCGGCCTGGATCGCAGCTTCTGCATCCTTGCTGTCGGGACGCAGATTGGCGGCCGCATGAACGATGCGCGCCTCCGGTGACCTTTTCTTCAGCAGCGCGCGTCCTTGTGCGAGCGCGCCTTGCCGGTCGCCGGCTATTACAAGCTGATGGAAATAATGCCGCGATCGCTTCAGCGGCGTGAGATACGCGATCCTGACCTGAAAAGCCGCCATGCCTGTTCTCTTTTTCTTGTCTCTCATTGAGATTGGAATCGAACGCAAAATTGCAAGACCAGACGGTTCTGGCTTTTTTGCTCACGCTGCAAACAGGTCTGTTTGCCGATCGTCGGCCGAAAGACCGCCCGTCCATTCGGCCCGGCGCCGGGCATATTCCTCCTCGAAACGATGCCGTTCGAAGGTCCAGATGCGCATCAGGGGTCGAATGCGTTCCTCGTAGAGCCGGCGCTGTTCGTCGCTCAGCTGCCCGAAATCCCAGTCGTCCAGAAGATAGGCCACCTTGTCCTCGGGCCGCCCGTCGTTGAAATACCCTTCCTGGCACATCTCCTCGAGAATGCCGGCCTCGGCCGTCTCGAACTCCCAGTCCTGGTCATTCTCGCCCGGCGTCAGCCTGAAGCGCGCAGGTTCGGTGACAAGCTTGAGATCGGCGGAGCCCGGGATTGTCTCCTTCGGCCAGTTCGCGCAGCACGCTGTCACCGCCGCCTGGTCGGCTTCGTCCCAGACATGGCAGATTGCCAATTCCGCGTCGGGTGCCGGCTCGGGAAACCCCTCGATGTCCCAGCCCTCGACAACGAAGCGCGCCGTCGCCGCCTCGTCCGGGGTGACGCCCGCCTTGTCGAATACCAGCTGCGCGGCCAGCAGGCCGCGGATGATCTCTTCCGGCCTGGCGCCCTGGACGTGAATGGTGATCGTCATTCGCCTGCTCCACGATTGTGCCGCGGCAGCATCACGGTTCCGCTGCGGCATCCATCCCGATCCAATGAGTCCCGTTGACTCTTTGTCAGGATGAGAACAAACATAGAACATAACACGGACAGAACAGCTTTCAAGGGATAGATGCGTGCCTCGGCGTCCCATTCAAAGGTTATCGAACTTCAAGAGCGGATCGCCCGCCTCGAAGGCCGATCCCGGCGCGCGAAATCGGTGCTGCCGTTTGGGATTCCCGAGCTCGACGCGCGACTCCCCGGTGGCGGACTGGCGCGCGGCGCGCTGCATGAGGTCGCCGGCGGCGGCAATGGCGCGATCGACGGCGCGGCGGCGGCTCTCTTCGCCGCCGGAATAGCAGGGCGAACGACCGGCAAGACCCTCTGGTGCATCGCCAAGCCCGATCTGTTCGCGCCGGCACTGGCCCAAGCCGGCCTTGCCGCTGACCGCGTCGTCTACGTCGAGGCCGGAGACGACAAGACCGTTCTGGCTTGCATGGAGGAGGGGCTTCGTCATGGCGGTCTCGGCGCTGTCGTCGGCGAGATCGCCAGACTGCAAATGACGGCATCGCGTCGGCTTCAGCTTGCAGCCGAGGGAACAGGATCGATCGGCATCGCGCTGCGCCGCTGGCGACGCCACACCGATGCCTACGATTTCGGCGTGCAGACCGCCGCGCGGACGCGCTGGCGCGTCTCCGTCATTCCGTCCGAGACGCTCCCGGTGCCGGGCGTCGGCCGCCATCGCTGGCTGGTCGAACTGGCCCACGTCAAGGGCGGCGAGAGTGCTGATTTCGAAGTGGAAGCGTGTGATGAGCAGGGTTGTCTCTCTCTACCTGCCGGCGTGGCCGACCGACCGGCTGCGGCACAAGGCTGGCGACGCGGCGCCTCCGGCTGAGGCGCCGCTGGTGATGATAGGCCGGGAAGGAAACAGGCGGGTGGTGACGGCGGCGGACGCCGCCGCCCAGGCCGCCGGGCTGCGGCTAGGCATGCCTGCCGCCAAGGCGCAGGTGCTGGTGCCCGGCCTGATCGTGCAGGACGCTGATCCCGCCGCCGACGCGGAGGCGCTGGAGCTGCTGGCGCTCTGGGTGCTCCAGCGCATCGCCCCGATCGTCGCGCCCGATCCTCCGGACGGCATCGTGATCGACTCGACCGGCGCGGACCATCTTCATGGCGGCGAAGCGGCCATGATCGAAACCCTGATCGGCCGGCTCGCCATGTCGGGCGTCACCGCGCGCGCCGCGGTGGCGGACACCTGGGGCGCGGCCCATGCGCTCGCGCGGTTCGCCGCCGAGCCGGCGATCGTCGCACCGCCGGGACATGGCGCGGCGGTGCTCGACCAACTGCCGCTCGCGGCTCTGCGCCTGCCGCCTGGAATGGGGGCCGATCTCCGGGTTCTCGGCTTCGAACGCGTGCGTGATCTTCTGGCCCAGCCGCGCGCGCCATTGACGTTGCGGTTCGGGCCGGAATTCGCGCGCCGTCTCAACCAGGCCCTCGGCGAACTGTCCGAGCCGATCGAGCCGATCCGGCCGCCCGACCTGATCGAGGTGCGGCGGGCTTTCGCGGAGCCCATTGGGGCTGCCGAGACGATCGCCCGCTACATCGGCAAGCTCACCACCCAGCTCTGTGCCGCGCTCGAGGCAAAAGGTCTCGGCGTGCGCCGTCTCGATCTCCTTTGCCATCGCGTCGACGCCCGCGTCGAGGCGGTACGCGTCGGTACGGCGCAACCGGTGCGCGACGCCCGGCGCCTGACCCGTCTGCTGTGCGACCAGATCGAGAAGATCGATCCGGGTTTCGGCATCGAACTCATGGCGCTGGCCGCCACCACAGCCGAGCCGCTGCAACGCCGGCAGATGGCCAGCGACCTCATAGAGATCGCGACACCAGATATCTCCGACCTCGTGGACACGCTGGCCAACCGCGTCGGCGAGCGGGCGATCTATCGGGCGGCCCCCGTCGCCAGCGACGTGCCCGAACGTTCCGTCTGCCGCATTCCGGCGCTGTCGCCGGACACAGGTGCTGCATGGCCGAGCCATTGGCCACGGCCGGCGCGTCTCTTTGCCCATCCCGAGTGCATCGAGGCGATCGCGCTCTTGCCGGATCATCCGCCCGTTTCCTTCACGTGGCGCGGCGTCCGCCGCCGCGTCAAACGCGCCGACGGTCCGGAGCGGGTCCATGCCGAATGGTGGAAGCGCGATGCCGAGCTTGCCGCCATCCGCGATTATTTCCGCATCGAGGACCAGACCGGTGAACGCTACTGGATTTACCGTGCCGGCAATGGCGAGGACCCCGAAACCGGCTCGCATCTCTGGTATCTGCACGGGGTGTTCGGATGAGCGAGCCCCGCTACGCCGAGCTTCAGGTCACGACGCATTTCTCTTTTCTGCGTGGCGCCAGTAGCTGCGAGGAGCTGTTCGCGCGCGCTGCCGAACTCGGCATCGAGGCATTGGCCGTGGTCGATCGCAATTCGCTCGCCGGCATCGTGCGCGCCCATGAGGCTGCGAAGGCAACCGGCGTGCGGCTTGTCGTCGGATGCCGGCTCGATCTTGTCGATGCGCCGCCGATCCTCATCTATCCCACCGACCGCTCCGCCTATTCGCGGCTCTGCCGTCTGCTGTCGCTCGGAAAGCAGCGCGCCGGAAAGGCGAAATGCGATCTTCGTTGGTCCGATCTGGTCGCCCATGGTGACGGCCTGATCGCCGTGCTCGTTCCCGACATGGCCGACGAGGACTGCGGCTTCCATCTGCGCCGGCTGCGTGACGCCTTCGGTGACCGCGCCTACATGGCGCTGACGTTGCGGCGTCGGCCGAACGACCAGCTCCGGCTCCACGAATTGTCCAACCTGGCAGCGCGGATGCGCGTCGAGACGGTCATCACCAACGACATACTCTTCCACGAGCCCAGCCGGCGCGTCCTGCAGGACGTGGTGACCTGTATCCGCCATGGCGTCACGATCGACGACCTCGGCGAACGGCGCGAGCGCCATGCGGATCGCTATCTGAAACCGCCGGCCGAGATGCACCGCCTGTTCGCGCGCTACCCCGAAGCGCTCGCCCGCACGCTGGAAATTGTGCGGCGCTGCGCCTTCTCCATGGACGAGCTACGCTACCAATATCCGGAAGAGCGCGACGATCCCTCGCTCACCCCGCAGCAGACGCTTGAGAGACTGACCTGGGAAGGTGCGGACCGGCGCTATCCAGAAGGCGTGCCCGACAACGTCGTCGCCTCGCTCAAGCACGAGCTGGCGCTCATCGCCAAGCTTGACTACGCGCCATACTTCCTGACGGTCAATTCCATCGTTCGCTTCGCCCGCTCGCGCGAAATCCTGTGCCAGGGACGCGGCTCGGCCGCCAATTCGGCTGTGTGCTACGTCCTCGGCATCACGAGCATCGACCCAGGCCGAAACGATCTGTTGTTCGAGCGCTTCGTCAGCGAGGAGCGGCGCGAACCGCCCGACATTGACGTGGATTTTGAACACGAAAGGCGCGAAATCGTCATGCAATGGGTGTTCGACACCTACGGCCGCGATCGCGCCGCGCTCTGCTCGACGGTCATCCGCTACCGCACCAAAGGGGCGCTGCGCGACGTCGGCAAGGCGCTCGGCCTGCCCGAGGATCTGATCTCGACGCTCTCCGGCCAGGTCTGGGGCTGGTTGGAAGAGGGCGTGTCGAAGGGCCAGGTCGAACAACTCAATCTCAACGCGGCCGACCGGCGCCTGCGCCTGACCCTCGACCTTGCCAGACAATTGCAGGGAGCGCCCCGTCATCTCTCCCAGCACCCCGGCGGCTTCGTCCTCACCCACGACCGGCTGGATGATCTGGTGCCGATCGAGCCGGCGGCGATGGAAAACCGCCAGGTGGTGGAATGGGACAAGGACGACATCGACGCGCTCCGCTTCATGAAGGTGGACATTTTGGCGTTGGGAATGTTGACCTGCATGAAGAAGGGCCTCGATCTTCTGGCCGAGCACAAGGGCGCCAACCTCGACCTCGCGACGATCCCGCCCGAAGACCCGCGCACTTACGCGATGATCCGACGCGCGGATACGCTCGGCACATTCCAGATCGAGAGCCGCGCGCAGATGTCGATGCTGCCGCGCCTGAAACCCCGCACCTATTACGATCTCGTCGTGCAGGTCGCGATCGTCAGGCCCGGTCCGATCCAGGGCGACATGGTGCATCCCTATCTACGTCGCCGCGAGGGGCTGGAGCCGGCCCATTATCCGAAGCCCGAACTCGAAAAGGTGCTCGGCAAGACGCTCGGCGTCCCGCTGTTTCAGGAGCAGGCCATGCAGGTGGCGATCGTCTGTGCGGGCTTTACAGCCGGCGAGGCCGACATGCTGCGCAAGTCGATGGCGACATTCAAGCACACCGGCGGCGTCAGCGCCTTCAAGGCCAAGCTCATCGACGGCATGGTCGCCAACGGCTACGAGCGCAATTTCGCGGAAGCCACATTCAAGCAATTAGAGGGGTTCGGGAGCTACGGATTTCCGGAAAGCCACGCAGCCTCTTTTGCGCTGATCGCCTACGCATCGTCCTGGCTCAAATGCTGGCACCCCGACGTGTTCGCCGCGGCGTTGCTCAATTCCCAGCCCATGGGGTTCTATGCGCCCGCCCAGATCGTGCGCGACGCCCGCGAGCATGGCGTCGAAATCCGGCCGGTCTGCGTGAATGCATCGCGCTGGGACTGCACGCTGGAGCCGACCGGCGACGAGGACGGCTTCGCCGTGCGCCTTGGCCTTCGCATGGTCAAGGGCCTCGCCAACGCCAATGCCGCCACGATCGTCGCGGCGCGGGCGGGCCAGCCCTTCGCTTCCGTCGACGACCTCTGGCGTCGCGCCGACGTGCCGCAGGCCGCGCTCGTCCAGCTCGCCGAGGCCGACGCCTTCCGGCCGGCTTTCCGGCTCGCCCGGCGCGAGGCGCTCTGGGCCATCCGCGGCCTGCGCGACGAGCCGCTGCCGCTCTTCGCGGCCGCGTCCACGCGCGAAGCCAACGTCGTGCCCGAGGTCGACGAGCCCTCCGTCTCGCTTCGCCCGATGACGGCCGGCAGCGAGGTGGTGGAGGACTACGGCCATACCGGCCTGTCGCTTCGCGCTCATCCGGTCTCCTTCCTGCGCGAGGACCTGCGCCGCCGGCGCATCGTTTCGCTGGCCGAGGCCATGGACGCCCGCGATGGCCGCTGGCTTGAAGCCGCCGGCATCGTGCTTGTCCGGCAGAGGCCGGGCAGCGCGAAGGGCGTGCTGTTCGTGACGCTGGAGGACGAGACGGGCATCGGCAATCTCGTCATCTGGCCGAAGGTCTTCGATGCGAACCGCCGCGCGCTGCTATCGGCCGGCATGCTCGCCGTGCGTGGACGCATCCAGCGCGAGGGCGCCGTCGTGCATCTGGTCGCGCAGCGGATCACCGACCTCTCGGCCGATCTGGCGAGCGTCGGCGCGCGCGACGCCGCCTTTCCATTGCCTCATGGACGCGGCGACGAATTTCACCACGGCTCGCCGTCGCCGGATCCACGCGGTCTGCCGCCGCGATCGTTCCAGGGCCGCACCTTCACGGACAACTATGGCCATATCCGCCAGATCACCGTGAAGGGTCGTAATTTCCGATGATGTCCTTTCTCCGAGACAGAAAATAAGATGGAGTGCTGCCAGAAGCCGCGGCAATTGCTATTCTTATTAGAACAGCGGCCTCGACCGCTGATGCATAGGGCGAGTAGGAAGGAAACTGGGGGGATCGGTGCCACTTTTTGATGAGTGGTGTGAGTGCGACGTCAGCGAGAACGACCGAAAACGGCTGCTCAGATACACTGAGCGCGAAGGTGGTCGGGCAGGAATAGCCGGCCGCCTGCCGGACCTTGTCCGCTCACACTACGATGACATGAACCGAATAGCCGAGGATGTCGCAGCTCTCGGGTACGCGGGCGCTGCTGCATTGCTGGCAGAACGCCTGCCTCGCACCGCCCGCGCGCGATCAGGGGAACTCGGCGAAATCTTCGCCAGCGAGTTGGTGGAACAAGCTCTTGGATTCACCATTCCGGTTCGTCGACTTCGTTACAAGGATGGCCGCGAGATGGCTCTACGAGGCGACGACTTCATTGGCATTCGTCTCGATGCCGACGGTGGGCTTGCCCTCATGAAGGGCGAAGCCAAAAGCCGCGCAAATCTTGCGAGCAGAACGATTACCGACGCGCGAGCCGCACTATCCCGTGACGGCGGAAGGCCCACCGCAACATCCCTGCTATTTGTCGCCGACCGCCTGATGGAAGGCGACGGCGAGGGTGCCCAGCTCGGCAGGACGATACGCAACGAGGTGGCCAATCGGGCCGTTCCAGCGAACCGCATAGACCATGCGCTGTTTACGATGTCCGGCAATGCTACGCCACAAGCGCTTGCTGAGGATCTGCAGGCCGCAGGAACGGACCGGTACCAGACCGTGATCCATCTGCGGATTGAAGATCACCAAGAATTCATTCGGGTGACATACGAGGGGGCGTTGGCGCTTGGAAACGGCTGATGAGCTAACCACTTTTCTAAACGGAGCCACCGCTGATGGCGCCCGTGGACGCTTGCGCGCTCGTGGGGAGGCTCGAGCGATCATCCGCCGAGACGGTGTTCTCCCCGACGATGCTCCAGCCTTTGGCGAAACGGTCGATACCGATCTCGCGGAGTTCGGACTTTCATTGCTTCGAGCCGCAATGGCGCTCCGCGAAAGGCAGGGCGAACCCGAGGTCTGGCGTCGCGGTTTTGTGCAGGCCGGCAACGCCTTCGAGGCGCTCGTTCAGAACGGTCCACCTGACGATGTTGCACGTGGCTTCCACAGGGTGGCAGGAGCAGCAGCCTACCATCTTGCTGGCTATTCGGCGCTTGCGTTTTCACTGATCTCGCAACGTCCCGAAAATCCTAACCTCTCTCCGGCCGAGGAAGCCATCGCGCTCCTCATCTTGCGCGACCTGACAACGCTGAAGTCACGGTCTCGAACCTGGCTGACCACTCCCGCCAACAGCGATGAACAGATTACTGCTTTGGCTCAGCAGGGCGAAATTGACGGTGACGACGTGATCCGCCTGGTCCTGACGTCGACCATGTATCGTGCTTTGGCTTATTTCGAGTTCGCACTACAAACCGGCATACCCGCCCTCGTCGATGAAGCGCGATCGCTGTTGAAGCGTGCTGTTTCCTTGGCGGGACATGCAGGTGCCGTTTCAATGTGGTGGATAGCGCGTATCGCGCTCAACCTGATTGATGATCTCTGGTCAAATAGCTTGCATCAGGTGCTCCCGCTGAATGGACCTCCAGGCGCCCAAGCTTATGAAACTTCAAGACGCCTTTTCCTCGGCGAGCTCTTTAGCCGTTCGGTTGCCGAAATAGAGCTATGGCCTTCGCAAATCGAAGCAGCTCGGCGTGCCGGAGATTTGACGGACGATTTGGTCGTTGCGCTACCGACGAGTGCGGGTAAGACCCGCATCGCCGAGATCGCTGCGTTGATGGCGCTTTCAGTTGGCCGTCGCGTTTTGATCGTCACGCCACTGCGCGCCCTCTCGGCCCAGACAGAAAAGTCGTTCCGTCGGACATTCGGTAGTCTCGGTTTCACCGTATCCTCTCTGTACGGCGCAAGCGGCGCTGCTCTTGGAGATGAGGATGCGCTGCGATCCAAAAACATCGTCATTGCTACACCCGAAAAGCTGGATTTCGCTCTCCGCAACGATCCTGCGATCATTGACGACGTCGGGCTCGTCGTTCTCGACGAAGGCCACCTAATCGGCCCGAGCGAACGTGAAATCAGGTACGAAAACCTCGTCCAGAGGCTCCTCCGTCGTCCAGACAATGCGGCTCGGCGGATCGTTTGCCTATCAGCGATCCTTCCGGAGGGCGATCAGCTCAACGATCTCAACGCTTGGATACGCAGCGATGCCCCCGGCAACCCAGTGCAATCCAACTGGCGGCCGACGCGCCAGCGGTTCGGGACTCTCGCTTGGCAGGGACAGTCTGGACGGTTGAGTTTCGACCTGGAGGCGGCCGGTCCCTTTATTCGCCATTTCATTCCACAGGAGCCTGCCCGACGCCCACGCCGCACACCTTTCCCCCGCGATACGCGAGAACTCACCTTGGCGGCGGCATGGAAATTCAATGCGCAGGGAAAACGCTCACTGATCTTCTGTACCCAGCGCGATCACGTGGAGGGATACGCAGAAGCGATCGTCGACCTCAACCGCCGTGGATATCTCCCGACCCTCCTTGACGATGAACAGCAAGTAGCACGAGCTGTTGCCGTGGGTCGCGAATGGCTCGGCGAGAACCATCCCGCAGTTCGATGCCTGCGCCTCGGCGTCGCCATCCACCATGGTCGGCTTCCGGCGCCGTTCCTTCGCGAGGTCGAGGCGCTGCTATCCGCCAGCATATTGAGGGTCACCATCGCATCGCCCACATTAGCTCAGGGGCTGAATCTGAACGCCGCGGTCCTCTTGATCCCGAACCTTTATCGCGCGGGCGCGCCATTGTCCGGAGAGGAATTTGCCAACGTTGCCGGTCGCGCGGGTCGTGCGTTCGTGGACCTCGAAGGCCTGATCCTCCACGTGATGTACGAACCAGACGGATGGCGGCTTCGAGGTTGGCGCGATCTTGTTCGGTCAGCCAAAGCACGATCGGTCTTCAGCGGCATCATCACAATCGTCGCTGAAGTTTTGAACCGCTTAGCGCGCGCAAATGTCTTCATGCGTGCAGACGCGATGGAGTATCTCGCGAACTCTCAAGAGGCTTGGTTCCCCCAGGACCAAGAAGGAGACGCGGAGCCAATCCAAAGCTTGATCGAGAAACTTGATGCGACCGTGCTGGGCCTTATCGATGCGCTAGATGCTGACAGTGCCGAGTTGCCCCGTCTTCTCGACGAGGCTCTCGTCGGTTCATTGTGGTCACGACAAATCGCGCGCCTAGCGCCTGAATGGCGCAACAACGAGCTCTGGATCCTTCAAGCACGTGCGCGACTGATCTGGAACAAATCGACTCCGGTTCAGAGGCGGTCGACATTCGCGATGGGCGTAGGTCTCGAAGCCGGTCTCGCCATTGACGAGATCGGCTTCGAGCTGACGGCGTTGCTTGATCAGGCAGATGCAGCAGCAGTTAGAGGTGACCTAGATGAACTTGCGGGCTGCCTTAGCGCTCTTGGTCAACGCTTGTTCGCAATCCGACCGTTTACGCCAGAGGAGGCCCTCCCGGTAAATTGGCAAGAACTGCTTCGTTCCTGGCTCGGCGGCGTGAGCGTAACAGCCATGGGCTTGGACAATATGCGCGTGGTCGAAGACGCGTTCGTCTATCGCTTGGTTTGGGCCATCGAAGCGGTCCGGATGAGGAGACGCGCGAATGGGGAGGTTTCTGAGCAGATCGAAGGAAGCGCTGCGGCCACACTCGAGACAGGTGTTCCCCAGGCTATGATGGCGATGCTGATCAGGAACGGTCTGCCCTCCCGTGTCGCGGCCATGGCCGCCATTCGTGATACCGCAGCGGTGTTCATCACCGTCACGGAAATGAATCAATGGTTGGCAAGTAACCAGATCGTAGCGCTATCGGATCAACCGAATTGGCCGACGCCGGAAACAGCATCAATCTGGCAAAAATTCCGTACCGATGCCTTAGCCGGAGGCGTGCTCAAATGGGAGTCTCAAGACTGGCTCTTAAATGGTCCGGTCCCCGAAGCGATCGATACGAGGTTTCCCGGCCGAATAGCTGTCGATCCACTCTCCGGGGTAGTTTCAGTAATAGCGCCTGACTATCGACAAATCACCGGCATTCGGCACAGACTTCGACAATACCAGCCCAGCCTCTTGCACGTATCATTTGCAGAAGATCGTCAGAGCTCCCGAATATTCCGGATCGGACGCGGCCAAGCAAACTGGCAAGAACCTTAATAGGATCCCTACATATATCGGAGGCTCCGTTTCACGATCCGCGCCTTTCTGCACGCCACACGCCATCCTTGCGCCGGCTGAGGCGCCAGTCATGCGCCGCGACCTGCGTGCCCCTCGCGGTGCGGTAGGTTGGAACGTTAAGATCGATCGCCTCGCCATTCCGGTGCCAACGTGCGATGACAGTCATGCCATCGCCAAACTCAACCAGGCATTCCGGCCCACCGCTTCCGTCATCTTCGACATCGACGCGGCCACGGGGAAACGCATGGCTATGCGGAAAGGCAAAACGCATCAGCCAACCTGTTCGACCGCGAGCGATCCTGCCGGCAGCGACCGGATCAGCGATTGCGCGGGTACGGTCGGATCGAGCCAGTCGACCCACGCAGCGCGTTCCAGAATGACGATCTGCCTGTCGTGGTAGGGCGCTATGTCGGGACCAGGCTCCATCGTCAACATGGTGAAGGCTCCGCCCACATCCTTTGTGTCGCGCCAGATTCCGGCGATACAGAAGATGGGTTCGTTCGTCTTCGTGAACAGCCACTTGTCCTTGCGCTTCTTGGCCTTATCAGTGGGGTCCGTAAATTCGTAGAACCCGTCGGCCACGACCAGGCAGCGGTTGGACGTGAACTCCCGACCCTCGGACCTGAAATTATAGACCGGCCGCTTGTTCTGGCCCGGCCAGCTCCAGCGCCGTTGCACGAGATCGCCTTCGCCGCGCTCACCGTCGACGGTGCGCACGATCGGCGCGACGTCGGTGATTTTGATGTCATCGCGCGCCTCGACGTTCGGTCGGCCCTCCGAGAACCGGATCTTGATCTTCAGGTCGGCGAACTCTTCGATGATCGAGGAGATTGCCACCTTCAGCCGATAGTCATTACACATCCGTCCTCCGTTCAGATCACCTTTGCATTGCGAGATCGTTCTTGGTATGTTCGCATATCATGACCGCGAAGGCTTTCGATACCGACGCGCCCCTCGATGAACGGCGCGTCATCATAAGGCGTTCCGCCGGCGATGTTGAGATGGTGGAGCTGCCCTGGGGCCTGCAGCCGCGCGAGCGGGGAGGCCGTCCCTTCACCGTGGTCCGCGCGGAAGGCCGGACCTTTCCAAGTCATCGCTGCCTTGTGCCGGCTTCCGAGTTCGCTTTCGCAGCCGCGGCACCCACTACAGTTTCGCTCTAGCCGATGACGACTGGTTCTATTTCGCCAGCATCTGGCGCCCGGCCACACGGGACTGGCCGGAGTCCTACGCGATCCTGACAACCGAAGCGAACGCGGACGTAGCGCCCTACCACTACAGGCAAATGGCCGTATTGCGCCGCGCGGACCGGATGCAATGGCTCGATCATCGCGATGACGAGCGGGACCTGCTCAGGCCGCACCCGCCAGGAACTTTCAAGGTACGCCGATTTGAGCGCCAACCTCAGAGCGAGCTTCTGCTCTTGGTTCGATCCTCGCAGGCCGATGACGGTCGTCTGCGCCAGGGTCGTTTCGTGGTGCAGATATGCGGCGACCCACCTTGATCGGCGCGGGGAGGGTGCCGGATCTACACCGTCTTTTACTCAAGCAGCCGGCCCCTTTCCGTCTTAGCACCGCAGGGCTCGGCTTCGCCGCCAATGATTGCCCACGCGACGAAGGCCGTGATCCCCGCCCACGGATCGTTGTTTTGATCGCCGGCATGCCCCCAAACAGGCGGTCCAATCCCGCTCTCAGGTAATGGCTTCCTGGTCCGGCCCCGGGTCTTCCACGATCAACCCGCGAGGGGTCCGCTAGCAAGCTGCGGCCGCTCGGCTGGCGCCTTCGCGGTGATCGCGACCGGGACCGGACACTGCCGGTAGCCATCGAGCGGGAATTGGCCCGCTCCGAAGATGGAGCCTCAGATGTCCGACGATCTTTCCCTCGCACGCGCTCACGCTTTCCACTTGGCCAAAACGCTCATGGTCCCCGTCACGCTTTTCCGGTCAAACGACCAGCTCGGCGTCCTGCCGAGCAACGAGCTTGACGACGACGAGGTCGAGATGGTCGTCGAGTTCGATCCCTTCTCTGGCGGCCCGGCTCAATGAGCCGGCCCTCTTCCTTCCGGCGGTGCCGCTTGCGAGCTGCGGCGGCAAGGGAAGCTTCGCCGCGGCTGGCACGGGGAGGGTGGTGCGCGCTGATATTTCCCTTAGTTGTGCCAGCCGCGCCCTTGCCCCCTTTGCTCTTCGCGGCGTCCGGAAGGGGCTCCGCGAGGTGCGGGGAAAGGAAAAGAAGGAAAGGCGGACGCAGGGGCGTGCCGGCAAAGCTATGGAAAAGAATGAACTGATAGAGCTGCGTGACCGGGTGCTATGCGCGGCCGTGCTGGAAAATGCCGGCTTCGCGATCGACCTGAAGGAGAGCACACGCAGAGCGGTCAAATACCGTCGCAGCGGCAAGATCGTCATCGTCATCCACGAGGGCCGGGGATGGTTCGACCCGCTTTCGGACGCCAAGGGCGATGTTTTCAGCCTGGTCGAACATCTGGACCGCGTTCCCTTCGTCGACGTTCTCGAACGTGTCGCTTCGCTTGTCGGCTTTGCCCCACAGGATCCGGATTGGTCGCGGCCGCTGCGCAAGATCGAGCCAGCCGCCCCGGTCCGTGATCGATGGGCGAGGCGCCGCAAGCCGTGGCCCGGATCGATGACCTGGTGCTATCTTCACGGCGAACGGTTCCTGCCCGATGCCGTCATCCGCACTGCAAGCCGCAACGACGTCCTGCGCGAGGGTCCGCGCGGCAGCATGTGGGCGGCTCACCGGGATTGCTGTGGACGCATAACAGGCTGGGAGGAGCGCGGCCCCGAGTGGCGCGGCTTCTCGACAGGAGGCGCGAAGGTCCTCTTCCAGTTTGGCCCGGTCCACGCCCATCGTCTTTGCGTTACCGAAGCGGCCATCGACGCCATGAGCCTGGCCGCGCTCGAATACGAGCGCGCAGACAGCCTGTATCTCAGTACCGGCGGCGGCTGGTCGCCGGCGACCGATGCCGCGATCCGCACCCTCGCGGCGCGTGACGGCGCGCTGCTGGTCGCCGCCACCGACAACAACTCCCAAGGGGACCGATACGCGGGCCGCCTGGAAGATGCGTCGATGGAGGCTGGATGCGGCTTCATCCGTCTTCGGCCACGCTTTGTCGACTGGAACGCCGAGCTGAAGGCAAGGGTGGAGGGCGAAGAAGAAAGGAGGAAGGGAAGCCCGGCTGCCGCATGCCCGCCGGCCGCGTCAAGGGTAAAGCTTCGCCCGGCTGCGCCGGCCCTTGACCCGGCCGGACGGAGAGGCGGCCGCGGGGGAGGGGTCTGAAGGGCTGAAGAGGATGGACATCCACGAAGGATGAGCCGCGCTCCGGCCTGACGAGGCCAAAGGAGCCCGCCAATGTCCCCCTCTCCGATACGTAAGATCTATCAGGGCGTCGCCGATCGCCGGCAGATGTTCCGTCTGTTCGATCGCCACGCACAGCGACCGAACCGCCTCGAGGACGACGCAGCCCCACTCTACCGGGGCGAGTGGTTCGAATATGTTGCATAGACGGTTATGTTGCGGCCAAGCCTATAGATCAGTTCAATCGCCTTTTCGGGTCGCATATAGGCAACATAATTTTCATCGGTGCGCCCTGCCTGCATGGTTGCGTCTCCA
>JAESFI010000148.1_pt1 | contig 43716 bp, 36 predicted proteins | sample 9269361 | NCBI WGS metagenome assembly JAESFI01 (sample SAMN14504119, study PRJNA617095) | algae metagenome | isolation source: Brasilonema angustatum HA4187-MV1 and co-occurring heterotrophs from moss... | place: USA: Manoa Valley, Honolulu, Hawaii | collected 2009-07-20
CGATCTACATCCCGATGGGCGCGGTGCACCGGATGGAGAACCCCGGTAAAATCATGCTGGAGCTGATCGAGGTCCAGACCGGCTCCTATCTCGGGGAAGACGACATCATCCGGATTGAAGACGACTATCAAAGGTCGTAACCAGCAAACTCCGAATCACGCGATCCGGGCCTGAAAGGCCCGCTTTCTGCGGCCTAAGGCCCGGAGAACGTGTAACTTTTTGAATCAAATCGTGTCCGGGCAATCAGGCCGGCATTCGCCACAAATGTGGCACCCGTGCTAGAAGCGGCCCGGGGATTTGCGTTGAATCGGGGTTTGCTCAGATGAGTTCCAAAGGGTCACAACCGGCAAAGGCCGGCTTGCGCGTCGGCGTCATTGGCGCGGGCGTGATGGGCAGCAACCACGCGCGGGTGCTGAGCGGTCTTCCCGGCGTCACCCTCGTCGGCGTGGTCGATCCGTCGCCGGCGCACCTGACGCGCACCATCGAGCTTGCGAGCTGCCAGGGGTTCGAGACGCTCGACCAGCTCTTCGCCGCCGGCGTCGATGCCGTCACCATCGCGGCGCCGACCCATCTGCATCATGAGGTCGCGCTCGCCTGCATCGCCAAGAACATCCACGTGCTGGTCGAGAAGCCGATCGCCTCGACGGTCGAGGAGGGCCGCGAGATCGTCGCCGCCGCACAGAAGGCCGGCGTGACGCTGATGGTCGGCCATGTCGAGCGCTTCAATCCGGCCGTCGCCGCCGTCAAGCAGGCGATCGCGGGCGAGGACATTCTCTCGATCGCGATCACGCGCGTCGGTCCGTTCCCGCCGCGCATGTCCAATGTCGGCGTCGTCATCGACCTCGCCGTGCACGACATCGACTTGATCCGCTGGTTCACCGAATCCGACATCGTCGAGGTGCAGCCGCAATTGTCGAGCGCGGTCGCCGAGCGCGAGGACATCGCGCTGCTGCAGTTCCGCACCGCCAACGGCGTGTTGGCCCACATCAACACCAACTGGCTGACGCCGTTCAAGGCGCGCAGCGTCACGGTCGCGACCCGCGACAAATACGTGATGGGCGATCTGCTCACGCGCCAGGTCACCGAATGCTTCGGCTTCAAGCCTGACGGCAGCTACTCGATGCGGCATCTGCCGGTCGGCCATGACGAGCCGCTCCGCGCCGAGCTGATCGCGTTCCTCAAGGCGGTGCGCAACGGCGAGACGCCGGCGGTCACCGGCGACGAGGGTGTTGCCAGCCTCGAGATCGCGACGCAGTGCCTCGAAACACCGTCGCGGCCCGCAGCCAAATCGGCCGCCCTCAAGGGCCCGCGCCGCATCGCCGGCTAAAATCCTTTTCATGTCGACCACGCAAGAAGGCGCCAAGAAAGAGGCCATGAACCAGCATCTGCGTTCCGAACCCATTCCCTTCATCGACGTCGCCTCGCAGCGCCGCCGGCTCGGCGACTCGCTCGATGCCGCCGTCAAGCGCGTGCTCGACCATTGCCAGTTCGTCAACGGCCCCGAGGTCTTCGAGCTTGAGAAGCAGCTTGCGGCCTATAGCGGCGCCAAGCACGTCATCGCCTGCGCCAGCGGCACCGACGCGATCCTGATGGTGATGATGGCGAAGAATGTCGGGCCCGGTGATGCCGTGCTGTGTCCGTCCTTCACCTTCATCGCGACCGCCTCGCCGGTGGCGCGGACCGGCGCGACGCCTGTTTACGTCGACGTCGACGAGACGACCTTCAACATGAGCCCGGCCTCGCTCAAGCGCGGCATCGCGACCGCGAAGAAGGCGGGCCTGAAGCCGGTTGCGGTGATTCCGGTCGACTTGTTCGGACAGCCCGCCGATCACGACGCCATCGCCGAGATCGCCAATGCCGAAGGCCTGTTCGTGCTCGACGACGCCGCGCAGGGGTTTGGCGCGAGCCACAAGGGCCGCAAGCTCGGCACCTTCGGCCTCGCCACCGCGACCAGCTTCTTCCCCGCAAAGCCGCTCGGCTGCTTCGGCGACGGCGGCGCGATCTTCACCGATGACGACGAGCTCGCCGCGACGCTGCGCAGCATCCGCGTGCACGGGCAGGGCGTCGACAAATACGACAACGTCCGCCTCGGCCTGACCGGCCGGCTCGACACCATGCAGGCCGCGATCCTGATCGAGAAACTGAAGATCTTTGACGACGAGATCGCCGCCCGCAACAAGGTCGCCGAGCGCTACGCGCGCGGCCTGTCCAACGTGGTCACCGTGCCGCGTCTGGCTCCGGGCAACACCTCGGTCTGGGCGCAGTACACGATCCGTCTGCCCAAAGGCACCGACCGCGACGGCTTTGCTGCCGCGCTGAAGGCCCAGGGCGTGCCGACCGCGATCTATTACGGCAAGTCGATGCATCAGCAGACCGCCTACAAGCAGTATCCGGTCGCGGACGGCGGCCTGCCGGGTTGCGAGAGCCTGTCGCAGGACGTCATCAGCCTGCCGATGCACGCCTATTTGACCGAAGCCGACCAGGAGCGAATCATCGCGGCCGTCCGCGGCGCGCTGGCGGGCTGATCTGCCCTGATTTTGCAGCGAGCCGTCTCTTCCTCTAGAAGGGACGCATGCTCGGACGCATTTTCACGGTCGGTGGTTACACGCTGCTTTCGCGGCTGACGGGATTTGCCCGCGACATCATGCTCGCGGCGATCCTCGGCGCCGGCCCGGTGGCCGACGCCTTTTTCGTGGCGCTGCGGCTGCCCAACCATTTCCGCGCGATCTTCGCCGAGGGCGCGTTCAACGCCGCCTGGGTGCCGGCCTATGCCCATGTCCATGGCGAGCGCGGGGAGGGGGCGGCAAAACTGTTCGCCGACCGCATCTTCACGCTGCTGCTGGCCTCGCAGATCGTGCTGCTGATCGTCGCCTGGCTGTTCATGCCGCAGGCCATGAGCATCCTGGCGCCGGGCTTCTCCGAGGATGCCGAGCAGCGCAAGCTCGCGATCGAGCTGACCCGCATCACCTTTCCCTATCTGCTGCTGATCACGCTGGTGACGCTCTATGGCGGCATGCTCAATGTAATGCAGCGCTTTGCCAGCGCCGCCGCGGCGTCGATCTTCCTCAACGTCGCGATGATGATGACGCTGGCGCTCGCCGCCTGGTTTCCGACCGCCGGCCACGCCGCGGCCTGGGGCGTTCTCATTTCCGGCTTCCTGCAATATTTCCTGCTCGCCGGCGATCTCGCCCGCCATGGCGGCCTGCCGCGCTTTGCCCCGCTGAAGCTCGACGAAGACGTTCGTAGCTTCTTCAAGGCGCTTGGACCGGCGACGCTGGGCTCGATGGGTACGCAGGTCGCGCTGTTCGCCGACACCATCATCGCGACCTTCCTGCCCGCCGGCGCGCTGTCGGCGCTGTACTACGCCGACCGCCTCAATCAATTGCCGATCGGCGTGATCGGCATCGCCATCGGCACGGTGCTGCTGCCGGAGATGTCGCGGCGGATCACGGCCAACGACCATGACGGCGCGATGAGGGCGCAGCGCCGCGCCTTCGACTTCACGCTGCTGTTCTCGGTGCCGTTCGTCGCGGCCTTCCTCACCGTGCCCGACGAGATCATGCGCGCGCTGTTCGCCCGCGGCGCGTTCTCGAAGGCAGATGCGCTTGCCGCAGGCAGCACGCTGTCAGCCTATGCGATCGGCCTGATCCCCTTCGTGCTGATCCGCAGCGCGGTCGCGACCTTCTATGCGCGCAAGGATACGGCGACGCCGGTGCGAGCTTCGCTGACCGGCATCGCGGTCAACGTCGCCCTCAAGGTTGCCTTGATGGGATCGCTTGCCCAGATCGGCCTGGCGCTGGCGACCGCCATTGGTGTCTGGACCAATCTGCTGCTGGTGCTGTTCTTCGCCGTGCGACGCGGCTTTCTCGTGCTGGACCGCGCGTGGCTATTGTCGCTCGCCAAATTCCTGCTGACCGGCATCATCCTCGCCGCGGCTTTCTGGCTGATCGCGCGCGTCAGCGGTTCTGCGCTGGGCGCGATGCGCTTCCACGATGAAGCGACGCTGGTCCTGCTCGCCGTCGGCGGCACGATCGTGTACGCGCTCGCGATCCTCGTGTTGTTCGGCCGTCGCTGGCTTGTCTCGCTGGTGCGCGGCTAGGCGCTGGCGAAGCTCTCGCCTCCAGGGTGTAACCGACCTCTGCACATCCCTTGATTTTGTCCGCTTGCCGTGCTATCGGCACCGCATGATCAAATCGTCGCGCCATCTCAACCGCATCAACATGACCCGCTTCGGCTGGGCCGTGGGAGGAGTCGCGCGCTAGGAATTCGACGACGACATCTTTCCACAAGGGCCCCGCCGGCATCGGACGGGGCCTTTTCTTTGGCCACGCTCCCTGCCGGCACAACAGCAGGAGCATACGATGCCACCACAACTGACGGACATCTCACCCGGGATTGAAGGCGACGCCGCAAGGCGTGGCTTCAACCTCTCCATCGTGTCCGCGAAGAGCGCGGTCGACCAGGCGTTGGCAGCACGTCTCAAGGCGTCTGCTGCCGCGCTGGAGGGCGCGTTGCCGGACAAGGCAACTGCCGAACCCGCGACCGAATCGACGCAAAGCGTCTTCGGTCTGCTCAAGCGATATTGGAGTGCGTTTCGGCAACGGCGCCAGGGCTCGCGGCTCACCTTGGAGGATTTGAGTGACAGGGAGCTGAGGGATGTCGGCCTCACGCGCGGCGAGATCGACTACCTCACGCCGCAGCGAGCCATCGATACGCTGAGAGATAACACGATGTATCTATGGAGCCGTCGTGGAATGTAACCGATCGAGCCTCAGCAGCGGGCATGCGCTTTGGGAACGAGCATGACCGCTTCTGCGCCCGACGATCCTACACTATGGCAATAGAAGAGGCGGACATCATGACGTCGAACGCGGTCATTCCCCAGGCGGACATGGACATCCGACGGCTGACTGTCGATGATCTGGATCTTTTCCGCGAAATTCGCGCGGAGGCGCTTCAGACACACCCTCAATCGTTCTGGTCTCCTGAAGAGGACGAAGGCGGCGATGCGATTATGGCGGCTTATCGCCATTGGCTGAATGGAGCTGTCTTTGGCGCCTTTGGACGCAGGGGCTTGATCGGGGTCGCGGGCTTCTATGTGTCAACGAACAAGAGATCGAAGCACAGGGGCCATATCTTCACGGTCTATGTGAGGGAAAATGATCGAGGTCGGGGCGTCGGAGATCGGCTCATCAAAGAGCTTATTACCCATGCCGAGCCACGTGTTGAACAGGTGCATCTCGCCGTTCTGCTTACAGCGACAGCTGCAATCAAGACCTACAAGCGTAACGGGTTCGAGATCTACGGCACGGATCCTCGTGTCGTTCGCATCGGGGATACCACTTATGACCAGTGCCTCATGGTGAAGAAATTCAGCCGTTAACGCCGGTCTGGTATGCTGCGGTTGACGGGAGATGCCGGAAGCAGCCATCACGTATACGGGGTCTCCTCTGTTTCCCGGTACATGCTAACGTTAGACCTCGGCCAAGTTCGAAAAGGTGTGGTGCCACCAACGGTTATGCGATGACCAGACGGGCGAAAAAGACAGCTTCGCCGCCGAAAGGGCGCGGTGGTGCTGCCCTTATGTCCCCAAGCTTGCAGGGCCGAGCGCAGGACATTACCCTGATCGATCACCTGATCGAACGGATCGAGCAGGGTGGGTCCACGCTTGTGGTCAGCGGCGAGCCCGGCATCGGCAAATCTGCGCTCCTCGATGTGGCCAGGCACAAAGCCGGTGAACGCGGCTTCACCGTCCTGAGCATGACCGGCGTCCTCGCCGAAGTGCATTTGCCGTTTGCCGCACTTGAACAGGCCCTGCGCCCGCTGATGAAGGGGGCCGCAGGCCTTGTTCCTCGCCAACGATCGGCCTTGCTCGCTGCTTTTGGCATGCATGATGACGCGGGGCCGCCCGATATTTTCCTGGTTGCGCTGGCGACGCTGTCTCTTCTGAGCGAAAGGGCGATACGCGAGCCTCTGTTGCTTGTTGCCGACGATGCCCAATGGCTGGATCAGGCGACCTATGAGGTGCTGGCCTTCATCTCGCGCCGATTGAGCTCTGACCCGATCGTTCTTGTGGTCGCCATGCGCGATGACTTCAAGAGTCCGTTTGGCGATGCTTCTACCCGGAGGCTGCGACTGTCGGGGCTTGACGAGGCCGACGCCGAGCATTTGCTGGACGCCAATGCGCCGGGCCTGCCGGTGGAACTGCGCAGCCGCTTCCTAAAGGAAGCCTCGGGCAATCCTCTGGCCCTTGTCGAGCTGCCCCGTGGAGAACGAACCGCTGGAGACGCGCCGTGGCTTCCGCTGACTGACCGGCTGGAGCGTGCATTCTCCAGTCGCTTGTCCGACCTGCCGCATATCGCGCGATTGCTCTTGTTCGTGACGGCAGAGAACGACGGGACATCGCTTCACGAAATCCTTTCCGCCGCCGAAGCGGTGTTGGGCGAGCACGTGGGTATCGATGCCATGGCGCCCGCGGCTGCCGCAGGGCTGATCGAAATCAATGGAATGGAGGTGCGGTTTCGGCATCCGCTGGTTCGCTCGGCCATGCATCAGGCCGCAGACCCCGCGACCCGTCAAAGAATCCACGCCGCGCTTGCTGCCGTGATTCACGATCAGCTCGACCGCCAATTATGGCATCGTGCCGCGGCGACGATCGGACCTGACGACGAGCTCGCTGGCGAATACGACCGGATGGCGGCGCGGGCGTTGCGGCGAGGCGCCGTGGCCATGGCGATCGAGGTTCTGGAAGGCGCGGCGCGTCTGAGCAGCACGGCGAACGCCAGAAGCGACCGGCTGTTGCGGGCGGCCGAACTCGCCGCCGATCTGGGCCAGCCGGAGCTCATGGAGCGCCTGCTGCGGCAGGCCGACATCGACGAATCCAACCAATTGGCGCTGGTCCGGATCGCCTGGTGTCGCGAGGTCAGCCAGCCTCCGGCAGTGAGCGATCCCGCGAAGATTCTCGCTCTGGTCGGGTTCGCCGCGCGAGCCCACGCCGCTGGCGCGATTGATCTGGCCGGCAATCTTCTTTGGCGAGCCGCGCAACGCTGCTGGTGGAGCAGCGCAAGCGATGAACTTTGCACAAGGGTTCACGATGCGGCGGCGCGGCTGGAGTTGCCCGAGACGGATCCTCGCCTGATCGCGATATCCGCTTACGTCGAGCCGCTGCGGCGGGGCGCCGATGTGCACCTCAAGCTCCAGGGGCTCGCCGGAGCTGCGCACAACGATCCCACCGCAGCGAGCATCCTCGGCAGCACCGCCAATGTCGTTGGGGCCTTCGACATCGGCGTGACCTTTCTCGCCGAGTCCAGCGCCGCGCTCCGCACGCAAGGACGGCTCAGCGATCTCGCCCGGGTGCTGTTCGCCCACGGGTGGGCGGAAACGGAAGTCGGTGACTGGCGAGGAGCCATGAGGGAGGCCGAGGAATCCGCTCGGCTCGCCGAAGAGACGGGCGGGTTGCCGTGGATTGCCGCGGCCACGATCCTGAAAGCGAGGCTCTCGGGGATGCAGGGCAATCTGGAGCAATCCGAAGCCTATGCGGCGCAGGCGGAGGCCTTGGCCCTGTCGATCGGCGCCAGCTTCCTGCTGGCCATGTTGCAGATCGCGCGCGGCGTATCCGCGATCGGCGCGGGCCGTCATTGGGAGGCCTTTGAGTATCTGCGACGTCTGTTTGTGCCAGCCGACCCCGCGTTCAATTTCGGCGTTCAGTTCTTTGGGCTCGCGGATTTCGTGGAGGCCGCCGTTTCGTCCGGCAATGCGGAGGTGGCGAGCCGCGTGCTTGATGAGATCGAGCGTGCCTCGGCTCCGACGCCGGTGCCATGGGTCGGAACGATGCTGCAATATGGCAAGGCGTTCCTCGCGGCGCCGGAAGATGCCGAACAGTTCTTCCTGCAAGGTCTTGGGCCGTCCGCGAAGAAATGGCCGTTCCTGCGCGCCCGCTTTCTCCTGGCCTATGGCGGATGGCTGCGCCGCCAGCGGAGATCTGCCAATGCGAGAGCCCCGCTCCGCGAGGCGCGCGACATGTTCGACGCGCTCGGCGCTTCGCCCTGGAGCGATCGGGCCCGGGAGGAATTGCGTGCTGCAGGCGAAACCAGCCGCCGACGAACCGAGCAGGTGTGGGAAACGCTGACCCCGCAGGAGCTTCACATCGCTCAACTCGCCGCCGAAGGTCTCTCGAACAAGGAGATCGGCGCCAGGTTGTACCTGTCCCACAGAACCGTCGGGTACCACCTGCACCGGATCTTCTCGAAGGCCGGAATCACCTCGCGGTCCGGGCTGCGCCCCGTTCTCGCCAGCATCAGCCGCCCCGCGGACTGACCGCCGTTCCGTCATCGGACTGGTCATTTGACAGAAGCGGCTGCCCGCCCGCGCGGGCTAGCTCTGCGTTTGTGTCTACCCCCAAGCAAAAGTTGACCATGAAACTGTTCTCTTCACTTGCAATCTTCAGCCTCGGAGCAATCCTCATGACCCAAGCCGTCGACGCGGCCCCGGACGCCAGCACCGATCCCCGGATCGATCCTCAGGTTCGCGCCTTCCTGCGCGAGATCAACAAGGATCCGAGTCCGTTCTGGGAGCTCCCCCAGCCCAAGCCGCAGGAGATCCTGACGGAGCTTCAGAACAAGACCGCTGTCGACATGTCGGGGGTGAGCACGACCGAGCAGACCATCACCCAGGATGGTCAGGCCGTGAAAATCTACATCATGAAGCCCGAGCGCGTGACCGGAAAGCCCGGCGTGCTGCTGTTCATTCATGGCGGCGTCTGGATCGTCGGGAATTTCCAGAACCATCAACGTCTGTTGCGAGACCTTGTCGTCAACTCCGGCCAGATCGGGGTGTTCGTCGAATACACCTCGTTGCCCAAGGCGCGCTTCCCCACTCAGCTCGATCAGTCCTATGCGGTGCTGAAGTGGGTGGCAAGCCACGCCGAGGAGTTCGGCGCGGACGGTAGCCGGATCGCAGTCGCCGGCAATTCGGTTGGCGGCAACATGACCGCGGCATTGACGCTGATGGCCAAGGACCGCGCCGGTCCCAAGATCAGCTATCAGGTCCTGATGATCCCGGCGACCGACGCGAGCGTTGACACCGCATCTTATCACGAATACGGCACCAGACGGTTTCTGGCGCGCGCCTTCATGAAGTACGGCTGGGATTTGTACGCGCCGGATGCATCGCTGCGCAACAACCCATACGTCTCGCCGCTACGCGCCAGCCTGCAGCAATTGAAGGGACTCCCCCCGGCGATGGTCATCACCGCAGAGAACGACCCGCTGCGCGACGAGGGCGAGGCTTACGCGCGCAAGCTCAAGGAGGCCGGCGTTTCCGTGATCGCGACCCGCTACAACGGGATGATCCACGACTTCGTCCTGCTGAACGGCATCCAGAGCGACCCCGAGCCCCAGGCCGCGATTCGCCAGATGTCGGCGGAGATCAAGGCGCATCTCGCGCCCTGATCCAGCCTCGGAAGCGCAGGTGGCGATAGTCGCCGCCTGCCGCTGTGTCCCGGCCGCTCCCGAACTTATGACTTCGGCGTTTTCGCGCAATTCCGCTGCGGCGGATGACCGGTGCTTTTCTTCACCCGCGATCGCCGAGCCCGCCTAAACCCGTTTGCCTTGCCACTTTTTCCACGGCAATATGCCGGCAAAACAACCATAGGACGGGCGAGAAAAATGGCGGCTCCCATCAAGTTCGGCGTTGGCCAAAGCGTGCTGCGCAAGGAGGATGACGCGCTCATCCGCGGCAAGGGCCGCTATACCGACGATTATGCGCCGCAGGCTGCCCTGCGCTGCCTGATGCTGCGCTCGCCGCATGCGCATGCCAAATTCACCATCGATGCCGGTCGTGCCCGCGGCTTGCCCGGCGTCGCGCTGATTCTCACCGCCGATGACGTTGGGGATCTCGGCAATCTGCCCTGCCTGTTCAACCTGGAGACAGATCCCTTCACCGGCCCGCCTTACCCGATCCTGGCCAAGGACGAGGTTCGGCATGTCGGCGATTCCATCGCCTTCGTCGTCGCCGAGACCATCGACCAGGCTCGCGACGCGATCGAGGCGATCGACGTCAAATGGAGCCCGCTGCCGTCGGTGACCGGTGTCGTCAACGCGGTGAAGAAGGGCGCGCCGCAGGTCTGGCCGGACAAGCCCGGCAACGTGCTGTTCGACGTTGGGATCGGCGACAAGGCGGCGACTGATGCCGCGTTCGCGAAAGCCCATGCGGTCGCCGAAATCTCCATCGTCAATCCGCGCGTGGTCGCGAGCTTCATGGAGACGCGCGCCGCGGTCTGTGAATACGACGCCAAGAACGACCATCTGACGCTGACCGTCGGCAGCCAGGGCAGCCACCGGCTGCGCGACATCCTGTGCCAGAACGTGCTGAACATCCCGACCGAGAAGATGCGGGTGATCTGCCCCGATGTGGGCGGCGGCTTCGGCACAAAGCTGTTTCCGTACCGGGAATACGCGCTGATGGCGGTCGCGGCGCGCAAGCTGAAGAAAGCCGTGAAATGGGCGGCCGACCGCTCCGAGCATTTCATGGGTGACGCGCAGGGCCGCGACAACGTCACCACCGCGAAGATGGCGCTGGCCGAGGACGGCAAGTTCCTCGCGATGGATTGCGACCTGATGGGCGACATGGGCGCCTATCTCTCGACCTTCGGCCCCTACATCCCGCATGGCGGCGCCGGCATGCTGCCGGGCCTCTACGACATCCAGGCCTTCCACTGCCGGGTGCGCACCATCTTCACCAACAGCGTGCCGGTGGATGCCTATCGCGGCGCGGGCCGCCCTGAGGCGGCCTATGTCATCGAGCGCCTTGTCGATGCCTGCGCGCGAAAACTCGACATGACGCCGGATGCCATCCGTCGCAAGAATTTCATCCAGCCGAAGGCGCTGCCCTACAAGACGGCCACGGGCAAAGTCTATGATTCCGGCGACTTCGCCGCGCATCTCAAGCGCGCGATGGAGATCGCCGACTGGAAGGAATTTTCCAAGCGCGCCAAGGCGGCCAAGAAGAATGGCCTGATCCGCGGTATTGGCCTTGCGAGCTATGTCGAGGTTTGCGGCACCATGGGTGAGGAGACCGCCAATGTGCGGATGGACCCCAACGGCGACATCACGGTGCTGATCGGCACGCAGTCGAGCGGGCAGGGCCACCAGACCGCCTATGCGCAGATCGTCGCCGAGCAGTTCGGCGTCGCGCCGGAGCGCGTGCACATCCACCAGGGCGACACTGCGATGATCGCGACGGGCCTCGGCACCGGCGGCTCAGCCTCGATCCCGTCGGGCGGCGTCAGCGTCGAGCGCGCCACCCGCGAGCTCGGCCAGAAGCTCAAGGAGATCGCGGCGCAGGCGCTGGAAGCCAGTGCCGGCGACCTCGAGATATCGGAAGGCGTGGTGCGCGTTGCCGGTACCGACCGCTCGATCTCGTTCGCCGATCTCGCCAAGCGTCCCGGCGCCGATCCGTCGAAGCTGAATGCGAGCGCGACCTTCGCCAGCGCCGACGGCACCTATCCCAACGGCACCCACGTCGCGGAGGTCGAGATCGATCCGGCCACCGGCATCATCAAGATCGTCAATTACGTGATCGTCGATGATTTCGGCAAGACGCTCAATCCGCTGCTTTTGGCCGGCCAGGTGCATGGCGGCGCCATGCAGGGCATCGGCCAGGCGCTGATGGAGCAGGTGGTCTATGGTGCGGGCGACGGCCAGCTCATCACCGCGACCTTCATGGACTACGCGTTGCCGCGCGCGGCCGATGGTCCCGCCTTCGTGTTCGAGACCAACAACATCCCCTGCAAGACCAATCCGCTGGGGGTGAAGGGCGCGGGCGAGGCCGGCGCGATCGGCTCCTGCCCGGCGATCGTCAACGCCATCGTCGACGGGCTCTGGCGCGAATACAAGATCGACCACATCGACATGCCGGCGACCCCGGAGCGGGTGTGGATCGCCATCAACGAGCACCACCGCCGTCACAGCCTGTAAGCTCAAGCCGAACCAGAACATCCCAGGTGCGACGATCGATCGCCGCGCCCGGGATGGAATGAAACCTGTCTAACGGTGTTGGCCTCAGGTGGGGTCAGCACGATCCTGTCTCAGCGAAAGGGATTTTGCGAATGAAGCGAGTGTTGGTTGTTGCGGGCGCGCTGCTGCTCGGTGTGGGTGCCGTCTGGGCGCAGCAGGACTCCGTCAAGGAGGTCCAGGCCCTCATGAAGGGCAACGGCAAGAACGCCGGCGCGGTCGCGGCGATGGTCAAGGGCGAGAAGCCCTACGATCAGGCCACCGTGGACAGCGCGCTGGCGCAGTTCGAGGACACCGCCAAGAAGCTGCCGAACCTGTTTCCGGCCAGCGCCAAGGGCGTGAAGCCCGAGGGCGACTACTCGACCTCGCCGAAGGTCTGGGAGGACAAGGCCGGCTTCGACGCCAAGGTCGCCAGCTTCGCCAAGGTCGTCGGCGAGGCCAAGGGCAAGATCAAGGATCTGGATTCGCTCAAGGCGTCGTTTCCCGCGGTCGGCAAGGAATGTGGTGGCTGCCACGAGACGTTCCGCGTGAAGAACGGCTGACGTTTCGGGCTACAGGCTGATACGAAAGGGCGGTTGCGACAGCAGCCGCCTTTTTTAGTTGCGCGACAGCGGCCGCGAGTCGCAACGGAGCGCCGCACGAATTTCTGTTTGCAAGGCCTGACGGATCGCAGCCGGAGCCGCTATCTTTGCTTCAGCCGCCGCGGCATCGATCTGAGCATCCTGCTCCCGATGGCCTCATGACGTCAGGAGCTCGAATGCGCGGCGAGCACCTGAATCAGGAGCAGCGAGACAGGCCATGGTAAAACCGTTCCCCTCGAAGACGCATATCGGCAACCATATGCTGCATCCGGAAACCCTGATGCTGACCTATGGCTATGATCCGCAATTGTCGGAAGGTGCCATCAAGCCGCCGGTGTTCCTGACCTCGACCTTCGTGTTCAGGACCGCCGAGGACGGGCAGGACTTCTTCGATTTCGTCGCGGGACGGCGGGAGCCGCCGGAAGGGATGGGCGCGGGCCTGGTCTATTCGCGCTTCAATCATCCCAACAGCGAGATCGTCGAGGACAGGCTCGCGATCTACGAGCGCACCGAGAGCTGCGCTTTGTTCTCGTCCGGCATGGCGGCGATCTCGACCACGATCCTGGCGTTCGTCCGCCCCGGCGATGTCATCCTGCACTCGCAGCCGCTCTATGGCGGGACGGAAACCCTGCTGACCAACACGCTGGCGCGCCTGTCGATCGGCGCGGTCGGATTCGCCGACGGCATCGATGAAGCGGCGGTCGCGCAGGCCGCGGAGGAGGCGCTGGGCAAGGGCCGGGTTTCGATGATCCTGATCGAGACGCCGGCGAACCCGACCAACGGCCTCGTCGACATCGCGATGATCCGCCGCATCGCCGATTCCATCGGCAAGCGCCAGGGACACACGCCGATCATCGCCTGCGACAACACGCTGCTGGGCCCGGTGTTTCAGCGGCCGATCGAGCACGGCGCGGATGTTTCGCTGTATTCGCTCACCAAATATGTCGGCGGTCATTCCGACCTGATCGCGGGCGCCGCGCTCGGCGCGAAGGCGGTGGTGAAGGGCATCAAGGCGCTGCGCGGCGCCATCGGCACCCAGCTCGATCCGCATTCCTGCTGGATGATCAACCGCTCGCTGGAGACGCTGAGCCTGCGCATGGAAAAGGCCGATGCCAATGCGCGCCTCGTCGCGGCTTATCTGCGCGATCATCCCAAGGTCGCCAAGGTCCACTATCTCGGTCATCACGATGAGGCTTCGCCGGCGGGGCGCGTGTTCGCGCGGCAATGCCTCGGCGCCGGATCGACGTTCTCGTTCGACATCGTCGGCGGCAAGGACGCGGCGGTGAAATTCCTCAACGCGCTGCAGATCCTCAAGCTGGCGGTGAGCCTTGGCGGAACGGAGTCTCTCGCGAGCCTGCCCGCGACCATGACCCATTCCGGCGTTCCCGCCGACATCCGCCGGAAGATCGGCGTACTCGATTCCACGATCCGGCTGTCGATCGGGATCGAGAATCCGTCGGATCTGATCGCCGATCTCGCGCAGGCGCTGAACGCGGCCTAGGCGCGATTCAAAGCGGATTGGACGCGCGGCAGGCCGACATGATCGCCGCGGCGGCCTCGTTGCTCTGCGCGCCCGAGAGCTGCCGCACGAGGCAGACATAATAGCCCTTGCTGGACTCATTCAGCAGGGAATCGCTGTTGACGACGAGCCAGTTGCAGGCGGAGCGGATGTACTGCACGGCCAGGGGCGATCGCGTGTCGCGGATCGCGGACAGCTCGCACTGGGCCTGTCTTTCGATGTCGGATTGCGCGACGGCCGCTCCGGAGAATGAAAGAACCGTGGCTGCAACGGCGACGCCAGCCAGAATATGCGAAGGTGCGCGAACGGGCTCCAGGCGGCTCCCATGGTGCGATAGTTTGTCAACGAAGGCGGGATAAATCTCGTTGGGAGTGGTCATGTTGCGTCCCTTTGCTCGGGAGGCGATCATAAAGCGTCAGATCGGCGGCACAATGGTGGGTCTCGTCGCACAACCAAGGTGCTGCCTTTCATGAGCGAGTCCTCCCGGCAGGCGCAGCTTCGCGCGCGGGTCGTCGAGCTGGCGCGGGCCCAGGACCCCTATGCGCACATCTATGCAGGCAAGGAGTTTCGGCGCGACTACGTGGCCGGCCGCACCATGGAATGGAGCGCGCTGTTCGAGGACATGCGCGACACGACGACTGGGGTGCTGGAGATCGGCTCCAAGGAGGGGCGGTCCGCGCTGATGCCGAACTGATCCTGAAGAGCCATCAGGTCGCGGTGCGCAAGCGTCCCGCCTGAGACAAGCAAGCAGCCGGAATCGAAAAGGCCGGACGCTCCCTCCTTGCGTCCGGCCTTTCCGCGACGACGTGGCGTTTTCGCCTACTTCGTCACCTGACCGCGGATCTCGCCGCCCGGATTCGCGGCGGTGTGGATGTTGACGTAAAGCTTGCCGGCGAGCAGGTCGGCGGCCTGTGCGTCGGTCAGCGTCGCCGAGCCCTCGACCGGGCTGTTGGCGGCGCCCGGGATCGGGATCGCGACGCCGGCATTCTTGCCGGCCTCGGCCGGGCCGTGGAAATGCGCGGCGGTGGCGGGGCCGGACAGCCCGGAATAGGTGACCTTCCAGGACAGTTTCTTGCTGGCGGCGTCATAATCCAGATCGGCCGTTCCGGTGCCGCTGCTGGTGGTGGCCGGCACTTCGGCCTTGCCGTCGAGCGTTGCTTTCAGCTTTTCGGCGCTGGCCGGGGCTGCAAAAGCCATAGTGCCGAGCGCGAGGACGGCGATCACGGTCTTGTTCATGAACATTCTCCCTGGTGACCTCGTTGGGCTGCCAAACTTCCAACAGTCGCGGTTTCAGTTTATTCCCGTCGCCGCGGGGTACGGGCTAAATTCTTCGTGGCTGGAGCCACGCGGAGATGGGTCATAGGCTTACCGCAACGCGTGGATGGACCGAATGTTGCGAAGAACAATCTGGGTGGCGCTGCTCGCAGCGATTGTCGGTGCGGGCGCCTATTGGTGGCTCAGCGCGCCCGTGGTGGCTGCCGTGAGCCCGGGATCCGCCCATGCGGCTGACCTCGCCAATGGCGAGGTGATGTTCAACGCCGGCGGCTGCGCGTCCTGCCATGCCGTCCCCGACCAGCCCGATCGTCTCAAGCTCGGTGGCGGTGTTGCGATCAAGTCGCCGTTTGGAACGTTTTATGCCCCGAATATCTCCTCCGATCCGACCTACGGCATCGGCAAATGGACCGAGGCCGAGTTCGTCAATGCTGTGATGCACGGCGTCTCACCTAGCGGGCAGCATTATTTTCCGGCCTTTCCCTATACGTCCTACCAGCATGCCAAACGCACGGACGTTCTCGATCTCTTCGCCTATCTGAAAACGCTGCCGGCCGTTGCAGGCAAAGTGCGTGACCACTATGTGGGCTTTCCGTTCAACATCCGCCGCAATGTCGGCATCTGGAAATTCCTGTTCATGGACGGCAAGCCGTTCGTCGCCGACGGCACCAAATCGCCGCAATGGAATCGCGGCGCCTATCTCGTCAACAGCTTTGGTCATTGCGCCGAGTGCCACAGCCCGCGCAATGCGCTGGGCGGCATCATCTCGGGCGAGCGCTTTGCCGGCGGGCCCAATCCGGAAGGCGAGGGCTGGGTGCCCAACATCACACAGAAGCGCCTCGGCGAGTGGAGTGCGAAGGATATTGCCTATTTCCTCAAGACCGGTGAACTGCCCGACGGCGACAGCGTCGGCGGCGCGATGACGCGCGTGATCAAGAACACCTCGCAATTGCCTGAAGCGGACATTGCGGCGATGGCGGACTATCTGAAGTCGCTGCCGCCTGTGGATGGTCCGCCGCGACCGAAGCGGAAAGAGGGCGGCGCGTAAGGCAGGAACATGGCGGCGAGATCCGGCGCGGCAAAGCCGAGACACAACCACCATACGACTGAGGTCGATTGCGGGCAGCTAGCCCGTGCCGAACGCCTTGAACGTGATGATGGTGAGGGTGTCCTGGATGCCCGGCAGCACCTGCACCTTCTCGTTGACGAAATGGCCGATGTCGGTGTCCTTGTCGACGTAGAATTTCACCAGCAGGTCGTACTGGCCGGCCGTGGAGTAGATCTCGGAGGCGATCTCGGCTTCGGCAAGCGCGTTGGCGACCACATAGGACTGGCCGAGCTTGCATTTGATCTGGACGAAAAAAGGTACCATTGCAGTCACTCCGAAAGCGCGTTCTTTGCGGCTAATAGGCCAAAACCGGCAAGGCTTGGCAAGCGAACTTGGCTTGGCAAGCGAACTTGCCGTCGCGCGGGCCGCCAAAAAGCCGCTCCTGAGAGCGCTTCTAGGACGGCAGGGGCGCGCCGGCAAATGCCTCCCGCAGCCGCCGGGCCAGCTCGGCGTTGCGATAGGGCTTGGTCAGGACGATCGCTTGCGCCTGGACGCGGCCCTGCTCGACCAGGGTCTCCAGCGCGTAGCCCGACGAGAACACGACCGGCAGGCCGGGGCGGATGCGCCGGGCCTGGTCGGCCAGCTCCCAGCCGCTCATCCCGCCTGGCATCACGATGTCGGTGAACAACAGGTCGATGGCCGGATTGTCGCGAAGCTGCTGCAGGGCCTCATCGCCGTTGACGGCTTCGACCACGCGATATCCCAGCGCCTCGACGCGCAGCGTGACGGACGAGCGGACGAACGGATCGTCCTCGGCGACCAGGACCGTTTCGTGGCCCCTCGGCACTGCCTCCTCGCGTGCCGCGATATCGGCGAGCGATTGCTCGCCGCCGGCATGCGGCAGGTAGATCCGGACCGTCGTGCCGAGGCCCGGCTCGCTGTAGATCGAGATATGCCCGCCTGACTGCTTGGCGAAGCCATAGACCATGCTGAGGCCAAGGCCGGACCCCTTGCCGACCTCCTTGGTCGTGAAGAACGGCTCGAAGGCGCGCTCGATGATTTCGGGCGTCATGCCTTCGCCGTCGTCGGTCACCGAAATCAGGGCGTAGCTGCCGGACTCCACCTCCGGATGCTGCACGCGGTAGTGCTCGTCGATCGCGGTGAGCTCGGTGCTCAGGGTCAGATGCCCGCCCGACGGCATGGCGTCCTGCGCGTTGAGCGCGAGATTGAGCACGGCGGATTCGAGCTGGGCGCGGTCGGCGAAGGCCAGGATGGAGCCTGGGCCGAACGCCGTCTTGATCTCGATGTTCTCGCGCAAGGTGCGCTTGAGCAGCTTGTGCATGGAGGTCAGGAGATCGCGGCACTCGATGGCGCGCGGTTGCAACAATTGGCGGCGGCTAAACGCCAGCAGCCGCTGCGTCAGCTCCGCGCCGCGCTCGCCGGACTGGCAGATGTCGTCGGCGAAGCGGCGCAGGTCAGGGCGCGCGCGGAGCTGCTCGCTCAGAAATTCCGCGTTGCCGATGATGACGGTAAGCAGATTGTTGAAGTCGTGGGCGATGCCGCCGGAGAGCTGGCCGACCGTCTCCATCTTCTGCGCCTGCTGAAGCTGCTGCTCGGTCAGCTTGCGCGCGGTGAGGTCGTGGACGATGCCGACATAGATCAGCTCGCCGTCCTCCCAGGCCTGGCCTACCGATAGAGCCATCGGAAAGCGCGATCCGTCCTTGCGCAGGCCGAAGGCTTCCCCGGTCGAGAAACCCCGCTTATGGCCCGCGGGGGAGGGCCTCTCCTCGTCGGACATCAGCATGCCGATGTCGTGATTCATGACCTCATCGGCGCGATAGCCGAACAGCCGTTCGCAGGCGGGATTGAACAGGAGAATGCGGGCTTGCGCGTCGAACAGGATGACGCCGTCGACGGCCGTCTCGACGATTGCCGTGAGGCGCGTCATGCTCTCGCGCATCGCGCGCTGGGCGTCGCTGACCTGCCGGAGCAGCTGGGCGGCGTCCCGGTTCTTGGTCTCCTCCTCCTTGAGCGCGGCCCGGACCTGCAGCAACTCGAACGGAGAGGGCATTTTCAGAATCTTCGGCAACAGTGGCCAGAGCGCGATAGCCGTGAAGATCGAAGCCACGGCCGTCATCGCCTTGACGAGGCCCTCGATGCCGTAGATCGGAACCCAGAGCGTGTAGATCGAGAGCACATGCGTCAGGCCGCAGGCCATGATGAAGGCGGCGAAGGCCCAATAGACCCAGCCGAATTGGAGATCGCGTCGCTTGATGACGAAGATCGCAAGCGCAAACGGGATCGAGAAATACGCGGCCGCAATGCAGGCGTCGGAGACGACGTGGAGCCAGATCAGCTCGGGTTCCCACAGCAGGCAGATGCCGTGCGGCGAGAGCATCGAGGAGTCGAGAAGGCGTTCGAAGTAGGCCCACATGGCATAATCCCGAGAGGGTGAGGGCCGGGACCGGCCCGCACCAAGGCGTCGCTGACGAATCCGTCAACGTTTCACTTATTCGGATGGACGACAATGCCGCGCGGCCCTGCCTCCGCCTGATTCGCGGCTTGCTGGCGCTCCGGGCGCGCGCTAGGACAGGCCATGATCTCGCAAAGCTCGGCCTCGATAACCCGGAAAGCCGCCCCATGACGACGCCCGTGGCGCTCACCATTGCCGGCTCGGATTCCAGCGGCGGCGCGGGCATCCAGGCGGACCTCAAGACCTTCGCGGCGCTCGGCGTCTATGGGGCGTCCGCGATCACGGCGCTGACGGCGCAGAACACGCGCGGCGTCACCGGCATTCACGCAGTGCCGGCCGAATTCGTCACCGCGCAGATCGACGCGGTGTTTTCCGATCTCGATGTCGGCGCGGTGAAGATCGGCATGGTGGCCCAGGCCGCCAGCATCGACGCGATCGCGGCCGCGCTCTCCCGTTTGAAGCCGCGCCATGTGGTGCTTGATCCCGTGATGGTCGCAACCTCGGGCGACCGCCTGCTCGCGTCCGAAGCCGTCGAGGCGCTGCGCGCCAAATTGATGCCGCTGGCCTCGGTGATCACGCCGAACCTGCCGGAGGCCGCGGCCCTGCTCGACGAACAGATCGCGCGGAGCGAGACCGAGATCGAAAGCCAGGGGCGCCGCCTGATGGCGCTCGGCTGCCGCGCCGTGCTGATCAAGGGCGGGCACGGCGAGGGCGCCGAGAGCACCGACTATCTCGTCACGCCCGAGAGCACGATCGCGCTTGCTGCGCCCCGCGTCGCTACCCGCAACACCCATGGCACCGGTTGCTCGCTGTCCTCGGCGGTTGCCGCAGGTCTCGCCAAGGGTGAGGACCTCGAGCGCGCCGTGCGCAGCGCCAAGGCCTGGATCAGCGCCGCGATCGCGGCCGCCGACAGCTTCAGTGTCGGTCACGGCCACGGGCCGATCCATCATTTCCACAAATATTACTGACGAGAGGCCCCTGCGCTGCGCGCTGGACGCTGCCGTTAACCAATAGGGCGGTGGGAGCGGGCTCTTGCGGACAATCATTGCGGCTTCATGTCGCCTGATTGTCGCATGCGACTGATATTCGCGGGGAGGGCGAGGCAAGGCGTGATTCGTATCTGAAGGTGCCTCATAGGTTCAATTGGTCATCCCCCTGTCACGGGATATTGTTACAGGCTGGCGCATGGGAAGTTACGATGTGAGTGACGAGAGCCCGGAGCGGCGCTTTCGCACGTTGTTCATCTCCGACGTTCATCTCGGAGCCCGCGGTTCTCAAGCCGACCTCTTGCTGGACTTCCTGCGCTACCATGACGCCGACACGATCTATCTCGTCGGCGACATCGTCGACGGCTGGGCGCTGAAATCGAGCTGGCACTGGCCGCAATCGCATAACGACCTGGTCCAGAAGCTGCTGCGCAAGGCGCGCAAGGGCGCCAAGATCATCTACGTGCCCGGCAATCACGACGAGTTCCTGCGCAATTATTACGGCACGCATTTCGGCGGCATCGACGTCGTCGAGAACACCGTCCACACCGGCGTGGACGGCAAGCGCTATCTCGTGATCCACGGCGACATCTTCGATCTCGTGGTGCAGAACGCGCGCTGGCTCGCCCATCTCGGCGACAAGGCCTACGACTTCGCGATCCAGATGAATCGCTTCGTCAACTTCTTCCGTCGCATGTTCGGCGTGCCCTATTGGTCGCTGTCGCAATGGGCCAAGCAGAAGGTCAAGAACGCCGTCAACTATATCGGCGCGTTCGAGCAGGCGCTCTCCGCCGAAGCGCGGCGCCATGACGCCGACGGCGTGATCTGCGGCCACATCCACTACGCCGTGATCCGCGACGAGAACGGCATCCGCTACATGAATTGCGGCGACTGGGTCGAGAGCTGCACCGCGCTGGTCGAGCACGACGACGGCCATTTCGAGATCATCACCTGGGCGGATCATTTGCAGAAGCCGGCGCAGGTTCCGCAGGTGGCAGCAAGGGCAGCCTGATGCGCATCCTGGTCGCGACCGACGCCTGGCACCCGCAAGTCAACGGTGTGGTTCGGACGCTGACCAAGCTCGCTGAGGCCGCCAAGGGGTTTGGCGTCGAGTTCACGTTCCTGACGCCGCAATCGTTCCGCACCTTCGCGATGCCGAGCTATCGCGACGTGCGCCTGGCGATGCCCCGCCCGGCCAGAATCGCGAAGCTGATCGAGGAGGCGCGGCCCGACAGCATCCATATCGCGACCGAAGGGCCGATCGGCCTGATGGTCCGCCGCTATTGCCGCCAGCGCAAGCTGCCGTTCACGACCAGCTTCCACACCCGCTTTCCTGAATATGTCCGCGCTCGCGTCCCGGTTCCGGGCTCGCTGATCTGGCGGGCGCTGCGCCGCTTCCACAGCGCCAGCAGCGCCGTGCTGGCCGCAACGCCGGCGCTTGCCCGCGAGCTGACCGACCGCGGCTTCGACAATGTCCTGCTGTGGCCGCGCGGCGTCGACACCGGCCTGTTCCATCCCCGCGCCATCGACCTCTGCCTGCCGGCCCCGGTGTTCCTCTCGGTCGGCCGTGTCGCCGTGGAGAAGAATCTCGAGGCGTTCCTCGACCTCGATCTGCCCGGCACCAAGGTGATCGTCGGCGACGGCCCGGCCCGGGCCTCGCTCGAGGAGGCCTATCCGGACGCGATCTTCCTCGGCGAGAAGCACGGCGAGGCGCTGGCGGAGATCTATGCGGCCGCCGACGTGTTCGTGTTCCCCAGCAAGACCGACACGTTCGGCCTGGTCCTCTTGGAGGCGCTCGCCAGCGGCCTGCCGGTTGCGGCCTTCCCGGTGAAGGGCCCCCGCGACGTGATCGGCGATGCGCCGGTCGGCGCCCTCGATCACGACCTGCGCAACGCCTGTTTCACGGCGCTCGGCATCTCCCGGCAGGACTGCGTCGAATTCGCCGCCAACTACACCTGGGAGGCCTCGGCGAGGGCCTTCGTGGACAGCATTTTAGCGGTCGGCGCGGTGCTATCGGGCAGGAATGGGGCGGAGCCCGTTAGTTTCGTAGCCTGAAAGCCACGGTTCATCGCGCGGAGGTGTCTTGCCGGGCTCGCGGCTGACGCGATAAAGTTCTGGCATGACCGAACAGCTCCTCCCGATCGGCCCCGCCGATATCGATGCCGCAGCGCGCGTGATCGCGCCCTTCGCCATCCGCACCCCGCTGTTGTCCTTTCCCGTGCTCAACGAGCGCGTCGGTGCCAAAGTGTTCCTGAAGCCGGAGATGCTGCAGCGCACCGGCTCCTTCAAGTTCCGCGGCGCCTTCAACAAGGTGTTCTCGATTCCGCAGGACAAGCGCGCCGGCGGCGTCGTCGCGTTCTCCTCCGGCAACCACGCCCAGGGCGTGGCGGCGGCGGCGAAAATCCTCGACATGCAGGCCACCATCGTGATGCCGGCGGACGCGCCGCTGTCCAAGCGCGAGCGCACCAAATCCTACGGCGCCGAGGTCGTGCTGTATGACCGCTACAATGACGACCGCGAGGCGATCTCGCGCGGCATCGCCGAGAAGCGCGGCGCGACACTGGTCAAGCCCTATGACGATCCATTCGTGATCGCGGGGCAGGGCACTGCCGGCCGCGAGATCGCGGAAGACATGGCAACGCTCGGCCTTGCCCCCGACATCGTGGTGGCTCCAGCCTCTGGCGGCGGCCTGATCGCGGGCGTCGCGACGGCCGTGAAGGCGCGTTATCCGCGAGCCGAGATCGTCGTGGCCGAGCCCGAGGCGTTCGACGATCACGGCATTTCGCTGACCGCCGGCCATCGCGAGCCGCACCCGCCTGCGGGGCGCACCATCTGCGACGCGCTGATGGCTCTGATCCCGGGCGAGATGACTTTTGCGATCAACAGCAAGCTGCTCGCGCGCGGCGTCACCGCCTCCGACAAGGAAGTCGGCGCGGCCGTGTCGTTCGCCTATCACGAGCTGAAGCTCGTGGTGGAGCCGGGCGGCGCGGTGGGTCTTGCCGCATTGCTGGCGGGACGTCTCGACGTCGCCGGCAAGAACGTCGTCATCGTGCTCTCCGGCGGCAATGTCGATGCGGATCTGTTTGCCGAGCTGGTGGCCTGAGAGAGGCTCCCCTGTGGCCCATCCTTCGAGACGCCCGCTTTGCGGGCTCCTCAGGATGAGGTTGGAGTGTACGGCGGCAGTCTCAACCGGCACCGATGCTGAGTAGCCTCATCCTGAGGAGACCGCGAAGCGGTCGTCTCGAAGGACGAGGCGTGTGCTCAGGCAGCGCCAAGGGATCGTGTCCCATTCCCTGACATAAAAAGGGGCAGAGCGTTTCCGCTCTGCCCCTTGTCGTGTGTGAGTGCGTTGCGCGATCAGCGCATGAAGCCGCCGCGATGGTTGTTGCCGCCGTTATTGCCCTGCGCCTGGTTCATCGACTGGCGGAAGTTGTTGCCGCTATTGTTGACGATGCGGTTGGTCGGGGTGAACTGCGGGCGGGTGTTCTGCTGGTTGTTCTGGACCTGCACTTTGTTCACGGGGTTGTTGCTGATCTTCGCGCCGTTGTTGATGCGGATCGGGTTGGTCTGCGTCTGGACGACCGGCTTGGTGTCGACAGTCGTGCCGCCCTTACCGACGTTCACCGGCATGCTGACGATTTTGCCAGGAGAGCCGTTGGTGGTGCCGTTGTTCGTGCCGGCATTGTTGTTGCCATTCTGGTTGTTGGTCGCGGGCAGGGTCACGATCTTGCCCGGGGTCTGCGACGGCGTGCCGTTCTGCGGGTTCGGCTGGTTGTTGCCGGCCGGCAGGTTGACGATCTGGCCGCCATTGCCGAGCTTGCCGGTGACGTTGCTGTCGACCGGCTTCTGCACGACCGGCAGGTTGCCGTTGATCTGCGAACCACCACTACCCTGCTGCATCAGCGGGATGTATTTGGGCTGGCCGAGATTGCCGATCTTGAAGGTCGGGTTGATGTTCTGCGGCGCCAGGAACTTGGTCGCCTGCATCAGCGGGATCAGCTTCGGCTGGGTCTCGAGCTTCAGCGCGGATTGCGCATAGGGGCTGTTGCCGTAGCTGTCGTAGAAAGTCTTGTAGCCGATCGGCGAGTTCGCCAGCACCGCCTTGTGCCAGGCCTGCGAGAGCAGGAGGTTCGACAGCAGCCAGCGGATGTGGTCGCACAGCGGGTCGTGCGGGTACATCTGGATGAACTCCTGATAGTACTCCGGCCGGCCCTCCGACACGACGTAGTCATAGGCCTGGCGCGTCGAGCGGCTCGGCAGGTTGGAGGCCATCTGCACGACGGGCGTATTCACCGGGGCGCGGTTGGCGGCAACCGCGGTGTCGCCGAAGAAGGTGAAGTCCGAGGTCAGCGAGGAGCTCTCCCACGGGATCTGCGCGCCGCTGGTGGTCTGGTTCACCTCGAGGCGCACCCGCTTGAACAGCTGCTCGATCGGCACGTTGGGCTCGCGCGCGACGTTCAGGAACGCCTGGGTGTAGGGGCTGTGGCCATTGGTGCCGTCGAGCGCTTCGGCGCCCGGCGCTGTGGAATAGCCGACGATCGAGCCGTTCGGCGCGTCGACGATGGCAAGGCCGCGGCCGGCATCATTCACGTTCGGGAACGGGTTGTTGCGGCAGGCATCGAGGATGACGATGCGCATGCGGCTCGGGATCGTCTCTAGCGTCGACATCACGTCGACGAGGCGCACCGAGTTGTTGACGAGCTCGGTCTGGCTCGAAACCTTGGCATCGACGGGAACGAGATAATTCTCGCCGGCGAGCTGCACGCCGTGGCCGGCGTAATAGACCATCGCCACCGTGTTCGGACCGCGCGCGGAAACCTTCGCGGAAAAATCCTGCACCACGCGGAGCATGTCGTTCTGGCTCAGATCGGTCGCGGCGACCACCTCGAAGCCGGCCGAGTTCAGGAACTGCGCCATCGACTGCGCGTCATTGTCGGGGTTCTGGAGCTGCGGCGCGTTCTGGTAGTTCGAATTGCCGATCACCAGCGCCACGCGCTGTTCCGGGCCTTGCAGGGCGGTGGGCGCAGGCGCGACCGGGGCAATTTGCGCGGCAACAGGGCCGCAGGCGAAGCCTAACAGGCTTCCCAGCAGGCCCGCAGTTCTCAGGAGAGGCGTTAGGCGGAACATGGCGTGCTCCTCTGGCACTGATCTCGATGCGAGATTGGTTGCGAGGAAGCCTGGCCCCGTTCGAACCGGGGGTCCGTGATCGCGATCACCATGCTACCCTGCGTGATCTGAATCACGCTCGGAACCTGCTATGCTGAGCGGGCCGGTTTCGCCGGCCAATGACATGCCCAGGGGAAGTGCCGTTACATGCTGAAATCGATCGACCCGATCCTGACGCCCGATCTGCTCTGGCTGCTGGCCTCGATGGGCCATGGCGACGACCTCGTCTTCGTCGATGCCAATCACCCGGCCGCCCGCATCGCGCAGAGCACGACATCGCAGCGCCTGATCCAGCTGCCGGGCATGCTCATGGAGACGGCCATCCGCGCCATCATGTCGGTCTACCCGCTCGACGATTTCGATCCGGATCCGGTGCGCGTGATGGCGCCGGTCGACGATCCCGACCGCGTGCCGGACGTGCAGCGTGCGGTGCTGGCGGAGATCGAACGTGCCGTTGGCGGCGCGGTTACTCCCGGCAAGCTCTCGCGACCGGACTTTTATCGCGCGGCGGCGGCCGGCTTCGGTGTCGTGCAGGTCGGCGATAGCAGGGGCTACGGATGCTTCCTGATCCGCAAGGGCGTGATCAGCTAGAGCGACGCATCAGCTCCGAAGGCCAGCCGATCCGGACGAGAAGACCGTCGGGACCATTGATGCCCACCTCATACATCCCCCATTCGCGGTGGCGCAGCACGCCGCCGGGGCGGATGATCAGATCGTCCACGCGCGCGGCAATGGCATCGACATCGGGTGTGCGAATGAAGACGCCGAAGGGATTGTGCTCGGGCACCCGCCACGGGCCGTCGCCGGCTTGCGTGAGATGCACCTCGCATCCCCAGCCCCGCATGATGACGTAATTGGCGTCGCCGCCCGCACGCGCAAGACCAAGACGCTCCCAGAACGGAATCGCAGCGGCAAGGTCGTTGCTCGGAACGATGGCGAATGCGCCGACGGCAGGCGTGGTTTCGGACATTCGCTCACTCCGGACGATGCAGATGGCCTGCGCAGATCCTGCTGCGCCTTGCGAGCTTATCGGGAGGTGCCTTCGAGGCGAAGCGGCGAAACGTCCCGCACTCGAATTTGAATGGCCTTCCCGCAGGCGATTCTCTATGGTCGATCCATGTCTCGCCTTGTGTGTCTATTCTTTGCTGTCATCCTGTCGCTGCTGCCCGCTGTCGCGCCTGCTGAGCCCGTTCAGAAGCGTCCGAAGCCGGTCTGGCACGGTTATGGTTTCCTGCCGGGCTATCGCCAGCCGCTGAGCAACAGCATTCCGCTCTACAAGCAGAAGGACGCGATGCGGCGCCTCGCGCGCAACGACCGTCGCCATTGGTACATCGATCCGGTCCCGCAATATTACGGCTGGGACGGCGAGTGGCGCTATTTCGGCCGGCCCGGTTTCGGCGGCGGCCGCTACAATGGCGGCAGCTTTGGTCCGTGCTGGACGCGGACCCCGATCGGTGCGGTCTGGAATTGCGGCTGATCGTTTGATCGCAGCGTCCTCGCCGGTGACGGCGGTGTCGTCATTGCGAGGAGCGAAGCGACGAAGCAATCCATAATCTTTCCGCGGAAGGATTCCGGATTGCTTCGCGGAGCCTGTCATCGGGCCGCGCTTTGCGCGGACCCGGTGGCTCGCAATGACGATGTGGCGAGAGCGTGCGCGGCATTCGTGCTCGTGCCCCGGACGCAGCGCAGCGTCTCTTCGACGGTGCGCTGCAGAGCCGGGGCCCATCTCACCGCATCGTCCCGTGTCGCTGGGTCCCGGCTCTGCGCAGCAACGCTCGCGCGTTGCAGCGCGTCCGGGACACGAGAGTGAACGAATTGGCGAAAGAGTCTGCGACCCTTACGAGAAGAACGCGATCTTCTCGGCCTGGGTCATGCGGCGGATTGGTGCGAGCGGGTCGTTCGCGGCCGCGCGGGGCTTTTGCAGCATGCCGCTGGCGAGGATGGTGGCGCCGAGCGAGGGCGCGGGCGCTGATGCGGGCAAAGGCGAGGGCATCGGCAGCGTTGCTGTCGGGGCCGCGCCGAATGTCGCCGTGGCGGCCATGGCCGGGGCGGGCTGCTCCATCACTTCGGCTGCGGCTTCGGCAATGGCATCGGTGAGGCGCGCCAGCGAGTCCATCGCGATCGGCGCGTCCTCGGCGGGCTCCTCCACGACCCGTGCGACGACGGGCTGCGGCGCGACCGGTTCCGGCGTCGCGGCAGCAACCGGGGCTGCGACCTCCGCGGCCATCGGTTCCGGAGCAGCCGCTGCCATCTCGACCGGCTCGATGATCTCGTCGAACTCCGGATCGGGCGCGGCCATCTCCAGCGCGATGGCATCGAGGATGGCTTCGTCCTCGGCTTCTGCGGCGGCGTCGAGCGAGAACTCGTCGGTCACCTCCGCGAGGGCGACAGGTTCGGTGGCCGGCTCTTCAACCCGGACGTCTTCGAGTGCGCGTTCGAGCGTGGCACTATCAAGCGCGGCGGTGTTTTCGGCAGCGATCTCGGGCGCGGCGGCAACGGCGATCGCCTGCTCGGCCATCGCCGACACTTCGGTGGTGTCGGCGGTCTCGACCGCGGCTTCGGGCTCTGGCGCCGGTGCGATGTCCTGCGGCTTCTCCGTAAAAGCCACGGGTGCTTCGCTCGCCATTGCGGGCGGCGCGGTCTCGACAGGCGCAGCTTCCGCGACGGGGGCTGGCGCTTCCTGAACCGGTGCCGGCGCGGGACGCTCCGCCTGCGGCGTTGCGTCGCCGGCGGTCTGGTCGATCCGATCCTTGAGCAGATCGAATGCGGCCTTGAGCTCACCGCGGGGGTCGATGGTCGAAATCTGTCCGCAGGCGGCCTCGATCGAGGCGAGCTGCGAATCAATCAGGTCGCAGATTCGCCCGTCGGCACCGATCTCGCGCCAGCGCCAGGAGATCTCCTTGATGATGCGCACGCCGCGCGGGATCGGCGCGAGGCTCGCCTCGATCGCCGAAGGATCGAACGCCGCGATCGCGATCGTCTCGGCCTCGCGGATGGCGCGGCGGATCTCGATCAGCGCCTCGGGCAGGCGGTCCTCGACGACGGGTTGTCGCTGCGCTGCAAGGGTTTCTTCGATTTTCGCGACCGCATCCAGCACCATGCGGGTGTCGGCGTTGCGGTTGCGCTTGGCATATTCGCCGAGGAACCAGCGGCCGCGCGCGGTCTCCATGAAGGCTTCGCGGATCGCGTCGTAATCCTGCTCGTTCGGCTCGGCCGCGCGGGCAGACATGGGCGAGAGGGCGAATGCTTCGTTGGCCATGACAATCTCGTCGCGCAAATCAGTGCGCGTTACAGTAACGATCACCACGATATCGACCGAATCGCAATTGGTTTGATGAAGACCGAATCACAAATCCCCATCGCGACGTCAGTGAAGCGGCGATTCGCCGTGAGTCTGGCGCTGTTCTATTCGGCGGTGTTCGCGGTGTCGGGCACGCATCTGCCGTTCTTTCCCGTCTGGCTGAAGGCGATCGGGATCGACGCGAGCTGGATCGGCCTCATCAACGCACTGCCGGCGATCACGCGCTTCACCACGCTGCCGCAGATCACCGCCTTTGCCGAAAAGCGCCATGCCATTCGCGCCGGCATGATGCTGTCGGTGCTGGCCACCGCGATCGGGTTCACCGCGGTCGGCCTGCAGCATCAGCCGCTGGCGCTGTTCCTGATCTACGCGCTGACCTGCGTGATGTGGACGCCGACGACGCCGCTGACCGATGCCTATGCGCTGCGCGGTGTCGCCCGCTACGGGCTCGACTACGGGCCGTTGCGGCTGTGGGGCTCGGCGGCCTTCGCCGCCGGCTCGCTCGCCTGCGGCTATCTCGTCGACGTCATCGCGGCGCGCGACCTGATCTGGGTCATCGTCGCCTGGGCCGTCATCGCGGTCGCCGCGAGCCTTTTGCTGCGACCGCTCGAGGACGTCAGACGGAAAACGACCGAAACGCAGGCCGGCAAGGCGCTGCTGCGCGACGCCGGCTTCTGGGCCGTGATCGCTTCGGCCGCGCTGATCCAGGGCAGCCACGTCGCCTATTACACCTTCTCGGCCATCAACTGGCAGCTCCATGGGCTCGGCGGGCTGACGATCGCGGGGCTGTGGACGCTGGGCGTGATCGCCGAGATCGTCGTGTTCGCGCTGTCGCCGCGCTTCTCGATGCATCCGTCCACGATGATCGCGATCGGGGGCTTAAGCGCCGTGGTGCGCTGGATCGTCACCGCCAACGAGCCGCCGCTCGCGCTGCTCGCGATCGTGCAGCTCGGCCATGGTCTCACCTTCGGCATGACCATCGTCGGCACCATGAACCTGCTGGTGCAGCGCGTGCCGTCGCATCAGATCGCGCGCGGGCAGGGCTATTACGCCGCGTGCAACGGATTGCTGGGGGCTGCGACCTCGATCGCGTCAGGCGCGATCTACGCCCGCATCGGCGACAATCTCTATTACGTCATGGCCGCAATGGCCGCCGCCGGCGCGCTTGTCATCTGGTCGGCGCGGCACCGGCTGATCGCTCAGCCCCAGAGCGAGGCATCCGGCGGATAGACCAGGCTGCCGTCGTAGCGCAGGGCGTGATCGCGATCGCGCGCCAGCAGCAGCGGGCCGTCGAGATCGACGAAGCGCGCCTGCGGCGTCACCAGCATCGCGGGCGCCATCGACAGCGAGGTCGCGACCATGCAGCCGATCATGATCTCGAAGTCGAGCGCCCGCGCCGCATCGGCCATGGCGAGCGCCTCGGTCAGGCCGCCGGTCTTGTCGAGCTTGATATTCACGGCGTCGTAGCGTGCGCGGAGCGGCGCCAGCGAGTTGCGGTCGTGCACGCTCTCGTCGGCGCAGACCATGAGCGGCCGCTTGATCCGCGCCAGCGCGTCGTCCTTGCCGGCCGGCAGCGGCTGCTCGACCAGGGTAACGCCGACGGCGTCGCAGGCGGCAAGGTTCTGCTCCAGATTGGCCTCGGTCCAGGATTCGTTGGCGTCCACGATCAGCTCGGACTCAGGGGCCGCCTTGCGGACGGATGCGATCCGCGCAGCATCGCCGTCGCCGCCGAGCTTGATCTTGAGCAGCGGCCGGTGCGCCGCCTTGGCGGTCGCCGCCGCCATGGCCTCGGGGGTGCCTAACGAGATCGTGTAGGCCGTGGTGCGCTCGCCGGGGATCGGCCGGTCGAGCAGGCTCCAGGCCCGCAGGCCGGCCGCCTTGGCCTCCAGGTCGATCAGGGCGCAATCCAGCGCGTTGCGGGCAGCCCCCGGCGGCATGGCGGCTTGCAGGGCCTGCCGGGTGAGCCCGCCGGCCACGGCCGCCTGCATCGCCTCGATGGCGGCCAGGGTCGCCTCAGGCGTCTCGCCGTAGCGGGGATAGGGCACGCATTCGCCGCGGCCGATGAGGCCGTTTTGACTCACTTCGGCCACGACCGTGACCGCCTCGGTCTTGGCGCCCCGGCTGATCGTGAAACTTCCGGCGATGGGAAAGCGCTCGATTCGTGCGGCGAGGGCGGGAACTTTGCTGGAAGTCATTTTGAACTCTGGCGAAATCTGAACCTGCTGGTTACCTCTAACAACTAACATTAACCAGTTGGGGATACCTTTTCCGGGTAAGGGCGTGTGCGCAACTATCTGATTTCCTCCGCCCCGCGACGGGAGCGGACATCTTGAGCGGCGAGCCCAAGCTGGAACGGATTGCCAAGGGCAATGCGCTGGCTCTCTGCGCGACCGGAACCTGGACCGCGAGCTTCGCGCCGGTTCTGGAGCGCATGGTGGCCGACGCCGAGAAGCTCGCCAGCAGTTCGCAAAGCATCTTCATCGACGTGTCAGAGGTCGGAAAGCTCGACACTTTCGGCGCCTGGCTGATCGAGCGGCTGCGCCGCAGCCTGACCCAGGGCGCCGTCGAGGCCCAGATCGCGGGCCTGTCCGCCAACTATTCGAGCCTCGTGGACGAGGTGCGGCGGGTCAGGGCGACGGCCGTGGTCGACAGCAGCACGATCACCATATCAGGCATGCTGGAGCAGATCGGCCGCGCCGTGGCCGGCATCGCCGGAACGGTGGCGAGCCTCGTCGACATGCTCGGCGCGGTGCTGGCCGCCGGCGGACGCGTGCTGATCCATCCGCGCTCGTTCCGCCTGACCTCGACCGTGCACCACATGGAGCAGGTCTGCTGGCGTGCGGTGCCGATCATCGTGCTGATCACCTTCCTGATCGGCTGCATCATCGCCCAGCAAGGCATCTTCCATTTCCGCCGCTTCGGCGCCGACATCTTCGTCGTCGACATGCTCGGCGTGCTGGTGCTGCGCGAGATCGGCGTGCTGCTGGTCGCGATCATGGTCGCGGGCCGCTCGGGCAGCGCCTATACCGCCGAGCTCGGTTCGATGAAGATGCGCGAGGAGATCGACGCGCTGCGCACCATGGGCTTCGACCCGATCGAGGTGCTGGTGCTGCCGCGCATGCTCGCGCTGGTGCTGGCGCTGCCGATCCTCGCCTTCCTCGGCGCGATGGCCGCGCTCTATGGCGGCGGGCTCGTCGCCTGGCTCTATGGCGGCGTCGATCCCGAGGCGTTCCTGTTGCGCCTGCGCGATGCGATCTCGATCGATCATTTCATCGTCGGCATCGTCAAGGCGCCTGTCATGGCCGCCGTGATCGGCATCGTCGCCTGCGTCGAAGGGCTCGCCGTGCAAGGCAGTGCGGAATCGCTCGGGCAGCACACCACGGCCTCGGTGGTGAAGGGCATCTTCTTCGTCATCGTGATGGACGGCGTGTTCGCCATCTTCTTCGCCTCGATCGGGATGTGACGATGGCGCAAGAAGCTCACAACGGGATCCAGGACCCCATCATCCGCGTCCGCGACATCACCGTGCAGTTCGGCGCGACGCGCGTGCTCGACGGCCTCAATCTCGACGTCAGGCGCGGCGAGATCCTCGGCTTCGTCGGCCCGTCGGGCGCCGGCAAGTCGGTGCTGACGCGCACCATCATTGGCCTGGTGCCGAAGGTCGCGGGCTCCATCGAAGTGTTCGGCGTCGATCTCGATTCCTCCAACAGCGCCGAGCGCCGCGGCGTCGAGCGGCGCTGGGGCGTGCTGTTCCAGCAGGGCGCGTTGTTCTCCTCGCTGACCGTGCGGCAGAACATCCAGTTTCCGATGCGCGAATATCTTCGCGTGTCGCAGCGGCTGATGGACGAGATCACCATGGCCAAGCTGACCATGGTCGGCCTCAAGCCGGAGGTTGCCGAGCGGTTTCCCTCGGAACTGTCGGGCGGCATGATCAAGCGCGTGGCGCTCGCACGCGCGCTCTCGCTCGATCCGGACCTCGTGTTCCTCGACGAGCCGACCTCGGGCCTCGACCCGATCGGCGCCGGCGATTTCGACGAGCTGGTGCGGACGCTGCAGCGTACTTTGGGGCTGACCGTTTTCATGGTAACCCACGATCTCGACAGCCTTTACACAGCATGTGACCGCATCGCCGTTTTAGGGAACGGTAAGATCATTGCGGCAGGGTCGATCGCCGACATGCAGGCCTCGCAGCATCCCTGGCTGAGGCAATATTTCCATGGCAAGCGCGCTCGCGCGGTGATGGGCTGAGGTGCCGGAGTAACCGATGGAAACGCGGGCAAATTACGTACTGATCGGATCGTTCACGCTGGCGGTGATCGCCGCGGCGATCGGCTTCGTGCTGTGGTTCCAGTCGCTGCACACCACCAAGCAGCGCAGCCCGTTGCGCGTCGTGTTCGAGGGCCCGGCGGCGGGCCTGCGCAATGGTGGCAGTGTGAATTTCAACGGTATCCGGGTGGGTGAAGTGGTCTCGGTGAAGCTGGACAACCCGCGGCGGGTTGTCGCACTCGCCATGATCGAGAACAACGCCCCGATCCGCAAGGACACCCTGGTCGGCCTCGAATTCCAGGGCCTGACGGGCGTTGCCGCAATCTCGCTCAAGGGCGGCGAGGAGGCGGCTCCGGCGCCGCCGCTCGACCAGGACGGCATCCCGACGCTGACGGCCGATCCCAACAAGCTCCAGGACGTCACCGAGGCGATCCGCGGCACGCTGCAGAACATCAACAAGATCGTCGCCGACAATCAGGAGTCGGTGAAGAACTCGCTGAAGAATCTCGAGACCTTCACCAACTCTCTGGCGCGCAACTCCGAGAAGATCGACGGCGTGATGGCCAAGGTCGACGGCGTCATGCTCAAGGCCGACAATCTCATGCTCGGCCTCAACACGCTGGCCGGCGGCAAGGACGGCGGCGAGCTGTTCCAGGCGGTGAAGTCGATCCGCGAGCTCGCCGACGATTTCGACAAGCGCTCCGGTGCGCTGATGGCCGACGGCCGCCGTACGCTCGGCGATATCAGCCGCGCCGTGAACAATTTCGACCGCAACCCGACCCGCGTGCTGTTCGGCGCCAGCAACTCATCGCAAGCCGCCCCGCCGCCCGAGCCGCCGAGGGCGGCGCCTCCCGCGAGCGGCAGGCGGCAGTAGGCGCTGGTCTCTCCTCCGTCGTTGCGAGCGAAGCGAAGCAATCCAGTGTGCCTCCTCGGGGACAGTCTGGATTGCTTCGTCGCCAGCGCAAAATTGCTTCGCAATTTTGTCGCGGGCTCCTCGCAATGACGGTGTGGAGAGAGTGTACGCCACCTTCGTAGCCCGGATGGAGCGAAGCGTAATCCGGGATTCTTGGCTTGGCCCCCGCATTCCGCTTCGCTCCATACGGGCTACGACCGCGCCTCGCACCGACACCGCTGCACTCCATGCAGGCTACGATCGTTCCCCGAATGATGCGCTCAAACAAAAACGGAGGCCGTGAGGCCTCCGTTCGCATTTGATTGTTTGCGAGCTTTGCTGCTTACCCGAGCCGGCCCGCCGCGTGTGCGAGCAGGGTGTAGACCAGGCCCGTCTCCGAGGTCAGGTGGCTGCGCAGCTCCTGCGGGCCGCGGCCGTCGCGGGCGACTTCGTCGAGCAGGCGCTCGAACTCGGCGACGTAGCGGTCGACCGTGCCCTTGAAGTTGCGGTCGGCGCGGTACTTGCGGGCGACCTCGTCAAAGGCCTTCTGGCCGGCGGGCGTGTAGAGGCGCTTGGTGAAGGCCTTGTTCTCGCCGCGCTGGTAGCGGTCCCACATCTCGGCGGCGAGGTTGCGGTCCATCAGCCGGCCGATGTCGAGCGACAGCGACTCCAGCGGATTGCTGCTGGCCTGCGGGGCCTGCGGCTGCGGCGCGGGTGCCGGGCGACTACGGGGAGCCTCACGGCCGGTCGGGGCGCCCTGGTTGGCGTCCGTGCGGTTGAGAAGGTCCGACAGCCAGCCGTCGCGGCCCTGGTCGCTGTTGCCCGGTGCGACCGGCGGCGCTTCGGTGCGGCGCGAGGGAGCGGGCATGCCGAGGTCCGGCGGCGGCAGCGTCGAGGCGCTGCCGGTGTCGCGTATGCGGGTCTCGGTGCTGCGCACGCCGACGGTCGCCATCATCGGCTCGTCCTGGCGCTGGACGGCGGCGGACGCGCGGCCCGTCGTGGAGACGTCGAGGCCACGGCCGTGCTGGGCCACGATGCGGTTGAGCTCGGCGAGGGCCTCGATCTGGTCGACGATCACCTTGCGCATCTGCGCAGTGCTCTCGGCGGCCTCCTGCGGCATCTCGAGCACGCCGCGGCGCAGCTCGTTGCGGGTGGATTCGAGCTCGTTGTGCATCTCGAACGCCATCTGCTTCATGCTGGAGACGAGGTTGGTGAACTTCTCCGTCGACTGCTTGAACATCGCATCCGCTTCATCCGTGGTGGTGCGGTAGATGTCGTGCATCGCCTCGATGGTCTGGCGGTGCTCCTCCTCGGAGGCCGCGCGCACCGCCTCGAACTGGCGGGTGATCGCGGCCGAGCCTGCGCCGGCGGTCTCCGCGACGACGCGGGCGATGTCACGGGCACGCTCTTCGGCGGCGGCCAGCGATTCATCGAGCAGGCCGGTGAAGCGCGACAGCCGCTGGTCGAGATCGGTGGTGCGCAGGTCGATGGTGGTGACCAGCGATTCCAGCGCCGCCTTGCGCTCGGCAAGCGAGGCGGTGGTGTTCTTGTTGCTCTGCTCGACGACCTGGGCGGCATCGACCAGCGCCTTGCCGTGGGCGTCGAACTGGGTCGACAGCTCGCCGAGATCCTGCAGGGCCCGCGTGGTCTTCGTGTTGAAGACGTTGAGCTGATCTTCCAGGTTCTGGGTCGCGGCGCCGTTGCGCGAGGTGACGTCGTTCATCGCCGAGACGAAGTCGGCGACACGGGTCACCAGTGCACGCTCGAGCGAGTTGAGGTTGTCGTGCGCACCGGTCAGCACCTCCTGGAGGAGGATGTTGCCTTCGCGCAGACGCTCGAACAGGGCGACCGTGTCGGTGCGCAGGATCTTGCTGGTCTCCTGCATCTCGGTGACGGCCGCGATCGAGACCTGGCGCGACTGGTCGATCGCCGAGCGCGAGGCCTGCTCGAGGTCCTTGAGCGACTTGTTGACCGCACCGGTCGCCATCTCGCTCGCCGCGTTGATGGTGCGGGCGACTTCGGAGCCGTTGCCCATCATGGTCTGCGAGAAGGCATGGCCACGCGTCTCGATCGACTTCAGCGCGTCGGACGTGACGCGGTCGATGTCGAGCGTGAGCTGGCTGGTCTTCGAGCCGATCGCATCGACGAGCGCGCCGCGCTTGGCGTCGATCATGTTCGACAGACGTTCGGACTGCTGCTGCACATAGGTGACGATCTCGTCGGTCTTGCCGGTCATGGCCTGGCCGAAGCTGGAGCTGGCCGCGAGCACCGAACGCTCGACGTCGGCCGAGCTGGTCTTGACCCGCGAGCTCGCCTCGTTGGAGGCGGAGATCAGCGCGTTCTGGGCGTTGAGCGCGCTGGTCTGGATGTCGTTGGTCGCATTCGCGGTGGCCGTGCTCAGGGCGCGCTCGATCTCGGTCGAGATCGTTCGGATCTGGCTCGCGGCATCCGCCGAGGTCGAGGTCAGCGACGTCTGCGCCTCACGCGCGCTGCTGAGGATGGTCGAGGCGGTGTCGGCGCCGACCGCGGTCAGCGTGCGCTCGATGTCCGTGGTCAGCGACTTGATCTGGCTCGCCGCGTCGGTCGAGGCTGATATCAGCGTGCCCTGGGCCTCGCGGACACCGCTGGTGAGCGCCTCGATGGTGGCGCCGCCGGCGGTCGCCAGCGCGCGCTGCATCTCGGCCGCGAGCGAACGGACCTGGCTGGTCTGTTCGGCCGAGACCGCGAGCAGGGTGGTCTGGGCGTCGCGGGCGCTGGTGGTAATCGTCTCGGCGGTGGTCTGGCCGACCTGCGAGAGCGAGCGATGCACTTCGACCGCGAGCGACTTGACCTGGCTCGCCGCATCCGAGGAGGCGCTGACGAGCGTGCTCTGGGCCTCGCGGGCGCCGGTCATGATGGTCTCGGCGGTCGAGGTGCCGGCCATCGAGAGCGAACGCTGCACGTCCGAGGACAGCGCCTTGATCTGGTTGGCGGTCTCGGTCGAGGCCGCGATCAGCGCGCCCTGCGCGTCGCGGGCACCGGCGGTGATCGATTCCGCCGTGGTGGTGCCGGCCAGCGACAGCGAGCGCTGCACGTCGGCGGTGAGCGTCTTGACGTGGTTGGCCGCGTCCGAGGAGGCCGTGACCAGCGTGGTCTGCACCTCGCGGGCGCCGGCCAGGATCGAGGCGGCGGTCGCCGAGCCCGCTGCGGACAGCGTGCGTTCGACGTCGGCGGCGAGGCCCTTGATCTGGTTGGAGGCATCGCCGGAGGCCGCGACCAGGGACGACTGCGCTTCGCGGGCGCTGGTCAGGATCGAGTTCGCGGCACCGGTGCCGACCGCGGTCAGCGCGCGCTCGACCTCGGCGGAGGTCATCTTGAGCTGGGCGTTGACGTCGGAGGAGACCGTCATCAGCGACTGCTGGGCGGTGCGCGCACCGGTCTGGATCGTCTCGCTGGTGTTGACCACGAGGTTGGTGAGCGAGCGCTCTGCGTCCTCGACATGCGAGCGGATCGCGGTCGAGATCATCTCGGCGCGGGACATCATGTCCTCGCTGGCCTGGCGGCCGCTGCTCTCGATGCGGCCGGCGACGGCCTCGACACGCGAGCCGAGCAGGTCCTCGAACTGCGCCACGCGCACGTCGATGTCGTTGGCGACCGAGCCGACCTTGGTCTCGATGGCCTGCTGGATGTCCTGGAAGCGCGCCGTGACAGAGTCGGTCAGGTGCGTGCTGCGGCCGTCGATGAGATCGGCGACGCCGGTGATGCGGCGGTCGACCGCCTCGATCGCCTGCGCGGTGCCGTCGGTGAGCGTCGAGGTCAGCAGCGTCAGGCGGGTGTCGATCGACTGCACGGCCTGCTGGGCGCCGTTGGTCACTGCGGTCGACAGATAGGTGAGGCGGGCGTCGATGGATTCGAGCGCCTGCGTGGCGCCGCCCGTCAGCGTCGTCGTCAGATAGGTCAGCCGCGAGTCGATCGACTGGATCGTCTGCGCGGCGCCGTCGGTCAGAGAGCTCGACAGATGGTTGAGGCGCCCATCGATCGTCTCGATGGTCTGCGCGGCGCCGTCGGTGAGCGACATCGTGAGGTGGCTGAGGCGGGACTCGATGGATTCGAGCGCCTGCGTCGCGCCACCCGTCAGCGTCGTCGTCAGGTGGGTCAGGCGGGTATCGACCGACTGGATCGCCTGCGCGGCACCGTCGGTGAGCGACGTCGACAGCGTGTTGAGGCGGTCGTCGATGGTCTCCGTCACCGACCTGGCGCGGGTGTCGAACGACTCCTCGAGCGCGGCGACGCGGCCGACGAGCTGGTCGTCGAAGGTCTTGATGTGGCCCTCGATCGTGCTGTCGAGGCCGGCGATCTTGCCGTTCAGCGAGGCGTCGAAGTTGGAGACGCGTTCGCCGATCGTGGTCTCGAACTGCACGAGCCGCTGGTCGAGCACAGCGGTGATCTCGCCGCCGTTGGAGGTGAAGCGGGTGTCGAAATTGTCGACGTAGGTCTTCAGCGAGTCGTGGATGTCCTGCGTGCGCTGGCCCATGCGCTCGACGATCTCGCCGCCGAACGTCTTCACGGTGCGGTCGAATTCGGAGATGTGGCGGGTGATCAGCGCGCCCAGCGTACCGGAGTCGCGGGCGAACTTCTCGACCAGCTCGGAGCCCTGGTTCTTCACCAGCTCGTCGAACGCGCTCATCTGCAGCGACAGCGAGTCGTGCGCGGTCTCGGTCTGGGTCACGACCTTGGCGACGAGCGTGTTGACGGTGGCGTCGAGCGCTTCGCTCGCTTTGTCGCCGGAGGTCATGATCTGGGTGGCGAGCCGGTGGCCGGCGTCGTCGATCTTGGCGGAGATGTCGTTGGAGCGCAGCTCGAGCTCGAGCAGCAGCGAGTCCGACGAATTCTTCAGGCTGTCGTGCACCTGCTCGGTGCGGTCGGAGATGCCGTCGACGATCGCCGAGGAACGCTGCTCGAACTCGCCGGTGATGCGGTCGATGCGCTCGTTCAGCATCTCGTGGACGCGGTCGGCGAGGTCGACGAACTCGTCGTGGACGTGGCCGGTCTTGAAGTTGAGGCTGGTGGTCAGCCGCTCGCTGGCATCGAGCACGGCGCGCGTGGTCTCGTTGCTGGCTTCCTCGAGGCGGTCGAGCAGGTCGCCGCCGCGTTCGCCGAGCGCCAGGATCATGTTGTCGCCGGCATTGCTCAGCGCGCTGGTGATGTGGGCGCCGCGCTCTTCGAGAGCGCCGGTGATGGACTTGGCGACCTCGTCGACGCGCGAGGCGATCGCATCCGAGATCAGCGCGATGTCGTGGCGCAGGTCGATCTGCACGCCGGAGATGGCGCTGCGGACCTGCTCGGCCTGGCCGACCAGGTTGTCGCGCTGATGCGCGATGTCCTGGAGCAGGGCGCGGATGCGCACTTCGTTGTCGCTATAGGCGCGCTCCAGCGCCGCGACCTCGTTGGCGACCAGCGTCTCGAGCTCGCCGGCGCGCGCAATCGCGCGCTCGATGCCGTCGCCCATGGCCGCGACCTCGCGGCGGATGGCCTGGCCGACGGTGACCATGGAATCGGAAGCCGAGCCTTCCGGCTCGGAGAAGCGGATCGCGACCTGCGCCATCGCCTGCGCGACTGCGCTCATTTGCTGGCCGCGCCAGACGAGGCTCGCCAGGAAGAAGAACAGCATGATCGGGGCGAAGAACATCGTGACGAGGCCGGCAATTGCCAGCACGCCGCCACTCTGGCCCATCGCCGCCTGGATCGAGGGCAGGAAGCCGACGGTCAGCGCGGCGCACGCCGCGAGCCAGATGACGGTGAAGATCGTTGCGCCGGTATAGATGTTGCGGGAGGGGCGGCTCGTCTGCAACGTCTGCAGGAGCTGGCCGATGGTCGCACGGTCGTCATTGGCGGCCCGGCGCGTCGCGCGCGGCTCCTCGATCGTATCGAACACGGTGGCGCGCTCGTTGGCGGCAGGGCGCGGCTCGAAGTCCGGTTCGTCGAAGATCGGGGGCGGGGGCGGTGCGACCGAGGGCGCCGTTTCGTTGCGCATCGCGGCGTTGCGGCTGGTGTCGGCAGCCGTGTCGCTGATGTTGAGGGCTTCCTGGATCGCAGAAAGCGCGACTTCTGTGGGGTCTTTGACCTTTTTGGGAGTGTTGGCCATGATCAGTCCGAGCCCTCGTTACTTGTACGCGTCCCCCCGCGAGCCCTGCGCCCTACTTGCGCAAGCCCACAGTCCGGAACATGCCGCTTGCGCGGATTTCCGAGCCGTCCCCACCCGGACGGCTTGTCCGCTAATTTCCGCAACATCCTATTGGCAGAGCGTCGCGAATGAAATGCCTGCGATTAAGACAATCTTAATCATCGTTAACAGGATCACGGCGTAACGCCTTAGCAATAAATGTAATTCTCCACCGAACCCGGCCGATTGCGGCAACTTTTCGTCAATAAACGGGCGGATTTGCGTAAAACGGCCCCAACAATTCGTTAACCATTTCCATGCTTGGGTGAGGGAACCTGACCGCCGGACCGGCGGCCAATGCGCGATGCCGGGGCCTGCGCCATGACGCCTGAACTGCAACGGATGGACTGGATGCCCTCGCCCCCGCTTGCGCCCATCGACAGCCCGCTCGATCTCGACCACCTCTCCCGGATGACGCTCGGCGATGCCGAGCTCGAACAGGAAGTGCTGGCGATGTTCGCCGAGCAGGCCGTCCGCCTGCTCGCGGCGATGACGGCAATGCCGGCCGAGACCGGCGCGCTCGCGCACAAGCTCAAGGGCTCGGCCCGCGGGATCGGCGCCTTTGCCGTCGCCGATGCGGCCGCCAGCCTCGAGACGGCGATCCGGACCGGCCATAACGGGCCGCATGCCCTGGCCGCGCTGAAAGAGGCGGTGGCCGAGGTCCGTGCCGCGATCGCGACGATCCTGAAACACTAGGCCGGCGGATCCCGCGGACATGCGGGGCGCTAGCCAGTTGTTTTGACGCGTTTTCTTCGCGCGAACCCGGGTCCATCTGGCATCAAAACGCTATGGCGCCGGGCGGACCGACCCGTTATAGGACAGCCCAGACCCTCCTTTAGTCCTAACCAGCACCGCGGCAGCACGAGCACACATGGCCAAGATTCACTTTGTCGACCACAAGGGCGAAACCCGCACGGTGGAAATCGAGAACGGCGCAACCGTGATGGAAGCCGCCATCCGCAACAGCATTCCCGGCATCGAAGCCGAATGCGGCGGTGCCTGTGCCTGCGCGACCTGCCACGTGTATGTCGACGAAGCCTGGCGCGAGAAGGTCGGCAGCCCGACGCCGATGGAAGAAGACATGCTCGACTTCGGTTTCGACGTGCGCCCGAACTCGCGCCTGTCCTGCCAGATCAAGGTTTCCGACGAGCTCGACGGCCTCGTCGTGGCGACGCCGGAACGCCAGGCCTGATTTTCAAGGCCTGGTCTTCAAGGCCTGGTCTTCCAGGCCTGATCTCTTTGCTATGTACTCGGCGGCGCGACCTCGATGCCGCGCTTGTGCCAGGGCCTGAATTTCTCGATCACCTCTGCGGTCAGCGGTGCCGGCCGTCGTGTCGCCTCGTCGAGCAAGACGCCGACCGACGTCGCCGAGGCAATGCACTTCCCATTCGAAAACACGACCTGCTCGAACGTCACCGAGGTCCGTCCGAATTTCACCACGCCGAGGCCGAGCTCGATCGTGTTCGGCCAGTGCAGCTCGGCGCGGAAATGCATGTCGAGCCGCACCATGATCCAGGCAAGTCCGGCCGGGGTCAGCCCGTATTCGGGAAGCTTCATCAGCGTGACACGGCCGGTCTCGAAATAAGTGGCGTAGACCGCGTTGTTGACGTGCTGGTTCGGATCGAGATCGCCGAAGCGGACATTGTCGCTGAGGCGAAAGGGGAAGTCCTCAAGGCGCGGCGTCGTGTCGAGGCGGCTTGGTGCGTTCACCGATTGATCTCCGTCATATCTTTTCTCGTTACAGCCCAGTTATCCTGACCCGGCAAGTAGGCGCGGCCGCGGGGCGCTACCGCTTTTATGCCTTCCCTGATCCATCCCCGTTGGCTAGACAGGCAGGGTCACTTCTGCCCACCGGGCGCCGTCCAACCGATAACGATCGATAAAGAGACGACATGAGCGACGTGATCAAAACCGATGTGCTGATTATTGGCGCGGGCCCGTGTGGCCTGTTCGCCGCCTTCGAGCTCGGCCTTCTCGACATGAAGGCGCATTTCGTCGACATCCTCGACAAGGTCGGCGGCCAGTGCGCCGAGCTCTATCCGGAAAAGCCGATCTACGACATTCCCGGCATTCCGCAGGTGTCGGGGCAGGGCCTCACCGAGGCGCTGATGGAGCAGATCAAGCCGTTCCACCCGACCTTCCATCTCGGCGAGATGGTCGAGACGGTCGAGAAGATCGGCGATCCCGCGTTCCGCTGCACCACCGACGCCGGCAAGGTGTTCGAGTGCAAGGTGGTGGTGATCGCGGCCGGCGGCGGCTCGTTCCAGCCGAAGCGTCCGCCGGTGCCGGGGATCGAAGCCTATGAAGGCACCTCGGTGCATTACGCCGTGCGCAAGATGGAGACGTTCCGCGACAAGAACGTGCTGATCGTCGGCGGCGGCGATTCCGCGCTCGACTGGACGCTTAATCTGCATCCGCTGGCGAAGCGCATCACGCTCTTGCACCGTCGCGACGATTTTCGCGCCGCGCCCCACAGCGTCGAGCAGATGCGCGCGCTGGTCGCCGACGGCAAGATGGATCTGCGGCTCGGCCAGGTCACCGCGCTCACGGGTGCCGACGGCCAGCTCACCGGCGCCACCGTGAAGGGCAACGACAACAACGTCAGCGACGTCGCCTGCGATACCATGCTGCCATTCTTCGGCCTGACCATGAAGCTCGGTCCGGTTGCGAACTGGGGCATTGCGCTGGAGAACAATCTGGTGCCGGTCGAGACGTCAGCGTTCGAGACCAACGTATCAGGCATCTTCGCCATCGGCGACATCAACACCTATCCGGGTAAGATCAAGTTGATCCTGTGCGGCTTCCACGAGGGCGCACTGATGTCGCAAAAAGCCCATCGCTACGTCTATCCGGAGAAGCGACTCGTGTTCCAGTACACGACCTCGTCCTCCAGCCTGCAAAAGAAGCTCGGTGTCAACTGACCGCGAGGGGCGTCAAGGCGATGCCCCATGTTTCTGGTGCTGGAACCGTTCGCGAAATCGCCGTAGTCTGCGGCCATTCCAGTTTTGGCTTTGGCAAGGCGATTGGCTTAGCAAGGTGATCATAATGCGGAATCTCATTCGGCTGCTCTCGCTCCTCGCGCTGGCGCTGTCGATCGGCACGGTGAGCCCGGCTGCGGCGCAAGTCCCGGCTGCGACGTCGGCCCAGCCAACCGCCGCAGGGCTCTGGCAGAAGGTCGAGGACGGCAAGACCGTGGGCTGGTTCCTCTTCGTCGACCACAACGGCATCTTCGAGGGCGTGATCGCAAAGACGTTTCCGCGCCCCGGCGACGATCCGAACGAGGTCTGCGCGAAATGCACGGACGACCGCAAGAACCAGCCGGTGCTCGGGCTCTCCTTCATCCGCGACATGAAGCGCGACGGCTTGAAGTATGACGGCGGCAACGTCGTCAATCCGCGCGACGGCAACATCTGGAAGGCCAAGATGACGGTGAGCCCCGATGGCCAGACCCTGACCATGCGCGGCTTCCTCGGCATCTCCCTGTTCGGCAAGGACGAGACCTGGACGCGCCTGCCGGATGCCAACATCGCGCAGGTCGATCCGGCGATCGTGGCGAAGTATCTGCCCGCGCAAGCGACCGCGGCGACCAAGCCCGCACCCGCGCCCGCGAAGAAGGGCGGCGCGATGATGGCGCCGGCGCCGAAGCAGTAGGCTGCTTTCGTCAACTCGGAATCGTTCGCACGGCTCCCCTCACACACCGCTGTCATGCCCCGGCTTGACCGGGGCATCCAGTACGCCGCGGCCTCTCCGTATCCACGCACTGCCTCTGGAATACTGGATCGCCCGCTTTCGCGGGCGATGACAGTCGAGGGTGTGGTGCGTGCGTATCTCGATCGCGTCGTTGCACTTGTCCCGGGTGTCGCTGCGCTCACCCGGGCTTCTGTAACGGGCCTCGGTTAGTCAATCCCTTTTTCGCGTCATCCTCTCACCGGGAACCTGCTTCTGTACGGGATCGGCGCTATGGCCGTCGCCTGATGGGGTTCTAAGGAGGAACAGGCC